>Ga0105243_10004797_pt1 | contig 10628 bp, 6 predicted proteins | sample KBSM34metaG_FD_81525 | JGI IMG/M metagenome (GOLD analysis project Ga0105243, IMG submission 81525) | Miscanthus rhizosphere microbial communities from Kellogg Biological Station, Michigan, USA - KBS M3-4 metaG | ecosystem: Host-associated > Plants > Roots > Rhizosphere > Soil | place: Michigan...
AACCGCGGCGAGATCGCGGTGCGGATCATCCGCGCCTGCCGCGAGCTCGGGATTGAGAGCGTCGCCGTGTACTCGGAGGCCGACGCGAAGGCTCGCCATGTCGCAGCCGCGGATCAGGCGGTCGCGATCGGGCCGGCGCCGGCGGCCGAGAGCTACCTGTCGGTGCCGCGGCTGCTCGAGGCGGCGCGCAGCACGGGAGCCGACGCGGTTCACCCTGGATACGGGTTCCTGTCCGAGAACGCCGCATTCGCGGACAGCTGCACGCGCGCCGGACTGATCTTCGTCGGGCCGCCGGCGCGCGTCATCGCGCAGATGGGGTCGAAGATCGACGCGCGGCGGCTCGTCTCCGCAGCCGGCGTGCCGGTCGTGCCCGGCGAGACGCCGGACGATCAATCGGATCGCGGACTTCGGCAGGCCGTCGAACGGGTCGGGCTGCCCGCGCTGATCAAGGCATCCGCCGGCGGCGGCGGCAAGGGGATGCGCCAGGTGCGCGAGGCCGGCGAGATCGACGCGTCGATCCAGGCGGCGCGCCGCGAATCCGCGGCCGCGTTCGGCGATGGCACTCTCTACGTCGAGCGGCTCGTCGAGGAGCCGCGGCACGTCGAGATTCAGGTCTTCGGCGACGCCCACGGACAGGTCGTGCACCTCTTCGAGCGCGACTGTTCGACGCAGCGCCGTCACCAGAAAGTCATCGAGGAAAGCCCGTCGCCCGCCGTCACGCCGGGTCTGCGCGCCCGCATCGCCGAGGCCGCCGTCGCCGCCGCGCGCGCCGCGGGCTACGAAAATGCCGGCACCATCGAGTTTCTCGTCGATCTGAAGGGCGCGTCGCAGCACCCCGGCGCGGCCGCCGGCGTGCCGTTCTATTTCCTGGAAATGAACACGCGGCTGCAGGTCGAGCACCCGGTCACCGAGCAGGTGACCGGCGTCGATCTCGTCCGGGCGCAGCTGCTCGTCGCCGACGGTCAGCCGCTGCCGTGGAGCCAGGCGGATCTCAGCCAGCGCGGCCACGCCATCGAAGCGCGCATCTATGCCGAGGATCCGGCGCGGGGATTCCTGCCGCAGGCAGGCCGGCTGCTCCGCTATCGTGAGCCTCGCTGGCCGGGCGTGCGCGTCGATTCCGGCGTGGCCGAGGGCGACGAGGTGTCGGTCTATTACGACCCGATGATCGCGAAAGTGATCGCGACGGCGGAGACGCGCGACCTGGCGATCGCGCGCCTGATCGCCGCGCTGCGCGAGTGTTCAATCGCGGGCGTCGAAACGAACCTGCCGTTCCTCATCAGCCTGCTCGAGCTGCGTGCATTTCGCGAAGGCGGGATCGACACCGGGTTTCTCGATCGGGAGGGAGGGGCGATCGCAGTCATCAGTCGCCAGTCATCAGTCGTCAGTCAGCAGTCATCAGTCGTCAGTCAACAGTCGTCAGACGAATCCGCAATCCGCAGTCCGCAATCCGCAATGTCGTCGGTCGCCTATGATCCATGGGACGGCGTGTCGCCGCAGACGAGCGCGCCGCACTCCGCGCCGTCGCAGCGGCGCCGCAGCGGATCAACGGCCGGGAAGAACGTGACGGCGCCGATGCCGGCGACGGTGATCAAGCTCCAGGTCGCGCCCGGCGACGCCGTCAAGAAGGGCGACATCGTCGTCGTGCTCGAAGCGATGAAGATGGAGCTGCCCCTCCGTGCGCTCGGCGACGCCGTCGTCAGCGCCGTGTGCTGCCGCGAAGGCGAGCTCGTCCAGGCGGATGCGACCTTGGTCGAGTTCTCGGAATGACACCGACACGCGTCACCATCGTCGAGGTCGGGCCGCGCGACGGGCTTCAGAACGAGCGCGCGCTCGTGTCAACCGCCGACAAGATCGAGTTCGTCAATCGGCTCAGCGCCGCGCATCTGCCGGTCATCGAGGTGTCCGCGTTCGTCAGCCCGAAGTGGGTGCCGCAGATGGCCGATGCGGCGGAGGTGTTCGCCGGCATCCGTCGAGCGCCGGGCATCAGATACACCGCCCTGGTGCCGAACCTTGCAGGGCTCGACCGTGCCATTGCCGCGGGGGTGACCGAGATCGCGGTGTTCGCGGCCTCCAGCGAGACCTTCAGCCGCAAGAACATCAACCAGAGCATCGACGAGTCGCTTGCCACGTACGCTCAGGTCTGCGACCGCGCACGCGCATCGGGACTGCGCGTCCGCGGCTATCTGTCGACCGCCTTCGGCTGTCCGTTCGAAGGCACGGTCGCGCCGGATCGCGTCGCCGACGTGGCCGCGCGGCTGGCGGATCTCGGCGTCTTCGAGGTCGCGATCAGCGACACCATTGGCATCGCGCATCCGGGCCAGGTGCCGGGCGTGCTCGACGCGGTCCTCGCGCGCGTGCCGGCGTCCCAGGTCGCGCTGCATTTTCACGACACACGCGGTACAGCGCTCGCCAACGTGCTCGCGTCGCTGCCTTACGGGATTGCGACGTTCGACGCGGCCGCCGGCGGCCTCGGCGGATGTCCGTTCGCGCCTGGCGCCGCCGGGAATCTTGCGACCGACGATCTGATCTACATGCTGGACGGGCTGGGGATTGAAACAGGCGTGTCGCTGGCGGCGACGAGCGATGCGTCGGCGTTCATCGCGTCGAAAATCGACCACCGGCTGCCGTCGCGCTATGCGCAGGCAGTCGGAGGAAATAAAGTTAGAAGTTAGAAGTTAGAAGTTAGAAGTTGAAGTGTGAAGCGCTACGAGGTCACGGGCTGTGTCTGGTTCTCGACGTTGTCAGTGGTGAGAATCTTGAGCACGTCTTCCCAGGGCATCATGTTGATGGCGTCGTAGTCGGGCGGGCAGCCGAACTCGCGCTGCTGAGGCGCCGTCGGGTTGCCGAGCGTTACGCAGAGGCCGCAGCCGATGCACAGGTCCGCGCGGACGGCGCACACCATCCGGCCATCGCGGTCCGGTTCCTCGACGATGCATCCGGCGACCGGGCAGGCGGCCTGGCAAATCGAGCACGCAAACGCGCCAAAACAGCGATCGGGATCGATCACCGCGATCGTCTTCGGGGCCTTCTTGCGCGGCCCCCCCATCATCTTCGTCCACATGGCCGGAATTATAGCTGAATCAGCGGAGGACCTGGCCGATGGGCGGTTCGCCGAGCTCCGGCATGTCGGCATACATGGTGGAGTTGTGCTCGTAGATCGAGCCGCCGGCGTTGATCGCGAAGAATCGTATGTTTCCAAGGCCGATCGGGTCGGCCGCGGCCTTGAATCCCTGCGCGGTGTCCACTGAGCCGTTGCACGACGCCGGCGCGCCGAAGTACGGCAGGCCTTCCAATTGGAAGAGGTATCCACTGCGGATGACCGTGTCGCCCGCGGACAGGGTCGGCGAGATGAACGCGTCGTTCGAGCCCGGCGGCGGCGTTCCCAAGGCGGTCAGGGTCGGCGCGTAGAAACCACTCCCGCAGGTCAGCGCGAACGTCAGCTCTGCGCTGCCAATGGTGCGCAGGGAGCCGATCGCGGACGAGGCTCCGGCGGCCTGCTGGGCCAGGAGCATGCGGGGCAGCGCGATGCTGCTCAGCAGCCCGATGATGCCGCAGACGAAGACGAGGTCGATGAGCGCAAATCCCTGCGCTTTACGGATCATCACAAGTTCACTCTTCAAACCCAGCTGCAGAGCTCATGCCGACCAGGATGGGTGTTCGAATCACAGTAGATTCAGCAACTTACGCCAGCCCCCCGGCGAGAGCCATGACATTTTTCGTCAGTCGGCCCCTACCCTGACAATTGTTGACACCTATCTTTCGGTGGAAAGAGCTATTGACTTCAGACCGTCACCCGGCGCGCATGAGCCGCTCGCTGAGGCCGTCCACGAGCGCGCGGTCGGTTGCCGGGAGATCGAGAAAGAAGCAGTTGATCGCTTCGACGATGACTCGCCACTGCGCGAGGCCGGTGACAGCGCTGAGGGCATTCAGCCGAGCCTTGAACTCGACCGGGACACGAATGCTCAGCTGCGGATAGTCCGTGACCTTCTCTCCTTCTTTCGCGCCAGCCGGCGGACGGCCTGCGCGACGACGCTCCTTGATCACGCGATTCTCGGGCATAGTCGGTTGTGCTGGCGCGGCACGGCTGAGATGCGCGAACCACGGTGCGCATCGGACTCGTGCATGTATCTGAAGATCAACGCCAGTGTCATCGTTTGAGGATTGTGCAAGGACAGGTCCAACACCCCATGCGTACGGCCGGCGCGGAAGGTCCGACAGCGGCAACTGACTGTGGTCGGAGCAGTTCCGCGGGCGGCCTTGTCGGCATCGCGGACACCGACGTCATGAAGTCAGACGCCGTGCCTTCCGGACATTCTCGGAAAACGCACCGATGAAGTGTGAAGCCGTGGCGCTGAGGTTGCATCTGCCTTTGAGGTGACCTCAGAAGATACGACTCCACCTCTTGAGCGGCGCCGCGCCGCACGTACCGATCGGCGCAGGCACTCGCGGAGCGGCCGGCGCGACGACGATCCACGGGTCAACTGGCGCCGGTGGGCGTGGCTGTTTGCCGCCTACGCGCTCTTCATGAGCCTTCGATCGATGCCGGCAGCCGCGAAGAAAAAGCTCTTCGGCCGTTCGAAGGCCGTCCCGTCCTAGGGGCGGACCTGATCTTGCACTCGGAGCGTGTATGAAGAACACGCTTCGCGTCACTGCCGCGCTGGTGCTGTCGTCCGCGCTCGTCAGCGCGCAGACGAAGGTCGTTGCGCCGAAAAACAGCTATACGCCCGCGCAGGACGTCGAGCTTGGACGTCAGGCCGCGGCGGAGGCCAGACAGCAGCTGCCGATCCTCAAGGACGACGGCGTCGAGTCGCTTCTCGAAGGCATCGGGCGCCGCCTGGTCACCGCGATTCCCGCCGACATGCGGCATCCCGAATTCCACTACACCTTCGAGCCGGTGAACGTGAAGGAGATCAACGCGTTCGCGCTGCCCGGCGGTCCGATGTTCGTCAATCGCGGGATGATCGAAGCGGCGAAAACCGAAGGCGAGGTCGCCGGCGTGATGGCCCACGAGCTCAGTCACGTCATCCTTCGGCACGGCACCGCCCAGGCCAGCAAGGCCCAGAAATATCAGATCGGCCAGGTGGCCGGCGCCATCCTCGGCTCCATCATCGGCGGCGGCTGGGGTCAGGTGATCGCGCAGGGCTCGCAGTTCGGCCTCGGCACGGCGTTCCTCCGGTTCAGCCGGGAGTACGAGCGTCAGGCCGACATCCTGGGCTCGCAAATCATGGCGCGCGGCGGATACGACCCGCGCGACATGGCCAGCATGTTCAAGACGATCGAGAAGCAGGGCGGGTCGGGCGGGCCGCAGTGGCTCAGCGACCACCCGAACCCCGGCGACCGCGCGGCCTACATCACGAAAGAGGCGCAGTCGCTGCGCGTCGAGAACCCCGTAGGCAATTCGCGCGACTTCACGCAGGTGCAGGCGCGGCTCAAGCAGATGTCGCCCGCGCCGACGACGGAACAGGCGACGAAAAAGACCGGCAGCCGGCCGACCGGCACGTCGGGCAGCGGCTCGGCGCCGACCGGCCGCGTGGCCGCGCCGGCGTCGAACTTCCGCACCTACACGGAAGGCAACATGTTCAAGGTCAGCGTGCCGTCGAACTGGCTGGAGATCCCCGGGCAGAGCGCGGTGACCTTCGCGCCCGAAGGCGCGTACGGACAGACCAACGGCCAGAACGTCTTCACGCACGGCGTCGAGATTGGCGGCGCGCGCAACGAGAGCCACGATCTGCAGACGGCCACCAACGAGCTGGTCGAGTCGCTCGGCCAGGCGAACCCGGGGTTGAGCCGCGCGTCCGGCTACGATCGCGTCACGCTTTCCGGCCGCGCCGGCTTGCGGACGGTGCTGACCAACAGCCAGTCGGCGACCGGCCAGCCGGAATCGATCGCCATCTTCACGACACAGCTGCGCGACGGCAACCTGTTCTATGCCGTGGCGGTGGCGCCTCAGAGCGACTTCAACGCCTACCGAGGCGTGTTCGACAAGGTGATTCGCTCGATTCAGCTGATGGAATGAAAACAGTCGTCAGTCGCCAGTCGTCAGTCACAAGTCGTTAGTCGCCAGTCGTCAGTCTCAGTCGCCAGTCTGACGACTGAGAACTGAAGACTGATGACTAACGACTGAAGACTGATGACTTGCGACTGAAGACTGTCAGATGTGCGGGCCTGGCGCTGAAGCTCATCAACCCACGACCAGGACGACGATCGAATCCCTCGCCATCATGCCGCCCGCGAAACGCGATCGTGCGGCGCGTGCACAGACGCTCCTGCGATCTGCACACGACTGCGCGTCGTGTGAACGCGATCTTCACGGCCGGCTGCGCGGAAGTAATGTAAAATTCCCGCGGATTTCCGTGTGCCCAGCTCGGCTCACCCGCTCGCGGCCGCTCGCTCATGGCAGACGCGGACCATGCGGCGCCTGTCATAGTCGAAATCATCGTGCCACTCGCCCGAGGAATCAGGATCGTTGACCGCTTCGAGATTGTCGCGCCGCTCGGCGCCGGCAGCATGGGCGAGGTGTATCAGGCGCACGACCTGAAGCTCGGGCGCGAGGTCGCTCTCAAGCTGCTGTCGCCGGCGCTCGCGACTTCGCAGGAACACCTCCTGCGCTTCGAGCGCGAGGCCCGCGCCTCGTCGGCGCTGAACCATCCGCACATCTGCACGGTCTACGACGTCGGCCAGGCGCCGGAGGCCGACGGACGGCCGTACCTGGTGATGGAACTGCTCCGCGGCCAGACGCTGTTCGAAATGATGTCGAGCGGCCCGATGGCCGTCGGCACGGTCATCGGCCTCGCCGTGCAGATCGCCGACGCGCTCGACGCGGCCCACACGGCCGGCATCATCCATCGCGATCTGAAGCCGGCCAACATCTTCGTCACGACGCGAGGCGACGCGAAGCTGCTCGACTTCGGCCTGGCGGCGATGATCGAGTCGCCGGACGCCTCACCGGCAGACGAAGCGGCGCCGCTGACCAGCCTGGGCACCGCGGTCGGCACGGTGCTCTACATGTCGCCCGAGCAGGCGCTCGGCGATCCCCTGGACGGGCGGACCGATATTTTCTCGTTCGGGGTCGTGCTCTACGAGATGCTGACCGGCCGCCGCGCGTTCGTCGGCCGCTCGACGACGGCGATTGTGGACGCCATCCTGCACTCGGCGCCGGAGGCGCTGGCTCCCGATGCCACGCAAATCCCGCCGGCGGTGCGGCGCCTGCTGCAGCGGATGATGGCGAAGCACCGCGAGGAGCGCCCCGCCGGCGCGGCGGAAGTCGCCGAGCACCTCCGGGCGGTCCAGAGCGGATCGATGGCCGGCCGGGAGTACGCGGCCGCGGCCCCGGAAAGCGGACGCACCTCGGCCGGTCTCACGCTGGGCGCCGACGTGTTCGCCGGCAACCCGGCGTACGTGCCGGCGGCCCCGTCGGCCTCGTCCGGCGTGAACAGGCGATTCGCGGCCGACTATCTCCAGAACGGCATCGCCATCGCGGTGATCCTGCTGCTCGCGGCGATCGCCCTCGTCACCGGCTACTCCTGGTATAGCGCCATGCCGCCGCCGCTCGTCTCGCGGGAAGCGCTGCTGCTGGCCGATTTTCACAACACCACCGGCGAAGCGGTCTTCGACGGCGCCCTGAAGGACGCGCTCGAAATCCAGCTCCGGCAGTCGCCGTATCTCAACGTCGTCCCCGCGTCGCAGGTCCGGTCGACGCTGCAGCTGATGGAGCGGTCGCCGAACGAGCCGGTGACATCGGCGGTCGCCCGCGATGTCTGCGAGCGCCTCGGCGTCAAGGCGATCATGCTCGGTTCGATTGCGCCGCTCGCCTCGGCCTACATCATCACGCTCGACGCGCAGGCGTGCCGGACCGGCGACACGCTGGCCCGCGAGCAGACGCAGGCGGCGGCCAAGACCGACGTGCTCGCCAGCGTCAGCGCGGCGTCGGCCCGCATCCGCGAGCGGCTTGGCGAATCGATCGCATCGATTCAGCGGTTCAACGTGCCGGCGTCCAACGCGACGACGCCGTCGCTCGACGCGCTGAAGGCGTACAGCATGGGCGTCGAGACGCGCCTCAAGACCGGCGACGTCCAGGCGATTCCGATGTTCGAGCACGCGCTCGAGCTCGATCCCAACTTCGCGCTCGCGGCGGGGCGCCTCGGCGCGATCTACACGAAACTGCGCGATCTCCCGCAATCCCAGCAGTACATGAAGCGCGCGTTCGCGCGCAGCGAGTCGCTCAGCGAGCCCGAGCGCCTCTTCATCAAGTCCCACTACCACTACATCGTCACCGGCCGGCTGGACGATGCGGTGGCCACCTACCGGCTGTGGATCGGCACGTATCCGGACGACTGGGTGCCGCACAGCAACCTGTCGACGACCTACGTGCGGCTGAACCGCCTCGAAGAGGCGGTCGATGAGGCCCGCACGGCGGTCCGCCTCGCGCCCGGGTCGGTCTTCGCCTACCAACAGCTGACGCGCACGTTGCTGGCACTCGGCAGCCTGCCCGAAGCCCGGGCCGTCATCCGCGATGCGCGATCGAAGGGGCTCGACTCGTCGGTCATTCACATGCTGGCGTACGACCTCGCGTTCATCGACAAGGACGCCGGCGGCATGCAGGAGCACCTGCGCGCCGCCGCGTCTCGCGCCGACAGCTACGTCGTGCTGACTGAGGCCGCGCGCGCGGCATTCGCCACCGGCGACATCGAGACGAGCCGCACCCTCTACGCCCAGGCGGTGACCGCGGCGCGCTCGGCGCGCGTCAACGACATTGCGGCCAGCCTGATCGCCGAGCAGGCGCTCAGCGACGCGGTCGTCGGCGACACCGCTCGGGCGCGCAGCGAGCTGCAGCAGGCGATCGGGCCGAAGAGCGGCGCCGGCGGCGATACGATCTGGACGGCCGCCCTGGCCGCGTCGTTTCTCGGCCTCACGCCGCAAGCGGCGAGGCTCGCGCAGGCCTATCAGGATCTGCAACCTCCGGCGCCGGACATCGTCGGCGTGCAGATTCCGATGCTGCGGGCGGCCGCGGCGCTGGCGAGCAAAGAGCCGCGGAAGGCGATTGCCGCGCTCAACAGCGCGGTGCCGTACGAGCGGTCCGCCGATCCCTGGCTGCCCTACCTGCGCGGGCTGGCGCACCTGGCGGTTCGCGAGTACTCGACGGCGGTCGTGGATTTCCAGATGGTGATCGGCCACCCCGGCAACCAGCCCACGAGCATCGTGCACCCGTTGAGCCGTCTCCAGCTGGCCCGGGCGGCCAAGGCCGCGGGCGACCTCCCGCAGGCGCGCCAGGCGTACGCCGATTTCACCGCGGCCTGGAGCAAGGCCAGTCCAACACATCCGCTGCTCGCGGCGGCCGCAGCCGAGGCCGCCGCGCTCGCATCGCCCGCGCCGCCGTCCACCGCCCGATGATCGACGTCCTGTTCGTCTCGATGCCGTTCGGCCCTCTCATGTCGCCCTCACTCGGTCTGAGCCTGTTGCAGCCGCTGGCGTCGGCGCGCGGCCTGACCTGCCGCGTCGAATACTTCACCCTGCCGTTCGCCGAGCGGATTGGCGACGAGCTCTATTCGAAGATCACCAGCCAGAACCGGGCGATGTCGCGCGCATTCGTCGGAGAGTGGATCTTTTCGCACGCGCTCTTCGACTGGGACGCCGCCCACGACGAGCGCTACCTCGCGGAGGTGCTGCTGACGCCGCCATCGTGGCTCGGCCGCAATCCCACGCGGCCGCCGTCCCGCGGCGAGGTGCGAGCGATCCTCGAGGCGCGCGACGCCGTGCGGGCGTTCGTCGACTGGTGCGCCGAGCGGGTCGTCGACGCGCAGCCGCGGATCGTCGGCTTCACGAGCGTCTTTCAGCAGCACCTCGCCTCCCTGGCCCTCGCGAAGCGGATCAAGGCGCTGCGGCCGGAGACCTTCACCGTGATGGGCGGCGCGAACTGCGAAGCCACGATGGGCGTCGAGACGGTGCGTCAGTTTCCGTTCGTGGACGCGGTCGTGTCGGGCGAAGCCGACAACGTCTTCGCCGATCTGGCGCTTCAGGTCACGGGCCGGGCCCCGCGGACCGCGCTGCCCGGCGTGATCACCCAGGCGACGGTCGCCGCCCCGGCCGCCGGCTCGCCCGCGCCCACGGCGCCGGCGGTCCGCGACCTCGACGCCCTTCCCTATCCGGACTACACCGACTTTTTCGACCAGTTCGCCCGCAGCCGCTTCGGCCCCCGCTGGCAGCCGAGCGTATTCGTCGAAACCTCGCGCGGCTGCTGGTGGGGCGAGCGGATGCACTGCACGTTTTGCGGCTTGAATGGCGAGACGATGGCCTACCGGAGCAAGTCGGCGCCGCGGGCGCTCGCCGAGCTGACGCACCTCGCAGACACCTACCCGGAGTGCGACATCCAGGTCGTGGACAACATCCTCGACCTGAAGTATTTCAAGACGCTGCTGCCCGAGCTCGCCGAACGCAAGCTGAACGTCTCGCTGTTCTACGAGACGAAATCGAATCTGAAGAAAGACCAGGTCCGCCTGCTCCGCGACGCCGGGGTGATGACGATTCAGCCGGGCATCGAGAGCTTCAGCGATCGCGTGCTGAAGCAGATGAAGAAGGGCGTGTCGGGGCTGCAGAACAGCCAGCTGCTGAAGTGGTGCAAGGAAATCGGG
>Ga0105243_10004798_pt1 | contig 10626 bp, 9 predicted proteins | sample KBSM34metaG_FD_81525 | JGI IMG/M metagenome (GOLD analysis project Ga0105243, IMG submission 81525) | Miscanthus rhizosphere microbial communities from Kellogg Biological Station, Michigan, USA - KBS M3-4 metaG | ecosystem: Host-associated > Plants > Roots > Rhizosphere > Soil | place: Michigan...
CGCTTGGTAGCGGGCCGAGATCGACTCGTCGGTGCCGCCGCTCAGGATCGGAACGGGCGTCATCCCCTTGGCATGCCTGCCCGCGTTCTTACCCAGTTCGCGGTACATCTTGGCGGTCAGCAGCGGCGCGACGCTGAACAGTTCGAGGTTGGCCAGCGGCGTGAGGTCACGCCGGTGGATCAGCGCGGTTCCCTTGCCTTGCAATCCGATTCCGATTCCCGAGCCCGAAAGTCGCGCCGCGGTGAGACCGATGAGCCCGACATCGATCGTCGACCTGACCCGGACCAGCCGAGGCACACAACCTTCTTCCTCGAGACCGGCCTCGATCTGGCGCAGCACCTCTCCGATCGTCAGGCCGCACAGCGTGAGCCAGACGGTGCGGGCGAATGCGGGTGACAGCCCGATGCACACTTCGCGAGGATCGCTGCCCTGCAGAGCCGGCTCGACAGGAGTGACCGAGAGGTGGCCGCGGTGCTCGTCCTGATCGGCGGTCAACTCTGCGACCGTGCGCGCCTGCCGGATGTTGTCGATCTCGGCGCGCCGCTGTTCGGTGAGCGCGTAACCGGTGCCAGGTCCGGCATAGTCGTTCGGATCGGTGAGCTTCGACAGCACCCGGAAATTCTCGTCGAAGATCGCCGAAGTCTGCAGTTGGTCGCCTCCCAGCCGTTCACGAGTGAGCCGCATGATCGATTCGGCCTCGTCGTCGAAGCCGGTCCGGTTCAAGGAGGCGATCACGTCGAAGACGGTCAGTTGTTTGGCCTCGATGGCGGCGGCCGCCTCGGCGACCATCTTCGGATAGCCGGGCGACAGGTCACGAGAGTCGTTGGCCACCACCACTTCATCGACTCGCTCGTCGTCATAATCGGCAAGGCCGAGATCTCGATAGACCGCCTGTACCGCGGTCGCTGCGCGGCGACGTACCCGCGCAAGGTGCTCGGCCGGCACGGTGCGCAATCCACCGTCCGCCGCCCAGTCACGTTGCAGCACAAGGTAGTCGTCCATATCGTCGGCGTTGAAATTCGACAGTGCGAACGCGTTGTCGTAGCGCGGGATCGACCCGAAGCCCGAGAAGATGAAGTCGGCGCCCGCGAGCAACACGGGCAGCGTGTGCGCGCTTCGGCGAATGTCGGACTCGGAGATGAGATTGTCGTTGCCTGCACATGATTCGAGATCACGCAGCATGACCATCAGGTTCTCGGCGAGTAGCTCCTTCATTCCCTCTGGCACCGAGGACACCACGCCGACGCCGTCGATGCCGCCGTTCTGCACACCCTGTGACCCCAACGCGCGCGCCAGCGAGACGCACCGCGATTCGAGGTAGAGGATGGAGCATTTCTCCGCCGCACCCATCAGCACCTCGGCCCCACCGCCGCTGGTGACCCTCATCTTGAGCCCTCGGGAGGCATACGCGGAGGTCAGGATCGCCTTCGAGAACGGGGTGTCGTCACCGTCGACGAACACCTGCTCGGTGCCGTATATGGAGATCGTCTCGGCGTAGCTAGTCAGTCCACGCAGGCCGAGCCGCAGCTCGAGCGCCTCCTCGATGGAGCACTGGGCCATCGCCCCGGGCACACCGACCTGGCTGCCGATCAGCAGGGCGACCGCATTGGACGGCGCATCGCCAAGCACCGGCACCGTCGTCTCGACCTCCCGGAAGCCGTACGCGACGGCGCTGGCCGCGTCGGCGGCGATGAGCAGTGGATCGTCGAGCTGATTGGTGACGTGGGCCTGGTTGCCCGGCGTTCTCCTGGCGCGCATCTTGCTCATCGCCATCTGCATCTCGACCGGCGTGAGCAGCGCGACGACGCGGGCCAGTTTGGCGGGCGTGGTGCCACCGATCAGGCGCACCATCTCCGCCCGTGGCACATTGACGTCCACAGTCATCCGGGCCAGTACCGCATCGTCGAGCGCCATGGCCTCCGGCGCGATCTCGAGATCCAATCCGTAGCGTGCGATGAACTCGTCGATGACGTCAAAGTCTTCGCCAGCCTTGCCGTCGAGCTCGACAACGACCCCGTCGTGCACGACAAGGGATGGCTCGGGGTCGTGCGGACTGCGCATCGCGACCAGGCCGAGCTCCGGATTGGTGACGGAAAACCCGTCGAGGTTCACCGGTTTCGCGTCGAGGACGCGCATCCGCCCGAGCGCGAGATCCCTTGCGTGCACTGGTGGACTGTTCTCCTACTCGCGAACTGCGGTCTCGTCGTAGACGACGCGGCCGATCAATTCATACCGCTGCGGATCACGGTACTTGAAGTAGATCGCCATGGCCGCGCCGAAGATGAACAACCCGACCACGATCCATGGTGTCAATTTGAACAGAAGCGTTCCGGAGGCTGCGCCCGCGGCGGCCTCTTTGTGCTGCCACAACAGAAGAACGACGTACAGCATGCCGATTCCGCCGAGCAGCGGCGCGACGAGCGTCCGGAACCAATGCTTGCTGGTCGGGTGGTTCTTGCCGATGTGGAAGTAGCTCACCACGGCGAACGCACAGAGAGCCTGCACGATCAGGATCGCCATCGTCCCGAGAATCGCCAGCAGCGTGTACATGTGCACGTACGGGTCCATGCCTGCCGCCAGGAACGCCAGGATGAGGACCAATGTAATGCCGGTCTGCACGAACGACGCGATGTGCGGTGAGCCGTGCTTGGGATGCGTCGCGCCGATGGTCCTCTGCAGCCTCTTCGAAAGGCCTTCGCGGCCAAGCGCGTAGAGGTAGCGCGAAGCGCAGTTGTGGAACGCCATGCCGCAGGCGAAGGACCCGGTGCATAGCAAGATGTTGAACATCGTGACCGCCCACTCGCCGTAGTATTGGCGGACGGGCCCGAAGAAGATGTCGCCTGCGGTGCCTGCGTCCTGAGCAAGGTCGATGGAATGCTGTGGGCCGGTCCCGGCGATCGCCATCCACGACACGAAGACGTAGAACAGCCCGATGCCGACGACGCTCAGGATGGTGGCGCGCGGGATGATCTTCTTGGGGTTGCGGGACTCCTCGCCGTACATCGCCGTCGACTCGAATCCGACCCACGACCAGAACGCGAAGAAGAGCCCCAGTCCGGCGCTGGCCCCCACGATTCCGGCGGCGGGCTGAAATGTCCCACCCGGGTTGATTGTCTCGCTCACTGCAAACCCATTCGGGCCGCCGCCGTGGAACAACACCGCGAGCGCACCCAACGAAAGCATGAAGATCTCGGTCAGCAGGAAGACACCGAGGACCTTGGCAGCGATGTTGATGTCGTAGAAGGCGAGTACCGAGTTCAGCACCAACATCAGCAGGGCGGGGAGGACCCAGTGCACGTGGACGCCGAACAGAGAGCTCATCAGGTTTTGGAAGAAGAACGAGAAGATCCCGATCAGCGAGCCCTCGAAAACCACGTACGCCATGGTGATCAACAGACCGCTGGCCATGCCGACGATCCGGCCAAGCCCGTGGGCGATGTAGCCGTAGAAGGCACCGGTGGCGGTGAGGTGCTTAGCCATGGTGGCGTAGCCGATGGCGAACAGCGTCAGTACTACGGTGGCGAAGAGGTAGCCTGCCGGTGCGTGCGAACCATTTCCGAAGCCGACCGCGATGGGGACGTTGCCGACCATTGCCGTGATGGGGGCGGCGGTGGCCACCGCCATGAACAGCACGCCGATGATGCCGACGGCGTTCGGTTTCAGTCGCTGAACTTGGTCAGTGTTTTCGTTTTCGTCGCGATCTAAGACCTTGTCGGTCATTATGCGCAGCCTTCCGAGCGGTCGACGGGCTTCCATGTGGCGCACACCACAGCACGAACGTTAGGAGTTTGGCACTACCAATTTCCGTTCGCAAGACCCTTTACAAACCATTGACAGAAATGGTCCAGCCTTTTTATGGTGGGTGCTGCCTCAACTCCGCGGAGGAGCCGCATGTACGACTACGGCACATTCTCGTTTGACTCCAAGGCCCAGGTGCTGGACCGGGCGAAGACGTTCTGGAACCCGGGCAAGACACAGTTCTGGATCGACGAAGGTGTCGATCTGGTGATCGACCGCCGCGAGGGCTACTACCTGTGGGACATGAGCGGTCGACGGCTTATCGACATGCACCTCAACGGCGGCACCTACAGCCTCGGACATCGCAACCCAGAAGTGGTCCAGGCGATTTCAGAGGCCACGGAATACTTCGACATCGGCAACCATCACTTCCCGTCGGTTGCGCGGACCGCACTCGCGCAGAAGCTCGTCGAATCGGCGCCTGCGTCGATCTCTAAAGTGGCCTTTGGGTCCGGGGGCGGCGAGGCCATCGATATCGCGATCAAGAGCGCCCGTCATGCCGCCCAGCGCCGCAAGATCGTCTCGATCGTCAAGGCCTACCACGGTCACACCGGCTTGGCGCTGGCCACAGGGGACGATCGGTTCGCGAAGATCTTTCTGTCCGACCAACCCGACGACTTCGTCCAGGTTCCGTTCGGCGATGTCGGCGCGATGGAGCAAGCGCTCTCCGGCAGGGACGTGGCCGCTGTGATCATGGAGACGATCCCCGCGACATACGGTTTCCCGCTGCCACCACCGGGCTACCTCGAGTCCGTCAAGGACCTCGCCGACAAGTACGGCGCGCTCTACATCGCCGACGAGGTGCAGACCGGCCTGATGCGCACCGGCGAAATGTGGGCGATCACCAAACACGGTATCGACCCCGACATCATCGTCACCGGTAAGGGCCTGTCAGGCGGGATGTACCCGATCACGGCGGCGATGCTCAGCGATCGTGCGGCCCAATGGCTCAACGAAGACGGGTTCGCGCACATCTCGACGTTTGGCGGCGCCGAGCTCGGCTGTGTCGCGGGAGTGAAGACCCTCGAGATCACCAGCCGTCCCGAGGTCCGATCGATGGTGCACTACATCGCCGATCTGTTCTCGGCCGGGCTGCGCCGGATTCAGGCCGACGACCCCGACTGGTTCGTCGGAATCCGGCAGAACGGCGTCGTGATCGGCTTGGAGTTCAATCACCCCGAAGGCGCGAAGTTCGTGATGCGGGAACTCTACGAGAACGGGGTATGGGCGATCTTCTCGACGCTGGATCCCCGTGTGCTGCAGTTCAAACCGGGCATCCTGCTGGGCCGCGACCTGTGCGAGGACGTGCTCGACCGCCTCGACGTCGCCGTGCGGCATGCCCGCAAGGCCGCGACCGAACGGAGGCCTGGGCGAGCGGAGCGACGGGAGGAACAGAAGTCATGACCAGCACTGCGCACGCCGACCATCTGCTCGAACGCGCCCGATGGGCCGCCCGCGCGTACGCCGACTACGACCACGCCGCGGTCTCTGCGATCGTCACCGCCGCTGCCGACGCGGGGTACGCCGCAGCCGAACGGTTGGCCGAGGCCACGGTCACCGAGACCGAGATGGGTGTGGCCGCGCACAAGGTCATCAAGAACCGGGCATGTTCGCGGGGCATCGTCGAGCACTATCGCGGCGAGGATTTCATCTCGCCGCGCATCGACACCGCCCGCAAGATCCTGGAGATACCGCGTCCCGCCGGAGTGGTGCTGGCGATCACGCCGACCACCAATCCCGTTGCCACCGTCTACTTCAAGGTCATCCTTGCTCTGATGACCCGCAACGCCGTTGTCGTTGCGCCGCATCCCCGAGCCAAGCAATGTTCGGCCGACGCCGCCAGGGTGCTGGCCGAAGCCGCCGTCGCCGCCGGGGCACCCGAAGGCATCGTCCAGGTGATCGAGGACCCCTCCATACCGCTGGTAGAGGCGTTGATGGCCGACGAGCGCACAGATGTCATCGTCGCGACGGGCGGCACGGGCGTGGTTCGCGCCGCGCACTCGTCGGGCAATCCCGCTCTCGGTGTGGGACCGGGCAACGTTCCGGTCTTCGTCGATGCCAGCGCCGACATCAACGCCGCGGCCCGCAGCATCGTCGAAAGCAAGGCGTTCGACAACTCGGTGCTGTGCACGAACGAATCCGTGCTCATCGCAGAACAATCCATCGCCGAGAAGCTTCGGGCGGCGCTCACCCGCAACGGTGCGCACATTCTCGATGCCGAGGATGCTCAGCGCCTGCGGGAGTTGATGTTTCCGTTCGGCCACCTGAACACCGACGTCGTCGGTCGTGACGCGGCCTGGATCGCCGGTCAGGCCGGGATGCGCGTAACCCCGAAGACGCGGGTGCTGATCGCTCCCTTCGAGCACGTCGTCGATGAGGAGGTGCTGACCCACGAGAAGCTGTCTCCGGTGCTCGGCATGACGACCGTCGCCGACGCCGAACGCGGCATTCGAGCGGCCCGTGCCGTCGTGCGGATCGGTGGCGCCGGGCACTCGGCGGCCATTCACAGTGAAAGCCCAACAGTCATCACCGATTTCGCGACCCAGGTGCCGGTGCTGCGGGTGTCGGTCAACGTCGGCAACAGCACCGGCAGCTCCGGGCTGCAGACCAACCTGGCGCCGTCGATGACACTTGGCACCGGCTTCGTCGGTCGCAGTTCGCTCGGCGAGAACCTGCAGCCGCACAACCTCATGAACTGGACCCGAATCGCCTACAACAGTGATTCAACAGTGAGCATGCCGAACTTCGCGGGAATCACACCGTGGCGGTCCCCTTCTGGGCCGGTGCCGGCCTACCCACGCTCATCCAACGAGGGCGAGACCCCACCGCCGCCGCGCCAAAGCGGCCACCCCGTTGCCAGCTGGACGCCGGAGCCGAGCCTCGACGCCCTGCGCGCCGAACTGCGTCAACTCGTCGTCGAAGAACTCGCACAACTCATCAAGAGGTGAGCCGTGGCCGAATTACGTTCCTTCATCTTCATCGATCGTCTGCAGCCGCAGACGATGTCATACCTGGGCACGTGGATACGCGGAACCCCGCCGCGCGCCGATGGCGCCGCGCAGATCATCGAGGTGGCACCCGGACTGGACATCGAGGGCATCACCGACATCGCGCTCAAGCACGCGGACGTGAAGGCCGGAATCCTGGTGGTGGAACGGCAATTCGGGTATCTCGAGTTCCACGGTGAAACGAGCGCCGTCAAGGCCGCGGCCGACGCAGCGCTGCAGGAGCTCGGTAAAGACGCCGACTCCGCGGTGAGACCCACCATCCTGGCCGCACGCATCATTTCCAGCGTGGACCAACAGCACGCATTCCTGATCAACCGCAACAAGATCGGCTCGATGGTGCTGGCCGGTGAATCATTGTTCGTGCTGGAGGTGCAGCCCGCGTCGTACGCGATCCTGGCCACCAACGAGGCCGAGAAGGCGGCCGACATCAAGGTGGTCGACTACCGGATGATCGGCGCGACGGGTCGCGTCTACCTCTCTGGAACCGAGGCGGATGTGCGCCAGGCCGCGACCGCCGCGCAGGATGCGCTGGCACGGAGCGCAACGTGACACTGAACGACGCCGACTTGCGCGCACTGGTGCGGGAAGTGGTCCGTGATGCGGTCGCCGACCTGGTCCCCCAGCCAATGGTGACGAACCACAACGGCGTTCAGCCGACCGGACCATTGAACGCCGACGAGAAGACGCGCGTCGACACCGTGCGGATCGCCACCGACAACGATCTCGATGCTTTTGTCCGGCAACTGCTCCGGCTGTTCGAGAACCCCAAGACCCGTGCCGATCTTCGCAACGGCCGGTTGAGCTTCCGACTCGCCGGCACGTCCGCAAGCTCACCGGCCGTGTCGCGCCGCATCGACAGTGGGGCTGTCACCGAGCGCCACATCGTCGATGTTGCCGCGTCCGGCGGCGGACTGATCCTCGGGCGCAAAGCGGTACTCACCCCGTTGGCGCAGGAGAAAGCCCGTGCGCTGGGGGTCTCGATTCAAAAGGAGCGAAAGTGATATCAGCGAAGGTCACCGGTCAGGTCTGGTCGACGCGCCGCATCGACGGGCTGCCCGCGGGTGCGTTCCTCGAGGTCGAGGCGGACGGGTCCGGTTCGCGCATGATCGCGTTCGATGTACTCGGCAGCGGTGTGGGTGAGCGCGTGCTGATTGCGCAGGGGTCGGTTGCCGCGAATTGGTTCACCGGCACACCGCCCCCCGTGGACGCGCTCATCATCGGTTCGATCGACGACAACTCGAGCGGGTAGCAGTCCGCCACCCGCGACCACATAGAAGGAGAAACACGATGCCCAGCAACGCGATTGGAATGATCGAGACCAAGGGTTACGTCGCTGCGCTGGCTGCCGCCGACGCGATGGTCAAAGCAGCCAATGTCACCATTGCCGACCGTCAGCAGGTCGGCGACGGACTGGTCGCCGTCATCGTCACCGGTGAGGTCGGCGCCGTCAAGGCGGCCACCGAGGCAGGTGCCGAATCCGCTTCGCAGGTAGGGGAACTGATCAGTGTCCACGTGATCCCCCGCCCGCACAGCGAGCTCGGTACTCACTTCGCCGTGGCCGCCCAGTAGTTCGTCTCGGAATGAGTACGACCACTGCCCAGCCCGACACGGTGACGCGCACCGACATCCGCGTCTATCTTCTGGTGGAGGACCTGCAGCGACAGTTCGCCGCCTACCTGGGAACACCGACACGGGCTCGGGGCTATCCGCCGTATGAGGGCGAGCACGCGCTGATCGTCGAAGTGTCCCCGGCCCTCGCGATCGAGCGGGTGATCGACCTCGCCTTGCGCGAGGTGCCCGGCGTAGCGCCCGGGATCCTCTATGTGGAGCGGCAATTCGGCGTGCTGGAGGTGCACTCCAGCGACCTGTCGGAGGTGCGTCGGGCCGGCGAAGCGATTCTGCAGGGCACCAGGGCCAAGGCCGCCGATCAGCTACGGCCACAGGTGTTGTTCCACGACATCATCGAAAACATCACCGACCAGCACGCGGTGATCCTCAACCGGCACCGTCAGGCCTCGATGATCCTGCCCGGGCAGGCGCTGCTGGTCTACGAGATGACACCAGCCTTGTTCGCGGCCGTCGCCGCCAATGAAGCCGAGCGCGCAGCCCCCGCGATCACTATCGTCGACGTGCAGATGATCGGGGCAACCGGCCGCCTCTACATCGGCGGTAGCAGCAAGGACGTCACCACGGCGAGGGACAGGATCACCGCGGTGCTGGCCGGAATCGAGGGACGCGACCAGTAATGGAGGACTCCAACGGCGTGATCGCCGACGACCGCGCAGTCGCCGAACGCGCACTCGCCGAGTATGGACTCGCAGAGAATTCCGCACTGCACCTGCTGAACCTCTCGGAGAACGCCACCTACGCGGTGGAGGATGCCGCCACCGGGCACCGGTCGATCCTGCGCGTGCATCGGCAGAACTATCACCTGCCGCACCAGATCGGATCCGAACTGGACTGGCTCGACGCACTGCGTGGCGAGAGCGCCATCACAGTCCCCACGGTGCTGCCCGCTGCGGACGGTCGCCGCGTGGTGACGGTCAACGTCAACGGAACAGAGCGGCACGTCGTACATTTCGCGATGGTGCCTGGCGCGGAACCCGACGAGGACACCGTTACCGTCCACGACTTCCACACGCTGGGGCAGATAACCGCGGCCCTGCACGAGCATTCGCACACATGGTCCCGTCCTGCCGGGTTCAGCCGGTTCGCGTGGGATTGGCCGCACAGCCTGGGCGCCGAGGCTCGGTGGGGCAGATGGCAGGACGCCGACGGCGTCGGTGCCGACGAACACAGACTCCTGGACCGGGCGGAACAGCTCCTGCGCGAACGCTTGGAAAGCTATGGCTCGGGACCGGACCGGTTCGGGCTGATTCACGCCGACCTGCGGCTGGCCAACCTGCTGGTCGACGGATCCACGATCACAGTCATCGACTTCGACGATTGCGGATTCGGTTGGTTCTTTTACGATTTCGGCACCGCGGTCTCGTTCATCGAAGACGACCCGGCGCTGCCCGAATGGCAGGAATCCTGGGTCGCGGGTTACCGCACCCGCCGACCGATCGCCGCCGCCGACGAAGACATGCTGTCGTCGTTCGTGTTCCTGCGCAGGCTGATGTTGTTGGCGTGGATGGGAACCCACAGCCATTCCAAGGAATCCCGCACCAAGGCAATCACCTACGCGCAGGGCAGTTGCATGCTCGCCGAGCACTATCTCAGTTCAAACGGCCGTCGCCTGGCCTGACGGAAGGACTCACATGTTCAGCTCACTCGACGGCCGATCGGCTATCGTCACCGGCGGCAGCAAGGGAATCGGCCGGGGCATCGCCGAAACCCTCGCCGCCGCAGGCGTCAACGTACTCGTGACCGCACGCACCCAAAACGACCTGGACGCGACAGTCGCAGGACTCGCCGACCAACCGGGTCGAGTGAGCGGCTTGGCGACCGACGTGACGAACCCGGACGATTGCCGCCGCGCCGTGGAAACCGCCGTCGAGCGACACGGGGGCCTGGACATCGTCTGCGCCAACGCGGGCATCTTCCCATCGGGCAGGCTCGAAGAGCTCACGCCCGACGACATCGAGCACGTGCTCGCGGTCAACTTCAAGGGCACCGTCTTCGTCATTCAGGCCGCGCTGCCCGCGCTGACCGCCAGCGGCCACGGCCGCGTGATCATCACGTCGTCCATCACCGGCCCGATCACCGGCTACCCCGGCTGGTCGCATTACGGGGCCAGCAAGGCAGCCCAGCTGGGGTTCCTGCGGACGGCGGCGATGGAGCTGGCGCCGAAGCAAATCACCATCAATGCGGTGATGCC
>Ga0105243_10004800_pt1 | contig 10625 bp, 11 predicted proteins | sample KBSM34metaG_FD_81525 | JGI IMG/M metagenome (GOLD analysis project Ga0105243, IMG submission 81525) | Miscanthus rhizosphere microbial communities from Kellogg Biological Station, Michigan, USA - KBS M3-4 metaG | ecosystem: Host-associated > Plants > Roots > Rhizosphere > Soil | place...
ACTCGGCTTACTGTAAACGCTAACCGATTTTGTGGCTACGCGCACGAGATTACTGTCATCAAAATCCAGAAGGTTCCCAAAAGATGGAGAGAACGCCAGAGTCCCCAGGCTCAGGCCCCCGAGTTTTAGAAACTCACGGCGGGACAAATTAGTCATGATAGGAAAATTGTAATCGAAAACTCTGTAATTTTATTGCGCAATTCACCTTTAGATCAGTTCTGGTGCTTCTTCCTTACGTTTCTTCATTTCTGTTAACAGAACTGCCCTCCAGGCTCTGGAGGGCAGTCGGAAATAATTATCAGTTTTCAGTCTAGGAGGCCATTGTATCAGGGACCATCCCTTGAAACAGGATCTCAATAGCCATCGTGTGTGCACAACGGAGGTGTGTCACAAAGAATTCGCAGTCGCAGTTATAGGTACCGTTATCAAAAGTCACATGGTGATTATTATTATCGCCATGAAAAGTAAGCTCAAATTTGTTGAAGAGGAACCGGTTCCGCTCCTCAGCGTAGCGTCTGGCCTTTTCTCGTTTGCCGATCATTCCGTAGTCCATCGTGTAATCTCCTTTCAGGATTGGAATAAAAAAAAGCACGCGGACAGACGCGTGCCTTACAGCTGAATTTTTGTTTTCTTGTAGGTATCTGCTCGCATAAGACATTTACCTCACTGAGTTCAGTATATTCCTAATCAAAGTGCAAGTCAACACCCAAATGTCATATATTCCTGAATCGTACACAAATCGTAAGGTTATTTTAATCTGCGAGCGCGCCAGCAGGAATGTGCTCGTCACCATCATAGGTGAGCAATAGCGGCCATTTACGAATAATAAGCACCATACCGGCTATACAACCGATTCCACCGCTAATAATGGCGAACGGCGCACCAAATAACTGTGCTACCACCCCTGCTTCGACCTCGCCCAACTGCGGACCACCCTGGAAAAAGATCTGATTTACGCTTGTCATGCGGCCGCGCAGGTAATCAGGCGTTTGCAGCTGGCGAATGGTATTGCGGATAATCGTACTGACCGAATCAGCCGCTCCCGTTACCGCCAGAGCGCCCCACGCGAGGACCAAGGAAGTGCTGAGGCCAAAAATGACCGTCGCCAGGCCGAAGACGACCGCCGACCCCAAAAATAGCGGTCCCTGCCTGCGGAGTTCGTGGATTTGAGAAAGGACCAACGCAGCAATCACCGCTCCAACTGACGGCGCCGCAGAAAGCCATCCGTATTCTACGACACCAACCTTTAAAATGTCACGTGCAACGATGGGCATCAAGGTATTTGCAGACGCGAAGAACGTCGCGACAAAGTCCAATAGCATCGTAGAGAGGATAATGGGTTTATTGACAATAAAGTGGATGCCTTCTTTGATCGAAGACCAACTCACACCAGCAATACGATCTGTTTTCGTTTGTGGAACGTTGCCGATCAGGATCAAGGCAAGAATTACGGCCAGGTAAGAAATGGCATTGATGTAATACACAGCCTGCTGTCCGCCAAACGCAATCGTAAAACCCGTCAGTGCCGGGCCAAGGATGGAACCCGTTTGCCAGGCGATGGAGGTCATGCTAAAGGCGTTAGGCAGGTCTTTTGCCGGAACCAGGTTTGGTACTAGAGCTTGACGCGCAGGTCCGTCAAAAGCAATTGCAATGGCTTGAAGCGCAGTCAACGTATAGATATGCCAGATCGTGATCTGTCCGAATTGTGTCAACAAGCCCAGAACAAGAGCAAGAAGCGCAGCGCAACTCTGGGTAATAAAAAGGATTTTGGTGCGGTTGAACGAATCGGCCATCACACCACTGATTAGCGAAAAGATGATGATCGGCAGAATACGTGCAAGCCCAATACCGCCCAGAGCGATGGGCTTTTCTGTTAGTGTGCGGATATGCCAGAATAATGCCCAGATCTGCATCTGGGTCCCCGCGATGGAAAGCAGTTGCCCGCACCAGAGATAGAAAAAGCGGCGATTTTTTAGCGAAGGCGGAACATGAATCATTTACAACCTTTTAGAGTCGTACGGCATAAAGCAGAAGGCAAATGCCCTCTGCTTTTCAGGTCTGTGAATCTAATTAACTTCCCCAGTCTCTGAGATACAAAAAATCATATCCAATTGTGCGATTGCTCAGCTTGGCAATGGGCGGCATCATGCGCTTGAATTGATTTCGTCGAATACGTGTGATGACCGAATTCACAAAATTTTCGTCATACCCTTCTTCGACACACTCTTGCGGGCTAAAGCGCTGATCGATCAGCAAAAGAAGCAACTTATCCACTTCTTCATATGTGAAACCAAGTTCGCCTTCATCGGTCTGGCCTGCCCATAGATCGGCAGACGGGGCTTTATCAACAATCGCAGCAGGTATTCCAAGGGCCCGCGAAAGTTGGCGTACCTGTGTTTTATAGAGATCACCAATCGGATTCAGTGCAGAAGCCATATCGCCCCACATTGTGGTGTAACCCAGCAATATTTCAGTCTTGTTGCTCGTGCCAATAATTAATCCTTTATAGACTTCAGATTGATCGTATAGAACGATCATCCTCGACCGCGCCATAATATTGCCTTTACGTTGCTTCGAGATTTGAGGATCGTGTGTGAACAATGGCTCAACCATATCCGTGATCTCAATCGTCTCGCTCTTAACGCTGAACTGGTCGGTGAGCATTTGAGCGTGTTCCAGCGAATCAGGTGAGGACGATTTATAAGGCATCCGCACAGCCAGCACGTTCTCAGGGCCCAGTGCTTCTACAGCAAGCGCGAACGACAAGGCTGAGTCAATGCCGCCTGAAAGACCAATCACGGCGCGCGAATAACCCACGCGAGTTACTTCGCTCTTGATAAAGCTAGTCAGGATTTGACGGGCAACATTCGTATTGATCGTCAGGTCGATATTCATCAGGCGTTTTTCAAAAGAATGCGATCCAGCTCATTCCGGGTCAAATTCGTCCGCTCATCGCGCAAGAGCGGAAGTCGGGTTCGTGTGCGCCGAAGTTGATTCAAATCTATTTCCGCGCAGGTGAGAGCTTCTTCAAAATAAGGACCTTGCACAAGCAGTTCTCCGTTCGGATCATGGATCGTTGTTCCCCCCCAGAAATTCAGACCATCTTCAAACCCGACCCGGTTGGCATGCGCAATGAAGGTTGTAAACATACTTGCATAGGCCTTACTCACCCGCTCCACCCAACGGGCCGATTCGAGCTTTTCGCGGTCATTCAGCCCACGTCCGGGGGATGCAGAGGAAAACAGCATGAGATCCGCGCCATCCAACCAGAGCAAATATGGAGGCGAAGCATGCCAGAAATCTTCACAGATCAGCAAGCCTGCGCGACCGAAACGTGTATCGAACGCACGGACAGAGTCACCCCAGGCAAAGAAGCGTCCCTCGTCAAATAAGCCGTACGTCGGCAGATAGACTTTATGATGAACATGAAGGACTCGCCCGCCGGAGAGATAGGTTGAGGCAATGTAAAAACGATGACGAGAGTCTTCATCAACGAAGCCTATCACAAGGTCCAAGTCTTGACTCGCTTTGAGGAGATATTTGAAAACGGGATCGTCTTCCGTAGGTCTATGGGCAACCGTCGCGACCAGATCCTGTAAGACATATCCGGTTAAAGACAATTCGGGGAACACCAGCAGATCAGCTTTTTGCTTTTTGGCTTGCTTTATATAGTCTAAATGTTTTTCGAGATTTGATTCGACATCCCCCAGTTTTGTGGCGATCTGTGCGAGAGCGAGGTTGAGTTTCATCGCTCGAATCTTACCACTAAAAATCAAGCCATAAAGATCTAATAGACCTTGGTAGGCGGCTCAATCCTTTAGACGCAACAGAGCAGATAGCCCCTTTGGTTTTTGGCCCAATAAATGCTGAATCACTTTTTCAATATTTCGGACAAGCGACTCTTCGGTCTTCATGGAGTTGAGATAGCGCAGAATTTCTTTCTGACGTGAACGCGCAAGCCTCTCAAAGGCCGCTTTTGCTTCCCTGTTTTTCGACAGGGCCTGAGCAAACTTGGGGTGTGTTGGAACGATTCGTGGTTCCGGGTCGAACTCGATCTCTACTTTTGCATCATCTCCCACATCAATTCCTGCAGCCTGGCGCATTTGAGTATTCAGATATAACCTCCATGCACCTTGATATTTCACAAGCGTTTGCTTAAATCTTTTCCCATCTAAGGTGCCGCGAACAGGAATCGGCCCTTTATTTTTATCAGCCTGCTTGAATAGTGTGTTCAGAACGTCTTCTGGTAATCCCACGTAAGGATTAATGCCAATTTTAGAGATTTTCGCGGTGAAGCTCTCCATACACTCTAATTTTCCAGGAGTTCTTTTAATTTATCCAACACGGTGGTCCAATTTTGCGTAGAATGATCAGCCTCTTCTTGAGTGGCATTGTTATCTTGTGTAATAGTGAGCTTTGTTCTGCTTCCTTCGGGAGACAACTCATAGCGGACGGTTTTATAATTTTCGGGCAGATCAGGCAACCCAGCTAGGGAACTCCAAAAAGTGGAAACCAGAAGTTTATCTGGCTCAATTTGCAGAATCTCGCCCTTATCTTCATAGCTTTTCCCCTCCCACTCGCCTCTGTAGGTGATCGGACTCCCTACTTTCCAGTCACTTGTCACTTCTGTGCCAAATAAATATTGCTTTATCAGGCTTGGGCTTGTAAGGGCATCCCACACTTTTGACGCGGGCGCATTCACCAGTGTTGTTGCTTGCGCTGTAAATTTGTTGTTCATGTTTTTCCTTTGCAGCTAATTTTATCTCCCTAGGTCGTCATAGGGATAGTCATGATTTTCCCTTCTTCTATTTATTGTTATTGAAGATCTTGCATTCATGCACTCGGTTGTTAATTCTCATGGTATTTTCTATTGTAGTTACATTTGCCTTAACGAATGCCCCCTTCACGTGTTATGTTTAGTGCTCCAACAATTACTGGTTAGTTAGCGGGGAGGGAGGGATTCGAACCCTCGGTGGACCGAAGCCCACAACGGTTTTCGAGACCGTCCCATTCAACCACTCTGGCACCTCCCCAAAGAAGTGTCACGCTTTTTGAGTGTCACGAAAATTGAATAGCGGCGAGATTATAACCTAAATTTCCTCACTCGAATGCAGGTCAGGATAATACACTTCACACATATTTTGCTGCTTCAATTTTTCCATGAGCGCCAAAGCGGGTATTTCTTCGGCGTGCACAAGGAACACTTTTTTCACCGTTTCTTTCACATTGACGGCATATTTGGTGAGCAAATCCTGACCAGCGTGACCGGAGAGACCACCGATTGTTGCGATCTCTCCATTGACCGTGAATGGCTCGCCGAAAATCTTGATCCTCTTTTCACGATCTGCAAGGCGGCGACCTAATGTATGTGGAGCTTGCCAGGAAACAATACAGACTGTATTCCTGGGATTCTCGATATTGTTGCGTAGGTGATGCAGGATACGCCCCATTTCAGCCATGCCCGAAGCAGAAATAATGATCATCGGATCCTTGCGCAGATTCAATGCCTTGGATTCTTCAACAGACCGTACGTACGTGAGCATTTTGAAGTCGAGCGCAGGATGCCGCGCTTCTTCGACAAATTGCATCGTCTCCACATCAAAGCATTCCGGATGGCGTCTGAACACGCTGGAGGCATTGACCGCGAGCGGGCTATCCACAAAGACAGGTACCGACGGCACATCGTTTCCAGACATCATAATATTCAGGTTGTAAACCAGTTCCTGTGTTCGCCCAATCGCAAAGGCAGGGATAATCACCTTGCCACCGCGCTTGAGCGTTCGCGCCACGACATCATGAAGTTCCTCAAACGCCCTGAGCGGGTCACGATGTGGCTTGTCTCCATATGTAGCTTCCATCAAAAGGTAATCAACGTTTTCAGGCAAAACAGGGTCGCGTATCAATGGAAGGTTGTACCGTCCAATATCCCCTGAGAACCAAAACCTGATCTTTCTGCCCCTCTCTTCGATCTCAAGCGCAATTGCTGCTGAACCAAGAATATGACCCGCTTCGATAAAGCGAGCCACCACACCGGGCACAGGTTCAAAGGGTTTGTCATAATCTGCAAACTGAAATTGTTGCGCTGCATGTTGTGCATCTGCTTCCATATATAGCGGCTCAATTGGTTCCTCACCGCGCGCCCGACGTTTCTTATTCACGAACGCCGCGTCAGATTCCTGAATGCGGCCCGAATCCGCGAGCATAATCGTTGACAGGTCAACAGTCGCGCGCGTGGCGTAGATGGGACCATCGTATCCGCTCTTCACAAGATTTGGCAGGTTACCCGAGTGATCAATGTGCGCGTGAGAGAGGATCACAGCGTCCACTTTGCGCGGGTCATAGGCGAAGTTCAAATTTCGAATATAGGTTTCGCCGCGTCGCCCCTGATACAGGCCACAATCCAGCAAGAGACGGTGCCCGTTGATCTCGAGCAAGTGCTGACTCCCCGTCACGGTATGCGCCGCGCCGTGAAAATTGATCCGCATCTTAGCCTCCTAAAAGACTATAAATCTGCGCGCCATAGTGGCTAAACCGCCATGGTGAATCAACCATGATCGACTCAAGTTCACGAACACTCTTGGGAGGATTCTCGGCAAGAATATTCAAATAAGCCTTGGGCAGGATAATGTCTGATTCAACGCCCATTTCCTGCGCGAGGCTTTTGCGCCAAGCCTTAAGCTTATCCAGGCGTTTGAGTGTCGCATCATTCGGGCGTCTGGCCTGCTCCCGTTTCACAAGCGGCGCTTCCACACCACGCTTTGTTGCTGCCAATATTTCCCTGCCCCACAATTCAATTTGCCTCGGACTCAGACCGATACCCGCAAGATCAACGTCCTTTTCGGGCGTGTGGCGGGCAATCTGTATCAGTATGACATTGCTGATCACTTTGAATGGTGGACGGTTCATCTTTTCAGCGATCTGATCACGGGAAACAGATAACTCACTCAATATGGTCAGCTCGCGTACAGATAAATCTTTACGTGCAGCAAAACGTTTCCATGAGGAACCGTCGAATTTCTCCTTTGGCCCTCCCACATGACAGGCACGAACAAAATCCTCTTGTGCAAGTTCAAGACGTTTTTTCTCATGTAACTCAGCCTCAAGCAGGTCACGCAGATCAAACAGATAATGCGTATCCAAACGCGCGTAATCAATTTGAGCAGAGGTCAATGGCCTTTCACCCCAATCTGCTTTTTGATGACGTTTATCCATTCTAACTTTGAATTTCTCGGCCAGTAAACTATCAAGCCCCACAAATTGATATCCAAGCACGCGCGCGGCATGCATCGTATCAAACAAATTGGAAAATTCAAAGCCGAAATCGCGCCTCAAGCAAATCAGATCATACTCCGCAGCATGGAATATTTTCTCAATCGTCGAATTTTTGAAAATTGGAGCCAGCAGACTGTGATCTTCGAGTGCAAGCGGATCAACGACGTAGTCCTTTTCAGGCGTCGAGAACTGCATCAGGCACACCTGTTCACGATATGCATGCAAGCTATTTGACTCCGTATCTACCGCTATGCGAGATTGAGCGGATAAATCCGCGACCATTAATTTGAAGCTGTCTGGCTTGTCCACCCATGTTGCTGGAGGAAGTGATTGAGGAGACATTGACTTTCATTATATCCCACCACTAATATCGGATTAGTGATCAAAGTGATTCTAACCAGTAAGAATCTTTTCCATAACCAATCCATCTTCGCCTTCGTTGTAATACTTCTTCCAAATATCAACCGTCCGGTAACCTGCCTTCTTGTACAGAGAGATCGCGGCATCATTGGAGATGCGTACGGTCAGTTTAACACGCGGGAGTTTGACCTGTGCTTCGCAGGCTTGTAATAGCGCAAGGCCAATGCCGCGCCGCCGATAGCCTGGATCAACCCCAACGGTGGCAATCCAGACCGCCCCCTGCGAAGGACGCGGATCGCCTGCAATGAAGCCAATCATTTCGCCATCCTCCACAGCCTTCAAACGGATCACGTCGGGCCATGTCAACACAGCAATTAGATCCAGCAACGGCCAGGCATCCTTATCGAAACAAACATGTTCAAGACGGCGTAACGCTCCAAGATCACGGATACTCGCAGGCTGAATTTCCATAGGCGAGCGGATTGTATCAATAAATAAATAGGAAGTGGAAAGTTGCCTCTCCACTTCCTACTAATTCAGCGGTTTACCTATTACCTGTTTACTTCTTGCCATCTCCCCCAAGGAAATTATTGAGCAGGCTTGTGAATTCCATTGGGAAGATATATTTCGTGGAAGGGCTTGCACCGATGGACTTAAGCGTCTCGAAGTATTGCAGGGTCATCGTCTTTTGGTCAACAGTCTTGGCCGCGTTGAAAATCGCCTCAAGCGCCACAGCGAAGCCTTCCGCGCGTAAAGCCTGTGCCTGTTTCTCGCCTTCTGCGCGCAGGATATTTGACTCCCGCTCACCCTGAGCCTGCAGGATGGCGGCTTGCTTGGTGCCTTCCGCACGATTTTTCGCCGCTTCCTGGTCACCCATGGACTCAGTCACTAGCGCGCGGCGAATACGCTCAGCAGACATCTGGCGGTTCATTGCATCCTGCACTTCACGTGGCGGAACGATCTCGCGGATTTCCACGTTGGTCACTTTCACGCCCCAGCGTTCGGTCACTTCATCGAGGCGAGTACGAAGCATGTTGTTGATGTGTTCACGTTCTGAAAGCACATCGTCCAACGGAATACCACCGATGACCGCGCGTAGAGTAGTTGCCGCAATACCAGCCGCGGCCGCTTCAAAGTTACCTACCTGCAATACAGACTCAGCCGGGTCAAGTACCTTGAAATACCACAGGAAGTCAATCGAAATGGGAGCATTATCTTTCGTGATCGACACCTGGTGCGGCACCTCGCGCAGTTGCTCGCGCAAATCCACGCGCACGGCACGGTCTATTACAGGGATCAGCAAAACTATACCGGGGCCCTTCGGTCCAACATTTCGACCCAACCGAAATACGACCAGTCGCTGGTATTCGGGCACGATTTTGATGGCTTGTGCTAAAAAGATAAAGCCAAGAACCAGTATTGCACCGACAAAACATAAAGCACTAGGGGCAAGAGCATCCATAGTAATCTCCTTTTGTTTGAAATGATATCAACTATTTTTCTCGACGATCAAAACAAATCCTTCGCGCTTGACAACACGGATCGAATTACCCGCCGCAATGGGTTTTTCACTTCGAGCCGACCACAACTCTCCCGCGACCTGCACGCTTCCATCTGCATCGACCTTTGTCCTGGCTTCCCCAATTTGACCGACCAGCCCTTCCAGGTCATGGGACGGTCTTACGCTTGCGGCTTCAACGGATTTACGGACAGCGATCCACAAAAAGCCTGCAACTAACCCAGAAGCGACAATTGCAACTACAGGATTGACCCCAGCTTGTCCTGCTGTACGCGGAAACATAAATATGGATCCCCCCACCAGCAATAGAATGGACAAAACCAGATACAGTTCACGCTTCGGCTTTTGTATGGCGTAAACAAAGGGAACGATACTCAAAGCTAGAAGAAGCAGTGCCCACCAGTTGAAGGATAGATTGTAGATCGCGTATCCTGCCAGCACGAGACAGAAAAATGCCCCTACTTCTAATAGCCCCGTTCCAGGGGCAGCAAGCGCCAGCATAGCCAGCAGAACGCCCCCGAGCAAAATGAGATAGGCAACGTTGGGGTCAAGTAAGAAGTCCATCACTCCTCCAATTCATTATACAACAAGACCAGCGTTTGTAAATCTGGTTGATCTCCACTTTTATCTACGAAAATTGTCACACGAAAGTTGTGGAAGGGGATATGCATGGCAGTTGTATAATTAGCATAACATCTGGCCCCACCACTGCAAGCATTCAGGGGCAAGGAGAATCAGTGAACTTTCAAAAAATCTGCGTCTTGGGCCTCGGCTATATCGGATTGCCAACCGCCTCAACCTTTGCCATACATGGACTTAAAGTCGTGGGCGTGGACATCAACCCGCGCGTCGTAGAAACTTTGCGTAGTGGCGACATCCACATCCATGAACCCGGCATGGGGACAGTCCTGGAAGCTGCGCTCAAATCAGGCAATCTGACTATTTCAACCGAACCAGAAGAAGCTGATGCATTTTTGATTGCAGTACCAACCCCCTTCTACGCAGACATGCACGGTGAATACAATGGCAGACAATACAAACTTGCAGACATGCGCGCCGTGACATCCGCGAGCGAAGCCATCGTTCCACATCTCCGCAAAGGGAATTTGGTGATACTTGAATCCACCTCGCCACCTCGTACAACCATTGATCTGGTTGCCCCTATTTTGGAGAGATCCGGCCTCAGGGCCGGATCCGATTTCTTCCTATGCTATTCGCCAGAGCGCGTCCTGCCCGGGCAAATCCTGCGTGAACTCGTAGAAAACGCGCGCGTCGTTGGAGGTATCACTCCGGATTCTGCCGTGGCTGGGCGGGAACTCTACGGGTCATTCGTCAAAGGTGAGATTTTCGAAACGGATGCCACCACTGCTGAGATGGTCAAATTGATGGAGAACACCACCCGCGACGTCAATATCGCCATTGCAAATGAATTCTCACGCCTTGCCGAAAAATTTGGAGTGGATGTCTGGGAAGC
>Ga0105243_10004801_pt1 | contig 10621 bp, 16 predicted proteins | sample KBSM34metaG_FD_81525 | JGI IMG/M metagenome (GOLD analysis project Ga0105243, IMG submission 81525) | Miscanthus rhizosphere microbial communities from Kellogg Biological Station, Michigan, USA - KBS M3-4 metaG | ecosystem: Host-associated > Plants > Roots > Rhizosphere > Soil | place...
CAACAACCGCGATGCGGTGCTGGAAGTGCTGGGCCGCTTCAATGAGGATCTCAGCCAGCTGCAGCGAGCGGTACGCAATGGCGACGGCAAGACCCTGTTCGACTGGTTCACCCGCACCCGTGCCATCCGCCGTGCCATCGTCAATACCGGCCAGGACGTGCCCAGCTTCGGACGCCTGCCGTTCCAGGTCTATATTCCGCCGGAAAAGTCCCGCAAGCGCGGCACGAAGAAGAAGAAGAAAGCAAAGTCCGGCAAGGCGAAAAAGAAAAAGCCCGTGGCGCGCAAAGCTGCTGGCAAAACCAAAAAGCGCCGCGCCCGCTAGAATCCCTTTCGGATTGAACGGAATCCTTAAACTCTCCATGGGCGGGCCCCCCGAACCGCGCGAAGCGCGGTCGGAGGGTAAACTTCACGTCCGGGCCATCCATTTTGTTTTGCTTTTTTTTGGAAATTGGATCACCCGGCCGCTCGCCCAAGCTCGCGGCGTTTGTCAGCCAAAGCCGGGCAACACGGTCCCGCACTACGCTGTCGCTAGCGAGGGAGCGTTTTGACGCGGTCGCTAATTTCGCTGCAACCGCTAATTTTTAGCCAAAGGTGCGGAACCGCACCTAGGTATTGAATGTTTCCATCGAAGAGAGAGGTGCGCCCGGGGGGCTGCACGGCATAGAGCGGACTCGTGGCTCACTCTTTCGATTTTCTGCCACTAAGAGAGCGCGTTCAGCAATATCGGGAGATGGCGGACGCCACCCTCCTGAAGGCCAAAACCACCGACGATCCGGAAATCAGCGCGCGGTATTTATATTTGGCTACCAGCTGGCACACGCTCGCGCAGCAGTTGGAAAACGGCTGTTACGATCCCGAAGCAATACCCGACACCGAGAATGTCGTCGAACACAAGCGACCAAGTTCCAATTAGGCCGTGAGGTCCGGATCAACATGACATTTCAGAATGTTATGGCTTTGGGCGTATTTTTTCTTGGCTTATTCGCCTTGACGCGGCTTAGATGACTTTCGTCCCTCATCCATTTCCAGATTCCACGATCCAAAATCGGAGCGTTCGCCTTCTGGAAAATGTCGGATGCAAATGTACGTCTTGGTGTCGTCTTGCTCGACACGGTATGCGAATGCCGGTTTCCCACACGCAACACATTTGCGATTCATGGAATGGGAACGCGCGGTTGGGGCTTTAGGCCGAATGATTTAACGGGTCGCAGCCAATCATTCGGAGCACCCAGCGTCGGCGAGCACGGCCAAGTGAACCTCTAGCCGCTTCATTCATCTCGGGTTCAGGTACATCCGTTTAAAGTTGGTTTACAGTCTGAGTGGTTAGCCCCTCCCCATTTCAGATGAACTGAGCCCGTCGGCCAAAGGCCGGCGGGCTTTGGTTTGATTTCCCCATTTGCAATGCCGCAAACCGTACAAACGTAACTCCAGATCGTCAGCCGCGCGTGAAGATTAGTTCCATCAGGGTTGGGCCATGCTTCAGGACTATGAGTTTCGCATCTATCGCGAGGACGGTGCGCTGTCCCTCATCGTACACTCGCTGCACCGCAGCGATTTGGCCGCCATCACGTCAGCCTTGGATATTGCAGGCCGGCTAGCCCTTGAAGTCTGGCGAGATGCGGATCCAGCTGCATCCCTGGACGACCGGAAAATCGCCCATTCGCGATGGCTTGCCTACCGCTCTTCCTTTTCAACCTCCACCGCTCTGCCTCGATTTTGGAAACGCGAAACCAAAACAAGGGACAAGCTTAGGCAGTATGAGTTCCGCCTAATGAGTCCGGCGCTCGCACCCCTCATATTCTCTGCTTTCTTGACTTCCGATGACAGGGCTGCGGAGCACGCACACCGTTTGCTGGACCGCCATGCCATGGCGGCGGCGGAGATTTGGCGTGGGATGAAAATGGTCCGGCGGGCTTGATCACACAGAGTCTCGGAACTTCGGTGCGGCGTCCCCTCGAATAGTCCGGCCTGGAGCCTCTCCCATTCATCATTGGTTCATCGTATAGGCGCTAGCGTGGAATTCACGGTCGCGAAGGCGGTGAAACCATGTTCTCAGGCGCAATCGAATGCCTCTAGAGTTCAGAGGACCAGCCCTGTTCGATCCCACTTCGAAATCCGTTCGCTTCGCGGGATTTCCGAACTCTCAGACTTGGCAGACACGGGTGGTCATTTGCCAGATCACGAAAGGCGCTTTGCAGGGCCTGTCGCACGAAAACGCCTCCGAGCCGGATCGGCTGCTGGCCGCCTTCGAACGTCATGTTCAAACGATTCACGAACTTGCTTCGTGTGAGTTCGACACCGGTAATTGGCGTCCGACCATTACCGAGGAAATGGTCAAATAGCTCGGCAATAGTTCGCTGGTTTAAGGATGGCCGCTTCCTCTCGCTTTTCGATATCCCAAGGCGAGCACCCCGATCATCGCCAACGCAATCAAAACGGCGCCATCGAGGGACGCCTCACGGTTGAATTGCCGGATAAGCAGCGAATAGTACGCTATGCGGCCTGCAACAATCGAAACCGCGATTATCACCGCCGCCACGGTCGCAAGGCTTAGCCCTTCTTTCCTGTCGAGCGCATCCAGCAGGTCTTGGTCCGGATCCATCGCTTGGGAGCCTTGATTCGCGCTCGATGCAACGCCATGCGTCGGCTTTCGTTCCCAACAATTCGCTGCTGCCCGATTGGAAGCGAATGGAATGTCCCTTTGCGCCAAAAGCGGACCTTCGTCTGTCGCGCAAGGCTGGGATGGGCCGCGTAAATCGCCCTTCAGGGAAAGTGCGCACCCAGGTCGCGGTTGGCTTGCGGCGATCCCGCAATCACGGCGCGAGCGATGGCCGTGCCGGGCGCGCTGTAGCCGATTAGGTTCGCCGCGACCATGGCAGCCAAGGCCGCCCCGACGCCCCACAACCAAGCCGGATGGACTTTTCCGTTTCGCCTGAAATCGAACACCATGCCGATGAAGGGAAAAATCGACGGCGCGACAAAGGCAGCCACCCAGAAAGACCAGGGAATCAGCAGCGGCCCGGGCAGCAGGCGGCCAAATCCGGGGCCAGTAAGATACGCCATGGCGCAAAACATCAGCCGGCGGTGCCAGTCGGTACGCTGACGGTTGACGATCGCCGCCGTCACCAGCCCCGCGAAAACGAGAATCTCCATGGGATTGGCAAACAGGAACTCGCGAACATCGTAGAATGGAAGGCCGCCAGTCCGCCGAAGAAAATCGACCGTTAACGCAATACCCAGCAGAACCATCACAGGCACCCAGACGGCGGCCAGCCAACCCAGGCGGCGGTGCAGCGCCACCGAGCCGGTAGCCACCAACGCATTCTGGGTGACGTAAAGCACCACAAAGCCGAAAAAAACGAAGGCATGGATATGAACGAGCAGCGGTGCCGCAAAACTGGAACGGCCCAACGCCAGGCTGGTGGCGAAGCCCGCCACGATCACCAACGCCATGACGATCGCCATGGTGAGGAAGAACCTGTGCTCGCCGGTCATTTTTCCAGCAATGCGTGGCTGCGAATCCGCAACAAGTGCCATGTTTTCCCCCGCCAGCTGACGATGCTACGCCACCTTCCTGGCTCAGGCGACATTAGCGCCATTCTGGGGCGCTTAATAGCGTGAGGTGCCGTCGCGGTAACGCCCGATCATTTCGGCAGCTTTTCAGGGTGTCCGCTTTGCGCCAAGCGCGGACATTCAATCCCTACATTCATGGCCCAATGGCCCGCAATCCCCTGCTGCAGGGCATTGTTCGCTACGGAGGCAATATCCCCGCCAGCCATTCTGCCAAATTCAGGACGAACTGCTTGTTCTGTTCCGCGCCCTTGGCATTGAAGCCGCCGCGAAAGGGCGGGTTGGAGCCCTTGAAGACTTGGGCGGAGAACATCGCTGCCTCGCCGAACACGGCGATGCGTCCCTTGCCCAGCGGCATCACGGCGCCCTGCAAATAGCCCCCGACATTGGATTCCGCGACACGGCCCCGGCAGGGCAACAGGCATTCGTGGCTCATGTAACCGGCGGGCAGCACGATGATGGGCCGGGCGGCCGGCGGCGCCTGGAAGGCGGAGCCGGTGAAGGTTTGCAGAGACGTCACGGCGCTTCCCGCATCGCGTCCGTGCGTGACCACATCCTCATGCAGGCTTCCGTCGGCCAGGGTGAAAATGTCCCGCTGACCCAACGGATCGCGTTCCACCACGCCATCCACAAAGCGGAAGCCGAAAGCCATTGCCAGGTCGCGGGCACTACCGGCAAAGGGGCGATGGTCGGCGATCAACAGCAGCGAGCCGCCGTCCGTCACCCAGGCTTTGAGCGCCTCGATCTCCGCGGGCGAGAAGGCGGAGGTGGCGGGCAAGGACCAGTCTTTCACCAGCGCCGCCGGAAGCGCGTTGGAAATCACCAGTACCTTGAAGGCGGAAAGGCTTTCGCCGGTGAAAGCAGAATTGGAATCCACGACTCGAAAACCGTCATTGCGCAGCAACGACGCAAATGGCTGATAGCGGCCATTGATGGTGTGAAAATTGCTATGGCCGGAATCGATGGCGACCACTGGCCCGTCCTTTTGCGGGAAAGCCGGATGCGCGACGCTGACATCGGCATCGGGATCGTTGACTTGCTGGGCGCTTGCAAAGCTCAGGGCAAATCCAAGGATGATCATCGTCAATATGGACAAGCGCATGTGGTTCAAAGCTCCTGATGCGTCGCGCGGAAAGGCGGCAGCTACGCTTTCACACGATAATTATATCATGTGTCTCGCGAAACGGGACCAGCAAGCTCTCGGCTAGCTTGCGCTGTCCTCGGGCGGCTTGGTCTGTTCGGCTTTGCGGCGGGCAGTTTCCTCGGCGCGCCGCTCGACCTTATCCCGGGCCTTGGCGGCCTGGGCGCGCTCGCGCTGCAGGCGATCTTGCAAATAGTTCGGAGTTCTGGGAGCCATCGTTCCCTCTATTCCTCGGATGGGACTTCGCTTACGCCAGCATAGTCGGCATCGAGCGCCCAGACTTCTCCGGCCTTTTCGGCGGGGCGACAGAACAGCGCTGTGTCTGAAGCGCGCATGTCGTCGCCGCGGCAGAACCGGCGGAAGGCGCGTTCAACGTCGGTTTCTAGCTTGAGCGGAATCTCGCGCGCCTGGGCCGCGCGATTCTTGCGGATAGCGCGCATCACCGACCACCGCCGCAGCCCCTTGGGATGGGGCGCCAACGCGGCGACCAGTTCTTCCACGATGGTCGGGCGCGATGCATGCCGGTCCTGAAGCATGGGATATCCTTTGGCGGAGCATGAAAGAATAGGCGGCGGAAAGACGCTCGTCTCCAGCCGCCAGTCCCATTAGGCGATTTAGGCGATTGTCAGATTTACGGCCTTTGAACCTTTGGCGTCGGGCTGGATGTCAAAGGACACCTTCTGGCCTTCCGACAGTGAGGTCATTCCGGCGGCTTCCAACGCTGTGGCGTGGACGAACACGTCCTTGGCGCCGCCTTCCGGTGAAATGAAGCCAAAGCCCTTAGACGAGTTGAAGAATTTGACGGTACCGATGGTCATGATGATTCCTTTGCGAATGATCGTCCGGACGGATGCCAGGACCGCGAAAACTTCAAGTTGGGAAGGGTCTGGGCCAGGCGCGCACGAGGCGGGTCAGGATTGGCGCTTCTTCTGGAGCAGTCGCCTGCGAGCTATGCGCCTTAATCGAGGTTAATACAAGTCATGAGGGTATAGGCGGTACGTTGCTGCCTTGCTTGATGATCGCGGCCTCGGTTTGTCTTATTGGAACCTGGCTTAATTGAAACGACGGTCGTGCCTGAATGCCGAGGCCAGATGCGCCCGACGAACCGCACGGTAGGCAAATATTGTCTATCGGCGACTGTATCCAATACGCACGGTAGGCCTCGCAATGGGGGGACAACACTTCCGCCGCCTGTCCCCGATGTCCGCTTTGCGCCAAAAGCGGACATTCGTCTGCAGCCGATGTCCGGCTTTCGCCGGTGGGGTGCAGGGGCGGTTTTCTGCCCGGTGACCCACCTGTTAGGGCTTCATGGCCGCGTTCATATTATCGGCATCGCTCTTTTCCTCATCCGTATTACAGCAGGACTCCGCAAACCCGGCTCCGGTGGCGGCGCACCGCGCCGATCCTGTCGCTCTGCTTAATCATCCTGTAGGCGAAAATCACGGTGAGTGTTTCATAGCGATGCGCGGCGGCCAGTCGGACGGTTCGACGGCGAACATTCGCAACAGCGACACGATCCAAGCGGCCAGGATCGCAGCGCCCACTTCCCGGAGCCTGTTGGAATGATCTCGCGCCAGTCGCGCAACGGTCCAGGTGACGGTGGTCGAGGTAGCCAGCCCGCCTTACTAGACCAGCCGCCCGTCACTGGTTTGGTACGCTGTTGGTGTTGTGAGCCGCTACGACCACCCAGGTCCCGCTTCTTTTGACGACAACGCGAGTCATAACACCTTCACGCGGCTGCGGCAGCAACGAACCGTCAGCCTTTCTATCACCGCTGATTCTCCAGGTGGAGTGAACCACGGCGATCTCGGGAGTCAGGAACTTAACAGTCGTCGCAAGCGTGGTCCGTGTACTTTCCTTGAACTGCATCGCATGCGCCCGAGTCATCAGTGCCTCGAACGCTGATCTCCCCTTGAACCACGCTCCGTTGACATTCACGAAGTCAGCGTCTTCGGCAAGTACGGCGGCCATTCCTTTGGGGTCATGCCGATTCCAGTTTTCGTCCCAGAGCTGCTCGATTTTCTTGATAGCTGCCTCGTCTGCAGACTGCGCCCAGAGGTGGGGCAGAGGCGCGCCCGCGACGAGGAGGGCCAACACCATGGCGAAACGGACCTTACTCATGCTGGTTTCCTTTCGTGAACATGAATCCTGGCAATCACGCCGCCTCACGACGGTTGGCTTATCTCTCTTTCTCGACAACTCGGATGTTGAGGCCATAAATCTTGGACGGATCCATCGTCGCCGCGTCTTCCGAATCGGCGCCAAGTAAGCCTTTCTCCCGAAGAAAAGCCTTCGCCCGCGGCAACGACGCGACGACTATCACAAGACCGTGAGGCGCATTCTCCTTTGCCTGGACCAGGCGTATTGCAGGCCCGTCACCCACTTGCCAAGTACTGAAGCTGGATAACGGTGTGGGATCCAACAGTTTCTGCCAAAGACCTCTGGCCGTCTCCAGATCGCTTACGCCGACGATGACTTCCTTCACGGCCTCGACCCCAAGTGGCCCGCCGCCGCTTTCCGCCAACCGCGCGCGCAGACGATCACGGCGCTCATCGACATTTACATACTTGCGGCTGTACTCACTGAGGAAGACGTGGGTCGTCGCATCCGCGGCCTCCCCGTCGGAGAATTGTCGTAAGGTGACGTTGGTCCACAGGGTATTCTTCGAGCCGTCTTGCGCCGTGGAGATCAAGGGTCGCCGCTCTCCGTATGTGATGCCCCGTCTGTCTAATTCGGCAAGGGATGTCGCTAATGGCGAAGGCTCGAATCCAAATCCGAGCAGTTGCGCCCGTGACGGTTGGCTCTTTTGGCCGGGGAAACGAATCGCTTCGATGATCACATTGCCGAATCCAACTCCTCCGGTCGCGACGCCCTCTCGCGGGCTCATTAAGGGCCAAGCAACGGGAAGTCGAAGGATTTCAGTGAAGAAGGCATAGACCTTGGCGGGATCATCTGCCCTGATCATGATGTGGTCGATCCGCCGGATGGGAGCTGCGGTCGGCTGCGCAGCGGTTTCGAGGCCAGAAAACGCCAGCAGGATCGTCGCCGCAAGAAAGTAGAGCGTTCGTCGCTGGCCCATGTTCCCACTCGCCTTCTTCAGATATCTTTCTCCGGTCGGCCCTTTGTTGGTTGGCAGGCCGTCTGAAGGCCCGACGCAAGCCCAGGATAACATAGTGGCGACAGGCCGGAAGCTATGCGATAGATTCCGCATGGCCGGGGAATTCGATCCGCTCGCAGTTCAAAACGTGGGGGTGATCCATGGAACGGGCAGGCAGACCTCATCTATCCATTTGTGCCTCTGCAACGGGCTTGCTGGTGCTTCTCTTGCCGTTGGCGGTCTATCCTCAGTCTGAGAAAAAGACACAAGCTCAAACCACTCAAATCGTATTACTCGGGACAGGAACACCGAGTCCAGATCCGGAACGTTCTGGTCCCGCAACCGCAGTCGTCGTCAATGGCACGCCTTACCTGATCGACTTCGGGCCTGGCGTTGTGCGACGCATTGCCGGGGCATCGCAGAAGGCCGTCGCGGGTCTGACCGTCGTCAATGTGCGAGTCGCCTTCCTTACGCACCTTCATTCGGATCACACCGCCGGTTATCCTGATCTCATTCTGACTCCATGGTCAGTTGGTCGGAGCCAGCCACTCGATGTGTACGGACCCGCGGGGCTCGAGCACATGACCGCCCACATTCTCGATGCGTACCGGGAAGACATCGCAATCCGGCGGCGGGACAAGCAAGTCCTCGGCGTACCTGAGCAGGCGGACGGCTACAAAGTTCAGGCGCATGAAATTAAGCCTGGCATCGTTTACAAGGACCAGAACGCGACGGTAAAAGCGTTTCTCGTGAATCACGGCGACGTGCCGCAGGCATTCGGTTATCGCATCGAGACGCCCGACCGCACGATCGTGATCTCAGGGGATACCGCACCGAGTCAGAGCGTCATCGACAGCTGCAATGGCTGCGATGTGTTGATCCACGAGGCCTACAGCATGATGACTTACAACGCAGTGTCGCCCGAGTATCAGGAATACCGCCGGAAACATCACACGTCATCACGTGAGGTGGCAGAGATCGCGAAGAAGGCGAGACCCGGTCTGCTGATCCTGTTTCACCGTGCGAACCCGGGAGGGGTAGGCCGCCCGAACCCAGAACAGGTGCTGCTTGAGGAGGTCCGCCAACTCTATGGTGGGAAGGTGGTGATCGGGCATGACCTGGACGTTTTTTGATCCCGGCTTCGGGAGCACCCCAATCGAATGTCCGCTTTGGGTCAAAAGCGGTCGTTCAGCGTCGGACCGCCCCATGTCCGCTTTGCGCTAATAGCGGACATTGAGCGATGCCTCTCGTATTCAGCCTTGGAGGCAGATTTAGCATTGCTTTCCACCAGATGATGAGCGGCCTGCTCGCGATGAGTTTGGCGTTACCCTATGCAAATTCCCAACTATGGAACCCTTTGAGTTCATTCACCTGCGGTTCATCTGAGAAGGATCAGCTTGCCCCCAGTCCGGAGTGGCAAGGACCTAAGGAAACACAATGAAACAGTTTGGAAAGATTGCACTCGGTGCCTTGATGCTGGTTGGCACAGCGACGATTGCATCTGCGCCTGCCCAAGCGCAGGTCTCGGTCGGCATTGGCGTTGGCGGCGGATACTATGGCGGCGGCGGTTATTATGGCGGTGGCTATGGCGTCACCTGTGACCCGCGCAGCCGCTGGTACGATCCTTACCGCTGCGGTAGTCCGTATGTCGGCTATGGCGCGGGCTATTATGATGAACCCTACTATGGTGGCGGTTACTTTGCCCCCAGCATCTATTTGGGCTACGGCGGCGGATACGGTCGTGGTTATGGCGGATACGGTCGTGGTTATGGCGGATATGGCCGCGGCTATGGCGGTGGCCATAGTGGTGGTTATAGCCATGGCGGTGGCCGTGGTGGCTATGGTGGTGGTGGCCATGGCGGCGGCCGCGGTGGCTATGGTGGTGGCGGACATCACCGCTGACGCTTCATCTTCGATTTCTGAGAGAACGGCCCCGTTTCCAGCAGGGCCGTTTTCTTTTGGGGGTTTGCTTGGTTGATGCGCTACCCCAATCCAACTCCGGTGACGGTTGTCAATGCGAGCTCGTATCGTGGGGCCATTCTGAGACCGCCTGGATCGGGACGCGCCGAGCTTCCGCGCTCGTGCGGCTATTCATGGCGCCTTGCCGGCTTGGCCTCCCGCGTCTCTAGTGACGCGCCCCAAAAATGCTGCCCGGCAACCAGCGGGGGCGCGTATCTGCATTGGCAACGCGCAACGCAATGGCGGCAGTGTAGGTGTCGAGCTTGATCGCGTCTTCCTTATAAATTCCCGGCTGCTGCAAATCATCGGATGGTGAGTGATAACGATTGGCGCGCCAGTCATGCTCGATCTGAAATTGCGGCGTGTCCTTGACGAAGCCAAACTTCATGTACAATGACGGGATGCCTTCGCGCACAAAACTATACTGATCAGCGCGAATGAAAACGTTGCGGTCGGGATTGGGATCGGGCACCACGGCGATGTTGTGTTTGCTCGCTACCGCCCGGGCATCGGCGCCCAGCGTGCTCTCCGTTTCGCCGGGCAGATAGACCATTTTGAGCGGCCAAAGCGGCAGCGGCATGTCGAAATTGAGATCGGCGACGATGGCGCTTTTGGGCACGGTGGGATTGGTGGCGAAATAGCGCGAACCCAGCAGCCCCTTTTCCTCGGCGGTGAAGATCGCGAATAGAATGGAGCGCCGCGGGCGGGGGCCCATTGTCATGCGGCGGGCAACGTCCAGCACAGACGCGACGCCAGAGGCATCGTCCATCGCGCCATTAACAATGGTTGATCAATCGGTGAGCGCCCCGGCATCTGTCATAGGCACAGGACGTTGCTCAATCCGAAAAATGGGC
>Ga0105243_10004805_pt1 | contig 10617 bp, 9 predicted proteins | sample KBSM34metaG_FD_81525 | JGI IMG/M metagenome (GOLD analysis project Ga0105243, IMG submission 81525) | Miscanthus rhizosphere microbial communities from Kellogg Biological Station, Michigan, USA - KBS M3-4 metaG | ecosystem: Host-associated > Plants > Roots > Rhizosphere > Soil | place: Michigan...
AACTACCATTTCATGACAGACATGACGGACAAAGCGATCAGTTGGATGAGTGCAGAGAAATCTCTCACACCTGACAAGCCTTTCTTTATGTATTTCGCGCCCGGGGCAACACACGCGCCACATCATGTGCCCAAAGAATGGATCGCTAAGTACAAGGGGAAGTTTGACCAGGGCTGGGACAAGATGCGCGAGGAAACGCTGGCGCGCCAAATCAAGCTTGGCGTGGTGCCGGCCGGCACAAAGCTCGCGCCGAAGCCGGAAGCGATCAAGGACTGGAACACCCTGTCGGCTGATGAGAAAAAACTCTTCGCTCGACAGATGGAAGTCTTCGCTGGCTTTGGCGAGTACGCCGACACGGAAATCGGAAGGCTAATTGATGCGATTGGCGATACGGGCCAGCTCGACAACACACTCATTTTCTACATCGTCGGCGACAACGGTACCAGCGCGGAAGGCGGCATGAGCGGGCTCTACAACGAGATGACCTATTTCAACGGCCAGCGCGAATCCGTTGAAGACATTCTGAAACATTACGACAAACTCGGTGACGCAACGACCTACCCGCACTTTGCTGCCGGCTGGGCGGTTGCCGGCGACAGTCCTTTCGCATGGACCAAGCAGGTTCCTGCCGATTACGGCGGCACGCGCAACGGATTGATTATCCACTGGCCCAAGGGCATCACCGCTAAGAACGAGGTGCGCTCGCAGTGGCATCACGTCATAGACGTAGCTCCGACCGTTCTTGAGGCAGCAGGTCTGCCTGAGCCGAAGAGCGTGAACGGAACTGTGCAAACACCACTCGAAGGAGTGAGCATGGTCTACACCTTCGCTAACGCTAAGGCTCCTGACCGCCACACGACTCAGTACTTCGAGATCTTCGGCAATCGGGCCATCTACAACGACGGCTGGCTTGCTCGGACCATTCATCGGGCTGCGTGGGAATTCAAACCTCGTGGCACGCTCGAAGCTGACGTGTGGGAGTTGTTTGACACCCGGGCAGACTTCAGTCTGGCTAATGACTTGGCCAAACAGAACCCCGCCAAACTCAAAGAACTGCAAGTTCTCTTCCTGTCGGAGGCGACTAAGTACCACGTGCTGCCTCTGGATGACCGAACGTTGGAGCGGCTGAACGCGGCAAATGTCGGGCGGCCCGAGCTGATGGGCGGGCGCACTACTCTCAATGTGTTCGACGGAATGCTCGGCATGTCAGAGAACGCTTTCATCAACGTCAAGAACCGATCGCACACGATCACCGCTGAAGTTGAAAGCGGGACTAACGGCGCGATCCTGGCCCAAGCCGGCCGGTTTGGTGGCTGGAGCCTGTACGTGAAAGACGGCAAGCCGATGTACACGTACAACTTTCTGGGACTGCAGGAATACACCCTGGCAGGGACTGAAGCCTTGCCCGCCGGGAAAGCCACGATCCGTTTCGAGTTCGTCTATGACGGCGGTGGCGTCGGCAAAGGCGGCGTGGGTACGATTCTTGTCGACGGGCAAAAGGTAGCTTTTGGTCGGATCGAACAAACTCAATGTTGCATGTTCTCAGCAGACGAAGGCGCCGATGTCGGTACCGACGAGGGCACGGCGGTCAGTGCAGGCTATGGGGTGCCGTTCAAATTCAACGGCAAGATCAAAAAGGTGACTATCGAACTACAGCCGACGACGACGACGACCGCAATCGAGGCTGACAAAGCGAGGAGAAAAGCAGCTTTGAAGGTGGGGCTGTCTAACTGACATCATCTCTTCGGCAGAAGGTCGTAGTCCGTCGTCGCAAGACGGCGGGCTACAGAGATCGATAAAACGATCGAAGAAAAGACCAGGCATCACGCAGAGAAGCCCACCGATGAAAAACAAGAATCTGGTGCTAATCTTTGTGCGATCCATGTTCGCGATCACGGTATTTGCGACCGTCAACTATGCACAGACCGTCGCGCCGTTACCCGGGACGCAGCCTGCGGCAGCGGAAAGTAATCTCAAGAAAAGCTCGGGTTTGACTATGGTCACGAGGGAGTCATCTGCGCCGGCGACAGTGAAACTTTTTGTGGTGCGACTGTATGACCGTTTGCAACTAGATCTGCGAACCAGGAAATGGATCGCCGAATCTACCCTCGACCGAAAGACACCTGCCGCTAGTGTCGAGGCAGAACCGGAAAGCGAGTCTCTGGATCCGCAGGCAGCAAAGCCGGCAGCGCCCGCCAGCAACGGCACGAACCCGGCCGAACTTATCTCCCGCGTCGAGGTCAAGTATCAGTATCAGAATTTTGCCTCGGGAGACCTTCACGGAATCGCCATCATTCGCGGCGATTACGCCTTTACCCCAAAGGTTGCGTTCCGAATGGATCTGCCAATCCTTCACTTTAATTCAAAGACACCTGGTCAAAGGTCAGAATCAGGTATTGGCGATGTCGTTACTTCAATGACTTTCGTCAAGATATTCTCAAAGCGGTTCGTCGGAGCGGTTGTGCCGCGAATCGATTTTCCAACAGCGACCGATGACAGCCTCGGTTCAGGAAAATACGCCTTCAAGCCAGTGATCGCCGGGGTGACACCGTTGGCCAAGGGAGTTGCGCTTGTGGGCGTTGTTGAATATCGCGTTTCTTTTGCCGGCAGTAAAACCCGCGCCGACATCAACGAGTTATCGATCAAGCCCATTTTGCTCAAGTCATTTTTGGAGGGACCTTTGACAGGGTACTACGTGAATCCACAGGCAGAGGCCATTGTCGACTTTGAACACAATAACCAAGCGACACTTCAGTTGGCCGCGAACATAGGCAAGGTGCTGAGTAAGAATGTGGTGGTATTCGTCGTTCCGACGATTCACGTTGCGGGCACCAAGCGAGAGAGCTTCAAACTAGAAGTAGGCTTCCGTTACCTGTTTCGATAGTGGCGGCCTTCAATTGTCTTAGTTGATGAAGTGATTCCAAACTATTGGTAAAAAGGACAGGACGCTACCATGAAAGCAACACGCATATCCACGCTGCTCGCCCTCGTGCTCACTGCCACGGTGGCGCTCACAATACCCACTCGCGCGGCAGACATCACTTCCGAGGAAGCACGCGCCATCGCCAGAGAAGCCTACATCTACGGCTTCCCGATGGTCGATAACTACCGTATCCAATATGCCTATTTCGTAGACAAACAGGGCCCGGAATACAAACTGCCCTGGAACCAACTGCTCAATATCCCGCGCGTCTACACGCCGGAAGATAAGGCGATCCAGACTCCCAATTCGGACACTCCTTACTCGATGGTCGGCCTGGATCTGCGCGGCGAACCGATGGTACTCACCGTGCCGGTGATCGAAAAAGAGCGCTATTTCAGTATCCAGTTCATCGACGCTTACACGCAGAACTTTGACTACATCGGCAGCCGCGCTACCGGCAACCACGGAGGCAACTTCCTTATCGCCGGGCCGAACTGGAAAGGCGAGACGCCCAAGGGCGTCAAGAAAGTCATTCGCTCGGAGACAGAATTCGTGTTCGCCATCTATCGCACGCAGCTTTTCAATCCCGGCGACCTCGACAACGTGAAGAAGGTTCAGGCGGGTTACAAGGCACAGCCGCTCTCGGCGTTTCTTGGCCAGCCCGCACCAAAGGCCGTGCCCGCCATTGATTTCATCAAGCCGCTCACGCCTGCCGAACAAAAGACCTCCACGGAGTTTTTCAACATCCTGAATTTCATCCTGAAATTCACCCCCACGGTGCCGTCGGAAACGGCGCTGATGGAGCGGTTCGCGAAGATTGGCGTCGGCGCCGGCAAGACCTTCGATGCCGGCAAGCTCTCGCCCGAAGTGACGCAAGCCATCGAGCAAGGCATCGCCGACGCATGGGTGGAATACAACGAATTCAAGAGCACTCAGGTGGATTCGGGCAAGGTCACCAGCGGCGACATGTTCGGCACGCGGGAGTATCTGAAGAACAACTATCTCTATCGGATGAGCGCCGCGATCCTCGGCATCTACGGCAACTCCAAGGCCGAGGCGATGTATCCCGTTTACACCGTGGACGCTTCGGGCGAGAAACTTGACGCTGCGAAAAACGGATACACGCTGCGCTTCGCCCAGAGCCAGTTGCCGCCGGTCAATGCATTCTGGTCACTGACGATGTATGACGTGCCAACCAGCCTTCTTGTGACTAACCCGCTCAACCGCTACCTACTCAACGCGCCGATGCTTCCTCAATTCAAGCGCGATGCCGACGGTGGGCTGACCCTTTACATACAGAACGAATCCCCCGGTAAGGATAAGGAAGCTAACTGGCTGCCTGCGCCGAAGGGGACATTCTGGATGGCTATGCGCCTCTACTGGCCGAAAGAAGAGGCACTGGATGGAACTTGGACCGCGCCGCCATTGAAGCGAGCGGAGTAACGTCCGCACGCGCACAGAAGAGCAACCGTGGGCGCCGTTCGGTGAAATACTTATGAAACTTCTACTTAGCATTACGGCAATAGTTGAAGCGGTCGCGGGCATCACTTTGCTCCTTATTCCTACAGTTGCGGCTTCGGTGCTGCTCGGAGTGCCTCTGGATACTCCGGACGGTTTGGTCACCGCGCGTATTGCGGGCGCCGCGCTTATTGCTCTCGCAGTTGCCAGCTGGCGAGCAAGAAACGGCGAACGCGGGAGCCCGGCGACTGGAGTGGTCGAGGCGATGTTGTTTTATAACTTTGCGGCCGGAATGGTGCTTATCTATGCCGGCATTCGTTTGGAACTGCGAAGTGCATTGCTTTGGCCGGCGATCGTTTTGCACCTTGGCCTCGGCGTAGGGTGCCTTACAAGTCTTTGGTTTACTCGCAGAAAACTATCAAGGGTATGATGTTGTGATTGGTTCGATGCGACCTGAAGGCCGGTTGAAATCCGAGTTCGGGAAGCGATCCCACCCGAACGCACGACACATATCAACGATGCTCGAGATCGCGCTCATTGGCACCATTTAGCATAGCGCCTGTCAAAACTGACAGTTACCAGTCAACTCACACGCTAATACACTTCTGACTTGGTTCACGCAAAGATCGGCAGGGATAGTCAGGCGCGAGTTTCCACCCATTCCGACCTTCTTTAATTACTGCTTGCTTTCACAATGAGGCTGATTATGTCGACAGTCACTAGAACAATGGTGCTTCAGAATCAAAAGCGCGCTGGGAACAGTCGAACTTTGATCCTGGCGGTTATAGCATTGACAGTTGTTGGCCTACTCTCCTGGTGGTTGTTCTTCCGCTCGCAGCCCGTACACGACCTTGCAGGCAGTTCAGCGGCCAGGGCGCATCCAGTCACTCCAAACGCCCAACCGAATTTTGAAGCTACAATCGCCAACCCGGATCCAGCGCCGGGCGCGCCGCCTGCAGGAATGGTCTACATCCCTGGCGGCGAGTTCTCCATGGGTTCGCTTGACCCCACTGAGATGATGTGTGGGGGCGACCAGCCGATGGATGATGCACGGCCACTTCATCGCGTTTATGTCGATGGTTTCTTCATGGACGCAACCGAAGTAACAAATGAAGAGTTTGCCGCCTTCGTCCAGGCGACGAGCTATGTGACGGTGGCCGAGCGCAAACCCACTCGTGAGGAGTTTCCTGATGTGCCTGAGGAAAGACTGGTCGCGGGATCAGTTGTCTTCTCGCCGCCGCCTCGTCCAGTTCCACTTGACGATCATTACCAATGGTGGAGCTATGTGGCCGGTGCTAACTGGCAGCATCCGGATGGACCGAGTAGCGATTTGAAAGGTCGCGAGAAGTTTCCCGTGGTCCATATTGCTTACGAGGACGCCGCGGCTTACGCGAAGTGGGCCGGAAAGCGTTTGCCTACGGAAGCTGAGTTTGAGTTTGCGGCGCGCGGAGGTCTGACCGGCAAACCTTACGCCTGGGGTGACGAATTAAAGCCTGGCGGCAAGTGGCCCGCCAATATTTACCAGGGCAAATTTCCAGTGAACGGCGGAGACTCGGGTGAGGATGGTTTCAAAGGCATAGCTCCCGTCGGACAGTATCGGCCAAACGGTTATGGATTGTTCGACGTGGGTGGAAATGTTTGGGAGTGGACCAACGACTGGTATCGCGCAGACTACTATTCAACTCTGGCTGCACAAGGTGGTATTGCTCGTAATCCACAGGGACCCTCCAGCAGTCTCGACCCGGCCGAACCTGATCAACCGAAACGAGTGCAACGTGGTGGTTCGTTTCTCTGCACCGATGAGTATTGCACGCGCTACATGGTCGGCACTCGTGGCAAAGGCGAAGTGCGCTCCGCCAGCAATCACCTCGGCTTTCGCTGTGTGAAGGACGCTGCGAAGCAAGTGGCCCAACGCTGAAAACCTACAACAGATTAGTAATGAGGCGCGTCATGCATAAACCGAGAGTGTCGATCTCAATGATGTTTGCCATGATTCTTATGGTGGCTACTCCATCTTTCGCAAAGACGAAGGAGCAGAAGCAGGCCGATGTGCGTAAGAGTGCGAACGAGACGCTGGCAAAGCTCTACAAGGCGCGGCCCTCCGCTAAGGCCACCATCAAAGCAGCTTCCGGATATGCCGCCTTCAGCAATTTTGGCATGAAGATTTTGCTGGCCGGTGGGGGTAAGGGGCAGGGTATCGCTTTCGACAACGGCACGAAGAAACTTACCTACATGAAGATGCTCGAGGTCCAGGCGGGCCTGGGGATGGGAGTGAAGAAGTTCCGCACAATCTTTGTATTCGAGACAAAAGATGCGATGGACCAGTTCATCAACAAAGGCTGGGAGTTTGGGGGGCAGGCTACGGCGGCGGCGAAGTCGGGCGACAAAGGAGGCTCCTACCAGGGAGCGGTGCAGGTGATGCCGGGTGTCTGGATGTATCAGCTCACTGACAAAGGTCTCGCTTTGGAACTCACCGGCAAGGGCACGAAGTACTACAAGGATGACGATCTCAACTGACCCAGCGTCTCACTGAACTGTCTTTCCACTTTCCTCATTCCCCCTGTCAACATTGACAGTTACCCAAGGCCTTACTGCTCGGTATCTTCAGCTTGAGAAATCTTGGCAATCTTCGAGGTTGCCCGAGGTCATGCTAACCAATGCGAAGTTCCATGAAACCGAGAATGCAAAGCCTCATCGAGCAGCATGCCAATTAGGAACGTAAGGCAGAACCACTATGGATAACTACTCTTCGGCCGTACAGCGCCCAGTTCATTACAACTGGTTTCGTCCAATACTAATCGGCTCGGCCTTCGTCCTGCTGGCGTTCGTTTTAGCTTGCAGTCGACCAGCAGCGAATGAGGCACGCACTGCCGTCACCAACGATCCCGATCAACTGCTCCGGCAAATGTCCGAGAGGCTAGCCCACGCAAAAAGTCTAAGCTTCAAAGTTGACCGCAAACTGGATGCGGCGCTGGTTGAGGGTCGAGACATTGCTGAGAACGCTCAGATAGAAATCTCGGTCTTACGGCCCGGCAAGTTTCGAGCAACGTCAGACAGCAAAGACAATGTTCGCCATGTTTTCTTCGACGGCCAGAGCGTTTCGATCTACGACGAGACAATGAAGCTTTATGCCACCGTACCGATGGTCGGCACTATTGATGAATTCGTGGCGAAGGTCGATGAGAAGTATGGCTTCACGCCTCCTCTGGTCGAATTCATTCTCAGCGATCCATACCAGGCGCTGAGCGGGCAAATCAAAAACAAGACTTACAAGGCAAAGGAAAGTGTCGCCGGCGTCGAGTGTCACCATCTGACATTGGGAGGCGACGTAGCTGACTCAGAACTATGGATCGGTACGGCTGATCAGTTACCACGCAAACTAGTGGCAACGTTTAAGAATCGCCAGGGCAGCCCACAACTGCAGGTAGACTTTTCGAGTTGGAATCTGACGCCAACACTCGATGACAAAATCTTTGCATTCACCCCTCCCAAAGACGCCGAGAAGATCGAGATGATAACTGAGGCACAGATGCAAGAGACTGCAGCCAGGGAAAGAGTGTCGCCAGAGACTGGTGCCCCGCAAAAATCCGCGAGCCCAGTCGCAAGCAAGAAGGGAAATTAATACCGATGAAGATAACGAATAGATGTTTCCGCGTGCATCTGGACGAGAGAAGTAGGGCTAGGGTCTGCGCTGCTCTTCTTGGATGTAGTTTGCTCTTCAGTGCCGGGGTTGCGATGGCGCAGGTTTACGGAGTTCGACGCACGGCAGTCGTGAGAGGCCCGAATACAACTGTGGTGGCGAGTCGAACCACAGTCGTTGCCGGAGGAGGCGGGCTCCCTCATGGATACATAGCGGCACTACCGGGCGGTTATCGCGCAGTCGTTATTTCCGGCGCGCGATACTACACCGTTGGCGGCGTTTACTATCGGCCGCAGATGTACGGTGGTCGTACCGTGTATGTCCGTGTCCACATCTAGTTTGAGTTTGACAACTTGCCCTGGCGATAGTGAGTCTGCGGACTTTGGTTCCTTGAGTTAATAGTTACTGGCCAGGCAAAAACGAGACACAGGAGACGCCGAAGAACATTGACGAGAAAAAACCGCGATGCCACTAGACTCGTCCTCTTTCTTTCTTAGTTCGCCGCTGTTTGTTCGTCTCCGTGTGACCAAGATTGGCATTCTCTGGGTGTTTCTCTTTCTCTTGTTGACGGGAACTCACGCGGTATATGCCCAAGACTCCACGACGCGTAGGGAGTTCTGGCCTGAGGTCGACGTTTATATCACGGTCAAGCCGAAGGTCCGACTCTACCTAACTGGCACAATCAGCAAAACGGTCGAGGACGGCGAGCTTCGCGATGCTCAGGGCTACGAAGGTCAAATCGGCGTGCATGTCGATTACATCCCGAACAAACACGTCATATTGCGTACAGGTTATCGGTACGGTACCGCGGTAGGAAACAACAGCGATCCTTTTAAGGAGCACCGGTTACTAACTGAGCAGACTCTCAGACATCTCCTCCCCGGTGATCTGCTGTTGAGCGATCGGAATCGGGAAGACTTCCGCTTCGTCAACGGAGACTTTTCATTTCGATATCGCAATCGTGTGACGCTTGAGCGGGAAGTTCATCTGTTCAAAGGTCGCAGCATTACTCCCTATGCTTCAGGGGAAATCTTTTACGACACTCGCTACCACACCTGGAACCGAAACCGTTTCGCGGTTGGTGTGCAGCAATCATTGCGGAGCGGTCCACTCCGAAAAATGCTGCTGCCCGAGCGTCAGATCATTTTGGATCTATACTACATGCGGCAAAACGACAGCCGCTCTGATATCCCGCACGTGAACGCTATCGGTGCAGCTCTGGCTTTTTACTTTTGAGACTTACTTATCGCAGTGCGCAGCAATGCTCACCTACGCGAACCGCGACCTCGTTGACCAATAAGACGATCGACTCGTGAGACGCTAAAAGAGCGCAGGCAAATCCAGAATAAGCCAAGTACAGAGTTGTACAGATGATCCTTTCTGTGGGTGCCTGTCTGCGTTTTGCTAACGCCTGGCTTGGCCCCTGTAAAAACTACCAGTTGTTTCTTATCGCGGCTGTAATAGATTGGCAGTCAATGCAGAAGCACGCATTGAGTCCAAGGGCGCTTTCTATGTGCAGATGTGAATAATCAGAAGAAGACAAGACATAAAAGTGGAGGGGAAGCCAATGCGAACAGTTAGAAATGCGATTCTCATAGCCGCTGGCATGAGTTTGATTTGTCTCGTGGTGCTGTCCAACAGTAGCACGTTTGCTCAAGGAACGAAGTTGCCCAAACCGATCTTCATTCAGGGCACTGCCAGGGGCCAGGCCCAGCAGCTTGGGCGGATGTTTAGTTTTAATCTCTCGATCAATGAGCTCTCAACTGCCGAGGATCAGAAAGCGCTGCTGGAGGCATTCAACGCCAAGGGCAACGAAGGTCTTGTGAATGCCCTTTCCAAGATGCCAAGCAAAGGGAGAATCTCAATCACCGGCACGCTCGGCTATGACGTGAACTACATCAGAAGATTTAAACAACCGGATGGAACTACGAAGATTCGCCTGGTGACCGATCGTCCGATTACTTTTGGCGAGGCCTGGAGCGACTCGCGCTCGAGCGACTACAACTTGTCAGGCATGGAGATCATCCTCTCGCCGGATGAGAAAAAGAATTCGGGGACACTCTTACCAGCGTGTCAGTTCAAGATCGACAAGGACAATCAACTTCAGATCGAGGCCTTCCAGAATCCGTGGACGCTTGTAAACATCCAGCAACGATAAAGGATTTGTTTCGGTCCAGCGAGCACCGACAACAATGATCGAAACCATTCGTTATCAGTCTTAAAGGAGACGCCAAAGTGAAATTTATTTACGCCCTGATTCTTTGTTTAGCAGCGCTGGCGGTCCCAGCCTTGGCACAGGAAAAGCCTGCGGACACCAACATGCAGATCCTGCTCGACAAAGTTAAGGCCGACAAGAAGCTGGTGGTCGCAGCAAACATGGATCTGACGGAACCTGAGGGAAAAACATTCTGGCCGATTTACGACGACTATCAAAAAGATCTTCAGACCATCAACGATAGACTGGTGAAAATGATTCTTGCTTACGCTGACTTCTACAACAAGAACGCTCTCACCGATGCAGGGGCGAAGCAGTTGACGAATGAGGCGCTCGCTATCGATCGTGACGAGCTTAGACTGCGAAACATCTATACCGCCA
>Ga0105243_10004809_pt1 | contig 10613 bp, 9 predicted proteins | sample KBSM34metaG_FD_81525 | JGI IMG/M metagenome (GOLD analysis project Ga0105243, IMG submission 81525) | Miscanthus rhizosphere microbial communities from Kellogg Biological Station, Michigan, USA - KBS M3-4 metaG | ecosystem: Host-associated > Plants > Roots > Rhizosphere > Soil | place: Michigan...
CCAGCGTGACCGGACCGGTGTTCTGACGCAACGCCAGATCGATCATTGCTGTGACCGCAAAACGGCCTTTGGTAGTGAGACGCATCGCAAGCTCCTTCAAGTGCTTACCGTTGAAATGACACCACAGCCTTGGGCCGCGGTGACTTCGTCTCCGCCCTGCCCGACCCCGACGCTGGTGAACCAGCCGGTAGGAGTCGGTCCTTCATCGCGAAGTTCTTTGTTGTTGAGTATTTCGGTCAAGTATAGCAGAAGCCCCTGAGATCTGCTCGGGTAAACCCCAGCGCGGTTCGCTTGAAGAAAGCGAACTTATGACCTAGCTGAAATCAGGACGCCAAACCGGCGATGTTGTCGCCGCCCGACGCCCCGAACGCCTGCTCGCGCAGCAGCGCCAGCTGGTCGCGCACCCGGGCCGCTTTTTCGAACTCGAGGTTGCGGGCGTGCTCCAGCATCTGCTTCTCGAGCCGCTTGATCTCCCGGGCGATGTCCTTCTCGCTCATGTCCTCGACCTTGGCGCGTTCCAGGTCGAGCTTGGCCATTTCCTTGCCCGTCTTCTCGCTGTAGACGCCGTCGATCAGGTCGCGCACCTGCTTCACGATGCTGCGCGGCGTGATGCCGTTCGCCTCGTTGTGGGCGATCTGCCGGTTGCGGCGGCGCTCGGTCTCGCCCATGGCCTTCTTCATCGACTCGGTCATCCGGTCGGCATAAAGAATGGCCTTGCCGTTCAGGTTGCGCGCCGCGCGGCCGATGGTCTGGATCAGCGAGCGCTCCGCGCGCAGGAAGCCTTCCTTGTCGGCATCGAGGATCGCCACCAGCGACACCTCGGGAATGTCCAGCCCCTCGCGCAGCAGGTTGATGCCCACCAGCACATCGAACGAGCCCAGGCGCAGGTCGCGCAGGATTTCCACCCGCTCGACCGTGTCGACGTCGCTGTGCAGATAGCGCACCTTCACGCCGTTGTCGCTCAGGTAGTCGGTGAGCTGCTCGGCCATGCGCTTGGTCAGCGTGGTGATCAGCACGCGTTCGTTCTTCTCGACACGGATGCGGATCTCGCCCAGCACGTCGTCCACCTGGTGCGTGGCGGGACGCACCTCGACCTCGGGGTCGATCAGCCCGGTGGGCCGCACCAGCTGCTCGACGACGTTGCCGGCATGGTCCTTCTCGTACTGCGCGGGCGTGGCCGACACGAAGATGCACTGGCGCACCCGCTGCTCGAACTCCTCGAGCTTGAGCGGCCGGTTGTCCAGCGCGCTCGGCAGCCGAAAACCGTACTCGACCAGCGTGACCTTGCGCGCCCGGTCGCCGTTGTACATGGCGCTGAGCTGGCCGACCATCTGATGGCTCTCGTCGAGGAACATCAGCGCGTCCTTCGGCATGTAGTCGGTGAGCGTGGGCGGCGGGTCGCCGGGCTGCGCGCCCGAGAGGTGCCGCGTGTAGTTCTCGATGCCCTTGCAGTGGCCGATTTCGGCCAGCATTTCGAGGTCGAAGCGCGTGCGCTGCTCCAGCCGCTGCGCCTCGACCAGCTTGCCCGCGCCAGTCAGTTCCTTGAGCCGGCCGGCCAGCTCGATCTTGATGGTTTCGACGGCCGCCAGCACCTTGTCGCGCGGCGTCACGTAGTGGCTCGACGGGTACACCGTGAAGCGCGGCACCTTCTGGCGGATGCGCCCGGTGAGCGGATCGAACAGCTGCAAAGATTCGATCTCGTCGTCGAACAGCTCGAAGCGGATCGCCAGCTCGCTGTGCTCGGCCGGAAACACGTCGATGGTGTCGCCGCGCACGCGGAACGTGCCGCGCGCGAAGTCCTGCTCGTTGCGCGTGTACTGCATGCGGATGAGCCGCGAGATCAGGTCGCGCTGGCCGACCTTGTCGCCGACGCGGGCAATCAGCCGCATCTCCATGTAGTCCTCGGGCGTGCCGATGCCGTAGATGGCGCTCACCGTGGCCACGATGACCGTGTCGCGCCGCTCCAGCACACTCTTGGTGGCCGACAGGCGCATCTGCTCGATGTGCTCGTTGATCGAGGAGTCCTTCTCGATGAACAGATCGCGCTGCGGCACGTAGGCCTCGGGCTGGTAGTAGTCGTAGTAGCTCACGAAGTACTCGACGGCGTTCTTCGGGAAGAACTCGCGGAATTCGCTGTACAGCTGCGCCGCCAGTGTCTTGTTGGGCGCGAACACGATGGCCGGGCGGCCCAGCCGGGCAATCACGTTGGCCATGGTGAAAGTCTTGCCCGAGCCCGTCACGCCCAGCAGCGTCTGGTACACCTCGCCGTCGAGCACTCCGGCCACCAGGCCGTCGATGGCCGTGGGCTGGTCGCCTGCCGGCGGATAAGGCTGGAACAGCTCGAACGGCGAGTCGGGGTAGCGGATGAATTCGCCCTGTTTCGCCGGCCCGATCGGGTCGACTTTCTTCAGGTCTGCTATGGCTTCGGTGTTCTCTGGCATGGCTGTTCCCGACAGGTGGCGTGGCGCCGGTAAAATTCAAGGCAACCGGAAAGGATAAAGCCTCCTCCGGTTGCCAGCGAAGCTTTCATCCCAAAGGACCTTTCCATGTCTATGTTCACCGCGGTCGAAATGGCGCCGCGCGACCCGATCCTCGGCCTCAACGAGCAATTTGCAGCCGACACCAACCCCCTCAAGGTCAATCTCGGCGTCGGCGTGTATTACGACGACAACGGCAAGCTGCCCCTGCTCCAGTGCGTGCAGGCCGCAGAGCAGAACATGATGAAGGCCCCCTCGGCCCGCGGCTACCTGCCGATCGACGGCATCGTGGCCTACGACAACGCCGTCAAGGGCCTGGTCTTCGGCCCCGACAGCGAACCCGTCACCTCCGGCCGCGTGGCCACCATCCAGGCCATCGGCGGCACCGGCGGCCTGAAGGTCGGCGCCGACTTCCTCAAGAAGCTCAACCCCAACGCCACCGTGCTGATCAGCGACCCGAGCTGGGAAAACCACCGCGCGCTGTTCACCAACGCCGGCTTCACGGTCGAGAGCTACCCCTACTACGACGCCGCCCAGCGCGGCATCAACTTCGACGGCATGCTGGCCGCCCTGAACGCGGCACCGGCCGGCACCATCGTCGTGCTGCACGCCTGCTGCCACAACCCGACCGGCTACGACATCACCCCCGAGCAGTGGGACCAGGTCGTTGCGGCCGTCAAGGCCAAGGGCCTCGTGCCCTTCCTCGACATGGCCTACCAGGGCTTCGGCTACGGCCTCAAGGAAGACGGCGCGGCCGTCGCCAAGTTCGTCGACGCCGGCCTGACCTTCTTCGTGTCGACCTCGTTCTCCAAGAGCTTCAGCCTGTACGGCGAGCGCGTCGGCGCCCTGTCGGTGCTGTGCGAGAACAAGGAAGAAGCCGGCCGCGTGCTGTCGCAACTCAAGATCGCCATCCGCACCAACTACAGCAACCCGCCGATCCACGGCGGCGCGGTGGTGGCCGCAGTGCTCGGCACCCCCGAGCTGCGCGCCCTGTGGGAAAAGGAACTGGGCGAGATGCGCGTGCGCATCAAGGCCATGCGCCAGAAGCTGGTCGACGGCCTGAAGGCCGCCGGCGTGAAGGAAGACATGAGCTTCATCACCACCCAGATCGGCATGTTCAGCTACTCGGGCCTGACCAAGGACCAGATGGTTCGCCTGCGCAACGAGTTCGGCGTGTACGGCACCGACACCGGCCGCATGTGCGTCGCCGCGCTCAACAGCAAGAACATCGACTACGTCTGCGCGTCGATTGCGAAGGTCATCTAGGTGACAACCGGGTGTGACTGAATCGACTTTTTGACGATTCGTTCACATTCGGCCACAGAAGCCGAATCCAGCCCGCTCCGGGCTAGGGTTCGGCCCCCTGCGCCGCGGCAAATGCACTGATATATTGCACTGCAACATCCACTCAAAGACCCGCGATGCTCTATCAACTCTACGAAGCCCAGCGTTCCCTGATGGAGCCCTTTTCGGACTTCGCCCAGGCCGCCTCCAAGCTCTACGGCCCCGGCGCCGTCTGGAGCCAACTGCCGATGGCACAGCGCATGGCCGCCGGCTATGACCTGCTGTACCGGCTGGGCAAGGACTACGAGAAGCCCGAGTTCAACATCAAGTCCGTCAAGGTCGACGGCGAAGAGGTCGTGATCCAGGAGGCCGTCGAGCTCGACAAGCCCTTCTGCGAACTGCGCCGCTTCAAGCGCTTCACCGACGAACCGCACATCCTCAAGACGCTCAAGAGCCAGCCCGTGGTGCTGATCGTGGCGCCGCTGTCGGGCCACTACGCCACGCTCTTGCGCGACACCGTGCGCACCATGCTGCAGGACCACAAGGTCTACATCACCGACTGGAAGAACGCGCGCCTGGTGCCGCTGTCGGACGGCGAGTTCCACCTGGACGACTACATCAACTACGTGCAGGAGTTCATCCGCCGCCTGCAGGCCGAGTACGGCAACTGCCACGTGGTGAGCGTGTGCCAGCCCACCGTGCCGGTGCTGGCGGCCGTGTCGCTCATGGCCAGCCGCGGCGAGCCGCTGCCCCTCACGATGACCATGATGGGCGGCCCGATCGACGCGCGCAAATCGCCCACGGCCGTGAACAACCTCGCGACCAACAAGAGCTTCGAGTGGTTCGAGAACAACGTGATCTACCGCGTGCCGCAAGGCTTCCCGGGCGCGGGCCGCAAGGTCTACCCGGGCTTCCTGCAGCACACGGGCTTCGTGGCCATGAACCCCGACCGCCACGCCAGCAGCCACTACGACTACTTCAAGGACCTGATCAAGGGTGACGACGCCAGCGCCGAAGCCCATCGCAAGTTCTACGACGAGTACAACGCCGTGCTCGACATGGACGCGGACTACTACCTGGAGACCATCCGCACCGTGTTCCAGGACTTCGACCTGGTCAACGGCACCTGGGACGTGAAGAGCCCCGCCGGCCAGGTGGAGCGCGTGCGTCCGCAGGACATCCACGCCACCGCCCTGCTCACCGTCGAAGGCGAACTCGACGACATCTCCGGCTCAGGCCAGACCCAGGCCGCGCACAGCCTGTGCACCGGCATCGCCGATGCCAAGCGCGAGCACTACGAGGTCAAGGGCGCGGGCCACTACGGCATCTTCAGCGGCCGCCGCTGGCGCGATCTGGTCTACCCGAAGGTGCGCAACTTCATCGCGGCCAGCGACGAGCCCCAGCGCCGCGCCGGTGCCCGCGAAGAGCTGCCGGCCGAAGACCGCATCAAGCCGGGCCAGAAGCTGAAGGCCGTGGCCACCGCTGCGGCCCGCAAGACGCCGGTCGCCGCCAAGAAGGCCGTCGCCGTGAAGGCCGCGCCGGCCGCCAAGAAGCCGGCCGCAGCCAAGAAGCCCCGCGCCAGCGCCGCGCGCTGAGCCGCGCGCCTCACCGACCGTGAACGGGCTGGCCGCACGCATCAACGACGCACTGCCTCAGACGCAGTGCACACGGTGCGGCTACCCGGATTGCGCAGGCTACGCGCAGGCCATCGCCGACGGCGAGGCCGGCATCAACCAGTGCCCGCCGGGCGGCGCCGAAGGCATCGAACGCCTTGCGCAACTCACGGGCCGGCCCGTGCTGCCGCTCGATCCGCAGTTCGGCACCGAAGGCCCACGCGCCATGGCCGTCATCGACGAGGCCTGGTGCATCGGCTGCACGCTGTGCCTCGATGCCTGCCCGACCGACGCGATCATCGGCATCCACAAGCGCATGCACACGGTGATCGAGGCGCACTGCACGGGCTGCGAGCTGTGCATTCCGGTCTGCCCGGTCGATTGCATCTCGCTCGAAGTCGAAACACCCGGCCGCAGCGGCTGGCAGGCGTGGTCGCAGGCACAGGCGCAGGCCGCCCTGCAGCGCTACAAGCTGCACGCCCAACATCGCGACACGGCGAAACGCGAAGCCGAACCCGCGCCCGCTGCCACCGAACCGCAAGCCGCCGATACGCGCAAGCGCTCCATCGTCGAAGCTGCCCTGGCACGCGCCCGCGCCGCCGCCGAACAACGCCAGGCCGCCACCAAGCCATGACCCTCGACACCCTGCTGATCTACGCCGTCGCCTCGCTCGCCCTGGCGGTGATCCCTGGCCCGACCATGCTGCTGGCGCTGTCCAACGGCATCGACGGCGGCATGCGCCGCGCCAGCTGGGGCATCGCGGGCGCCTCGCTGGGCAGCGTCTCGCTGATCGCGGTCGTGGCGCTCGGGCTGGGCTCGCTGCTCGCGGCCTCGGAATGGCTCTTCAACGCGATCCGCGTCGCGGGCGTGGCCTACCTGGTCTGGCTCGGCATCAAGCTGTGGCGCAGCGAGGCGACCGACCTGGGCACGGCGCTGGCCAAGTCGGCCGTCGAGGTCCGTCCGCACGGGCGCATCGCCCTCGTGCGCAGCCTGATGGTGGCGCTGTCGAACCCGAAGACGGTGCTGTTCTTCGCCGCCTTCCTGCCCCAGTTCATCGACACCGCCAAGCCCCAGGGCATGCAGTACCTGGTGCTGGGCGCGATCTTCGTGGCGCTCGACACCTGCGTGATGCTGGCCTATGCCGGCGCCGGCACGCAGGCCGTGCGCTGGCTCTCGCGCCGCGGCCTCAAGGTGCTCAACCGCAGCTGCGCCGTCGGCATGTGGCTGCTGGCCGCCACCCTCGCCTTCTGGCGCCGCCCCGCCTGAGCCTCGTCGAACTCAGCCCTTCTGCGGGCGCTTGAAGAGCAACAGCAGCACGCCCGCCAGCACCACGCCCACGGCGTACCACTCGAAGCGCGTGACCGTCTCGTGGGCGATCCACACGCCCAGCAGCATCGCGATCACCGGGTTGACGAAGGTGTAGCTCGCCGCCAACCCGGCCGGCGCCTGCGCGAGCAGCACCATGTAGGCGTTGAAGGCGATCAGCGAGCCGAACACCACGAGGTAGACCCACGCCCCCAGCGCCACCGGCTGCGGCGGCCAACTCATCGTTTCGCCCGACGCCGCGGCCAGCACCATCAGCACCACACCGCCGCACAGCATCTCGCTCGCGAAGCCCATCGCGCCGGGTGCCAGCGGCAGCTTGCGCTGGCTCAGCACGCTGCCGAGCGACCAGCACATGCACGCCACGCAGATCGCCACCAGCCCTTCGGGCGAGGCCTTGAAGCCGCTGCCCTGCGTGAGCATCAGCACGCCGACCAGCCCCAGCGCGATGCCCGCCGCTTCGAGCCGCGCCGGCTTCACGCCCCAGATCAGGTTCAAGAGCGCAATCAGCAACGGAATGACGGCAATGAACGCCACCACCAGTCCCGAGCCGATCGACACCTCGGCCAGGGCCGTGCCGCCCATGCCGCCGCCGAGCATCAGCGCGCCGACGACCAGCGCATTGCGCCACTGCAGGCGCGTCGGCCAGGGCGTGCCGCGCCAGCGCATCCACGCCGCCAGCAGCACGCCCGCGACCAGGAAGCGCGAGCCCATCTGCAGGAACGGCGGAAAGCTGATCAGCGCGTACTTGATGGCCAGGTAGGTCGAGCCCCAGACCACCCAGGTGGCGGCCAGGCACAGCCACAGCAGCGGCGTCAGCCGGGGACGCGAGGAGGAAGCGGCAGGCGCGGGCTGCGCGGGCGTGGCGAGTGTCGACATATCGAGGGTGTCTCTTCTTGGTATGGAATGCCCGTCATGGTATGAAAGCCATGGGCCGGCAGCCATGCGAAATTCATGGTTCTGCTCGCACCGCACCGTCGAATTAAAGGACTTCCATGGACTTCACCTTGACCCCCACGCTGGACGCCCACGACACCCGCATCCTGGCCGAACTGCAGGCCGACGCCCGCCTGAGCATGGCCGAGCTGGGCCGCCGCGTGCACCTGAGCCAGCCGGCCGTGACCGAACGCGTGAAAAAGCTGGAAGCCGCCGGCGTCATCACCGGCTACCGCGCCACCGTGAACCTCACGCGGCTGGGCTACGGCATCCGCGGGATCATCCGCGTCGGGCGAGCCGACTACGACCTCGTGGTGAAGCTGGTGCAGGAGACGCCCGAATGCGTCAATGCCTACAACGTGACCGGCGAGGACAGCTGGATCCTCGAGATCGCCGTGATCGACGTGCCGCACCTCGATGCGGTGCTCGCCAAGTTCTGCATCCTGACCGAGACCGCGACCTCGATCATTTTGAACCCGGCGCGCGAGCACCAGCCGATGCTGCCGCCGCAGCGCGCCGACGTGAAGCCGCCGGTGCGCAAGGCGCTCAGCGCGTAGCGGCGAGCGCGTTGAAGGCCGTCACCACCTCGGGTGGCGCCTGCACCATCTCGACCAGCACGCCCTCGCCCGAAATCGGGAACTCGTCGTTGGCCTTGGGGTGCAAGAAGCAGATGTCGAAGCCGGCCGCGCCCTTGCGGATGCCGCCCGGCGCAAAGCGCACGCCCTGCGCCGTGAGCCATTCGACGGCCTTGGGCAGGTCGTCGATCCACAGGCCGACGTGGTTCAGCGGCGTGGTGTGCACCGCCGGCTTCTTCTCGGGGTCCAGCGGCTGCATCAGGTCGACCTCGACCTTGAACGGGCCGCTGCCCATCGAGCAGATGTCCTCGTCGACGTTCTCGCGCTCGCTGCGGAAGGTGCCCGTCACCTCGAGCCCCAGCATGTCGACCCACAGCTTCTGCAGACGCAGCTTGTCGGGGCCGCCGATGGCGATCTGCTGGATGCCCAGCACCTTGAAGGGACGCGGCGTGGTCATGCGCAGCCGCCTTCTTCCGCCTGCTCCTGCGTGCGGTGCGAGCGCAGGCCGAGCTTGCGCAGCAGCTGCACGTCGGCGTCGACGTCGGGGTTGCCGGTGACCAGCAGCTTGTCGCCGTAGAAGATCGAGTTGGCGCCGGCCATGAAGCACAGGGCCTGCACCGCCTCGCCCATCTGCTGGCGGCCGGCCGACAGGCGCACGCGCGCGGTCGGCATGGTGATGCGCGCCACGGCGATCATGCGCACGAAGTCGAAGAGATCGACCGGCTCCGAGTCGGCCAGTGGCGTGCCGGGCACGCGCACCAGGCTGTTGATCGGCACCGACTCGGGGTACGGGTCCATGTTGGCGAGCTGCGCGATCAGCCCGGCGCGGTGCACCGGCTGCTCGCCCATGCCCACGATGCCGCCGCAGCACACGCTGATGCCGGCACCGCGCACGGCCGCCAGCGTGTCCAGGCGGTCCTGGTAGGTGCGCGTGTCGACCACGTCGGTGTAGTACTCGGGCGCGGTGTCCAGGTTGTGGTTGTAGTAGTCCAGGCCCGCGGCCTTGAGCTGCTGCGCGTGGTGCGGCTCCAGCATGCCCAGCGTGGCGCAGGTCTGCAGGCCCAGGCCCTTCACGGCCTCGACCAGCACCGCCACCTTCTCGACGTCGCGGTCCTTGGGCGCGCGCCAGGCGGCGCCCATGCAAAAGCGCGTGGCGCCGGCGTCCTTGGCGGCCTGCGCGGCGCGCACCACCTCGTCGACCTCCATGAGCTTTTGCGCCTTCACGCCGGTGTCGAACTCGGCCGACTGCGGGCAGTAGCCGCAGTTCTCGGGGCAGCCGCCGGTCTTCACCGACAGCAGCGTGGCCAGCTCGATGTCGCCTTCGGGGAAATGCCGGCGGTGCACGGTCTGCGCCTCGAACAGCAGTTCCATGAAGGGTTTGTCCAGCAGCGCCTGGATGGCCTCCACGGACCAGGGGCCCCGGGGCGTTGCCACGGCCTTGGCCGGGCGGTGCAGCGTGATTGCTGCCTGTTGCAGGTCGTTGGCACCCATCAGTTGAACTCCAGAATGATTTGGTCGACGGCGAGCGATTCGCCCTTGGCCGCCGAGATCTTGCCCACCACGCCGTCCTGCGTGGCGAACAGCACGTTTTCCATCTTCATGGCCTCGATCACGGCCAGCTTCTCGCCGGCCTGGACCTGCTGCCCCGGCTGCACCGACACCTCGACCAAGAGGCCCGGCATCGGCGACATCAGGAACTTGCTCAGGTCGGGCGGCGCCTTGTAGGGCATCAGCTCGAGCAGGCGCGCGCCCAGCGGCGACAGCACCATGGTCTCGATCTGCGTGCCGTCGTGCGACACGCGCAGCGCCAGCGGGTTCTTGCCCGCGCCGCGCTCCACCTGCGCCGTGAACGGCTTGCCGTTGGCCGTGCCCTGCACGCGCACAGCGCCCAGCGCGAAGTCGCTCTCGATCTGGTAGCGCTTGTCGCCCACCGTGACGGCGCTGGCGCCGGTCTTGCCCTGGAAGTCGCTCACCGACACCGCGTGGTGCACGTGCTTGCCCTCGGGGCCCAGCTCGACCACCACGAACTGCTCGCCCACCTTCACGCCGTGGCCCGCGAGCTGCCCGCTGATGCCCGAGGCGCGCGCGCGGTAGCGGCGGTTGACGAAGGCGGCCAGTGCCACCAGGAACGCCGGGTCGGCGTGCGGCACGTCTTCCGCGTGGAAGCCCTTGCCGTAGTGCTCGGCGATGAAGCCGGTGTTGAAATCGCCCGCCACGAACTTCGGATGCGCCAGCAGCGCGGCCTGGAACGGGATGTTGCTGCTGATGCCGCGGATCACGAAGCCGTTGAGCGCCTCGCGCATGAGCGCGATGGCCTCGTTGCGGTCCTTGCCGTGCACGATGAGCTTGGCGATCATCGAGTCGTAGTACATCGGGATCTCGCCGCCGTCGTACACGCCGGTGTC
>Ga0105243_10004812_pt1 | contig 10609 bp, 6 predicted proteins | sample KBSM34metaG_FD_81525 | JGI IMG/M metagenome (GOLD analysis project Ga0105243, IMG submission 81525) | Miscanthus rhizosphere microbial communities from Kellogg Biological Station, Michigan, USA - KBS M3-4 metaG | ecosystem: Host-associated > Plants > Roots > Rhizosphere > Soil | place: Michigan...
CCCCCAGGCCAACGGCGACCGCCCCGCCGCCGGCCACGACTTCCGCGCTGCCCGCAGCGACCGGGCCGGCCATCGCGCCCGCGACGGGTCGGTCCACCCACAGCACCGGATTGGCCGTGCCGCTCGCGATCGGCCTCCTCGCCGCCGTCCTCGTCGCCGTGTCCGCCCCCATGCGCTGGGACCCCGTGACCCGGCCGCATCGCGCTCGGCGAAGGCTCGACCACGCGCAGCCGGCAGCGGGTCCGGCCGCCGCATCCGCCGCGGCCGTCCGCAACGGTGCGAAGAGGAACGCGCGGCGACGCGCCGTGCCACGCCGACCCGTGGCCGCCCGTCCGCCCGCCTCCGTCGAGTTGGGTCTCGATCGCGGTGGAGCGGTCGCGGAATACGTGCGGAGCATGGCAACCTCGCCGCGGCGCCCGGACGCGCCGACCGGAGGTCCCCTTCGGCGTGCGGCCCGCGGCTACCGCGCGACGTCTCGATCCGCGCGCTCGACGGCACGGGCGACGTCGTGGCGCGAGGAGACGTCGAGCTTGCGAAAGATGCTGCGCAGATGGGTCTCGATGGTCTTGACGCTCAGGAACAGCTCGGCGGCGATCTCGGGATTGGTGCGGCGGTCGACGACGAGGCGCGCGACCTCGATCTCACGCTGGGTCAGGGTCTCGACGCCGGCTCCGTCGACGGTGCCCGGCCGGGTGCGGCGGTGGACGTGGCGGCCGAGCTTGCGGAGCTCGCGCTCGGCCTCCTGGCGGTAGCGGACCGCACCGCACGCGTCGAGCTGGCGGGCGGCGCGCTCGAGCTCGCTCACCGCGCGCTCGCGTTCGCCGGCCACGCCGAGCGCGCGACCGGCGAGCGTGCGTGCGCGCGCCGCCTCCACGCAGGCGCCAACCTCCTCGGCGCCGGCGGCGGCGGCGAGCGCCCGGTCTGCGGCGATCTCGGGCTCGCCGCGGTCCAGGGCGACCGCGGCGGCGGCGCGGTGTGCCATGGCGGCGGCGAGGGGCAGGCCGAGCTCGCCGGCGGTCGCGGCTGCACGGGCGGCGGCGCGGTCGGCACCGGCCGACTGGCCGACGGCGATCCGGCACCGCGTCAGGAGCTCGAGGTAGCTGGCCCTCCATCCGCCGGCGACGCGTGGGAGGTCCTCCCCTCCCGCGGCGCCGAGGAGGACCTCGATGGCGCCTCCGGCTTCGCCGCTCTCGCACAGCGCCGTGGCGAGCGCGACGCTCGCGTACGTGGAGACCAGGGTGTCGTCGAGATCCTTCGTGAGGTCGACGCTCTCCTGGGCCGCGGCGAGGGCGGTCGACATATCGCCCGCGGTCACGGCGGTGAACGCACGGCTCAGGAGGTTCCAGCCCAGCGCCTGCACGTTGCCCGAGAGCCGCGCGGCGTCGACGGCTCCGTCGAGCAGGGCGGCCGACTCGGCGACGCGCCCGGTCGCGTGCAGCACGTGGCTGAGCACCGGAACGAGCACCGGGGCCATCTCACCCCGTCCGGTGGCGCGAGCGATCGCGAGGCCTCGCCGCGCGTGGGCGCCCGCGTCGTGGTAGCGATGCAGGTACAGCTCGGCGGTGGCGAGGTTGGCGAGCGCGTCGAGGTGCGGGCCGAGCTCCTCGTCTGCGAGGGCGTCGAGGAGTGCCGCGCTCTCGGCGCTGTATGAGCGCGCCGCGGGGATGGCCCCGGTGAACGCCGTGGCGACGGCCAGCACGGCGGTGGCTGCGGCGGCGAGCCGCGGTTCGGGCAGCCGGCGAGCGGTCGCCAGGGCGCGGTCGCCCCAGTCGCGCATCGCGTCGTAATCCATGCGATAGAAGTCGCCGACGGCGAGCTGGACCATCAGCTCGGCCGCGTGCGGTGATCCGTCGCTCGGCATCCGTGCCAGCGCCGTCGTCAGCCGCGCGCGCGCCATGTCGTGACGGCCGAGAAGCTGCTCGAACGCGGCGCACGCACTGATCAGCCGCACGCGCGCGGCGTTGTCGGCGCTCAGCGCGATGCCCTCGACAAGCGCCGTGCGGCTTTCCTCGAATTGGCCGGTGGCCGCCCGGGCCTGCGCGAGGGCGGTCAGGAGCTCGACGCGCTCCGCGGCCGTAGCGTTCCCGGGCAGCAGGTCGAGCGCGGCCGCGAACCATCGCGCCGCGCTCGAGGGCGCGCGCGTGGCCGCCGCCCCGCCCGCTTCGCGCAGCAACGCGATCGCGGCCAGGTCACCGCGGCGGGCGGAGCGCTCCGCGTGGTGGGCGCGCGCGGTGGGCGGTGCGCCGCGCGCCGCCAGCGCGTCGGCGGTTCGTCGATGGGCGACGAGCCGCGCCCCGGGCGGGCACGACTCGTAGACCGCGCGGCGCACGAGGGGATGGCGAAAGTGGAACCGGCGCGGCACGTCCTCGGGTCGCACGAGGTCATGGGCAACCAGGTCGTCGAGCGCTGCCACCGCGTCGTCTGACTCGACCATCCCGGCGGTCGCGATCGCGAGGTCGAGATCGAACGGGTCGCCGGCGACGGCGGCCGCCTCGGCCAGGCGGCGCGGCTGCGGGGAGAGCGCGTCGAGCTCGCCGACGATCGCGGTCGCGATCGCGTCGGGGACGTCATCCGGGCCGGCCGCGACGCTCACGCCGGGCCCGCCCCTCGTCATGCGGGCGAGCTCGAGCAGGTAGAGCGGGTTGCCGCCGCTCGCCTCGTAGAAGCGGGCGTGATCGGCCGCGCCGGCGGTGTCGATAAGGCTCCTCGCGTCGGCGGGCGTGAGGGGGCCGAGCGCGATCCGATCAATCGCGCGACCCTCGGTGGCGGCACGGTCGATGGCGGCGACGAGGGGGCGCTCGGCCTGTCCGGTCCGGAACGTCGCCGCGACCATGACCGCGGCGCGTGGGGGATGCCTGAGCAGGTACGACGCGAGCTCAAGGGACGCTCCATCCGCCCAGTGCAGGTCGTCGAGCACGAGCAGCACGGGCTGCTTGGCGGCGAGGCGCTCGATCAGATCACGCACCGCACGATGCGCGCGAAAGCGCTCCGCCGCGGTCGTGGGCTCGTCCGACTCCGGGTTGTTCGGGCGCAGCGCCGGGAACACCGCGGACAGCTCCCTGAGGTCGTCGGTGGCCAGCCGGCTGAACTCGCGGGGATCGAGCGACTCGAGGTACTCGTCGAAGGCGTCGACGATGAGGCCGAACGGCAGGGAGCGCTCGAACTCCGATGCGCGCCCGCGCAGCGCGAGGACGCCGCGGCTCTCGGCCTGGTCGAGCAGCTCGAGCAGCAGGCGCGTCTTGCCGATCCCCGGTTCGCCGGTGATGAAGGCGAAGCGCGCCGATCCGTCGCATGCCTCGCGGAGAAGCTGCCGGATGACTTCCAACTCGCGGTCTCGGCCGACGAGGGGCTGGGCCAGATCGGTCACGGCGAAACTCGGATCCCCTGACCACCCTACCCCTCACCATTCGGCCGAGGGGATTCTTGGCCCAGGGTGTTGCCCCGATGTCACCGGACGCCCGCGCGTGGATGCTGGCCTCGTGTCTCGCTTCCTGCTCGAGCACGCGCACAGTGCGCGCGAGTGCGGCGTGGTGTTCGCCGCGTTCAAGGCGTTCGACAGCCCGCTCCGCCATCGGCTGACCGTGGGGTCGTGCGATTTCGGGACGCACCGCATCTGGTGGGACGTGGAGGCGGCGACGGCCTCCGACGCGCTCGGGCAGCTTCCGCGCTACGTGGCCGAGCGCACGACCGCTGTCCGCGTTCGCGACATCCGGACGCCCTGACCACCTCAGGGTCTCGACTCAGGGGTTCCGCCCGATGTCGCGACACCGCCCGATGGGACAGGCTGGCGACGCGGTGGTCGGCACGACCGCCCGTCCACGAGGAGGAGCACGATGGCATCCGTCACCTTCCCGCAGCGCGAGCCCATCACGGCCAAGGCCCCGGCGGTCCGCGCCGTCGGGATCCTGCGCCACTACGGCGAGGGCGACACGACGGTGCACGCGCTGCGCGGCGTCGACATCGAGGTCGCGGCGGGCAAGCTGACCGCCATCATGGGGCCGTCGGGCTCGGGCAAGTCGACGCTGATGCACATCCTCGCGGGGCTCGACCAGCCCGACGGCGGGCAAGTGTGGATCGGCGACATCGAGGTCACCGGTCTCGACGACGACGGCCTCACGGCGCTGCGCCGGGATCACATCGGCTTCATCTTCCAGTTCTTCAACCTGTTGCCGATGCTCACCGCGCAGGAGAACGTCCTCCTGCCGCTGGAGATCGCGGGCCGCACGCCCGACGCGCACTGGTACGCCGAGCTCATCGACACCGTGGGGCTCGGAGAGCGCCTGACCCAACGCCCGAGCGAGCTGTCGGGCGGCCAGCAGCAGCGCGTGGCCGTCGCTCGTGCGCTGGCCTCGAGGCCGACGGTGATGTTCGCCGACGAGCCGACCGGCAACCTCGACTCGACGACCAGCGGCGAGATCCTCGCGCTGATGCGAAACCTGGTCGACAGCTTCGGCCAGACGACGGTGATGGTCACCCATGACCCGCACGCCGCGGCGATCGCCGACCGGGTGCTGTTCCTCGACGACGGCCAGATCGTGCGCGACCTTGACGCCTGCGACGCGCACACGGTCATCGCGACGATGAAGAGCTGCGCGCGTCATGAGGCGCGTGGCGCTGAAGGGCCTGTGGTGGCGCCGCGGGCGGGCCATGCTCACCGCCCTCGCGGTGGTGCTGGGCGTTGCGATGGTCAGCGGCACGTTCATCCTGACTGACACGATCAACAAGGCGTTCGACTCGATCTTCCAGGACTCGTACGCAAAGACGAGCGCCGTCATCTCCGGACGCGAGGTGGTCAAGGACGCCGCCAGCGGCAACGCGACCGTGCCCGCTGCGCTGCTCGACCGCGTGCGCGCCGACGACAACGTCGCGCAGGCGTCGGGGGCGATCTTCAACCTCAGCGGGGTCTCCGACCAGACCAAGCTCATCGGCCGCGACGGAGAGTCGCTGGGCTCCAGCAACAACGGGCAGTTCGGCTTCGGCTTCAACGCGCGTGATGAGCGCTTCAACCCGCTGTCGCTGACCGCCGGGCGCTGGGCCTCGGGAGCCGGCCAGGTCGTCATCGACAAGGGCACCGCCGAGGACCACGGCTATCGCGTCGGCGACCGCATCGGCGCCGCGGCGCAGGGACCAGTGCAGCAGTTCCGCATCACCGGGATCGCTCGCTACGGCACGGTCAACTCGATCGGCGGCGCGACGATCGCCGTCTTCGACGTCCCCACCGCGCAGGCGCTGTTGCGCAAGCACGGCGAGTACGACGCGATCTTCGTCGCGGCCCGTGAGGGCGTGTCGTCCGCGGACCTCGTGCGCGACCTGCGCGCGCAGGTGCCGGCAGCGGCGCAGGTCAAGTCCGGGGCAGAGCAGGCCGACGCCGACTCCAAGGACACCCAGGAGGGCACGAAGTTCGTGCAGTACTTCCTGCTCGGCTTCGGGTTCATCGCGCTCGGGGTGGGCGCCTTCGTGATCTTCAACACGCTCTCGATCACGCTCGCCCAGCGGGTGCGCGAGCTCGCCACGCTGCGCACGCTCGGCGCGTCACGGCGTCAGATCAAGCGCTCGGTGCTGACCGAGGGTCTCGTCATGGGCGTGTTCGCCTCGGTCCTCGGCCTCGTGCTCGGCCTCGCACTGGCCAAGGGACTGAACGCGATGTTCCAGGCGTTCGGGATCGACCTGCCCCAGGCCTCGACTGTGATCGCTCCGCGCACCGTCATCGTCGCGCTCGGCCTGGGGATCGCGGTCACCCTGATCGCCAGCATCTCCCCCGCGCGCCGCGTGACGGGGATCCCGCCGATCGCCGCGCTGCGCGAGGGCGCGACCCTGCCCCCGAGGCTCAGTGCCCGGCGGCCGTCGGTGCCGCTGACGATCCTCGCCGTCGGCCTGGCCGCGAGCCTGGCCGGCGCGCTCGGCGTCTTCGCGCTGGGGATCTCGATGATCCTCGTGGGCGTCGGCGCCCTGGCGCTGTTCCTCGGCGTGATCATGATCGCCGGGCGCCTCGTCGGCCCGCTGGCGAGGGTGGTCGGCGCGCCGGCGCGGCGCTTCGGCGGCCCGGCCGGCCGGCTCGCCAGCGGCAACTCGACGCGCAACACCACCCGGACCGCGACCACCGCCGCGGCGCTGATGATCGGGCTGGCGCTGGTCACCCTGTGCGCCACGGTGTTCGGCGGCTTCGGCGCCGCCACCCGCAGCGCCGACGAGGACGCGGTCAGTGCCGACTACGTCGTGACCTCCAAGAGCGGCTTCGACACGATCCCGGCGACGGTCGGGGCGGCGGTGGCGCGCATCCCCGGCGTCAAGGCGGTCTCCGGCGTGCGCCAGGACCAGGCCAAGGCCTTCGGCAAGGAGATCGTCGTCAACGGCATCGCGCCCGGGTTCGCCGACACCGTCGACCTGCGCTTCCAGGAGGGCAGCGCTGCGGTCGTGCCGCAGTTGGGCGGCTCGGGCGCCATCGTCAACGAGGGGTTCGCCGACGACCACGGGCTGCGGCTCGGCAGCCCGCTGACGCTGACCACCTCCGCCGGCCGCCCGGTCGCGGTGCGCGTCGCCGCGATTGTGAACCCCAAGGCGCAGATCACCGGCGACGTGCTCCTCTCGCAGGCGACGTTCGACGCCCGCTTCCCGAGGCCGAGCGACCTCTTCGTGTTCGTCCGCACGGCCGACGGGACGAGCCCGGCCGCGACCGCCGCGATCGACCGCGCGGTAGCGGGGTTCCCCGAGGTCGACGCTCGCACCCGCAGCGCATGGCTCGACTTCCGCGGCAAGGACATGCGCCAGTTCCTGGCACTGCTGTACGTGCTGCTCGCGCTGTCGGTCGTCGTCAGCCTGTTCGGCATGGTCAACGCGCTCGTGCTCACGGTCTTCGAGCGCACGCGCGAGATCGGGATGATGCGCGCCGTCGGCATGACCCGGCGCCAGGTGCGGCGCATGGTCCGCCACGAGAGCATCATCACCGCGCTCATCGGTGCCGGCCTCGGGCTACCGCTCGGCCTCGTGGTCGCGGCCGCGATGGCGGGCGCCCTGCACACGCCGTTCGTTCTCCCCGTCTCGTCGCTCGTGATCTTCACGATCGTCGCGATCATCGCCGGTGTGCTCGCCTCGATCGGACCGGCGCGACGAGCCTCCCGTCTGAACGTGCTCAACGCCCTGCACTACGAGTAGCCGCAGCGGCGGCCCGGCCGCCGGACGCCCGCGGTCGTGCGTGGGCGCGGCGGACCCGACCATAACCACGAACGCCGTGCTCGGAAGGTGGCTCTCCAGCCCATGAACACACACGCCCGCACCGGACGGTCCCGTGCTCGCCTGCTGCGTCTCACGCTGATCACCGTCGCGGCCACCGCGCCCGCCCTGGCTGCCGCGTGCGGCGGCGGCACCGACAAGCCCAAGCGGGCCGCGACGGCTACGACCGGCGCGGCGGCGTCGCCGGCCACGGGGGGCAACGCGCCGGCCTCGGCGCCGCTGAACGGCGCCGTCGCGGCCGTCGACTATCCGGGCGTCCAGCACCAGCATTATCGCTACGGCCCGATCCAGATCCACCCCGGCCAGAACCCGATCGTCTACAAGCCCACGACGGAGAAGCCGCGCGTGCCGGGCTACATCACGCGCTTCCAGCCCGATCTGATCTACACGGACGGACGGAAGCCGCGTGTCGACGTCCTGCACCTTCACCACGGCGTGTGGGGGATGCGCGACCAGGCGACGTTCGCGGCCGGTGAGGAGAAGACGATCACGCAGTTCCCCCGCGGGTTCGGCTACCGCTACGACCCCAAGGACAAGTGGCTGCTGAACTACATGCTGCACAACCTCGAGCCCACCCAGGCGCAGGTGTACCTCATCTGGGACATCGACTTCGTGCCCGCGACTGCGGCCGCAACAGCGGGCATCAAGGAGGTCAAGCCGCTGTGGCTCGACGTCGGCAAGGGCAACTATCCCGTGTTCGATGCAGTTCGCGACGCGGGCAGGGACGGCCGCTACACCTTCCCGGAGGACGCCCGCGGCGCCGACCGGGCACGGATCGGCGAGGCGCAGCACATCAAGGTCCCGTTCGACGCGACCCTCGTCGCCGCCGGAGGGCACGTGCATCCCGGCGGCCTGTGGGTCGACCTCCGGTCGACGCGCGGCGCGCTCACCAAGCGGGTGTTCCGGTCGGAGGCCAAGTACTACGAGCCGGCGGGCGCCGTCTCGTGGGACGCCTCGATGACGTTCACGAAGCCGGACTGGCGGGTCGCCGTGCGAAAGGGCGACACGCTCAGCGTCTCGACCACCTACGACACCAAGCGCGCCTCGTGGTACGAGGTCATGGGCATCATCGACCCCCTCTGGTTCACCACCGACCCCAGCGTGAAGGGCGTCGACCCGTTCGTCCGGCCGGTGGACTGGCACGGGAACGTCACGCACGGCCACCTCGCCGAGAACGACAATCACGGTGGCGCGGGGACAGTGGCGTTCAAGGACACCCTCGGGTCGCTTCCCGGCACCCGGGTCCCGGGCGTGGACATCAAGCAGTTCGTCTATGCGCAGGGCGATCTCGGCGCGACGGGCCGCGCGGGCCGGCCGCCCACGATCCGCGAGGGACAGTCGCTGACATTCCGCAACCTCGACTCGCCCAAGGGGCAGGACTCGAACCGCGCGATCTACCACACGATCACCGGCTGCAAGGCGCCGTGCAACCAGAAGACCGGCATCGCCTACCCGATCGCCGACGGCGCGGCGACCTTCGACTCCGGCGAACTCGGCTACGGGCCGGCGGACGCGACGGCGGCGGCCAACACGATCGAGTGGGACACGCCAAAGAGCCTCTCACCCGGCGACTACACGTACTTCTGCCGCGTGCACCCGTTCATGCGCGGAGCGTTCCGGGTGATCCCTCAGTGACGCGGTCCACGACGTCCGGGTCGTCGAGCGCAGTCGTCGTCGCCCTCGGGCGAACGGAACGGCGGCGCGCGGTCCACAGGAGGCGAGGCGCGAGATGACGCGAACGCTCGACGTCCCTGCCGAGACGGCCCACGGCACCGCCGCCCAGCCGCCGGCGCAGCATGGTCGCCCGGGTCGCGAGGCGCTCCTGTTCCGGGTCGCGCTCGCGGTGATCGCCGTGCACCTCGTGGACGACAACTATCTCCAACCGCAGCCGGGCACCTCGCCCGGCGACCACCTTGTCAGCGGGCTCGTCCCACTCGCACTGCTGGGCCTCGCCACGTGGCGGTACCCGCATCTGAGCGGAGGACGGCGAGGCGCACTGGCGCTCGCCTTCGGGCTGCTCGGCATCGCCGCCGGGATCGAGGGCTTCTACTACACCCGGGAGGTCGGGCCGTCCGGCGACGATTTCACCGGCCTCGCGGCGATTGCCGCCGGTGTGCTGCTGCTGGCTCTCGGCGCCGTGACGCTGTGGCGCACCCGCGACACGTCCGCAGGCCCGGTCCTGCGGTACGGGCGCCGGGTGCTGCTCGGGATCGCTGGCCTGCTCGTCGGCGCCCTGGTCGCGATCGCCGGGTACGGCTACGTCACGACCCACGTCGGCCGTGCCGTGGTCCCGCCGGACCGCCTCGGTGTAGCCCACGAGGACGTGACGTTCACGACTGCCGACGGGCTCGAGCTCGAGGGCTGGTACATCCCGTCGAGGAACGGCGCCGCGGTCGTCGCGTTTCCGGGCCGCAACGGCCCGCAGGCGAAGGCCCGTATGCTCGCCCGGCACGGCTACGGCGTCCTGCTGTTCGACCGCCGCGGCGAGGGCCGCAGCGACGGCGAGCCCAACGCCTGGGGCTGGGGCGGCCACACCGACATCAAGGCGGCAATCAGGTATCTGCAGACCAGGCCCGATGTCGACCCGCGCCGGATCGGCGGCATCGGCCTCTCGGTCGGCGGCGAGATGATGATCGAGGCCGCCGCCGACACCGACGACCTCGCGGCCGTGGTGTCGGAGGGCGCCGGGGCGCGGTCGACCACGGAGGACATGGACCAGGATGACCCCGCCCTGGGCAAGTGGACGCTCGGCCTCGCGTTGTCCGCGGTCAAGACGGCCGCCGTGGCCGTGTCCTCGAACCGAGCCCCGCCCGCGAACCTCAAGGACCTCGCCAGGAACGTCGATCAGCCCATGCTGCTGATCGCCGCGCCGAACGCCCCCACCGGCGAGGCGCTCAACCGCGGCTATGCGAGGGCGGCCGGCGGCACGGCGGCGCTCTGGGAGATCCCGGAGTCCGGCCACGTCGGCGGCATGGCCGCGAGGCCACAGGAGTACGAGCGACGCGTCGTCGGCTTCTTCGACCGGGCGCTCGCACCCTGAGCCGCTCGCGGCCCGGGGACGACCACGGTGCCCGCTGGCGCCGGTTCGAGGCGGGGGTCTCGCCATGGCCGCCGCTCGCCAGCCGCGAGCGAGTGCCTGCGGTACTCATGATCGGGTCGCCGCGTCCCGGGCCACCTCGACCAGCTGCCGGGACGGGGCCAAGAGCGGTCGAGGAGCCACAGCAGCCGGCTTCGCTGGTGCGGTGCCGGCAGTGGCGGATCGACGGTTCTGAGGGCGAGGCTGGCTCGGGGTCGGTGCGTCGAGGTCGAACTGCGGCGCGAGCCGAGATCCAAGCGCGCGCGTGGCAGCGCGCTCCCTCGTCAGGCGCGGCCGCGTTGC
>Ga0105243_10004814_pt1 | contig 10604 bp, 8 predicted proteins | sample KBSM34metaG_FD_81525 | JGI IMG/M metagenome (GOLD analysis project Ga0105243, IMG submission 81525) | Miscanthus rhizosphere microbial communities from Kellogg Biological Station, Michigan, USA - KBS M3-4 metaG | ecosystem: Host-associated > Plants > Roots > Rhizosphere > Soil | place: Michigan...
ACGGGCCGTAGGCCCACTCCTCGCTCGAGGCCTGCCAGCCGACGCCCGTCACCGGCCGGTCGAGCCAGATTCGCCCGCCGATGTACGCGAGGAGCGTCCGGTGGGCGTAGCTCTCGACCCCCGTGTCCGCGACGCGCTCCCGGATGCCGATGAACTCCGCGAACCGCTCGATGGTGTCGGCGCGCATGGTGGTCGTCCCGACCGTCACGAGAAGGGTCACCCCCATGAGGACGAGCGCCCGCCGAGCGCGGAGGGCGCCGATCGCCCGCGCACCGAGCAGCACTGCGGCGAGCGCGAGCCAGAGGCCGAGGACAGCGGTCATCGCCCCCGAGAGGACGACGCCGACGGCGCCCGTGACGAGCGCCGCGACGGCCCACCGCCGCCCGCCCGGAAGCCTCGCCGTCGCGCCTCCCGGCCCGCTGTCACCGAGGGCGATGCCGACCGCGCCGACGACGAGCGCTGCGCCGGAGAGAGCCGCGAGGTCGTGGATCCCGACGAAGGAGGGCTCCCGCTGCCCCGGGCGCTTTCCCTCGAACTCCGCGACGACGCCGAGGAACTGGAGGAGGCCCCACGAGGTCGCCGCGGCGCTCCACGCGACGAGGGCGCGGACGAGCGGCACGGCATCGACGGCCGACCGGACGAGGAGCACCGTCGCGGGGAGCAGCGTCGCGTACCAGCCGAACTTCGCGAGGCTGACGGCATGGCGCGTCACGTCGTAGTCCTCGCCGAGGAGCGCCGGAGTCGCGATCGACACGACGCAGACGAGCAGGAATCCGGCGGCCAGCCCGAGCACGATCCGGGCGCGGAGGAGGGGCTCCCAGCCCTCACTGCGAGCCCGGAGCCCTGCGGCGACGAGCACACAGGCGATCGCCGCGTCGGCCAGCGTCACGTCGACCGACGTCGAGCCGAGGCCGAGCGAGACGGTCGGCTGGTACGTCGCGTGGAGGAAGAGAAACGGGACGGCGGCTGCGAGGGCGAGCGCCTCGGCCGCGGCGTCGCCGGCAATCGTCCGCACGATCCCGGCCGGCGGGTTCGCCCGGGGGAGCGGCTCGGCCGTCACGCGGCGGACTGTAGCGCGGTGCGCTCGACGCCTCCCGCCGAGACGGCGGTCTGCAGTTGCGCCGACGGCCGCCTTCCGAGTGTGCCTCGCCGACGGCGGGATTCACGCGACGGGAATCCGCTCGGCGGATCCCGTCCTGCAGGCAGACATAGACTGGTTCCCCACGATGGCACCGAGCGCTCTCCGGCGCCGGTCTGCGACCGCAGCCGGGCTCTATCTCTCGGTGGCCCTCGGGATCCTCGGCACGATCGCCGCCGCGCGGATCCTCGGGCTCGCGGACTTCGGCCGGTTCGCGACGGTGATGGCGATCGTCGGGCTCGCCCAGACGCTGCTCGACCTCACCGTCGAGGAGAGCCTTACGAAGTTCGGCTTCCGGTACGTCGCCGCCGAGGACTGGGGGAAGCTGCACCGCCTCTTCCGGCGGGCGCTCGAGCTGAAGCTCGTGGGCGGCGCGCTCGCGTCGCTCGTCATCCTTGCGCTCGCGCCGTTCGCGGACACTCTCTTCGGGACGGACGGGCTCGCCGCGCCGATGGCGGCCGCCGCCGCGATCCCGTTCGTCGCCTCGCCCGAGAACGTCTCCGCGAGCGCGCTGCTCCTCCGCGGGCGCTACGACCTACGCGGCGCTCTCCTCTCGGTCACGATGGGGATCCGGCTCGTGGCGATCGTCGTCGGCGCGTCGATCGGCGTCACTGCGGCGCTCGGTGCGCTCGCACTCGGCCAGCTCGCGGCGACGGCGATCGTCGGCACTGCGGGCGCGTCCGCCCTCCGTCGTTTCCCACGCCGCGAGCCGCACCCGCTCGGGGCCGACCGGCGCGAGATCTTCTCGTTCGTCGTCCAGTCGAGCGTCGCGACCGGGGTCATCTCCCTCCGGTCGGCGCTGACGCCCGTCCTGCTCGGCGTCGTCGCCGGGACGACGCAGGTCGGCTACTACCGCGTGGCCCTTGCCCCGCAGAGCGGCTTCTCCGCCGCGAGCGCGCCGGTCAGGCTCGTGTTGCTGACCGAGCAGACGCGCGACTGGGAGCACGGCCGCGAGCAGAACGTCCTCCGCGGGCTTCGGAGCTACACCCTCGCAGCAGCGGCGGTCGCCGCGGTCGCGGTGCCGGTGTTCCTCCTCGCGATGCCGTGGCTCGTGCGCGTCGTATTCGGCGCGGAGTACCTCTCGGCGGTCGACGCGGCGCGGATCGTCCTCGTGGCCGCCGCGATCCAGCTCGTGCTGGGGTGGTCGAAGTCGCTGCCGGTGACGGTCGGCAGGCCGCACCTGCGGATCGTGACCCACGGGATCGAGACGCTCGTGCTGCTCCCGCTCGTCGTGGTGCTGGGCGACCGTAACGGCGTCACCGGCGCGGCGGTCGCGATCCTCGTCTCCACCCTGGTCTTCGCCGCGGCGTGGGCCGTCGTCCTCGTCCGCCTCCGGACGGAGCTCCGCGCTGCCGGCCGCGTCGGCCCGCCGAGGGCGGCTGCACCGTGAAGGTCGTCGTCGTCTCGGGGATCTGGCCTCCGGACGTCGGCGGTCCGGCGAGTCACGCGCCGGCGCTGGCGACCGCGCTCCTCGAGGCAGGCCACGAGGTCGAGGTCGTCACGACCGCCGACCGTAGGCCGGCGCCGCGTCCTTACCCGGTGCGGTGGGTGCCGCGCGGTCGCCCGGCCCCGCTTCGCCACCTCGCGGTCGTCCGGGCGGTGCGCCGGGCCGCACGCGATGCCGATCGCGTCTACGCGACGACGATGGTGCGGCGCAGCGCCTTGGGCGCCGCGCTTGCCCGGCGGCCGCTGATCGTGAAGCTGGTGGCCGACGAGGCGTACGAGCGCGAGCGGCGGACGGGGCGCTTCACAGGCTCACTCGAGGAATTCCAGCTGGTGCGCGGCGGCCCGCGCGCGCGGATCCTCCGCGCCACCCGCACGGGGGCGCTGCGCCGGGCGAGTCGGATCGCCGTCCCGAGCTCCTACCTCCGCGCGATCGCGCTCGGATGGGGGCTCGACCCCACGCGGGTGTCCGTCGTCCCGAACCCTGCGCCCGAGGTGACGGCCCACCCGACACGGGACGAGGCGCGTGCGGCCCTCGGGGTCGACGGACGGGTGCTCGTCGCGGCCGGTCGCCTCACGGCGCAGAAGGCCCTCGACGGCGCGCTCGCGGCGCTGGCCCGTGTCCCCGACGTGCGGCTGCTCGTCCTCGGCGACGGCCCGGAGCGGTCCCGGCTCGAAGCGCGTGCCGCAGCCCTCGGCGTCGGCGAGCGCACGCGCTTCCTGGGCCAGGGCTCGCGGGACGACGTGATCGCGCTCTTCCGGGCGGCCTACGCCGCACTCGTGACGTCGGCGTGGGAAAACCTGCCGCACACGCTGCTCGAGGCGCTTGCCGCCGGGGCGCCGGTGATCGCGACGTCGGTCGGCGGGATCCCGGAGGTGGTCGAGGACGGGAGGAACGGCCTTCTCGTGCCGCCGGGCGACATCGATGCCCTCGTGGCGGCCATCCACCGCATCCTGGGCGACGACGAGCTCCGCGCGTCGCTCGCCGCGTCGGCCGCGGCCTCCGTCGAGGCGCTCGCCGAGCCGCGTATCCTGCGCCGGATCGTGCAGACGATCGTGGCCGACCAGGGATGAAGCCAAGGGTTCTGATGGTCGGGCGCACGCGCTACCGGCTCCCGCTGAACGGGTCCCTCGAGCGGAAGTTCGCGGCGCTCGAGGAGCGGCTCTCGCTCCGCGTCCTCGCTTCCGCACCCCGCGGGGCGCCTGCCGGCGACGGGACGTTCGCCCTCCAGCCTGGCACCGCCGTCCCCGCGCTCGACGGAGCGCGCTTCTACGGCACGCTCCCCGTCCGGATCGCGCGGGAGTTGAGCCACCGGCCCGCCGACGCGATCCTCGCCCAGAGCCCGTACGAGGCACTCGCGGCGCTCGCGGGCCGAACGCTCGCGCGGAGCGACGCGGCGGTCGTCGTCGAGATCCACGGCGACTGGCGGACCTGGTCGCGCCTCTACGGCTCGCCCGCGCGCGCGATCGTCGCCCCGCTCGCCGACCGCGCAGCGCTCGTCGCCCTTCGGCGGGCGGACGCCGTGCGCACGCTCTCGTCCTTCACGACCGCCATCGTCCGCGACGTGGGCGTCGAGCCGGCCGGCGTGTTCACGACGTACACGGAGCTCGCGGCCTTCTCGGAGCCGCCCGTGGCGCCGCTCCCCGACCGCCCGGCCGCCCTCTTCGTCGGCGTGCTCGAGCGCTACAAGAACATCCATGCGATCGCCGAGGCCTGGCGTCTCGCAGCGCCACGCGTCCCGGGCGCCGTCCTGCGGATCGTCGGGGACGGACGCCACCGCGACGTGGCCGAGTCGCTCGTCCGCGACCTCCCCCGCAGCGTCACGTGGGAGCGCCGGCTCGAGACGGCCGACGTCGTGAGGGCGTTCGACGACGCCTGGCTCCTGCTCCTCGCCTCCCGCTCCGAGGGGACGCCTCGCGTCGTGCTCGAGGCGCTGTGCCGCGGCCGCGCGGTCGTCGGAGCGCGCGCGGGCGGGATCCCCGATGTCGTCTGGGACGGCGAGACGGGCGTCCTCGTCGACCCCGGCCGGCCGGCGGAGATCGCCGACGCGCTCGTGCGGATCCTCTCCGACCTGGCGCTCGCCGAGGGCATGGGCGCGGCGGGTCGGGCGCGATCCGCTGCCTGGACCTACACGGCGGAGGAGTACGCAGACAACGTGGCCGCGCTGGTCGCACGCGCCACGGAGACGCGCCGGGGATGAGGCTCGTCGTCGTCACCCAGCAGGTCGACCCGGCCAGCCCGGTGCTCGGCGCCACCGTCGTGAAGCTCCGTGCCCTTGCGCGGCGCGTCGACGAGCTCGTCGTGCTCGCGGACAGCGCCGTCGACGGCGCGTTGCCCGACAACTGCCGCGTGCGCCTCTTCCGCTCCTCGCGACGCGCAGGGCGCGGCCTCCGGTTCGAGAACGCGCTCGCTCGCGAGCTCGCCCGGCGGCCACGACCCGCCGCGGTTCTCGCGCACATGTGCCCGATCTACGCCGTGCTCGCGGCCCCGCTCGCACGGCCGCTCGGCGTCGACGTGTTCCTCTGGTTCACCCACTGGCGCAAGAGCAACGTGCTCCGCACGGCGGAGAGGCTCTCGACGAAGGTGCTGAGCGTCGACCCGCGGACGTTTCCGCTGCGCTCGAGGAAGCTCGTCGCGATCGGTCACGGCATCGACGTCTCGCGCCTCGCATGCGTCGACCGGCCGGGGCGCGAGCCGCCGACGCTGCTCGTGCTCGGCCGAACGTCCCCGGCGAAGGGGCTCGAGACGATCCTTCGGGCGGTCGAACTCGTGCCCGACGTGCGGTTGCTCGTCGTCGGCCCGTCGGTGACCGAGGAGGAGCGTCTCTACCGGATCGCGATCGAGCGCCGCGTCATCGAGCTCGGGCTGCTCGACCGTGTCGACGTCCGCGGCCCGGCGCCACACCACGCCGTCCCCGGCCTGTACGCGCAGGTCGACGCGCTCGTCAACGACATGCGCGCGGGCGCAACGGACAAGGTCGTCTACGAGGCCGCCGCGACGTGCCTTCCGGTGGTTGCCTCCAACCCGGCATTCGACGGCCTGTTGCCCGACGAGCTTCGCTTCGCGCACGGAGACGTGGAGGGCCTCGCCGCCGCGATCGGGCGGCTGCGCGAGATCGACCGGAACGCTGTGGGCCGCCGCCTACGGGAGACCGTCCTGCGGGAGCACTCGGTCGACGTCTGGGCAGAGCGCGTCGTCGAGCTTGCCCGATGAGCGTGCGGGTCCTCCACGTCGTCAAGGTCGCCGGGATCTCCGGCGCGGAGAACCACCTGCTGCTCTTGCTGCCGTCGTTGCGCGAGCGCGGGTTCGACGTCGCCGCCACGATGCTGCACGAGGGAGAGCCCGGTGCGGAGGAGTTCGCGGCACGGCTCGGGGAACGCGGCGTCCCGGTCGAGCCCATCCTCCTCGGGCGGGCGACCGATCCTCTGTCGTTCTCGCGGATCCTCCGCACGATCCGCCGCACCCGGCCCGAGATCGTCCACACCCACCTGGTGCACGCGGACTTTCACGCGCTGCCCGCGGCCCGGCTCGCGCGCGTCCCGGTCGTCGTGTCGACGAAGCACGGTTTCAACGCGTTTCGCGACGGCCGGGCGTTCGCGGCGGCGGATCGCGCGGTCGCGGCCCTCGCCGACGTCCACGTGGCGATCTCCGCGGGGCTCGCCCGCTACCTCGGCGAGAGCGAGGGCTTCGACCCGGCGAGCTTCGAGATCGTCCACTACGGGATCGAGCCCGGACCCGAGCCGCCGCCGCTGCCCGGCGCGCCGCGACTCGCGATCGTCGGCCGTCTCGTCCCGATCAAGGGCCACGACGTCCTCTTCCGCGCGGTCGCCGCCGCGCGAGAGCAGGTCCCCGGAATGACCCTCGACGTCGCAGGCGACGGGCCGCTCGAGGCCGAGCTCCGCGCCTCTGTCGCGCGGCTCGGGCTGGAGGAGGTGGTGAGCTTCCTCGGCCGCGTCTCGCCCGTCGCCCCCGTGCTCGAGCGCGCCCAGCTCGTCGTCGTCCCGTCGTTCGGCGAGGGATTCGGGATGGTCGCCCTCGAGGCGATCGAGCGCGGGCGCCCCGTCGTGGCGAGCGACGTCGGAGGGCTCCCGGAGATCGTCGACGATGGTCGAACCGGGCTTCTCGTCCCGGCGGGGGACGCGGCGAGTCTCGCGGAGGCGCTCGTGGACCTCGCGTCCGATCCCGGACGTGCCGCCGTGTTCGGCGCGGCCGCGCGGGTGCGTGCCCTCGAGGTGTTCTCGCAGGATCGCTGCACCGACCGGATCGAGGCCCTCTACGGGACGGCGCTCGCCGCGGCGGGAGATCGTCGCCGGCGCAGGAGCGCCCAGGCCCGTTCGAGCGCGAACGCGGCCAGCAGCGCGAGCACGAAGTCCCACGGCGCGCGATAGCGCACCGTCCCGGCGAACACCATCGCCGTCAGCGTGTTGAGCCCGAGCAGCAGCGCCGCGAGCGCCACGAACCGTCGCGGCGCGAGGAACGCACCCCACAGCGCGAACGCGTAGAGGAGCAGCACGAATGCGGGCTCGACCGTGCGCTGGGCCAGGTCGGAGGCGCCCTGCTGCCCGGCGTCGTCGGCCGTCACGCTCAGGAACGGCGACCACAGCATCCCGACCGCCTGCACGGCGAGACGCGCCTTCTCGCCCGGATGGTCGCGCCAGAAGTCGAAGACCTCGTCGCGGTAGAACGACGCCTGCGCGCACTCGTCGACCGCCTTCGCCGCGGCGACCGAGATCCCGGCCGCCCTTTCGGGCCACGGCGGCACCCCCGGAAGATCGGGCACGTCGTCGATCCAGCCGCCGCGGGCGAGGACGTCGTACGTCGCCGGGTTGTTCGCCTTCCAGAGCGCGCGCGTGTCGGTGGTGATCGTCGCGCAGCCGATCACCACCTGGTTGCGGACGACCCACGGCGCGGTCACGAGCGCGGCGCCGGCGACGACCAAGACCGCGGCGACGACCGCCCGCCCGGCCGGGCGGATGCGCCAGGCCGCGTACGGCGCAAGTACGAGCGGAAGGAGCAGCAGGCGTGCGTTCGAAAGGATCGCGAGCCCCGACACCGCGCCGAGGGCGAGGGCGTACGGGGGCGACCTCAGCTCGTAGGCGACGAGCGCCAGAAGCACGATTGCGGCGGCGAGCAGGCCGTCGAGGATCTCGCGGTTGACGTGGACGTCGTGCCACACGAGGTACGGGTGCAGGGTGGCCACGAGGGCGGCGAGAACCCCGGTGCGCGCCGAGGCGAGGCGGGTCCCGATCACCAGCACGAGCAGCGCGGTCGCCACGGCGACAAGGATCTGAGCGACGCCTACGACGACCCACGAGCGGTCGAGCGGCCAGTAGAGCCCTGCGAGGAACCACGCGTACAGGGGCTGGGTGTAGGCCGATGGGACACCCGGGAGGAACCCGAAGGTGCCGCTTTCGACGAGCGTCCGCGCAAAGGTGTCGCTCTTCTCGACGTACGCCTCGAGGATCTGGTCACGCTCGATCGCGAGGGCGAGAAGGCGAGGCGCGGCGGACGCTGCCACCACCAGGAGGACGGCGCCGCGTGGTATCCGTTGCGCGATGCCGCCCACGACTCCGGAACGGTACGCAGTGGTCTCGTGCCACGTCGAACGACCGCTCGACGACGCGGTGTGGTCGGCGTTCGGCGCGCTGCAGCTACGGCGGCCCGGCGGCCTCGCCATCGCCGCGCTGATGCGACCGCCGGACGCAGCCGCGGGCGAGACGGACGAGGAGCGCTGGCTCGAGCGCGCGAGGGAGGCGGCGGCGCGGGGGCCACTCGGTCACCACACGCACTTCACGAGCCCGACGCATGCGCGGCCGACGGACGGCGACACGGGCCCCCGCGTCCTGCGCGAGGGCGCGTGGCTGCGCGAGCGCGGAGTTGCGCCGAGTGTGTTCTGCGGCGGCGGCTGGTACACCGACCGGTCGGTGGCGCTCGCGTGTGCCGAGCTCGGGTACGCCGACTGCACGCCGCGGCGCGGGCGACCGTCCTACCTCGAGGAGGGCGCGGCCTGGGCCGAGCTCGAAGAGCCCTCGCGCCTCGAGGTCGGCGATCGGACGTTCGCCGCCGTGCCGACGACGCATGGCGCCGGCGACCTCGCGCGCGCTCTGGCGCGGCCGGGCCTCCCCCCGAGAGTGCACGCCTACTTCCACGACACCGACCTCGTCGACGCGCGACGGCGACGGCTGATCCTCGCCGCGCTGACCATCCTCGGACGGCGGCGGCCGCCGAGCGACCTGGACACGATCGCCGCCGACGTCCGCAGCGGACCCGATCGGCGTCGCTGGGAGGACGTCGCGCGCGGCGAGGCGACCGACCAACCGACGTAGAATCCCGGGGTGCCGAGCGAGGCACCCACGACGACCCCGGCCGAGCCGGAGACCGGCGGGCCTTCCGTCCCGGTGCCTACCCCCGCCGGCGAGCCGGGTGACATCCGCCGTTCCCGCGTGTACGTCCTCTCGCGCGGGCCCGTCGTGGGCTTCGCGCGAAGGGTCGCCAGCGTGGCCGCGCTCGTCGCGGCGGACGTCGCCGGTCTCGCGCTCGGCGTCTACCTCGCACTCGTGCTGCGCTCGTTCGTCTACGGCGACACGATCTACTGGTCGCTGCTCTGGGACACGGGGCCCGCCGACTGGCTGCCGTTCCTCGCGCCGATCACGGTGATCGTCTTCCTCCAGGCGGGCCTGTACGCACCGCGGGAGCGCCGCGCGGGCTCGGGCCGGATCCTCGCGGCCCTCGTCCTCGTCGCGCTGATCGTCCTCGCCTTCGGTCTCGGGACGGACTACGACTTCACGACGACCGGGTTGGTCCCGACCGCGGTCGCGACGTGCGCGATCTCGATCGGCCTGCTCCGTGCCGCGTACGACTCGGTCTCGCTCGAGCTCATGGAGCGCGCCGGTGTCCGCCGGCGCCTGCTGCTCGTCGGCGACGGCGCGACGCTCGTCGAGCTGGAGCGCCCGCTCCGCGCCCACCGCAGCGGGATCGGCGTCGAGGTCGTCGGGCGCCTGGCGATCGATCCGGGGCCCGCGGGTCTCGGAGCCGCGGTCGATCGGCTCGCAGCCCTCCTCGAGGAAGAGCGGCCGGACGAGGTGGTGCTCGCCGAGGCCCGGTTCGACGAGCAGACGGTGCTCCACGTCGTCCAGCTCGCGCATCGGTACGGCGTGAAGGTGAAGCTCGCCCCTTCGACGACCGAGCTCCTGGTCCACGAGGGCGAGTACGTGCCGGGGCAAGGCATCCCACTCTTCGAGCTGCGTCCGCCGATGCTGACGGGGCTCGAGTGGGCGACGAAGCGGGTGTTCGACGTCGTGGTCTCGATCGTCTTCCTCGGCGTCGGTCTCCCGCTCTGGCTCCTCGTCGCGGCTGCGATCAAGGTCGAGTCCCGCGGCCCCGTGCTCTACGTCGACCGGCGGGTCGGGGTCCGCGAGCAGGAGTTCGGAATGCTCAAGTTCCGGACGATGGTCGCCGACGCCGCGGATCGACAGGGCGAGCTCGAGGGCGAGAACGAGGCGTCGGGCGCCCTCTTCAAGATCCGCGACGACCCACGCGTGACGAGGGTCGGCCGTGTGCTGCGCCGGTTCTCGATCGACGAGCTGCCGCAGCTGTGGAACGTCGTGCGGGGCGAGATGAGCCTCGTCGGCCCCCGCCCGCTGCCGCTTCGTGACCACGCCATGCTCGAGGACTGGCATCGCTCGCGCTCGCTGGTCCTCCCCGGGATGACCGGGCTGTGGCAGATCTCCGGCCGCTCCGGCCTCGACTTCGACGACCTGGTCCGGCTCGACTTCGCCTACATCGAGGCATGGTCGATCTGGCTCGACGTGTCGATCATCGCGCGGACGATTCCGGCCGTCCTCGGCGGCCGCGGCGCGTACTGAGCGCCTCGTGGCTCGCGTTCGACCGTTGACCTGGAGCCCGTTCCGGTCGATGCTCCGGGCATGGCCGAGTACGCGCTGATCACGGCGGTCGTCGCGAGCCTTGCCCTGTCGCTCGCGATGATCCCGGAGTCGCAGCTCGGGCGACAGCTCCCGGTGA
>Ga0105243_10004815_pt1 | contig 10601 bp, 10 predicted proteins | sample KBSM34metaG_FD_81525 | JGI IMG/M metagenome (GOLD analysis project Ga0105243, IMG submission 81525) | Miscanthus rhizosphere microbial communities from Kellogg Biological Station, Michigan, USA - KBS M3-4 metaG | ecosystem: Host-associated > Plants > Roots > Rhizosphere > Soil | place...
GGTCGTACCGAGGATCGGCTGACCGCACTGGTCCAGCAGATCCGCGGGTCCGGCGGCACGGCCACCGCTCACCTCGGCGACGTGCGCGACCCCGACCACCTGGCGGAGCTGACCGAACGGGTGTCCGCGGACCTCGGGCCGATCGACATCGCGGTCCCGCTGGCGGGCGGCGCGGGCGCGCCTGAACCGTCGGCGGAGATGGGCGCGCAGCGCTGGCGGGAGATCGTCGATCTCGACCTGACCTCGACGTTCCTCACCCTGCGGGCCGTGCTGCCAGGGATGGTCGAGCGCGGCGACGGGCGGATCGTCACGGTCGCCTCCAGCGCCGGACGCCGGGCCTCGCAGGCCAACGCCGCCTACGCCGCGGCCAAGGCGGGCGTGGTCATGCTGACCGAGCACCTGGCAAAGGAGCACGCAGGCAACGGCATTCGGGTCAACTGCGTGGCGCCGTCCATCGTGGAGACCGCCACGCTGCGGCACCGAATGCCCGCCGCCCAGCTGGCCGCCGTGGCCGGACACGTGCCGCTGCGCCGCATCGGTCAACCCGCCGACATCGCCGAGACCGTCGCGTTTCTCGTCTCGGACGCGGCGGGCTGGATCACCGGGAACACCATCGACATCACCGGAGGGATGACGCTGTGAACGAGAACGCGAGTGATACGAGGAGCGCCGTCGGCCCGCGACCGAGCGGACCGTCGGGCGGCGTGCAGACGCTCGACCGGGCGCCGGGACCGGTGGCCGAGAGGCGGCAGCAGGACGGACCGCCGCTACCACCGGTGGCGATCGCCGCCGTCGCCCTGTTCATGGCCTCGCTGGTGCTACCGATCGTCCTGGGCGGCGGGGCCGTCTACCCGTCGCCGTTCGCCCCGGCAGAGGAGATCGTCGCCTACTTCCGGGACCACTCGGACCAGGTGCTGGTCGCCAGCCTGCTGCAGTTCGCCGCCTCGCTGCCGCTGGCCGTCTTCGCCGCGGTCGTGTCGGTTCGGCTGGGCCGGCTCGGCGTGCAGGCACCCGGTCCCCGGATCGGTTTCGGGGGTGGCGTCCTGGCCGCGGCTGCGCTGGCGATGTCGGCCGGCTTCAGCTGGGCATTGACCCGGCCTGAGATCCTGGCGCACGACGAACTGATCCGGCTGCTGCACGATCTTGCCTTCGTCACCGGCGGGGCCGGGTTCGTGGTGCCGCTTGGCCTGCTCGTGGCCGGCATCGCCGTGCCCGGGCTGCTGGCCCGGTTGCTGCCCCGGTGGCACGCCTGGGCGGGCCTGGTGATCGCGGCGGTGGCGATGGTCGCGACGCTGTCCGTGGCGTTGCCGGGCCTGTCGATCCTGCTGCCGATAGCCCGGTTCCCGGCCTTCGCCTGGATCGTGTCGGCGGCCTTCCTGCTACCGCGCCGGCGGGCCAGGCGCGGCGAAACCACTGCGAATCAAGGGAGTTCACGATGAGCAATCCGATGTTGCCCAAGCTGGTGCGATTTCAGCGGCCGGACCGGGCGCTGCCATGGGCGCGGCCGGACCGGGCCACCGAGGCTGCGGTGTTCGGCACCGACCTCGCGGGATACGAGGCCGCACTGGCCGACCTGGATCGGCAGCGGGACGAGGCCGCGGACCGGCTGGCCGCGGACGCGGGGGTGGCGGATCGGTTGCGCCGCCTGCCGTTCACCGCGGGGGAGCGCATCGTGGCGATCGGCGAGAGCACCACCGCCGACCGGTTGTCCTGGTTCGAGGTGCTGCGCACGCTGATCGACCGGCACCGGCCGGACCTCGGATTGGAGCTGATCAACCTCGCGGTGTCGGGGGCGTCCACCACGGTGACGCTGGCCGGACTGGCCGGGATCCGCAGGCAGCCGGCCGATCGGGTGTTCATCCTGTTGGGCGGCAACGACATCCAGCGGTGTGGTGTCGACGGGCCGCGGCTGGTCAGCGAGGCTGAGACCGAGCGGAACCTGAGGCTGCTCCGTGAGCGAGCGTCCGGCGATGCGGCGCACTGGATCTGGCTGACCCCGCCGCCGGTGGACGAGGCGGCCGTCGCCGCGTTCCCCTTCTTCGGCGGCGCCGGACTGCACTGGTCCAACGACGACGTCCGACGCACCGCCGGTGCGGTTCGCCGGATCGCGGGGGACCGGGATCTGGTGATCGACACGAGCCCGGCCGTCACGGGACCCGAATCGTTGCTCGAGGACGGGGTCCATCCGCAGGCCGCGACCCAGGCGGCCGTGGCCGGCCTGGTCTTGGACGCATTGACCCGGTGACGAGGTAGCGGATGGGCCAGGATGGTCCGCATGCGTGAGATCACCCTCGACCTCGACGAGGTCCGGCTGCGGGCCCTGACCTGGGGGCCCGCAACCGGCCGGCTGGTGGTGCTGCTGCACGGCTTCCCGGATACCGCGCACACCTGGCGGCACCTGGGACCCGCACTGGCCGACGAGGGTTGGCGGGTGGTCGCGCCGTTCACCCGCGGCTACGCCCCCTCGGCGGTGCCGGGGGACGGCAGCGGCCACATCGCGGCCCTGATGGACGACGCCGTCGCCATCCACGCCCGGCTCGGCGGCGGGTCCGACGCTGCGCTGATCGGACACGACTGGGGTGCGGTCACCGCCAATGCGCTGGCCGCCCACGCCGACAACCCCTTTGTCGCCGTGGCGGCGCTGTCGGTCCCGCCGTTCGCGGCACTGCGGACGCCTGCCGCGCTGCGGGTGCTCCCACGGCAGCTGCGCAACAGCTGGTACATCCTGTTCAACCAGCTCCCGCTCCTGCCGGAACGCGTCGCGGAACCGTTGGTCCGTCGGTTGTGGGCCGACTGGTCACCCGGGTACGACGCGAGCGAGGACCTGCCGGCGGTGCTGGCGGCGATCCCCGAGAGGGCACACCGCCGGGCCGTCTTCGCCTACTACCGGAACGCGGCCCGGCCGTTTCCGCGCTTGCCCGCGCGCTACCGGCGGTGGGCCGGGGCCGAGATGCGGCTGCCGGTGATCCCGATGCTGTATCTCCACGGCGAAGACGACGGCTGCCTCGATCCGCTCGCGGCTCGCCGCCCTGGTGGGGCCGAACCTCCCGCCGGGTAGCGAGGCCCACCTGATCGCGGGCGCGGGCCACTTCCTCCAGCTCGAGCAGCCGGCGGCGGTCAATGCCCGGATCCTGGAGTTCCTCGCCCGGCGGTGAGTCCCGTCAGCTCGAGACCGCGCGCAGCCCGCCGGGGCGGCGGCCCACCAGGGAATCGAGGGCGGAGGCGGTGGCGGTGTCGGCGGGGAGATGGACGATCAGGCGCAGGGCGTCGTCCGCGGGCAGATCGAGGGTCTCGTAGGCGAGTCGGAGCTCGCCGAGATCGGGATGGCGCAGCCGGGTGATGCCGGTGGCGGTGGGCAGATTGGGCACGGTCGCGACCCGGTCGGTGAATGCCGCGCCCGCGACGACGGCCAGTTCGTCAGCGAGGGCCGCGATGTGCGGGTCGGCGCGGAAGGGTCCCTGTTTGAGGGAGGCGACCAGGTCGTCGGCCACGTGGTCCCAGTCGGGATAGACGGCGGGGGCGTGGGGGTCGGTGAAGACGAACAGGGCAAGGTTGGAACGGGTCTCGTCGGCGAGCAGCCCCGTCGGTGCCATCAGCCGCCGGTAGCCCTCGGTGCAAGCGAGGATCTCGGACAGCCGGTTGACGACCACCGCGGGCGCCGGTTCCAGATGGTCCAGGAGCGCACGCACGCTCGGGCGGATCTCGCGCAGCGGCTGGGCGCCGCCCATGCAGCTGAACCCGCCGTCGGCGGTCTTGGTCAGGCGGTACAGGTGGACGCGTTCACTCGGCGTCAGGTGCATCACGTCGGCGAGGGCGGAGAGCACCTGGGGTGAGGGGTGGCGGTCGCGGCCCTGCTCGAGCCGGGTGACGTACTCGACGCTCACCCCGGCCAAGGTGGCGAGTTCGGCGCGGCGCAGGCCCGGGGTGCGGCGGCGCGGACCGGTGGGCAGGCCGACCGCGGCGGGAGTCACCGCGTTGCGGCGGGTGCGCAGGAACAGCCCCAACTCGTTGTCGCTCACCCCTTGAACGGTACAAGCGTTCGAGGCGCGGAGGGTGTCCCTGCCACTACCACCCTTCCCGCGGCCTTCCTGCCGGCCGGGCCGGACACCAGGGTGGGATGTGCGGCGGCCGAGCGGTCGTCGCACATCCCGAGAGGAGAACAGCGTGTCCGACAACCTCAAGCTCGCGGTGATCATCGGCAGCGTCCGGGAGGGACGCTTCGGCCCGGTGGTGGCCTCCTGGTTCGTCGACCAGGCCCGCCTGCACGGCGAGTTCGACGTGGACGTCATCGACCTGGCCGAGGCACACCTGCCGCTGCAGCTGCCCGCGGTCCCGCCCGCCATGGACCCGCACCCGGTCCGCCCCGACGGCATGGCCGAGCTGACCGAGCGGCTGGACGCGGCCGACGCGTTCGTCATCGTCACCCCGGACTACAACCGATCGTTCCCGGCCTCGCTGAAGGCGGCCATCGACTGGCACTTCACCCAGTGGAGCGGCAAGACAGTCGGTTTCGTCGGCTACAGCGGCGCCAGCGGCGGTCTGCTCGCCATCGAGGGATTGCGTCAGGTGTTCAACGAGCTCGACGCGCACACGCTGCGCGAGTACGTTTCCTTCCCCCGCTACTACCAGCTCTTCGACGAGGACGGCGCCCTGCGTGAACCGGACGAGCCCGCGGCCGCCGCCAGGGGCATGCTCGACCGGCTGCAGTGGTGGGCGCGTGCCCTCGCCGCCGCCCGAGCGGTCCCGGCGCTCGCGTGATTTACCGGGCGAAGTCGATCTGCCTGCGGCCGTTGGACAGCGCGGTGACGACGCAGGTGCCGAGCGGTCCGGTGCGGTCGTAGAGGGTGGCGGTGCCGATCGAGACGCCCGCGGAGGTGACCGTGTTCTCGGCGCGGAGGCCGAGTTCGTACCCGACCGGGAGTCTCGACAGGGTGAGGGTCATGTCGGTGTTGATGTAGCCGGCGCCGTGGGATCCCCAGTGGCAGACGTGGTTCGTGGTGTCACCGAGCACCGCGGCACGCTGGAACGGTGAGATCGGTTCGCCGTCGACGAGTGGGGGAAGGCTGTGCCATGAGGTCTTGCGGTCGGCGTTCTGGTTCGCCGCGAAGTCGTGCGTCCACTCCCGGTCGCCGCTCTTGAACAGCGGCGGCGCCCCGTCCGGGGACACGCACCCCTCCGACGGCACCGGCAGGTCCGTCTCCGGGCTCCACATGCGGCCCGCGGGCTCAGGACCGGTGGTCAGGAACACCGCCGAGGCACGTGTCCGCACCTCTCCGTCCTGCACGATGGAGGCGTCGGCGACGGTGATCCGTGTGCCCTGACGGACCACCTCGCTGCGCAGCTCGATCGGGGCGTTGAGAACCGGCCTGAACAGGTCAACGGTCATCCGGGCGGGGACGAACCCAGCGGGACAGTGCGTTTCGAGACTCCGGGCGAGCAGGCCGCACACCGCGTGACCACCCACCTGGGTCGGCGTCCAGTGACTCACCGCGAACTCTTCCGCCACGAACAGATCTCCACGTCTGGTGAAGAAACCGACCATCGCTGCCAAACCCCCTGTTGGATACGCCCTGCGTATGTGTATGCCGTCTAACTGCCTGCGGGCGAACGTGTCTGGGCGCTGATGGCCGTTCCCAGCCAGCGGCGCAGGTAGCCCCGCAGCTCGTCCTCGCTGCGCGGCGGGTCGCTGGGCGAGATGAAGAACGACTGCATCGTCCGCAGGGCGTACTCGACGAGCTCGCGGAGCGAATCCTCGTCGTAGCCGTGGCCCTCCCAGTCGACATCGAATCGCCGGATCATCGTCATGCCGAAGGCGCGCGCCTCGTCCGACGTGAGCCCATAGGCGCCGATGTTCGAATGGGAACCCGAGAGCATGATGCCCAGATGGGGGATGCGATGCACCTCGTCCAGCGTGTAGATCACGCCCTCGGTCATCGCCTCCGCGGGGTCATTGAGACCGTGCACATGCTCTGTCAGCCGATCGAGGAATCCGTCGACGGATGCGATGGCCGCGGCCCGCATGAGGGCCTCGGCGCTGGGGTAGTAGCGGTACACCGTCTGGCGGATCACGCCGAGCGACTCCGCGACATCCGCGATGCTGATCGCCGACCCGGTGCGCGAGATCACCTCGACCGCGGCGTCGACGATGCGGCGCGCGGCCTCGTCATCGTCGACCGGCGGCCGGCCACCCCATCCACGTCTGCGCGCCACCGAGCGGACGGTACCAGCACCGCATCCGGCCGCGGCACGAACAGCGGTGGATTCGCCGAAAGTGATCATACATAGTCTCAGCTATTTGTATGATCGCTGCGAATGTGACCCCACCTGCCCTGACAGGGGTTCGCCGGCGCCAACGGAAACGAGGAATCGCGCATGACAGATCTGAAACCCCGGAAGATGGACTTCGGGTTCGAGGACGAGGACGTCCCATTCCTGTGGAACCCGGACAACCCGGCGTGGTCGAGCATGTCCAACGCGGTCTCGTTCCTGGCCATCGGCTTCGAGAAGATGATCTTCAAGCTGATCCTGCAGGCGAAGCCGCTGATCACCGATCCGGAGGTCGCGGCGGAAGCGGTCGCGTTCATGCGTCAGGAGGGTCACCACTCCACCGCCCACCGCCAGCACGTGAACGCGCTGATCCGGCGCTACCCCGGCCTGCAGAACACCCTCGACGCCGTGACCGGGGAGTTCGACCTCCTCACCGAGCGGACCTCGATCAACTACAGGCTGGCGTACACCGCCGACCTGGAGGCCACGTTCACTCCGGTGTTCAAGCTGATGCTCGACAACGAGGCCACCCTGTTCCGACCCGGCGACGACCGGGTCGCGTCCCTGTTCATCTGGCACTTCGTCGAGGAGGTCGAGCACCGCAGTTCGGCGCTGATCATCTACAACTCCGTCGTCGGCAACGAGCTCTACCGGATGCGGATGGCCGCGTCGATCTTCGCGCACGTGATGAAGGCGATCCGGATTGCGTGCGCCGGCTTCAACCAGCACGTTCCGCTGTCTGAGCGGAAGGTCGACTCGATGTCGATGTTCGCCCGGCACCGGGCCAAGCAGAAGGTGCTCACCGCTTTCGCGCCGTACCTGACCAAGGGGCCGATGCCTCGTGCGTTCGACGGCCTGCCGATCGGTGAGCAGCTCACCGCTCTGTCCGGCGCCGTTCGCAGCCAGATGCCCGGGCACAAGCCCGCACACGAGAAACTGCCCGTCCTCGCCGACGAGTGGTTCACCCGCTACGACGCCGGCTACGACTGCACCCGCTGGTACACCGCGGACTCGCAAAAGCCCGAGGCCGAGCCGGTCTCCGCGGGGGCGAACTGATGTCGGACCACTGTTCTCCCACCTTCTCGGATCTCGCTAGCCGCCTTGGCTTCTCGTGCGAGGATGCCGGTGGACTGGTCGAGGTCCGCAACCCGTTCGCGCTCGAGAACTGGACCCTGCCGGTCCTCGAGTTCACCATCGTCCTCGGGGCGGTGCTCGCGCTCGTCTACGCGGTTCTGCGGCTGCGTCGGCACGGTGATCCCACCAACCTGGTGCTGTGGTTCGGTGCCACCGCGTTCCTGTTCGTGATCGAGCCGCCGATCTACTTCCCGGCCACGTTCGGCACCGAGGACTACCTGGGCACGATGTTCGCGCACAACGTGTTCACCGTGGACTTCCTGTGGGGTCGCCTGCCGCTGTACATCGTCGCGATCTACCCGTTGATGGCCACCATCGCGTTCGAGATCGTCCGGATGCTCGGCGTGTTCCGGAAGTACGGCGTGCTCCTCGGCGCGGTGAGCGTCGGCTTCGTGCACCACGCGTTCTACGAGATCTTCGACCAGCTCGGACCGCAGCTGCGCTGGTGGGAATGGACGCTCGACAACAAGGTCAACCTGCCCTTCTTCGATTCGGTTCCGCTGCCGAGCGTCGTGGTGTTCGCGGCGCTGTGGCCGATGTCGTTGGCGCTGTGCGTCCAGTTCTTCGTCGGCAGGCACGTCGATGCGGGCCGGCACTTCTCCGGCCTGCAGTTGGTGTGGCGCACCGTGGTGATCGGCCTCGCCGCCTCGGTCGGGGTGTTCGTGCTCCCGCTCCCGGCGACAGTCTTCGGCATGGGGAGCGACACGGTCCGCGGGTTCCTCTACGCCACGGAGTTGGCCGTGCTCTCAGTCGTCGCGGTCGTGGTCCTGGTGCGGCAGTGGTCGCACCTGCGGCAGGTACCGTCGGATGCTCCCGGGTACCGGAATGTCTTCGCCCAGTGGTACGCGATCGTGTATCTCGCTGTGATGGCGGTGTTGTGGATGTCCGCGCTACCCGACTTCTTCGGCGCCGTCGACGGGTTCACCACGAACGGCGATCCGGTCGGGAACCTCTGGTACACCATCGCGTGCTTCGCCGTCGCGATCCTGTGCGTTGCCGCCACCTTCACCGTCCCGCGCGGGCAGTCGAAGGACGGCGGTGAGCCCGTGTCGGGCGAGAGCGCGGGGACGCAGCCTGCATAGGTCGGTGTGTGCGCAGACACGCCCCGAGGCCCGTCGCGTGTGACGGGCCTCGAACCGTGTCCTGGGCCGTTCTCGGTCAGTCCGCGCACATCGCGGCGTCGACGACCTGCTGCGCCGCGTCGACGGAGTCCGCGCTCATCGGGATGTGATTGACGGTGAGCGTGACCGCGCGGCCGTTGGTGTCGACGCCGCCGGAGGTGCCGAACCCGGGGATGCCCCCGCCGTGCCCCCAGATCTCCTTCCCGCAGGAGCTGTTCACGCGGACGAGCCCGAGGCCGTATGCGTCCTTCGGGCCGCGGTCGAACGGCACGGTCTGCTTCATCTCGGCGAGCCGGTCCTGCGATACGAGATCGCCACGAAGCAGTGCCGTGAAGAACGTGTTGAGATCGGCGCCGGTCGCGACCATGGCGCCCGCGGTATCCGCCCACGACACGTCGCCCTCGGTGACGTCGACCTGCTGCTCGCCGATCCGGTGATATCCGTGCGCGTGCGGTCCGCGGATCTGTGTCTCCCCGGAATCAGGGAAGTAGATGTCCTTCAGCCCGAGCGGATCGATGATGCGTGTGGCGATCTCCTGCGCGGCGGGGCGGCCCGTCACCTTCTCGATGAGCATCCCGAGCAGGATGTAGTTGGTGTTCGAGTAGACGGCCTCGTCCTTGGCGGCCGGGCCGGGCGACAGGGACATCGCGATCTTCACGAGCTCGGCAGGCATGTAGTGCCCCATGGGCTCCTCGCCCGTCGCGACCTGCAGCTGCCCGGGCCTGACGTCCTCCGGCTTCGCGCCTCCGGGTGCGAGGTAGTCCGTCAGTCCGCTGGTGTGTTGCAGGAGATCGCGGACGGTGACCCGGCTGCCGTCGTTCCCGTTGCCCGCCACGATTCCGGGCAGGTAGTGCTCAACGCTCGCATCGAGGCCGACCAGTCCCTCCTCTACCAGCTGCATGACGACCGTCGCGACGAACGCCTTTGTGTTGCTTCCGATCCGGACCCTCGCATCATCGGGGATCGGCTCGTCGGTGGCGGTGTTCCCTGTCCCCGCGCGGAGGACGCGGGTGCCGCGGCCGGGGTCGGTGATCACCAGCTGCGCGCCGGGAATCCCCCGCTCGGTGACCGCGTCCAGCCTCTGCTGTACCGCGATGTCGGGCGACGGGGCGGCGGACTGCGCGGTGTCACCGCATGCGGTCGCTCCCAACGCGAGGGCGGCGGCGGTGGTCACGGCGAGCACGGCGCGACGTCGAGAGGTGGTCATCGGCACTGGTCCTCCTGGTTGTTCGGACCTCGCGGTGAGATCACTACGACCAGAACGCTATTGACCAGGGCGGGCGCTTCCCATGGCGCTGACCACCGTATTTGCGGTGGACCGGACTGGAGCGGCGGTGGTATGGCGGGCTGTACCCCCGCCGCTCCGGGCCCGGATGGTCAGCGCGCGAGGAACCCCTTGTCCACCGGTATCTGCGCACCGGTGATCACGGCAGAGGCATCGCCGGCGAGCCACACGACGGCTTCCGAGATCTCTTCCGGTTCCACCAGCGCATCGGTCTTGAGCAGGTTCGGCGGGTAGCTGTAGACGTACGTGGGGTATTGCTCGAACAGCTTGTACATCGAGGTGTCATTGCCGAGGGCCGTATTGGTGCCGTACGGGAGAACAACATTGGCGCGAATGCCGAACTCGCCCAACTCCACCGCCAGTGCCTTCGTCAGGCCGAGGACCCCGAACTTGGCTGCGGCGTAGTGACCGCAGCCGGGTGGCGCCTTCACGCTCGCCGACGAGCCGACCGTGATGATGGACCCGCCGTTACCGGCTTCGATCATCGCGGGCACCGTCGCCTTGATCGTGTTCCAGACGCCGGTCAGGTTGACGTCCACGGTCTCCTGGAACTGCTCGGCCGAGATCTCCCAGATTCGGCCCCAGTTGCACACGCCCGCGTTGGCGACCACGACGTCGAGGCGCCCGAAGGTCTCGATGGTCTCGGCCACCACCGCCTGCTGGCCCGCGAGATCCCGCACGTCGACCTGTCGGGTCAGCACCTTGCGGCCCTCGGACTCGATCAGCCGCGCCGTCTCCTCGAGGTCGGCGGGCTCCGCCATCGGGTATCCGCTGAACTCGGCGACCTGCGCGCA
>Ga0105243_10004817_pt1 | contig 10599 bp, 12 predicted proteins | sample KBSM34metaG_FD_81525 | JGI IMG/M metagenome (GOLD analysis project Ga0105243, IMG submission 81525) | Miscanthus rhizosphere microbial communities from Kellogg Biological Station, Michigan, USA - KBS M3-4 metaG | ecosystem: Host-associated > Plants > Roots > Rhizosphere > Soil | place...
ATCCGCATGGTCATTCGGCCTGCTCCTCTCCTCGATCGACGACGAACGTCGCCTCGGGCGCCCACGACAGGGTCACCTGGCTTCCCGGCGCCGGCGCGACGCCGCCCGCTTCGACGTTCTGGTGGAACACGGACATCTCGCCCACCGGCGTCGCGACGACGACCTCGGTCGCGACTCCGATGTACGCAGACTCCTTCACCTTCCCCGAGAGCCGGTTGACGCCCCCGTCGCGCAGGCTGATCTTCTCCGGCCGCACGCCGATCGACACGGGGCCGTGCGAGCCGTTCGTGGACGCCCGGAGCTCGGAGCCGTCGACGAGCCGGATCACGCCGTCGCCTGTGATCGTCCCCTCGAGCAGGTTCGACTTGCCGAGGAAGCCGGCGACGAACGCCGTGCGCGGGCTCTCGTAGAGCTCTGCCGGCGTCCCGAGCTGCTCGATCCGGCCGCCGTTCATCACGGCGATCGCGTCGGCCATCGTCATCGCCTCTTCCTGGTCGTGCGTGACGTGGACGAACGTGATGCCGACCTCGTTCTGGATGCGCTTCAGCTCGAGCTGCATCTGCTTGCGGAGCTTGAGGTCGAGCGCGCCGAGCGGCTCGTCGAGCAGGAGCACGCGTGGGTTGTTCACGATCGCGCGCGCGAGCGCGACGCGCTGCTGCTGGCCTCCGGACAACTGGCGCGGCTTCCGGCTTTCGCGGCCGGCGAGGTCGACGAGCTCGAGGATCTCGGACACGCGCGTCTTGACCTCCGCTTTCGCCAACCCCTTCCGCTGGAGCCCGAACGCGACGTTCTCAGCGACGGTCATGTGCGGGAAGAGCGCGTAGCTCTGGAACACGGTGTTCACGTCCCGCTTGTACGGCGGCAGCCCGACGACGTCGCGGTCGCCGAGGAAGATCCGTCCCGAGGTCGCCTCCTCGAAGCCGCCGATCATCCGCAGCGTCGTCGTCTTCCCGCACCCCGACGGGCCCAGGAGAGCGAAGAACGAGCCGCGCGGGATCTCGAGCGAGATGCCGTCGACGGCCCGCGTGTCCCCGAACTCCTTGACGACCTCCTCGAGCCGGACGTCCGGCGCCATCGTGCTTCCGCTCACTCTGTCTCCCCCGCGGCGGCTGTCACCGCCGCGTCGCGCTCACCTACGCCCCAGTCGTAGAGCTGCTTCCAGAGCTCGAGGTACAGGAACGTCTCGGTCGACACGACCTCGGGAAGCGACCGGATGCGGTTGGTCATGTCGAGCAATCCCCTGCGATCGGCGCAGACGATCTCGACGAGCAGGTCGAAGCGGCCCGTCGTGACCACGACGTAGTCGGCCTCCTCCCACTGGGAGAGCTCGTCCGCAACGACCTCGGGTGGGCCGGTCGTGCGGATCCCGACCATCGCCCAGGAGTCGAAGCCGAGCCCCAGCGGGTTCGTGACGCCCGTGACCTGGAGGATGTTCTGGTCGCAGAGCCGGCCGTACCGCGCCCGCACGGTCGCCTCGGAGACGCCGAGGTTGGCCGCAATCCGCCGGAACGACTCACGACCGTTGCGCTGCAGCGCGTGGATAATCCCGCGGTCGACGCGGTCGAGCTCGGGTGCGCGCGAGACGGGGCCGCGCTGCGCGTGACCCCTGCGACCGACCCCCGGCGGGCTTGCCTCCCTCGACGCCCTGGCCTCCGATTGGCTGCGCAATGCGAGGTCTTCCTACCAAAGCGACTCGCAATCCGCAACCGGGTGCGGCGGCTGCGCTGCCGCATCCGAGCTTTCCCGAGTCGCAAAGCGCCTCAGGAAAGCTTCACGCAGACGTGCTTGATCCGCGTGTACTCCTCCATCGAGTAGAGCGACATGTCCTTGCCGTAGCCCGACTCCTTGAAGCCGCCGTGCGGCATCTCGGGTGTCAGCGGGAACAGGTGCTCGTTGACCCACACCGTGCCGAAGTCGAGCCGGGCAGCGACCTTCATCGCGCGGCCGACGTTCTCGGAGAAGACCGACGACGCGAGGCCGTAGCGGACGCCGTTCGCCATGGCGACCGCCTCTTCGTCGGAGGCGAACGGCTGCATCGTGACGACGGGGCCGAAGACCTCGTTCTGGACGATCTCGGCGTCCTGCGCGACGTCGGTGACGATCGTCGGCGCGACGAAGAAGCCGCGGTCGCCGACTGCGCCGCCGCCGGTGACGACGGTGGCCTTGGCGTCCTGCGCGCGCTCGAGGAACCCGAGCACTCGCTCCTGCTGCTCGGCCGAGATGACCGGGCCCATGCCGATCTCGTCATCGGTCGCCGGGTCGCCGACGGACATTCCCTCGACCGCGGTGACGCTTGCCGAGAGCACGTCGTCGTAGATGCGCTCCGAGACCAGGATCCGGGACGAAGCCGTGCAGTCCTGGCCGGAGTTGAAGTAGCCGCCGACCTTGATCGCCTCGGCCACGGTCGCCGGATCGGCGTCGTCGAGCACCACCATCGGCGCCTTGCCGCCCAGCTCGAGGTGCACTCGCTTGACGGTGTCGGCCGCGTTCTTGGCGATCAGCTTCCCGGTCGCCGTGTCGCCCGTGAGGGACACCAGGCGGACCGACGGGTGCCGCACGAGGCGGTCGCCGGCAGGGACGCCGTCGCCGGTCACGACCTGAAGGACGCCCTTCGGGAGGATCTCCTGCGCGAGCTCGACGAAGCGCAGCACGGTGAGCGGCGTCTGCTCGGCGGGCTTGACGATCTGCACGTTGCCCGCGGCGAGCGCCGGTCCCATCTTCCAGATCACCATGAACAGGGGGTAGTTCCACGGGGCGATGCCGGCGACGATGCCGAGCGGCTCACGGCGGATCATGGACGTGTAGCCCTCGACGTACTCCGCAGCGGACTTGCCCTCGAGGTTCCGCGCGGCGCCGGCGAAGAAGCGGAGGTTGTCCGACATCACGCCGGGCTCGTCGACGGCGACCCACCAGGGCTTGCCGACGTTGCGCGACTCGAGTCGCGCGAGCTCCTCGGCGTTCTCGTCGATCACGTCGGCGAGACCGAGCAGGAGCTCCATCCGGTCCTTGGGCGTCTTCTCGCGCCAGGTCTCCCACGCCCTCTCGGCCGCTGCGACCGCGCGGTCGACGTCCTCCTCACCGGCCCGCGGCACCTCGGCGATGACCTCGCCCGTGGCCGGATTCAGCACCTCCATCGTCTCGCCCGAGAGGGCGTCGACGAACTCACCGTCGACGAACATCTTCTGCTGCGCCACCGAAACGCTCATGCTCCTCCTTCGCCAGGCGGAATTCGGCAGGAGCCGAACCCCGCGGCTCGATCCCTCGCCTGCGGCGAGGGCAGATCCCTGAAGGCGCCCGCCTTCGCGGTCGCAACACCCTTGCATGGCCGGCCTGCGCCGTTCACGAGCACATCATTGCGTGTGAACGTCCGCACGATGATTCGGTAGAACCCCGCGCATGCGGATCCTCGTCGTCGGCACGGGTGGAGTCGGCTCGGCGTTCGCGTCGATCGCGGCGCGGCGCGCCTTCTTCGACCATTGCGCGCTCGCGGACTACGACGCGTCGCGCCCGGCGTCGCTCGTCGCCTCGCTCGACGACGGCCGCTTCTCCGCGCACCGGATCGACGCCTCGAGCCGCGAGGCCGTGTCGGAGCTGATCCGCGAGACGGGGCCCGACGCCGTGCTGAATGCCGTCGACCCGGTCTTCAACGTCCCCGTGTTCGACGCCTGTTTCGAGGCGGGTGTGACGTACCTCGACATGGCGATGACTCTCTCCGAGCCGCACGCCGAGAAGCCGTTCGAGCTCACCGGCGTCAAGCTCGGCGACTATCAGTTCGACCGCGCCGCGGCCTGGAAGGAGAAGGGCTTGCTCGCGCTGGTGGGGATCGGGATCGAGCCGGGCGCCGCCGACGTCTTCGCGCGGCACGCTGCGGACGAGCTCTTCTCGGAGATCGACGAGGTCGGTGTCCGTGACGGTGCGAACCTCGTGGTCGAGGGCTACGACTTCGCCCCGACGTTTTCCATCTGGACGACGATCGAGGAATGCCTCAACCCGCCGGTGATCTGGGAGCGCGACCGTGGCTGGTTCACGACCGCTCCGTTCTCCGAGCCGGAGACGTTCGACTTCCCGGAGGGCATCGGGCCCGTCGAGTGCGTCAACGTCGAGCACGAGGAGGTTCTGCTCGTGCCGCGCTTCGTCGACTGCCGCCGCGTGACGTTCAAGTACGGCCTCGGCGACGAGTTCATCGAGGTGCTGAAGACGCTGCACAAGCTGGGGCTCGACGGCAAGGAGCCGATCCGCGTGAAGGGCGTCGAGGTCGCGCCGCGGGACGTCGTCGCGGCGGCGCTGCCCGATCCGGCGACGCTCGGCGAGCGGATGAGCGGCAAGACGTGCGCTGGCACGCTCGTCACCGGGACCGGTCGCGACGGAAAGCCGCGACGCACGTACCTCTACCACGTCGTCGACAACGACTGGTCGATGCGCGAGTACGGGCACCAGGCCGTCGTCTGGCAGACCGCCCTCAACCCCGCCGTCGCCCTCGAGCTGCTCGACTCCGGCGCCTGGTCGGGGACGGGCGTGCTCGGGCCGGAAGCGTTCCCGGCGCAGCCGTTCCTCGATCTCCTTGCTGACTACGGTTCGCCTCACGGCGTGCTCGAGCTTGCCCCCTGACCCACGGGGCCTACGCTGGGACCATGGAGACGGCGGGAAAGGTCTTGCTGGTCGCTGCCGCCGTGCTCGGGATCGTCGGGCTGGGCGCGCTGCTCCTCGCACGACTCGGGATCGATCACCTGCCCGGAACGCTTTCGTGGAAGCCCTCGGAGAACGTGCGCGTGTTCGTCCCGATCGGCCTGATGGTGGTCGTGTCGGTCGTCGGAACGATCCTGCTGAACCTGTTTCTCCGCCGCTGAGACGCCCGGGGTCGAAGGTGGGGTGAACCGAACGTCTACAGGGCGTGACGAGGCCTACGATCGCGCCATGGCGCAGGTGACGCTCCGTGCCCCGCTCTCAGAGCTGTGCGGCGGCCGCACCCACGCGATCGCGGGCGCCACCGTCGGCGAGGTGCTCGGGGCGCTCGAGCAGGCGCATCCGCCGATCGCCGGCTGGGTGCTCGACGAGCAGGGCCGGATCCGCGAGCACGTGAACGTCTTCGTCAACGGCACACCCGGGGAAAGGTCGACACCGGTCGGCGAGGCCGATCGCGTGCACGTGCTCCCCGCGATCACGGGAGGATGACTTGACCGAACTGCTGGTGGGCACGAAGAAGGGCCTGTTCCGCCTCGAGGGCAACGGCGGCGGGTTCGAGATCACCGCGCGTGCGTTCGCGGGCCAGAGCGTCGAGTACGCGATGCGCGACCCGCGCACCGGGCGCTACCTCGCGTCTGTCACGTCGTGGTTCTACGGCCCCCGCATCTGGGTCACGGACGATCCGACCGGCGAGTGGGAGCAGGCCGAGGGCACGACCCTGCCCGAGGGCGAGGAGCAGGCGCTCGAGCGGCTCTGGGTGATCGTCCCGGGCGAGGCGGACGGCGTCCTCTACGCCGGCGGCGATCCCGGCCCGCTCTTCGAGAGCCGCGACGGGGGTCTCACGTGGTCGCTCAACCGTGGGCTCTGGGACCACCCGACGCGTCCCGACTGGAGCCCCGGGAACGGCGGCCTCTGCCTCCACACGATCGCGCCGTGGCAGGGCGACCCGTCGCGCCTCCTCGTCGCAATCTCGTCGGTCGGGGTCTGGCTCTCGGACGACGGCGGCGAGACGTGGCGGCACTCGAACACCGGGATCGAGCCCGACTACCTCCCCGAAGAGGCACGCGGCAATCCGATCCAGCACTGCGTCCACGACGTCCGCCGCTCCCCCGCGAAGCCGGAGCGCCTCTTCATGCAGTTCCACGGCGGCGTCTACCGCTCGGACGACGCCGGGGAGAACTGGATCGACGTCGGCGACGGGCTTCCCTCGGACTTCGGCTTTCCCATCGTCGTCGATCCGTCCGACCCGGACAGCGCGTACGTCATCCCGCTGATCGGCGCCGAGGACCGGACGCCGCCCGAAGGCGCCGTCCGCGTGTGGGAGACGCGCGACGCGGGCGCGACGTGGACCCCGCGCGGCGACGGCCTTCCCGCTCAGTCCTACCTCACGATCCTGCGGGAGGCATTCGACAACGCCGGCGAGGGCGAGCGCATGGAGCTCTACTTCGGCGCGACGTCGGGTGAGGTGTTCGGCTCGGCCGACGCCGGCGCGAGCTGGCGGCAGGTGGCCGACCACCTGCCGCCGGTGTACTCGGTGCGGACGGCCTAGGGGGACTGGCACCGCAGGTGCCTGTCCCCCGCGTCGCGTACTGGGGTCAGGCACCCTCGCGGGTGCCAGACCCCGTGCCAGGCTCTAGCTGAGCGTGGTCGGGATGCCGGTGATCTTCCCGTCGGCGATCTCGCGCTCGACCTTCTCGGTCGCCGCGACGTCGTCGGCGTTCGCCTTCGGGCTGAGCGTGCCGAGGCCGACGCCGTCCTGGTCGAGGCCGAACACGGTGTTGCCGCCGCCGGCGAACGTGCCGTCCTGCAGCGCCTTGATCGTCAGGAAGACCGCGCTGTCGACGCCCTTGAGGGCGCTCGTCAGCACGTGCGAGCCGAGGAACGACTGGTCGCCGTCGACACCGATCGCCCAGACTCCCTTGTCCTTCGCCCCTGAGATCGCGCCGAGCCCACAGCCGCCCGCGACCTGGAAGACCACCTTCGAGCCGGCCGCGATCTGGTTCAGGGCAAGCTCCTTGCACTTCGCCTGGTCCTCCCAGTCCTGGGAGTAGTCCCACTTCACCTTCGTGCCGGGAACCGCCGCCTTGGCGCCCGCGCGGTAGCCCGCGATGAAACGATCGACCGGAGGCTCCTTGAAGCCGCCGACGGCGCTGATCGACTCGGCTCCGGCACGCTTCGCCTCCAGCGCGCCGAGGTAGCCGACGAGGTAGCCGACCTGCTCCTCGCGGAAGAGGAGCCCCTCGACGTTCGCGGGCTTGCCCTTGAGGGACGCCTGGTCGACGTCGACGATCGCGAAGTTCGTGTCCGGGAAGCGCTTCGCCGTCGCGGCGATCGCCTCGCCCTGCGCGAACCCCACGCCGATGACCAGGTCGTAGCCCTGCCGTGCGAGCGTCGACATGTTGGGGATGTAGTCCGCCGCGCTATTCGCCTGGACGACCCGTCCCTGCACCCCGAGCACGCGTTGCGCACGCTTGAGGCCCTTGTAGGCGAGCTCGTTGAACCCGTTGTCGTTGAGCTGCCCCGCGTCCGCGACGAGCGCGATCCGGAGGTCGGAGGTCGGTGCCGTTGTCGTCGTCTCGGTCTCGGTCGTCGTGCCGCTCGCCTCGTCGCTGCCGCCGCAGCCCGCGGCGAGGGCCGTGGCGGCGAGGACGAGCGCCGCGCCGACGATAAGGCGGTTGAACGGTGGTGTCATCGATGTCGCTCCTGGTTTCAGCTAGTTTTTGCCTATGAGTCGTAAACTGTCGGCCGAGTCTACCAGACCACGTCACGCGAGCCTCGCCGTCGTCCTCCAGGTACGCGAGGGGTCGCTGCAGGCCCTGCTCTGGGAACGCGGCCGCGACCCGTTCCGTGGCGCCTGGGCTCTCCCGGGCGGACTGCTCGAGCCGGGCGAGACGCTCGAGGGGTCGATCCGGCGCCATCTCGCGGCGAAGGTCGACGTCCGCGACGTGTCGCACCTCGAGCAGCTCGCGACCTACAGCGACCCTGCGCGCGACCCGACCGCGTGGGAGCTCGCGACCGCGTACCTCGGCCTGGTCGAGCTCGGCGTCGACCCGGACGTGCCCGCGGACACGCGGTGGCATCCGGTCGACGACCTACCGCCCACCGCCTTCGACCACGGCGGCATCGTGCTCGCCGGACGGGACCGACTGCGCGGCAAGCTCTCGTACTCGAACGCGGGGTTCGCGCTCGCACCGCCGACCTTCACGCTCGCCGAGCTGCGCGAGGTGTACGTCGCCGCACTCGGCCACGAGGTCTCCGCCACCAACCTCCGCCGCGTCCTCGAGCGTCGTGCCGTCATCGAGCCGACCGGCGAGCGCCGGCCCTCGGGCCGCGCCGGCGGGCGGCCTGCCGAGGTCTTCCGCTTTCGTGACGACCGGCTCGCGATCACCGACCCGTTCGCCGCGCTGCGGCCGCGGCGCTAGCTGAGACGCGCCACGGCCCTGACGGCGTCGCCGACGCGGAAGCCGAGGGAGACCGCGTCGCCGGCCCGCGAGGTCGCGAGTTCCACGCGGTCGGCGAGGTCGATCGGATCGCGGTAGTCGAGCTCCGCGACGAGGGGCGCCGCGAGATGGACACCCTCGCTGCGCGCGACGTCTTCGACCGCTTGCCAGTAGACGGCGTTGTTCAGGTGACCGTGAAGATCGACGTCGGTCGAGCGCAGCGGCCAGGGAGAACGAGGAGCGTCGTCGCGCGGTGCCGGCAGCTCGAGCCGAGTGGAGACCGGGCGTCCGCCGGTCGCCTCGGCGTAGATGCCGAACGACTCGATCCGTGCAGGTCGCTGCTCCGGCCCGAGGTGGATCCAGACGCTGTCGACCTCGACGCTGCCGCCGCGGTCGCCCTCGAGCGACCAGCGGCGGCCTGCAGCGATCGCCGCGAGCCCGCTGCACCACGTAACGAGGCCGACCTCTCGATCCTCCAGGAAGGGCGTTCGCACCTCGACCCGGATCCGGCGCACGAACCAGAGATGCTCGGGCAGGCCCCACCCTGTCTCCTGGACGTCGTCGATCGCGACGTCCTGCAGGAACCGCGCGACGGCGTCGAGCCGCAGCCGGCCGGTCTCGTCCATGTCCGCGAGCCGTACGCGGCGTCGCGCAGCGAAGGTCCGCCCGACCGGCGGTACGGGCAGGGAGGGATCGAGCATCAGCGCACCAGCCGCTCGAACAGCTCGTCGAGGCACGCTGCCGGGTCCTCGCACAGGCCGGTATGCACCTCCGACGGCTGGACGATCGTGCTCGACGGGGCGACGAGCCAGTGAAAGCGCGCCGTCGTGTCGAGAGCGGCGATCGGGCCTGCGGCGGGATCGCCCGCGGCGACGCACTCGATCGCGGCGAGGTGCCGGCGCGCGGCTTCGAGGTCCAGCTCTGCCCCGAGCGCCCGCGCCCGCTCCTCGTCGAGCCATGTCCGCGCGCCCACGAAGTCGAGCGGCCGGCAGAAGACGACGACCCCGACGTTGAGCCGCTCGCCGCGCTCGATGTCGGGCACGAGACGCAGGATCGCGTACGAGAACGGCTCAGCCACGGGCGGACTCTGCCTCCTCCACGAATCCGCGCGGCGTCTCGAGGCGCCGCGACAGGTAGTCGACGTACACGTCTCCCCCACCCGCGCCGAGCCACTCGGCCGGAACCTCCGCGACGATCCGCTCGACGGCGTGGCGCTCGACGCGCCCGACGAGCCGCTCGTCCGCATCCGCGATCGAGGACGCGTACGGCAACAGGACATGGTCGCGCACGGCCTCGAAACGTCCGCGCGCGTGCTCCGCCGAGACGTCCTCGGCGTGATGGAAGTAGAGCGCCGCGCCGTGGTCGATCAGCCAGAGCCGGTCGTGCCACCAGAGCAGGTTCGGGTTCTGCGCCGTCCGGTCGACGTTCGTCGCGAGGGCGTCGAGCCAGACGATGTCCGCGGCGAGCTCCGGGGACGGCGGCGGCCCAGCGGCGGGGCTGAACGGCAGCGCGCCCGGCAGGAAGTCGACACCGAGGTTGAGGCCACCGCTTGCGAGCAGCAGGTCCTGGATCTCGGGATCGGGCTCGGCGCGACCGATCGCGGGATCGAGCTCGATCAGGACGAGCTCGGGCACGGGAAACCCGAGCGCGCGGGCGATCTCTCCGACGATCACCTCCGCGACGAGCGCCTTCGGCCCCTGCCCCGCGCCGCTGAACTTGAGGACATAGAGCCCGTCGTCGTCCGCCTCGACGAGCGCGGGCAGCGAGCCACCCTCCCGCAGGGGTGTCACGTAGCGCGTCGCCGCGACCCTGCGCACGTGCGCGAGCGTATCGCGACGCGTTACGGCTGCCCCGGACATCCGTGCCGGTAGAGCCCGTGATCTACCTAGACCGAAGAGGGGTACGAAACCCCTCGTTCTAGGGGCAGCGCTCCCCCGGAATGGTCATACCGTGAGACGTGTAGAGAGTGCCAAACGAGTGTCGTCCCGCCTGCCGGGGCGAGTAGAGGGGGAAGAGCAATGCATCGCTGCGGAAATGGGCGTCTGCGACGCCTGGGAGTCTTTGCGGGCCTGACGGTGGTCGCGGCGCTCGCCGTCGTGAGCGCCACGTCCGCGAGCGTCGACGTCGGCAACTCGGGCTCGTCCGTGGTTGTCCGTGCGAGCGGCGACGGGAAGGTCTTCGTCTGCAAGTACGTCGGCAAGCCTGGTGTCGACGAGCGTCTGCAGACCGGCAACAACCCGATCAGCGTCAGCGTCAACGCGATCAAGGTCGATCCGGTAGTCGTCGGCGCGTACTTCGCGGACGCGCAGGGACGATCGTTCGTGCTGGCCTACGACGTCGGGCAGCCGGAGCCGAACGTGTCCGCGTGCCCGCAGCCGGAGGTGCCACCGACGGACGTGTGCCCGAACATCGACGGCAACCAGGGACAGATCCCCGACGGGATGATCAAGGACCAGCAGGGGAACTGTGTTCTCTC
>Ga0105243_10004821_pt1 | contig 10598 bp, 9 predicted proteins | sample KBSM34metaG_FD_81525 | JGI IMG/M metagenome (GOLD analysis project Ga0105243, IMG submission 81525) | Miscanthus rhizosphere microbial communities from Kellogg Biological Station, Michigan, USA - KBS M3-4 metaG | ecosystem: Host-associated > Plants > Roots > Rhizosphere > Soil | place: Michigan...
AAACATGTGTGGACAAAGTGTTGACGGAGACTGAACTGTATGATGGAGACATGAAACAGCTGGGTAGAAAGCAGTTCAAGTACCTTGCGAGCAAGGATATGTTCCCCTACGTACTTCCCAAAGAGACAGGACGACGTCGGTACTTCTTTACCAATCCTCAGCTACAAACTATGGTGCAAGCGCTCTATGACCTTGGCAACAAACTTCACGTCGTTCATGCCGATGATAAACCTCACAATATTCTCTATCGTCTGGAGCGGTTTGAGCCTCCCTTCCGCTTGACCGCTCTTGTGATCAGCGACTTTGGAAATGCAGGCTCGTTCGACAAACATCTAAAGATGCGTGAACCGCATGAAGGATTCACAAACAACAAATCAAACCATTGTGATTCTCTTCACTATGTTCGTGATGATATAGCTGTCGATTGGGGAGCGTATAACGTATGGCAATTTGCATATGTGGTGGGTTATCTTTCCGAAACCTATGCGGGTGATTTTGTGGAAAAGCCAGATGGCAGTGGGTATATGTTGATTTCTAGACGATTTTGGAGAGTGCGTGATTTTGTGCCTCGGTGGATGCTGACGCCTGCGCAGCATAAATTATTTCAAACGGACTGTGCGCGGGAATACAAAGAAAGCGATGGTGATGACGACTTTTCATCCGTAGATCGAGTAGAATCTCGTTCATTATAGTCTCTTTGCCCACAAGATAAAAGACGGCAACAAAAAAATGATATCTCTGTCGTTTCTGGCTGTCTTGATCCTGGTATGGATTGTGTTCATTCTCATGGTCTACTATGTCTGGCGATTCGGCGTGTACGTCTTTGCCGGTACATGGATCTTTTGGAAAGCGGAAGTCATGGGGGAGTGTGTTAAGTAAATGTAAAAACATAGTCGGAATTTAGTGTCGATTGGGAAAATAAAAAACATTTAAACTCATGGCTTGGTTACCGGGAAGTTTGGAAGCACTCGAAAACGTGCCATTTATACCGCCCGATCCGCCCAAGAGCCGTCGACGAAAACCGAAAGCAGGGTTATATAAGGTAGCACCTGGTGCAGATGTCTGCAAGCTTCCTGTTGGATATTTACTACCTGGATGTAAAGGCTACCAAGGACCGACACATCCGGCTCTGAAATATGTTTATCCACCTGCAGCCCCATGTCCTGCTCGTCCAGCAATTAATATGTCTGCTCCGGAAGTCTCTACAGTAGCGACATATAAACAACCATCTTCTCTACCAAAGGCCATCATTCTGGCACCAAAGCCAAGTGCACCTCTAGGTGCAACTCCAAGTGCCCCTCCAGGATTGGCAAAACTACCATCTGCAAAAGCGCCTCTGCCAGTGCCATCTATCAGACAACCACAGCCAGTTTCATTACGAGTTACAAAGGCACAGCCAGTTTCGTTACGAGTTACAAAGATCCCCACGATTAAAGCAGATCTGCCCGCTCTCCCACAACCACCACCTGCGGCAACAAAACGCGTCGCCACCGCCAAAACAATGATAGATCCAGTCACACAGCGTATAACAAGAGTGCAACCACCACACTCTATCACACTGCGATTGACACGATCTAATGGTGAATTAGCCAATGCCATGGTGGCAAAAGAATCATACAAGTTGAATCCGGTAACGCAACCGAAAATCATTGGTCAAGGCCAGTATGGTTGTGTATATTCACCTCCAATCCCATGTTTGCCCGGTGGAACGACCGATGCGACGTATGTAACGAAAATCGAAGCCACCAAGTATGCTGATCTGGATTATCAATTCGGACAGATCCTGCAGCGTAAAATGAGTCAGTCCAAGTTCAAGGACCGGTATGTTGGCGCATCCTACAAGTGTGATCACCCCGATCCGAAACTATATGAAAACATACCATGCTCGAGTGTGAAGGATGCACCTCAAGTTAGCGCCCTCTATTATCGTCTTGTGCCCAATGCCATCACGCTATATGACTGGGCAGCCAAAGCTCCACTCCCAGACAAGCAAGCAAAAGTCTTAAGACAAATCTTGGCTATGCTGATGGACATGCATGCATCATCTGTGGTGCACGGTGATCTCCACGGTCAAAACATCTTGTTGGACAGCAAAACAGAGCAAGTATACTTTATCGATTTTAATGCCGATGTGAACTTGAATCCCAGTCCTTATGATGGCAACGAGCTGAAACGAAACGATGTGGAATTTGTATTTAAATATGTGATGCCACTATTGACACGCTTGCCATCAGCTTACTGGATTGGCGCAGAGTTGATGAGAAATCAAACTATTCCGAGCCGAGTGCTGGATGAACTCGATCGTCCTCACATTACTGGTTTGGAGTGGACAGCGTTACCCACCTTAAAAACACTCAAACTGAATGATTACCTGGTGGATAACTTACGCGACGGAGATGAAACGAAAGTCGAGACCGACTATGTCGTGCGCTTTAACCCTTCCATTGCACACATGAAAGACGATTTATACCTTTTGAAATATCGGGCGTTTGCTGCTCTACCCGTCACTTCAGATCCCCATTCGGTTCTCCGTTATGTTGAGTACGCCACCCCGTTATATGAGCAAATCGATGCAAGCATATTTCAACCACTGGGTGAACGAGTTTTCGCGCTCACGCCTAAAGAGAGCTTACTGGAACTGATTCAATATGTTCAAGCCCAACAGACTGACTTGGACACCATTTCCTACAAGTTTGACTTCAAGAGCTTGTCAAAGCAATCAAAGTACGCACAAGTTATGTTGACGTTTTACTGGCAGCCAGAGTTTCATCGACTACTGACGGAGCCAAACACGCCCCGGTTACTAACGGAGCGAAAAGAGCTCTGGAATAGCCATACCCCGGCTTTGGATCATGTATTACGGTATGTTTTGTTCAAAACACAAACTTCGAAAGATGGCGATAACGTCTATCTGTCAAAGATGAAGTATGCCGTAGAGCAAATGGCGACTACTTGGTTACCAGGAATGACTCAAAATCTTTCTTGGTTATTTGCGTTTGCAATGCTCGCACGTTCGTACGTTGGTCAGAAGGTTTCTATAGCGACGTCCTCCTTCCTCGATACAACCTTTCGTGTGTACGAAGCCAAGGAATTGATAAGACAACTGAGCGACGTCATCGAACTCAAGGAACCTTACGCAGAGAATATCTTGAGATTAGTAGACTCTCGAACCAAGAGCGCATGCCAAGGAGAACCCAGGCAAACCTTCTGTCAACGAGGATCCAGTTTTATTCCGTATCGTGAAATGCTGAGTGCAGTATCCATTGCCAATCCAGACAGTTTGCATCCTGCCTACAACAATTGGAGGGCAGAATATGACATTGCAGGGTTTGCCATCGTGAAAATCGATGCCACCGGCACCTTCAAACGTCTCATGTTTGATGAGCTGAATACGAAATATGCCGGTAACTTTTTCACAGATGTGCAGCCGTTCAAGTCAGATTTTGCGGATGCACGCATCATGAAAACTGGGCCAAGCACGTTCCAGATGTCGGATGAATGTTTTGTGCAAGGCCGATATCGTCACATGTGTGTATGGAATCTCACTGTACAAGACAAAGTCAATCCATCTGGCCGTATGCAGACGGAGATCAATATTAGTAAGAGGCCAGGACATAGCGCGTATGTTGCATGCGATAACAGTTGGGTAGCCAGTGGTCTTCGCCCGGGCAAGAACTGGTCACCGATCGAGGGCACGAACAAGTTTTTGTATCAATTCTTGCCGACAGTCACCTTAGAAATGAAAGGTGATATATGTACTATGGTGCCAGGATCAATAACCGATAAAAACCAAGAGCCGGGCTTTCAGCAGCTCAAAGATGCCGCGAAAGGGATAAATCCTTACTATGCGTTTACGGCTTCCGACTATCGGTTCTCCCTGGGCACACCGAGCATCATTTTCAATGACACGGAATTCTTGGGCGTGGGTCACTCACGATTCTATCGTAAAGATTTAATGGACGTGGATCCCTCCAAGAAGAAGTCGGATTGGACTCCAAACTATGCTGCAGTCCTGGCCGAAATCGAAGATCAGGTGGAGCTATACCAAACAAGCAATTACAATTACTTCATGTATTTCTACACTTTGGACCGTAAGACCCTCCAAGTTACGCGTATGTCGCATTCATTCCTTGTGGTGGGGCAACAGCCTTACTATTTGGCGTTCCCCTGTGGTCTTACGAAAATGCCAAACACTGACATGTTTATGCTTTCGTATGGCGAGGGTGATGTGCGGTGCAAAATAGCACTAATGGATCGATTCGACATTGAGAGTTTACTTGAACCTATTGCAGTTATGACGCAAAGCGCCGAATACCACAAGTTTTTGCTCCTTGGACAGCTGTAGTTTCTAATAAAAATCTAGTTGTGATCTCTTTTTGATGTTAGAATATTCTGCCACTATTGTAAAAAAATTAGGACATGGCCGCAGGAAAAACTTCTCCCCCACGTGTTTCGACTGCTTACAAACGAGAGTGTCTTGAAATCGACGGAAACAAGGCTCAGCCTAAATTACCGTACCCGGCAGCGCACGTGAAAAAAGAGGTGATTGATCTAACGGGTTCACCCGTACATGGCAAAGGAGAAAAGATACCTGGCGTGAAAACAACGACTTCACCGACCAAAGAAGCCAAACAAGTATCAGCTGCTGCCCAAGACAAGTTTGAGAAGCAACAGGAGTTGATCAAAAATGCGGGATTTACGTCTGTGCTCAAACCTCACCAGTATGTGGGGGTACAGTGGATGACCAACATAGAAGGTCTAACAAAAGAGGCACGACGTAAATCTGCAGGCGGTATCTTGGCAGACGACATGGGTTTAGGCAAAACGATCCAGGCCCTTGCACTGATCATGTTTGGTTACTATCTAGACCAATCGTGCATGCAAGACATACCTCCCACGCTGATTGTTTGTCCGGCCAGTATTATTTTGCAATGGAATGACGAGATCCTAAAGCATACAAATCTAACACAGGCACAAGTCGGCGTGTATCATACGAAGAAAGAACGTGAGGGGATGAAAACCAAAGAACAGATCTCGAAATTCCGCATTATTTTGACCACTTACCACATCATTGCGAGCGAAAGTCGATTATTGCGCACTGCGGAATCAGACGGCGTGCCTACGAAAGGGCTTGCACCGATCTTACAAACAGACTGGCTTCGTGTGATTTTGGATGAGGGGCACTTGATTCGCAACCCAAAGGGTCAGATCAGCAAGGCTGTGGTCAATTTATTACGAGCGAGGAGGCGATGGGTACTGACTGGCACTCCAATCCACAACTCGCCTGAGGATATGTACGTGCTTGCGGCGTTTGGTCGACTAGGCCACGGCCAGGATAAGAAATGGTGGTATCAGGCAACCAACGCCGAGATCGAGCAATGGCGCAAAAAGTACGTACTACGCCGTACCAAAGACATTTTGCAGCTGCCTCCTCTCACCATCCATGAGCATACTATCAAGTTGTCAGAGTGGGAGCAGAGCTTCTACAACCGAGTGGCGAAAGAGGCCGTTGTGGATTTCAAACTCTTCAACATGTTAGATGGTCGAGTAAGGAACATCCAGGGACAGGTATGCATCACATGGATTCTTAGGTTAAGGCAAATCTCCAACCATCCCATGCTGGTCTTATCAAGTTATGAGGCGAAGATCAAGTCCAGAAAAGACGCTGCCAAATCAGAAAAACATTGTGTGCGTTGCGATCGAGCAGAAGAGAAAGGTCTGATTGTCATCACTGAACGGAAATGTGGGCATATATTCTGTCAAGACTGTCTCGGTGATCCTGACCTGAAATGTAACATTTGCTTTCTACATGAACTACGCAAGATGTGTCCCGAAGAGCATAAGGCATCAGCCAAAATCCTGGCGATTCTGACATGGCTCAAAATGTTTATTAACGAGAAAAAGGGCGAGCAAGTCATCTTGTATAGTCAGTGGAACGCGTTTTTATCCTTGCTTGAACTGACGTTTGAAAAAACGCCCGAATTTCGAAATGTCAAGCGCTATCGTCTCGACGGTACGATGTCCTTGCCCAAGAGACGCACCGTCATTAAAAATTTCCAAGACGAGCCAGCCGCAGCCATCCTATGTTCAAATGTACAAGTCGGTGGACTGGGGTTGAACCTGATCAAGACGCGTGTGGCCTTCATGTGCGACCAATGGTTTACTGCCATGATGGAAGATCAGGCATTTGGACGTGTGCACCGTATCGGACAGGATCACCCCGTAACATGCATTCGCTTGAATACAAACTCTAGTGTGGATCAGGCTATGATGGAGCTGATTCGACGGAAACGAGATATGGGGAAAGAGATCGTGGAAGAAGGTCAGGTCACTGAGGAGAACTACGATAAGAGGCCCGTGATGAAGTACGCTGAGCTGGACTCAGTGTTCCGGACCATCATCAACGAGCTTCGAGGTGATGCCCCTTCTGTTGGACGTAGACGACGAAACGGTTAAAAACAAGTTAATTTAGCCGTACATTCAACAAATACTTGTTGATGGCACAGAGCATCAGACCATCCATTTGGTTATTGGACAGTTGCAGGTATAGATCATACACCACCATCAGCTTGATGCGCGATTCAAGTGTGGGTGGCAAACTTAAAATGTACACGATGTAATTGTGTGCCGTCGGTAGATCTCGCACGTCCTCTTTAAACATGCGACATTCATATTCGATCCACGACTCTTCCAACAAGGCTTTGGAGGGAGTTATTCGAGCACTTTTAGGTGGGTGGTGTTGCATAGGTGTTTTCGGGGTTCTAGATGCTTGCGGCAAGGCTTGCGACGCAGGTAGAGTGAGTGGTAATACAGTAGGATGTGTGGTTGTGGTGGGTTGGGCTGGAGCGGATGCGGGTTGAGAAGCAGGCTGTGATCCGAGCTGTGCCGGAGCAGAAAGCGGAGGTAGCTTGGTTACCGAACCACTCTTCGTAATGATGACAGGTGGAGGGCCCTTTACCCCGATGGCTACTTTCTTCGCGACGAAGCTGGTCATAGTTATGCGTGTTTATTAAAGCAGTATGACGGAATAAAAAACAGACTGGATATTCAGGACGACGAGACGAGGAAAATGTGCAATACCGCCCAATTTCGATCGAAATGTTCTTGCCGTTCCTGGATGTATGATTCTGTCGAACTCCCTTCTGCCAATGCAGTCTGATCTCCTTGTTTGGTCTTGTCGAAACGAATCAACTCACGCCATTCTTTCCGGCCACTCTCCGTACAAATGTTCAGCTTGTTCTTGCTGTCGAGCAACCTTCCTTTGTAATCTTGCCCCAAATTGTATTGTCGATCAACATACACGACCCATTGCAACCATGACAGGTGACACCGCATGATTGAACAGGATAAGGTTTCATTCATTTCTTGAAGGAAATCCGAATGGGTGTGCAACTCAGCTATATGTGATAAACAAAGACGCAAAGATTCAATCAACGCAGACACGTCGTCGTGGTAAAGGCGTCGATGGTACCGTCGGATAAGCTTGCAATCGTCATCTTCTTCGGCATCGCTTTCCTCGCGCTGTATTTGCGGTAACGATTGACGAGATGCTAAAGCTGTTGGTTGAGGAGTACAATCATCCTTGATATCAATCAACACGCAGGCGCACTTAGAAAACGGACAAGGAGAATCTCGCGGCAAAACGGGTACCACTCCTGGATCTTCCACAATCACGCGGATGTTATCATCATGTACTTGGATTTCTCGATAGACAGCATCCAGTTCGTCCATAAATGTACAGATGGGGGTGGTGGCGGTCTGAGACGCAATGAATCGATTGTTTATCTTCTTGGTACATTCTCGAATATCAAACTCTTGGATGATTCAATATTCTTCCAATAGACTATAGTAAAAGATCGAACGTGGAAGACCATGAGTGATACCAAGCACAAGGCTCATTCGAAGGGAAAAACGACGGTTGATACAAAGCATACACCTGCTCCGGCATCAAAAGCAAATTCTAAAACGGTTCCTGCGAAATCTGATACGTATACGCCAAGCCAGAACACCAAGGACCTTATGGCATACAGTGTCTTCCTCATGATTGATGACCAGCTGAAGACGGATCAACGTGATGCACTGAATTCGTTGCGCAAAACGGATGGATTATACAACGAGGCGAAGAAAAAGTCTGGAGAGTTCTCCAAACATTATGCGGCAGAACCGGCAAAGAGCCAACTCGCCTATTTGCAGAATGCACACAACAGTCTCCAAGTGACATCTGGAAGATTGAGTAAACATGCGGATCAACTCTCAAAAATGATCGAGCAATCTATGAAGGCTATCCAACACTTTCAATCTGAGTTGCAGAATGTGGCGCTTGCACAGGCTGGAGTATCATCTGAGACAGCTATTTTACAAAACATGGCTAACCAGATTACACCGACGTAAATATCTCGTTAACCTAGTTCTAGAATCGAGATAAAGCTCCACAATTCAAAGGAAATGCTCACGGGAAATAAAGAAGCGACCAAATCAGATCTTGGGCAAGCCAATGCTCATTCCATCTTTGTCATGATTTCGACACGCTTGAATAAGGACAATGCTGAAATTTTATCCAGATTACGTCTCACACAGGCATTATACAAAGAGGCCGTAACAAAAAGTCCAAGCTTTGTCACACAGTACAATAATCTCTCTGCGAAGAATCAACTTCCTTACCTACAGAATGCCCAGCACTACAACAAGAAAGCGGCCACCAACATTGCTAACCGTTTCCATACGATTCGGCTCTCTTCTGAAAAACTATCGGAGCTAGCCAAGACAAACCCAGTTGCGTTTCATCATCATTCACTCGAAACGCGATCACTAGACACCATCCAGGCGGCACTACTGGAAGAGGCTGTACTCCTCCAAAACATGATTCATCAAACGACCCCTCTAGCATCTAAGAGTGTAGAGCAAACATAAAAATCTTTATCGCTCATCTTTTGTCCAGGCTCGTTATGGATGAGAACAAGTTTGATGTAGTGAACGGTGTCTTGGCGATGGTGGCACCAAAACTCTCCTTGGATAATTATGCTGCAATGATGAAATGTCGTTCGAAAGACTATGGGGACGCGATCATCACCAGAGCCGCCTTTATTATATGGTATGAAAAGGAGCCAGCAAGCAAAAGACTGGAGTATTTGCAACAAGCTATGAAGAAGAACCGTAAAGAAGCCGCTAGAGTGTCTGCTTGTTTCCAATCTTTATTCAACATGGATACGAAAAGCCGGCGCGAATGGTTCGAAACACACCCTGAATTCGTTCAGATGCAAAGGGTTCCTTTTGCGCTTTATGAAGAGTACAATCTCATAAATTCCATGTCAGAACAAGTGCTTCCCTCGACCTTGACGACAACATGCAAGACTTACCAGTCCCCGCACGCCAACGAGACGATGGATTACCTATTACCCATTTTCCAAAAGTTGCCCGAGGCTACGACTCGCAAAGAGATTATCAAAGTGCTACATGATGCAATGGTATTCCTACGTTTGAAGGATACAGGAATTTCACCGCCTTCCCCTTCTCCATTTAACCCAGCTGTGTCATCACCACCATCTTCGCCACATCATCTGCATTGAATATTTCTAGAATTCAAAAAGTTTCTGAGAAGATGTTACCCTTTGTACGTCGTATGGCGCATAACATTACCACAAGTGCAGTGTGTGGGTCAGCTGCATCGCTTGGCGCGTTAATGACAGTTTACTTATTCAAACCATCCATAAGCATTCAAGGATTCTATGGATTCAAACAGCTGAATCTTCATGTTCACCTTTCGTCTAAAACTGCATAAAAAATCTTTAGCATTATTCCAGAAAAGATGTTTGATCACGATGTCCGATACGATGACTACGATGAATCCCATGATTTCAAAGACGTATTCCCATCCTATCTACCAGTAGACTTGTCACGACTTATTGTAACATATGGTGCATTATTTATGCGTCGAATGGCCATCCTTGAACCGGCACATGGAATTCAAAAGTCTGGAGCATGGCTCGGGAAGCAACTCTATTTGCGTGGGGATGGTATCCTCGAACTAAAAGGCCGTGGTCAATTATTACACATACCACAGACAGAAAAACAGACGCGTGAACGGACGTTTGAAATAGCCAAGCATCAGAATCCTGGAGTCAATCAAAAAGAAAATGTATGTGCTTTATGGGATAGTGCACATGTACGCCTACTGCATCCCAACAAAGAACCATCCGTTATTATTTTCGGCATATGGAGTATACTGGATGTATGTGTGTCCGCCAATTATGTATGGGTTTGTGAGGGTGCACGCGTTTGTGACGAATATGAATCTCAATTGCTTACACCATACTCCCTCGTAACAGCAGAACGATCTGGCCCTGGATACGTCTGCTTTCTTCGGAATGTTACAGCTTTTACTTCCGCTTCACAGTTACATGCATGGGGTCGAGAAAATGCTAATGACCCATCGGAGGACCGGCTGTATCATTTCAATCAGTCAGGTTACGTAAGGACTAGAGAATTGCGCCGCATCATATTATGCCCTGATCGCAAGACGCGACTCCTCATAGCAGCCAACCTGCCTTGCGAAATTCGTAACATTGCAGTATCGGAACATGCTGTGGTCTGCTGCCATC
>Ga0105243_10004826_pt1 | contig 10592 bp, 9 predicted proteins | sample KBSM34metaG_FD_81525 | JGI IMG/M metagenome (GOLD analysis project Ga0105243, IMG submission 81525) | Miscanthus rhizosphere microbial communities from Kellogg Biological Station, Michigan, USA - KBS M3-4 metaG | ecosystem: Host-associated > Plants > Roots > Rhizosphere > Soil | place: Michigan...
GCTGCTGGACTGGCAGTCGGGCGTGATCCTCGCGGTCGCCGGCATCCCGCTGTACCTGCTGATGCGCTGGTTCTACCGCAACTCGCAGCGGGCGTACCGCGAATCGCGGGTGGTCAGCGCCAAGGTCATCGTCAAGTTCGTCGAGACGATGACCGGCATCCGCGCCGTCAAGGCCTTCCGCAAGGAGCCGCGCAACGACGAGGAGTTCGGTGACCTCTCGGGGCAGTACCGCGATGTCAACATGCGCTCGCTCCGTCTGTTCGGCACGTTCGAGCCCGGAATGATGGCGGTCTCCGCCTTCGCCGTGGCCGCCGTGCTGCTGTGGGGCGGGCTGCGCGTGGTCGACGGCGCGCTGCTGGTCGGAACGCTGCTGGCTGCGGTGCTGTACGTCCGGAACTTCTTCGCCGCTGCAAGAGGTCGCGATGTTCCTCAACTCCTACCAGTCGGCGACGGCCGCGCTGGAGAAGGTGTCGGGCGTGCTGGAGGAGGAGCCCACGGTTCCCGACCCCGAGCGTCCCGTCGACCTGTGGAAGGCCTCGGGCCACGTCGAGTTCCGTGACGTCGTGTTCGGCTACGCCGATGAGCGCACGATCCTGCCGCACTTCTCCCTCGACATCCCCGCCGGGCAGACGATCGCCCTCGTGGGAACGACGGGTGCCGGCAAGTCGACGCTCGCCAAGCTGGTCTCGCGGTTCTACGATCCGTCGCAGGGGGCCGTCACGCTCGACGGCGTCGACCTGCGGGCGCTGCATCCGAAGGACCTCCGACGCGCCATCGTCATGGTGACGCAGGAGGCCTATCTGTTCAGCGGCACGGTCGCCGACAACATCGCGCTCGGCAAGCCCGACGCGACGTTCGAGGAGATTCAAGCCGCCGCGCGCGCGGTCGGAGCGGATGCCTTCATCCAGCGCCTGCCCGACGGGTACGACACCGATGTGAACAAGCGCGGCGGTCGCGTGTCGGCGGGTCAGCGTCAGCTGATCTCGTTCGCACGCGCCTTCCTCGCCGATCCCGCGGTGCTCATCCTGGACGAGGCCACGGCGTCGCTCGACATCCCGAGCGAGCGTCAGATTCAGTCGGCGCTGCAGACGCTCCTGGCCGATCGCACCGCGATCATCATCGCGCACCGGCTCTCGACGGTGTCGATCGCCGACCGGGTGCTCGTGATGGAGCACGGCCGCATCATCGAGGACGACACCCCCGACGCGCTCATCGCCGGCACGGGCAAGTTCGCCCAGTTGCACAGTGCGTGGAAGCAGTCGCTCGTCTGACGCCGGACTTTTCTGCTCGCGTCGCGGATTCGGAGATGCGGAACGGATGCGGATGCTGGAGGCCCCGGCATCCGCATCCGTTGCTGTGGTCCGATTCTGTTGCGGCGGGGAAACGGCCTGCGGCCGCGGCGGGGGATCAGTCCGGGAGGTGGAGGCCCTGCGCGACCGCGCGGACGATGGCGGCTTCCACGCGGGGCCACTGGTGCACCACCTCGGCGTAGGTGAAGCGGAGCACCGTGTAGCCGCGGGCGATCAGCTCCCGGTCGTGGGCCAGATCGCGACCGCGATCGGTGGCCGAGGAGTGGAAGGCGAAGCCGTCGAGCTGGGTGACGAGCCGCTCTCCGATGAGACCGTCGACGCGATGTCCGAGCAGGAGCACCTGCTGGCGGACGGCCAGCCCCATCGCTCGAATCCGTGAGACGAACAGCGTCTCCAGGCCGGAATCGCTGAGCCCCGTGACATCGGCGGCCCGCCGGCGCGCGTCGGGCGCCCGCCAGCGGTACCGCCGGAGTACCGCCGGATCGAGCCGTTCGAGGCGGACGGCCGACTCCCAGACCACCAGCGCCTCCTCGTGGGGCAGACACGCGGCCAGGTGCGCGAGGGTGTCGGGCACCGACTCCACGAGCGCGTGCGGGCCGATCGGCAGGAGCGGCGTGTCCCAGTGGGTCACGATGCTGTCGGGCGCGTCGGCGTCGCCCTGACCGATCCGAGGGCGCTGGGCGTGGGCAGGCACGTGGAGGTGCGGGCGAGCGTCCGTTGCCGGCGGCATCCACCATCCCCGGTGGCGGGCCGCAGACACGCACGCCAGTCGCGCGCTGACCTCGGCCGCGCGCACGAGTGCGGCCGGAGCCGCGTCGGTGGCGACCCCGTAGCGGCGCACGCGGCGAACCTCGCCCGCCGCGATCGCCGCGCGGAGCGCAGCGGGGCGGATGCCGGCATCCAGCACTGCCTGGCGGTGCACGATGCCGCCGCCCGCTGCCACCAGATCTCGGATCCCCACCGCCCCACCCTGCCGCAGCGCGGGCCGCTGCGGACGGATCCCCCGTCCGCCGTGCATAACCCGCTCCACGCCCGCACGGGGGAGGGGTCGTCGTGGCGCCAGCAGATTCGGAGGATGCGAACGGATGCGGATGCCGACGCCCGCGGTATCCGCATCCGTTGCTCATGTCCGCATCTGCTGAAGCCAGAGACGGGCCGAGCGGAGGCGGCACTCAGCCGGTCGGGGCGTCCAGGTCGGCCGTGAAGGTCTCGCGGCGGCCGTCGGGAGTGGTGACGACCACCTCGTGCGTGCCGGAACCGCCGGGGAAGACGCGAATCGTCACGCCCTCGAGGTAGTCGTAGTCGGGGCGATCTTCGCGGGCACCCCACGGCAGCGCCGTCCCCGGTCGCACGTACAGGGGCAGCGAATCGAAGCCGTGCGTCTCGCGCCGCCACGAGCCGCCGGTGACGGTCTCGCCCGTGAGGAGCGAGGTCCATTCGCCCGCGGGCAGATAGAACTCGACCTCACCGCTCGCCGACATCACCGGCGCAACGAGCAGCGACGACCCGAGCATGTACTGCCGGTCGAGGTAGGCGACGGCAGGGTCGCCGGGGAACTCGAGCGCCATCGGTCGCAGCAACGGAGTCCCCGATACCGACGCCTCGACGCCCTGTTGGTACAGGTAAGGCATGAGCCGCATCTTCAACCGGGTGAACAACCGCGTGACGTCGACGGCTTCGTCGTCGAACACCCACGGCACCCGATACGAGTTCGAGCCGTGGAAGCGCGAGTGCGAGCTCAACAGCCCGAACGCGGTCCACCGCTTGAACACGTCGGCGTCGGGGGTGCCCTCGAACCCGCCGATGTCGTGGCTCCAGTAGGAGAAGCCGCTCATCGCCAGGGAAAGACCGCCGCGGAGCGTCTCGGCCATCGAGGTGAACGTCGAGGTCGAGTCGCCACCCCAGTGCACCGGCATGCTCTGCCCGCCCGCGGTCGCCGAACGCGCGAACACCACCGCGTCGTCGGCGGAGCGCTCCGCCACCAGCACGTCGTGGACGGCCCGGTTGTAGAGCTCCGTGTAGAGGTTGTGCATGCGCTGCGGATCGCTGCCGTCGGCCCAGACGACGTCGGTGGGGATGCGCTCGCCGAAGTCTGTCTTGAAGCAGTCGACACCCTGGCCCATGAGGACCCGGAGCTTCTCCTGGTACCACGCGGTCGCGGCCGGGTTGGTGAAGTCGACCAGTCCCATGCCCGCCTGCCAGAGGTCCCACTGCCAGATCGACCCGTCGGCGCGGCGGACGAGGTAACCGGCATCCGCGGCCTCGCGGAACAGGGGAGAGCGCTGAGCGATGTACGGGTTGATCCACACGCAGACGCGCAGATCGCGCTTGTGCAGGCGTGCCAGCATGCCGGTCGGGTCGGGGAAGACCCGCGGGTCCCACTCGAAGTCGCACCAGTTGAACTCGCGCATCCAGAAGCAGTCGAAGTGGAAGACCGACACCGGTAGCTCGCGCGCGGCCATCTCGTCGATGAAGGAGGTGATCGTCGCCTCGTCGTAGTCGGTCGTGAAACTCGTCGACAGCCACAGACCGTACGACCACGCCGGAACCACCGGAGGGCGGCCGGTCAGCGCGGTGTAGCGACGGAGGACATCAGCGGGAGTCGGGCCGGCGATGACGAAGTACTCCAGCACCTCACCGGGCACCGAGAACTGCACCCGTTCGACGGCTTCGGAACCGATCTCGAACGAGACGTGTCCGGGATCGTTGACCAGGACGCCGTAGCCGCGGTTGGTGAGGTAGAACGGTACGTTCTTGTAGGCCTGTTCACTGGAGGTGCCGCCGTCGGCGTTCCAGACGTCCACCGTCTGGCCGTTCTTCACGAGCGGACCGAAACGCTCGCCGAGTCCGTAGACCAGCTCGCCCACGCCGAGCTCGAGCTGCTCGTGCACGTAGGCCGGCGAGACCGTCGCACGCTCGCCCGCGCGGGCGTTTCCGACGATGCCGGTGTCGACCTGGGCATCCGGAGCCACGCGAAGATAGCCCTGCGACTTGTGTCCGCTGCCGGTCACGCGGCGCCCATCGACCTCGAACGAGAGGTCCCACGGGGCGCCCGCCGACACCCGCGCCGTCAGCGCTCCGGCATCCACCACGCCGCCCGCCTCGTCGATGTCGGCTGCGGCGACGTATCCGTCACCGGCGCCACGCACCGGGAACCCGCCGTGCCAGATGCCGCCGGTGTGGTGGGCGATCCGCACGCGGATGACGCCCTCAGCGGGGGAGGAGAGGGTCGTGGTGAGCACGGGCCGGTTGAGGACGTCGCCGCGCTTCGCGATGACGGCGGTCGGCGCGGTGACGACGATGCCGGGTCCGTCGGCGGTATCGGGGGCGTGCCAGATGTCGTACGCCTCCTGTGCGTACAGTGCGGCGACCCCCGGTCGCAGCTGCCAGAACCCGTCGGTGAACTTCATTACTTGACTGCTCCTGCCGTGATGCCCCGCGTGAGGGTGCGTTGGAAGATGAGGAAGAAGATGAGGGTGGGGATGATGCCGAGCAGCGCCGAGGCGCTCGTCGTCGTCACATCCATCAGACGGTCGCCCTGAAGCACGCTGATCGCCACCGGCACCGTCTGGTTCGCGTTGGACGCGAGGAAGGTGAGCGGGATGAGGAACTCGTTCCACGTCCAGATGAAGAAGAAGATGAGCAGCACCGACAGCGTCGGCCGGGTGATGGGGAAGACGACCCGCCACAGGATCTTCCACCGTCCCGCGCCGTCGAGGGATGCCGCCTCCAGCACCTCCTTGGGGACGGTGCGGTACACGGACGACAGCAGGTAGGTGCCGAAGGCCGCCTGTACGACGGTGAAGATGATGATCACCGACCACACGTTGTCGTACAGCCCGACGGACTTGAACATGTAGTACAGCGGGTACAGCAGGGCTTCCTGCGGGAGCAGGTTGGCGAGCAGGAACAGCAGGACGATCCAGGTGCGTCCGCGCACGCGTCCGATGCCGATCGCGAACGCGTTGAGCATGGAGATCAGCACCGCCAGCACGGAGACCACTCCGGAGATCAGGACGGAGTTCCAGACCTTCTCCGGGAAGTTCACACGCTCCCAGAACTTGGTGATGCCGCTGAAGTCCAGCGATTGGGGGAAGGCGAGCGGCCCGGACGTGGCGTAGTCGGTCGGGGACTTGAACGAGTTGACGAGCACCAGGTAGAACGGTGCGAGCACCAGCAGGGCGCCGACCACGACGAGCGCCAGCAGGAGCCAGTCGACGCCGCGCTTCTTGATCATGCCGCCGCGTCCCTTCGGGGCCCGACGCGGACGTACGGTGGTGGTGAGTACGGATCCGGCAGCCATCACAGCCCCGCCCTTTCTTTGCGCTCGAGGGATGTCTGCACGCGGATGAAGACGACCGAGACGATCACGACGAGGATCGTGAGCACCGTCGCGATCGTCGCGCCGTAGCCGACATCGCGCTTGGTGAAGAACTCCTGGTAGGCGTAGTACGACGGCACGAGCGTCGCACCGGCCGGTCCGCCCCGCGTGATGATGTACACCGGCCCGAACACCTTGAGAGCCGCGATCGTGCACGTGAGGGTGACCACGAAGATCTCGGGGCGGATGATGCTGACGGTGATCGAGGTGAACCTCTGATACCAGTTGGCTCCGTCCAGCTCCGCCGCCTCGTAGAGCTCCGGGTCGACGCGCTGCAGGGCCGCCATGAAGACGACGACGGGGTAGCCGATCTGCACCCACACGAGCACGACCATCAGCACGATGAGCGCAGACGGCATCTGGCCCAGCCAGTCGTAGGGGGCGATCCCGACGGCGCCCAGCACCTGGTTGAGTGCACCGTCGGAACCGGGGCGGACGATCCAGCCGATCACGATGCCGGCGACGGCCACCGGCAGGATCTGCGGCAGATAGTAGGTCGCCCGCAGGAAGCTGCCGACCTTGCCGCCGAACTTCCGGCCGACCACGTCGAACAGGAGGGCCGCCACGAGCAGGCCGACGATCGTCGGGACGATCACCATCGCGATGACCATCCACACGGAGTTGAGGAACGAGGTCCAGAACGCCTCGTCACCGATGAGCTTGATCCAGTTCGCCGCACCGATGAACTCCGGTGAGCGCACGCCCTTCCAGCTCGTGAAGGTGAGGTAGACGTTCCACACCAGCGGCACGATGACGATGACGAGCAGCAGGATGAAGCCGGGAAGCAGGTACAGCCAGTACCCGCTGCGGCCCTGTCCGCGCTGCGGGATGGCGGGCTCCTCGGCCGGAACCGAGGAGCGGCGAGCGCGCGCTGTGAGCGACATGGAGAAGCCTTCGATCGGAAGTGGGTGGGAAGCAGGAGGGAGGTGGGGGCGGCGCACGGCGCCGCCCCCACCGGGCCGACACGGGGACTCAGCGGTAGTCCGCGGTGCCCTCGTCGTAGGCCTTGCCGAGGTTGGTGTTGGTGGTCGCGGCATCCTGGCTGCCGGTCACGAGCCCCTGCAGCTGCTGGACGATCACGTCGTAGAAGCCGGGCGCGGGCCAGTCGGGGTAGAACGACAGACCGTCCTGGGACAGCACGCCGTTGAAGGCCGAGATGAGGTCCTTGCTCTTCTCGTCGGTGATGTCCTTCGGGTCGGCGGCGACGGGCAGGCCGCCGTTGTTGCCGATGATCGCCTGGATCTCGGGGCGCATCGTGATGTCGATGAACTTGTACGCGAGGTCCTTGTTCTTCGCGTTCTCGGGGACCACCCAGAGGTTGCCCGAGGAGCCCAGCGACAGTGTGGAGCCGGGGAAGGATTGCATGGTCCAGTCGAACGCGGTGGCCTGCTCGGTGAAACGGCCGTACCACCACGAGCCCGACACGAAGATGGGCGACGTGCCGTTGATGAACGAGACGCCGGCATCCTCGGCCTTGATCGAGGACACGTCCTTCGCGATGTAGCCCTTGGCGACGTAGTCCTTGAGAGTGTCGCTCGCGTAGGTCGTCTCGGCGCCCTGCCAGTCGACGGGGTTCTTGTACAGCTGATAGTCGTTCACCCAGTCGCGGTCACCCTTCGACAGCGCCAGCTGGTACCAGAGCTGGCCCAGCGGGTACTCGGCACCCGCCTCGGCGAGCGGCGTGATGCCCTTCGCGACGAACGCGTCGAGCACCTTCACGAACTCGTCGTACGTGGTGGGGATCTGCAGCCCCGCCGCGGCGAAGGCGTCCTTGTTGTAGTAGACGCCGACGAACTCGCCGTAGTTGGGGATGCCGTACCAGGTGTCCCCGCCCATGACGCCCTTGTCGGTGTACTTGGCGGTGGTCTGCAGCGACGGCGCCAGCTTGTCGGCCCAGCCGTACTGGGCGACCGCGTCGGAGATGTCGCTGATCAGGCCGGTCGAGGCGAGGAAGCCCGCGGTCGCGTTGCCCTTGTTGAACTCCATGAGGTCGGGCGCGGCATCGGTGTCGAGCACCTGGCTCGCGGTCTTCTGGATCTGCTCGAAGGACTTCTCCTCGAACTCGACCTTGGCCCCGGTCTCCTTCTCGAAGACGGTGATGGCCTCGGCCCAGGCCTTGCCCATCGCGCTGTCGGCGCCTTCGTAGTGCCACAGCTTGAGGGTGTTGCCCCCACCACCGGAGCCCGAGTCGCTCGAAGACGAACAGGCGCTGATGCTGAGCGCGGTAGCGGTGAGAGCGACGACAGCGGCCAGAGACCGCGTGCGTCGGGTGAATCGTGCCATCGTCGGCACTCCTTTCGATGGGCCGTCGTGGCCCGGTCTGTGATTGCGGTGTTCAGTTGGACGGATGTCGAAGCGCTTCGATTCAGGTCGTGATGAAGATCAGGAGGGCGGGTGAGCGAAACGCGTCCGGCGAGAAGATCAGTCGTGTCGCGGTGGGGAGACGGAGCCGGCGTCGCGGTAGACGGGGGCGAGGAGGTGGATGCCCGCCGCGCGCCGCGGGTCATCGATGCGCGCAAGGGCGAGATCCACTGCGAGGTCGCAAGAGGCCTCGGGGATCAGCGGGATGGTGTCGATCTGCCGGTCGAGCTTGGTGGTGTCGAAGGAGGCGGCGATGGAGATCACCGACACCTCTCGTCCGATCCGGACACCGCGTTCGTCGAGGGCGGCGAACACCAGTGCGTGCATGTCGTCCACGCCGTGCAGGAGCAGTGCCGTCGCTCCCGAATCGAGGGCATCGTCGACGGCGGTGCGCACGGCATCCGCCTCCGTGACGGTGCCACCGGTCGTGGCGAACGAGTGCTGCACGCCGCGCTCTTCGGCCCGGTCGGCGGCGGCTCGTCGCACGCGCGGCGGGAAGTTCGACAGCCGGTAAGAGCTTTCGGACTGACCGATCAGCGCGATGCGGGTGTGGCCGGCGTCGACCACGCGATCCACCGCGAGGCGTGCGGCGGCCTCGAAGTCGAGGTCGACGCAGTCCAGACCGTCGTGGTCGTCGGGAATCCCGATGAACACGGTGGGCGTCGCGATGGAGCGGGCGATCGCGACGCGTTCGTCGTCGGGTGCGACGTCCAGCACGAGGATGGCGTCGACGAGTCCGGATGCCGTGACGCGCTGCATCCCGGCCGACGCCTGCTGGTCGGTGAGCAGGAGGATGTCGTAGTCGTGCCGGCGGGCGGCGACGGCCGAGGCGAGCACGAACGACATATGCGTGGGGGCGTGGGTCTCGGGGCGCAGCGGCTCGGTCAGCGCGAAGATGTGGGTCAGACGGCCGGCCAGCATGCGTGCACCCGCGTTCGGGGCGTAGCCCAGGCGGTGGGCGGCGTCGATGACGCGGCGGCGTGTGTCGGGTGAGATCGGTCGTTTGCCGCTCAGTGCGTACGACACGGTGCTGATGGAGACGCCGGCCGCGGCGGCCACCTCGTCGATCCGTGCCATGTCAGACCCCGTTGTCGTATCGAAGCGCTTCGAATGAAGCTGGGAACCACGATAGGACCCCGAGAGTGAGAGTGCAAGGGTTTTGTGGAGGACGACAACAAAGACCGGGTCTTGCCGCGGGCCGCGGACGCGGCACTCAGCGTTCGGATCGGGTGCGAGCGACCGCATCCGACTCGAGGTCGCGCACGAGGCGGGCGAGCAGACGTTGCAGGGTCTCGACGTCGTCGGCGTCCCAGAAGTGGAAGACCGAGTCGACATCGCGGGACATGCGCGCGAGGATGCGCGTGCCCATCTCCGCGCCGAGCTCGGTCAGCACGACCAGCACCCCACGGCCGTCTTCCCGCGCCGGGACACGGTCGATGAGACCGAGGTCCTCGACGCGCTTGAGGACCTTGCTGATGTTGGTCTTGGTCTGGCTGAGCGCGTTGGCCAGCTCGATGGGCCGCATGGGGCCGTTGTAGGCGAGCTGGTTGACCACGAGGAACTCGATGACGTTGTCGGAGGGGAACGCGCAGTCCTGCATGACGCTGCGTCGGAGCCGGATGTCCGTCGCCCAGTCGACGAACCGGCCCATGGACCGGCGCAGGTCGGAGCGTTCCAGCCCCGCATACCGTTCGTGGGCGAGGTGAGGCGGCATCGGCGACGTCACGCGTGCGACCATCTCTTCACCTCGCGTCAGCCATCGGAGGGCACCTCGCTTATCACCCGGACGGGACCGACGAGTCCGTAGGGGCGGACCGTCGTCTGGACGCACCGCTCGATACCGAGGCGCATCGCCGGACGATCCGGAATGTGATCATAGTAGCCGCGCGCGAGGAGCCGATTGTTCAGCGAGCTGCTGACCCGCACGACGACGACGTTGGGCCCCTCGCGCACCTCCTCGGTGATGTCGACGACCGGCCGGGAGGTGTCGAAGCCGCGCGCCGCGGAACCGTTGACGCTCACCGACCCCAGGCCGCCGCACGTCGAACCCAGGTCGAGCAGGATCCGCCCTCCGCCGACGGTCCCGGGTGGGATCTCGAAGGACGATCGGTACTCTCCCACTCCGGACACGGCGGGTCCCACGTCCGGTAGGGAGTGCCACGGAGCCAGCGTCGACGTGCCGCAGTCGATGACCTCGATGCGGGTGGTCGGCCGCCACTCCACGGTCTCGTCGCCGCGGCCGCGATCCTCGCGCACCACGTCGATCGGGCCTGCGTCCCAGCTCTCGATGCGGATGTCCCACTGCTCGATCTGCACCAGCTCCATCTCGCGAAGCGGTGAGGTCGCGACGGGCGGTCGCGCCCCGCGGTCGAGCGTGAACAACGCCGTCTCCCCCGGGGCGAGCTCGACGGTCACGTGTGTGCGGCCGTTCTCGGCGCGGGCGTCAGTCCACTCGCGGATCTCGCCGCGCCAGGGATCGTGACGGAAGACGACGCCCTCACCGTGAAGCTGCACCGTCACGGAGGATGCCTGGGGGTCGA
>Ga0105243_10004827_pt1 | contig 10590 bp, 8 predicted proteins | sample KBSM34metaG_FD_81525 | JGI IMG/M metagenome (GOLD analysis project Ga0105243, IMG submission 81525) | Miscanthus rhizosphere microbial communities from Kellogg Biological Station, Michigan, USA - KBS M3-4 metaG | ecosystem: Host-associated > Plants > Roots > Rhizosphere > Soil | place: Michigan...
GCGCCGTGCTCCGCAGCAGGACCCCGTGCGCGATGCGCTGGTGGGCCAGCTGGTGGATGCAGCGCGCCGCGCCGTGCATGAGTTCAACGCCACCTTCGTCGAGGCCGAGCAACTGCGCCGCCGGGTGCAAAAGAGCCTGGGCCGCCACACGGCCAAGGACAACATCAAGTTCGACGGCCTGTCGCGCGTGGCCCATGTGACGGATGCCACCGACTGGCGCGTCGAATACCCCTTCGTGGTGCTCACCCCCGATACAGAAGCCGAGATGGCCGCCCTGGTGCGTGCCTGTATCGAGCTGCGCCTGACCATCATTCCGCGCGGCGGCGGCACGGGCTACACGGGCGGTGCGATCCCCCTGACCTGGCGCAGCGTGGTGATCAATACCGAAAAGCTCGAAGCCATGACCGAGGTGGAGATGCGCCGCATTCCCGGCGTGGACCACGAGGTGCCCACCATCTTCACCGAAGCCGGCGTGGTCACGCAGCGCGTGGCCGATGCGGCCGAGCGCGCGGGCTTCGTCTTCGCCGTGGACCCCACATCGGCCGAGGCCTCGTGCATCGGCGGCAACGTCGCCATGAATGCGGGCGGCAAGAAGGCCGTGCTCTGGGGCACGGCGCTGGACAACCTGGTGTCCTGGCGCATGGTGACGCCCGATGCGCAGTGGCTGGAAGTCACGCGCGTGGGCCACAACCTCGGCAAGATCCATGACGCCGAGATGGCCAGCTTCGAGCTGCAGTACTTCGAGGCAGACGGCAAGACCCCCATCCGCAGCGAGCGGCTGGACATTCCCGGCCAGAAATTCCGCAAGGAAGGCCTGGGCAAGGACGTGACCGACAAGTTCCTGTCGGGCCTGCCCGGCATCCAGAAGGAAGGCTGCGACGGCCTGATCACCAGCGCGCGCTGGGTGGTGCACCGCATGCCCGAGCACACGCGCACGGTCTGCATGGAGTTCTTCGGCAACGCCAAGGACGCCGTGCCCAGCATTGTCGAGATCAAGGACTTCATGTTCGCCGAGCAAAAGCGCTCGGGCGTGCTGCTGGCCGGCCTGGAACACCTGGACGACCGCTACCTGAAGGCCGTGGGCTACGCCACCAAGAGCAAGAAGGGCAACGGCCATCTGCCCAAGATGGTGCTGCTGGGCGACATTGCCGGCGACAACGCCGACGATGTGGCCCGCGTGGCCGCCGAGGTGGTGCGCATTGCCAACTCGCGCAACGGTGAAGGCTTCACGGCCGTCAGCGCCGAGGCGCGCAAGAAATTCTGGCTGGACCGCAAGCGCACGGCCGCCATCTCGCGCCACACCAACGCCTTCAAGATCAACGAAGACGTGGTGATCCCGCTGCCCCGCATGTGGGAGTACACCGACGGCATCGAGCGCATCAACATCGAACTGTCGCTGCGCAACAAGCTCAAGCTGTGCGATGCGCTGACGGACTTCTTCCAGCACGGCGACCTGCCGCTGGGCAAGCAGGACGATGCGGGCGACATCCCCTCGGCCGAGCTGCTGGAGGACCGCGTGCAGCAGGCCCTGGCCCTGGTGGCCGACGTGCGTGCGCTGTGGCAGGGCTGGCTCGACGATGTCGAGAACCTCTTCCCGCAGCTGCAGGACCACACGCTGCGCGCCAGCTGGAAGACGCAACTGAAGGCGCCCATGGCCCAGATCTTCGCGGGCGCGGCCTTCCAGCCGCTGCTGGCCGAGGTCAACGCCATCCACCAGCGCGTGCTCAAGGGCCGTGTCTGGGTGGCGCTGCACATGCACGCTGGCGACGGCAACGTGCACACCAACATTCCGGTCAACAGCGACGACTACGAGATGCTGCAGACCGCCCATGAAGCCGTGGCGCGCATCATGGTGCTGGCGCGCCATCTGGACGGCGTGATCTCGGGCGAGCACGGCATCGGCATCACCAAGCTGGAATTCCTCAGCGACGACGAGCTGGCGCCCTTTGCCGCCTACAAGCAGCGCGTGGACCCCGAAGGCCGCTTCAACAAGGGCAAGCTGATCCGCAACGAGAAGCTGCAGGCCGTGGTGGGCCAGAGCCATGACGGCCGCTCGCCGCGCGAATCGCTGATGTTTGCCGACCTGACCAACGCCTACACGCCCAGCTTCGGCCTGATGGGGCACGAGTCGCTGATCATGCAGCAGAGCGACATCGGCGCCATCGCCGACTCGGTCAAGGACTGCCTGCGCTGCGGCAAGTGCAAGCCCGTGTGCGCCACCCACGTGCCGCGCGCCAACCTGCTGTACAGCCCGCGCAACAAGATCTTGGCGACCTCGCTGCTGGTCGAGGCCTTCCTCTACGAGGAGCAGACGCGCCGCGGCGTGTCGCTGCGCCACTGGCAGGAGTTCGAGGACGTGTCGGACCACTGCACGGTCTGCCACAAGTGCTTCAACCCCTGCCCGGTCAAGATCGACTTCGGCGACGTGACCATGAACATGCGCAACCTGCTGCGCAAGATGGACAAGAAGAGCTTCAGGCCCGGCAACAAGCTGGCCATGGCCATGCTCAACGCCACCAATCCGGACACCATCAAGTTCATGCGCTCGGCCATGGTCGGCGTGGGCTTCAAGGCCCAGCGCCTGGCCTCCGACGTGCTGCACAGCCTGGCCAGGAAGCAGACCCAGCGTCCGCCGGCCTCGGTGGGGCGTGCTCCCCTCAAGGAGCAGGTGATCCACTTCGTCAACAAGAAGCTGCCCGGCGGCCTGCCCAACAAGACGGCGCGCGCCCTGCTGGACATCGAGGACAAGGACTACGTGCCCATCATCCGCAGCCCGCAGACCACGAGCACGGACACCGAGGCGGTGTTCTACTTCCCCGGCTGCGGCTCCGAGCGCCTGTTCAGCCAGGTGGGCCTGGCCACCCAGGCCATGCTCTGGCATGCCGGCGTGCAGACCGTGCTGCCACCCGGCTACCTGTGCTGCGGCTATCCCCAGCGCGGCAGCGGCCAGTTCGACAAGGCCGAGAAGATGATCACGGACAACCGCGTGCTCTTCCACCGCGTCGCCACCACGCTCAATTACCTGGACATCAAGACCGTGGTGGTCAGCTGCGGCACCTGCTACGACCAATTGCAGGGCTACGAGTTCGGCAAGATCTTCCCGGGCAGCCGCATCATCGACATCCACGAGTACCTGCTGGAAAAGGGCGTGACGCTGCAGGGCAAGGAGGGCTACCTCTACCACGACCCCTGCCACTCGCCCATGAAGCTGCAGGACCCGATGAAGACCGTCAAGGCGCTGGTGGGTGAGGGCGTGGTCAAGAGTGAGCGCTGCTGCGGCGAATCGGGCACGCTGGGCGTCACGCGCCCCGACATATCCACGCAGATCCGCTTCCGCAAGGAAGAGGAACTCAAGAAGGGCGAGGCCGCGCTGCGCGCCAGCGGCGCCCTGGCCGAGAAGGACAACGTGAAGATTCTCACCAGCTGCCCCAGCTGCCTGCAGGGCCTGTCGCGCTACGGTGGCGACATGAACAACGGCCTGCTGGAGGCCGACTACATCGTGGTCGAGATGGCGCGCCAGATCCTGGGCGAGAACTGGATGGCCGAGTACGTGCAGCGCGCCAACGCCGGCGGCATCGAACGGGTTCTGGTCTGATGGCTGCTCCCGCTTCCTGCCCCCTGTGCGCCACAGAAGGCGGCGTGCCCATCTGGCGCGGCCCGCGCCTGCGAGTGATCCGCGCGCAGGAAGAAGGCTTTCCGGCCTTCTACCGCGTGGTCTGGAATGCGCATGCGGCCGAGTTCTCCGACCTGGACGCCGCCGACCGCCAGCACTGCATGGATGCCGTGGTCGTGGTCGAGCGCGTCTTGCGTGAGCGCCTTGCGCCGGCCAAGATCAACCTGGCGGCGCTTGGCAACATGGTGCCGCACCTGCACTGGCATGTGATTGCGCGCTTTGACTGGGACAGCCATTTCCCGGGCGCGGTCTGGGCCCCGGCCCAGCGCCCGCGCAATGGCGAGCGCGAGGCCGAGGTGGCAGCGCGCTTGCCAGCCATAGACACGGCGCTGGTCCAGGCACTCGATGCCTGGCAGCAGCACCCCGCCACTGAATGAGGAGCACCGCATGGCCGGCCTGACCCCTGACACCCCAACCCCCGAAGCCCTGACCGTGCACGGCGCATCGCGCGTGCTGGAAGTCGCCTACTCCGACGGCGCAAGCTTTCGCATCCCCTTCGAGCTGCTGCGCGTGTACTCGCCCTCGGCCGAAGTCCAGGGCCATGGCCCGGGCCAGGAAGTGCTGCAGACGGGCAAGCGCGAGGTGTCCATCACGGCCATCGAGCCCGTGGGCAACTACGCCATCAAGCCCTTCTTCAGCGACGGGCATGAAAGCGGCCTGTACACCTGGGAATACCTCTACGAACTGGGCCGCCGCCAGGACGAGTTCTGGGCGCAGTACCTGGGCCGGCTGCAGGAGTCCGGCATGGACCGCGACACGCCCATGCCCGGCAAGGCCAGCGGCGGCGGACACGGCTGCGGCAGCCACTGACGCCGCGCACGGGTGCGCGCTGTATGGCACCGTTCCCCTCGCACCACATTCCGGACCTCTGTACGGCACAGGGTTATTGGGGGTGGTGCTATATTTAAAATAGCTTGAAAGTCTTTGTTTGAAGGCGTTTCAAGCTGTTTGTTCTTGATAACCCTTGCCCGGCAAAGCCCGTGGCCACACGGGGTTGTCGCTGTACGCATTACTACTGCTTGCTTAGCATCGTTGTTATGAGCACCACACATTTCGGATTCCAGTCGGTGGACGAGCGCGAGAAGGCCAGCCGCGTGCGCGGCGTGTTCGACTCGGTCGCTTCGCGCTACGACGTCATGAACGACCTGATGTCGGGTGGTCTGCACCGTGCCTGGAAGGCCTATACGGTGATGGTGGCCAACCTCAAGGAAGGCGACAAGGCGCTGGACATCGCGGGTGGCACGGGCGATCTGGCCCTGGCCTTCGCCAAGAAGGTCGGCTCCACCGGCCAGGTGGTGCACACCGACATCAACGAAGCCATGCTGCGCGTGGGCCGCGACCGCCTGATCGATAAGGGCGTCATCCTGCCCACCATGGTCTGCGATGCCGAGGCCCTGCCGTTTCCCGACAACCATTTCGATCTGGTCAGCGTGGCCTTCGGCCTGCGCAACATGACCCACAAGGATGCGGCGCTCAAGGAAATGAACCGTGTCCTGCGCCCCGGCGGCAAGCTGCTGGTGCTGGAGTTCTCCAAGGTGGCCAAGCCCCTGGAGAAAGCCTACGACTGGTATTCCTTCAAGATTCTTCCGGCCATGGGCAAGCTCGTGGCGGGCGATGACGCCAGCTACCGCTATCTGGCCGAGTCCATCCGCATGCACCCCGGCCAGGAGGATCTCAAGCGCCTGATGCAGGAATGCGGCTTCGGCCATGTGGACTATCACAACATGACGGGCGGCATTGCGGCCCTGCATGTGGGAATCAAGTGCTGAGCGCGTGAGGCGTTCGGTGAGGTGACGGCAACACGATTATTCGAGGAGATGACATGAAAAAGCTATGGTCTATGGTCTTGGTCGCGATGCTGGTGGTGGTCCACGGCACGGCCGACGCCAAGCGCATGGGCGGTGGCGGATCGGTGGGCAAGCAGTCGAGCAATGTGACGCAGCGTGAAGCTACGCGCGCGCCGGCGCAGAACACGCCGCCGCAGAACGCCGCCACACAGAACGCTGCGGGCAAGCCTGCCACGCCGCCTGCAGCCGCTCCGGCCAAGAAGCCCTGGGGCGCCATGCTCGGCGGCCTGGCCGCCGGCCTGGGTCTGGCATGGCTGGCCCACTCGCTGGGTCTGGGCGCCGCCTTCGGCCAGTTCCTGCTGATCGCCCTGCTGGCCCTGGTCATCATGGTCGTGGTGGGCATGGTCATGCGCTCGCGCCGTGCAGCGGCCGGCGCGCAGCAGGCATCGTCCAGCCCCTTCGCCTTCCAGAACGCGGCACCTGCGGGCGCGGGCAACATGGGTGGCAACGTGGACAGCGCACCGCTGGCACGCCAGTACAACCCCGAGAAGGTCGGCAACGACGCCTCGGCCCGTCCCTGGGAGCAGAACCACCAGCCGGCCGCCCTGGCCTCGGGTTCCGGCGTGCAGATCGGCTCTGCCCTGGCAGGCTCGCAGAACTGGGGTGTGCCTGAAGGCTTCGATACCGAAGGCTTCCTGACGGCTGCCAAGCGCAACTTCGTCACGCTGCAATCGGCATGGGACCGCTCGGACATCGCTTCGCTGCGCGCCATGATGACCGACGAGATGCTGACCGAGATCCGTGGCCAGCTCAGCGAGCGCGAGGTGCAGCGCCCTGGCCAGCCCAACCAGACCGACGTGGTCATGATCGATGCCCAGTTGCTGGGCATCGAGGATCTGGGTAATGACTACATGGCCAGCGTGGAATTCTCCGGAATGATCCGCGAGGACGCCTCGGCAGGCCCCACGCCCTTCCGCGAGGTCTGGAACATGACCAAGCCCAAGAGCGGCAGCAGCGGCTGGCTGGTCGCCGGCGTCCAGGCACTGCAGTAAGTAATTTGCAGAGGACCGGCGCAAGCCAGGGATGCGACAGGGGGTCACGCCATGGGCTGGCCACTTGTCTCGACCGGATTTGCGTCGGCCGCATCCTCTCACTTCGGGAATAATCGGGGACTATGGCAACACAGTCCCCTTTTTCTTTTCTGAACGGTCTCATGGAACGCGTGATGGCCGGTCCGCAACCGCCGCAATGGCTGGTCAGCGAGGTGCATCAGCGCCTCGTGCTGTTCCTCAACCATGTGCTGATGCAGGAGAAAGAGGCGATGGAGCGCCTCGTGCGGCAAAAGGGCCGCGTGGCGCGCGTGCAGTGGCGCGGCTACTCCATGGCCCTGCAGATCACGCCCGCCGGCCTGTTCAACGTGGCTCCCGAAGGCGCGCAGCCCGACCTGCTGCTTGAAGTCACCGAGACCTCCCCGCTGGCCCTGGCCCAGGTGGCCCTGCGCGGCGACAAGCCCTCCATCCGCATCGAGGGCGACGTGCAACTGGCCGCCGACATCAACTGGCTGGTGGACCACGTCGAATGGGACGTGGAGGAAGACCTGGCCCGCATCATCGGCGATGCCCCCGCGCACACCGTGGCCAAGGTCGCGCGCAGCGCCGCCCAGGCGCTGCGCCAGTTCGTGGGCGCCCGCATGGCCGGCAAGCCCGATGCCGATGCCCCCGCCCCCGAGGCCGCACGTGCGGCAGCGCCCGCCAGCGCGCCCGTTGGTTCCCCCGTGGTATCCCTGCCCGGTTTCGAGAACGACAAGCCATGAGCCGGTTTCTTCGCGGGCTGACCATCCTCTGGGTGGTGTTCCGCTACGGACTCGACGAACTGGTGCTGTCGAGCTTCGAGCATCCCTGGATGCGCCGCGCACGCGCGGTGCTCACGCTGGGCCGGCGGCTGGACAAGCCGCGCGGCCAGCGCCTGCGCGAGGCCCTGGAGGAGCTGGGGCCCATCTTCGTGAAGTTCGGCCAGGTGCTGTCCACGCGCAGCGACCTGATGCCGCCCGACGTGGCCGAGGAGCTGGCCCGGTTGCAGGACCGCGTGCCGCCCTTCGATTCGCAGATTGCGGTGGACACCATCGAGCGCGCCTTCCGCAAGAAGCTGGACCAGATCTTCGTGAGCTTCGAGCGCGAGCCGGTGGCCAGCGCCTCCATCGCCCAGGTGCACTTTGCCGTGATCAGCGACCGCAACGGCGTGCAGCGCGACGTGGCCGTCAAGGTGCTGCGTCCGGGCATGAAGACCGTGATCGACAAGGACCTGGCGCTGATGCACATGATGGCGCGCTGGGTCGAGCGCCTGTCGGCCGACGGCAAGCGCCTCAAGCCCCGCCAGGTCGTCGCCGAGTTCGACAACTACCTGCACGACGAGCTGGACCTGATCCGCGAAGCCTCCAACGCCGCGCAGCTGCGCCGCAACATGGAAGGGCTGGACCTGGTGCTGATCCCCGAGGTGTACTGGGATTTCTGCCGCAACGACGTGATGGTCATGCAGCGCATGACCGGCGTGCCCATCAGCCAGGTCGAGCGCCTGCGCGAAGCCGGCGTGGACATCCCCAAGCTGGCACGCGACGGCGTGACCATCTTCTTCACCCAGGTCTTTCGCGATGGCTTCTTTCACGCCGACATGCACCCGGGCAACATCATGGTCAGCCTGGAGCCCGAGACCTTCGGGCGCTACATCTCGCTGGACTTCGGCATCGTCGGCACGCTGACCGAGTACGACAAGGAATACCTGGCGCAGAACTTCACGGCCTTCTTCCGCCGTGACTACAAGCGCGTGGCCGAGCTGCACATCGAAAGCGGCTGGGTGCCGCCGAGCACGCGCGTGGACGAGCTGGAGGCCGCCATCCGCGCCGTCTGCGAGCCGTACTTCGACCGTCCGCTGGCCGAGATTTCGCTGGGCATGGTGCTGATGCGCCTGTTCCAGACCTCGCGCCGCTTTCAAGTCGAGATCCAGCCGCAACTGGTGCTGCTGCAAAAGACGCTGCTCAACATCGAAGGCCTGGGGCGCCAGCTGGACCCCAACCTGGACCTGTGGAGCACGGCCAAGCCCTTCCTCGAAAAATGGATGCTGGACCAGATGGGCCCGCAACGGCTGTGGCGCGAGCTGCTGGCCGAGGCGCCGCGCTATGCCAAGCTCATTCCCGAGCTGCCGCGCCTGATCCATCGCCGGCTCACGCGCAACTCCGGCGAGCACGACGAACTGCTCAAGGAGCTGCTGCAGCAGCAAAAGCTCACCAACCGCCTGTTGCAGGCCATCGTCAGCGCCGGCATCGGCTTTGTCATCGCGCTGATCCTGCTGCAACTGGTGGTGCGGCTGCGCTGGTACTGAGAACACTGACGGGTTTCCGGACCTCTCCCTTTTCCCACTTTGAAACAGGAGTGCCAGCGTGCTGCTCTCTATGGTGATCGCCTACCTGTTCGTGACCATCGCCATCGGCCTGTGGGCGGCCAGGCGGGTCAAGAACACGGCCGACTTCGCAATTGCCGGGCGCCATCTGCCCATGTACATGATCATCACCACCACGTTTGCCACGTGGTTCGGCTCGGAGATCGTGCTCGGCGTGCCCGCCAAGTTCATCGAGGGCGGCCTGCGCGGCGTGGTCGAAGACCCGTTCGGCGCTGGCATGTGCCTGATCCTGGTGGGCCTGTTCTTCGCGGGCAAGCTGTACCGCATGACGCTGCTGACCATCAGCGACTACTACCGCCACCGCTATGGCCGGTCCATCGAGATCGTCTGCTCGCTGATCATCATGCTCAGCTACCTGGGCTGGGTCTCGGCCCAGGTCACGGCCCTGGGCCTGGTGTTCAACCTGCTGTCGGCGGCACGGTCAGCATTCCCGTGGGCATGGCCATCGGCGTGGTGTCCATCCTGGCCTATACGCTGTTCGGCGGCATGTGGTCGGTGGCGGTGACGGACTTCCTGCAGATGATCATCCTGGTCGTCGGCCTGGTGGTGCTGGCCTGGTTTGCCAGCGACATGGCTGGCGGTGCCGGCAAGGTCATCGACCTGGCCGTGAGCCGCGATCTGTTCCAGTTCTGGCCCGAGCCCAGCTGGCATGAAATCCTCTTCTTCTTTGGCGCCGCCATCACCATGATGCTGGGCTCCATTCCCCAGCAGGACGTGTTCCAGCGCGTGATGTCGGCCCACAGCGAGAAGGCCGCCACGCGCGGCACCGTCATCGGTGGCTCGGCCTATATCTGCTTCGCCTTCGTACCCATGTTCCTCGTGGCCAGCGCGCTGATCATCATGCCCGGCGAGACGGCGGAGCTGCTCAAGCAGGACCCGCAGAAGGTGCTGCCCACCCTGGTCATGGACAAGATGCCCTTCGTCATGCAGGTGCTGTTCTTCGGCGCGCTGCTGTCGGCCATCAAGTCCTGTGCCTCGGCCACGTTTCTGGCGCCCAGCGTGACCTTCACCGAGAACATCTGGCGCCAGTTCCGCACCCAGGCCAGCGACCGGGAAATGCTGCTGGCCATGCGCATCAGCGTGCTCGTCTTCAGCATCTGCGTGCTGGCCTACTCGATCAAGATGGAAGGAACGCCCATCTATGAGCTGGTCTCCAGTGCCTACCAGGTGCCGCTGGTCGGCGCCTTCGTGCCGCTGGTCTTCGGACTGTATTGGAAGCGCGCCACCACGCAGGGCGCCATTTGCGCCGTGGCACTGGGCATTGGCGTGTGGGTGGTCTTCATGGCCACTCCTGCTTTGCACGAGGCATTTCCGCAGCAATTGGCGGGCCTGCTGGCCGCAGTGACGGGGATGGTGGCCGGATCACTGGCGCCGCAGTGGCTGGCCAATCGCAGCGCAGACATTCTTGAATTCAGCCCCGAAAGGTAAGCGCCGTCACACCATCATTTGCAAAAACAATTGATGACAATCATCAATAGTTATTAACTATATAGTCGGCGGCTGGGATTGTGGAGGTCCCGGAATGCTGACTTGGGTGGTGTGAAGCACAGGTCCTGACAGTACGGCGGACCTCCGAATAGCAAACGCTTGGGAGGAAGCACCGTCATGAAAACACTCAAACTGATTGCGAGGGCTCGCCGGCTGAAGCTGCGGCCTGTTGCCGGCGTCCGGTTCCGA
>Ga0105243_10004828_pt1 | contig 10590 bp, 9 predicted proteins | sample KBSM34metaG_FD_81525 | JGI IMG/M metagenome (GOLD analysis project Ga0105243, IMG submission 81525) | Miscanthus rhizosphere microbial communities from Kellogg Biological Station, Michigan, USA - KBS M3-4 metaG | ecosystem: Host-associated > Plants > Roots > Rhizosphere > Soil | place: Michigan...
GACTACACGCAGGACATGAAGGACCGCTACCTGCGCAAATCGGTGCCGCTCAACAAGGTCTGCTACGACAATACGCTGGAAGTCATCAAGCACGCACTGGGCACCCACACCGCCATTTCCCGCATACACGGTGGCCGCCTCAAGGCCAGCCGCGAGATCCGCATCGCCACCGTGTTCCGGCAGGCGCCTGCCGCATTCCTGCGCATGATCGTGGTGCACGAACTGGCCCATCTGAAGGAGGCCGACCACAACAAGGCCTTCTACCAGCTGTGCCAGCACATGGAGCCGGATTACCTGCAGCTGGAGTTCGATCCCCGCCTGTACCTGACCGAGCTGGCCAACCGCGGCCAGCGCTGAACCGGCGTTGCGGCTACACTGCGCGCCCCCTGCCTGACCTTTCCGCCATGGAACCGACCCGTCTCGACAAACGCCTGTCCGCCCTGCTCGGCATCCCGCGCGGTGAAGCCCGGCGCTACATCGAAGGCGGCTGGGTCAGCGTCAATGGCGAGGTGGTCGAGCAGCCGCAGCGGCCGGTCGATGAGAGCGCGGTGATCGTGGTGGCCGAACAGGCCAGCGATGACAAGGCCGAGCGGGTCACCATGCTGCTGCACAAGCCTGCTGGCGTCGCGGCCGAAGCGCTGTGTGCGTTGATCAGCAGCGACAGCCGCAGTGAACTTGATGCCAGCGGTACCCGCCCGTTGCAGCGCCATTTCCATGGACTGCAGCTGGCTGCCGCGCTTCCGGCCAGCGACAGCGGCCTGGTGGTGGTCAGCCAGGATCCGGCGACGCTCGCCCACCTGCAGCGCAATCTCGGCCGCACCGAGCAGGAGTACCTGATCGAAGTGGCTGAAGGCGGACCCGAACGCGGGCCCTGGTTGATGGCGCGGCTGCAGCACGAATCCGGTGGGGCCAAGGTCAGCTGGCAGAGTGAGCAGCGCCTGCGCTTCGCCGGCAAGGGCCTGACGGCCAAGGGCCTGCGCGTGGCAGTCGGCGCCGTGGGGCTGCAGGTTGCCGCAGTGCGCCGCTTGCGCATCGGCCGCGTGGCGCTGGGGCCGCTGCCGCCGGGGCAGTGGCGCTACCTGGGCAGCGACGAGCGGTTCTGAGGCCGTCCAGGGTCGGATCCCCTGCCGCAGGCAAGGGCTCTGCCCCTTCAACCCTCGGGGTCGGATCCCTTTCCGCGGGAAAGGGCTCTGACCCTATCCACGCATGGCGTGGATCTACGGCGACAGGTCTGTTGGCTTTCATCCACGCATGGCGTGGATCTACCATCGGGGCATGAGCCCGCCCAAGCCCCTGTGGCGACGCCTGCTGCGCGTCGCTGCGATCCTCCTCGCAATCCTGTTGCTGCTGGTCCTGTCCGGCCTGATGCTGGCCGACCACCTCACCCCGCAGGCGCGTGGCGTGCCCTCGCAGGTGCTGCCACTGCAGCCGGCGCAGACCCGTATCGACCAGCAGATCGGGCCGCTGCAGGCGGCCCATCCCGGGCAATCCGGCGTGGCCTTCCTCAGCGATGGCATGGACGCCTTCGCGGCGCGCGCGATGATCACTTCGCATGCGGGACGCAGCCTCGACCTGCAGTACTACATCTGGCACGACGACCTGATCGGCCACCTGATGGCCAAGGCGCTGTACGACGCCGCCGAGCGCGGTGTGCGCGTGCGGATCCTGCTCGACGACATGAACGCCAAGGACAAGGACGCGCTGATGATGGCGCTCGATGCGCATCCGAAGATCGAGATCCGCCTGTACAACCCGTTCCGCAACCGCAGCGGCATCGCGCGTACGCTGGAGCTGGTGCAGCGCGCTTTCAGCGTGAACCACCGCATGCACAACAAAAGCTGGATCGCAGACGGCCGCATCGCGATCGTCGGTGGCCGCAACATCGGCGAGGAATACTTCAGCGCGCGCGACGACGTGAACTTCCAGGACCTGGACCTGGTGGTGGCCGGGCCCGCCGTGCAGCAGGCCAACCAGATCTTCGACGACTACTGGAACAGCACCGCGGCCATCCCGATTTCCGCGCTGGCGTCATACAGCGATGAACAGCTGCGACAGCTGGTACGGCAGTCGGACCTGGATGCGATGCATGCCAAGGCGCAGCCCTATCTGCAGCGTGTGGCCGACTCGCGCCGCCTGCAGCGGCCCAGCCCTGAGCCGCTGCACTGGAGCGCGAACGTACGCATCGCTTCCGATCCACCGATGAAGCACCGCGACGATGATCGCCGCGGCTGGCTGGTCAGCACGCTCAGTGAGGAACTGCGCAGCACCCGTCGCAGTGCATTGCTGATCTCGCCGTACTTCGTGCCTGGCGTGGAAGGCGTGGAGGGTTTGGCGGCAATGGCTGCGCGCGGTGCGCAGGTCGGCGTGGTCACCAACTCACTGGCCGCCAACGACGTGGCGGCGGTACACGGTGCCTACATGGGCTATCGCGTGCCGTTGTTGAAGGCCGGCGTGCAGCTGTACGAGCTGAAGGCGCATGGCCAGCTGGATACCAGCCTGTTCGGCAGCAGCGGCGCCAGCCTGCACACCAAGGCGTTCGTGGTCGATGACCGCCGCGGCTTCGTCGGCTCGTTCAACCTCGACCCGCGCTCGGCCTTCCTCAATACCGAGATGGGCGTGTTGTTCGACGACCCAGTGCTGGGGGCGCAGCTGCGCGATGAATACCTGCGCCTGGCCAGCCCCGAACACAGCTGGTGGCTGGCACTGGGCCGGAACGATGCGCTGCGCTGGCTGCAACGGCAGCCGCCGCCGCACTGGGTCGAAGCCGAACCCGGTGCCAGCCTAGGCAAGCGCTGGACCGCGCGGGTGATCAGCTGGCTGCCGGTGGAATCGCAGCTGTAGCGCTCAGGGTGCCGTTCCGGCCTCATCCTGTGCGGCTTCATCCAGCGTTTCCACGCTGCGGCCGTGCAGGCGCCGCCAGATCCAGCGCAGCGCATGCGGTGGTGCCGACGGCAGTTGTTCAAGCAGGGCCAGCATGCGGCCCTGGCTGGCATGGCCATGCCGGCACAACAGGCTGGCCGCAGCCGCCGCGCTGGCCAGGCGGAGGCTGTCGGCCAGTGGTCCGTCCGCCTCCGGCGCCAGCGCCTGGTGCACCGGCTCGGGCAGTTCCCATGCCGCTGCCACGCGCTGTGCCAACGGCAGCGACCACTGCTGCAGCAGCTGCAGGGCCAGCGCCGGCTCCACAGCTTCTCCGCGTGCCTGGGCTTCCTGCAGCAGCTGGCGCATCACCAGCGCCGCACCCAGCCCCTGCACCAGACCCAGCCACTGTGCGGCGAAGGCATCACCGAAGGTGACCGTGCGCGCGTGGTCGGCAGCCGCGCGCGAAGCCAGCAGCGCGTGCTCCCAGATGATCGTGCTGAACTGCGGGAACGCATCGCACTGCATCTGCATCACCGGCTGCACCAGCACTGCACTGATGATCTGCCGCACGCCTTCGGTACCGACCAGGGTCACCGCCCGCTGCAGACTCTCCACCGGTCGCTCGTGCACTTTGTAGGCCGGGCTGTTGGCGATGCGCAGCAAATTGCCGGTCAGCACCGGGTCCTGGCCGATGATCGCGGCCATTACCCGTGCCGAGGCGGCATCGTCGTTCACGGTCTGGATCAATTGCGGCAGCAGCTGCGGACGGCGTGGAAGCTGCCGGGTGGCCCAGTCGCGGTCCTGCAGCGCGCGTGCCACCGCTTCCCCCAACGCCGGATCCTGCACCGGCGCCGGCTCCCCGGCCAGCCGAGGGTAGAGCGCCAGCGCATGCAGGCCGCGCTGCAGATGTGCCGCGATCTCCGCCGATGGCAGGGCTTCACCCTGCAGGCTGGCAGCTGCCGCCGCCACTGCCTGTCGCGATACAGCCGCCAAGCGGGACGGTGCGGTCCCGGTCGAGCGCGCCAGCCAGCCGCGCAGCGATCGCCACCAGGCCGGCGTCATCGCCGCCCGCCCTGTCGTTGTGGTGCCCGTGCCGTCACTGACTGCCCTGCCTCTTCACACGAATCCGGCTACCCGCCGTCGTCGCAGCATCGGCCGCACTTTCATCTTCTTTAACCGGAAGGCTGCCGATGTCGACGGCACCGGCCGGGGGAATGGACTAGAATGGCGCCGCGCGACCCGTCCCCCTGCACCGACGACGTCGCTTTTTTTGTTTTGGGACCCTACCGTTCACTGGCCGTTCGCTGCAGTTCGCCGCTGTTCGCGCCATCGGAGACGCCATGCTATTCGAAACCCTCGCCACCACCGGCCACGAACAGGTGGTGTTCTGCCACAACCACGACGCCGGCCTGCAGGCGATCATCGCCATCCACAACACCTCCCTGGGCCCGGCCCTGGGCGGCGTGCGCATGCGTCCCTACGCCAGCACCGACGAGGCACTGGCTGACGTGCTGCGGCTGAGCCGGACGATGACCTACAAGAATGCGCTGGCCGGCCTCAACGTGGGTGGCGGCAAGGCCGTGATCATCGGCGACCCGAAGGTGGACAAGACCGAAGTTCTGTTCCGTGCCTTCGGCCGCTATGTCGATTCGCTCGGTGGGCGCTACATCACCGCCGAGGACGTCGGCACCGACGTCAACGACATGGAGAACATCTACCTGGAGAGCCAGTTCGTGACCGGCGTTCACCAGGTCCATGGCGGCTCCGGCGATCCGGCGCCCTTCACCGCCTACGGTGCGCTGCAGGCGCTGATGGCGGCGATGCGCTTCAAGTTCGGCCATGAGGAAGTGGGCAAGACCAGCATCGCGGTGCAGGGCCTGGGCCACATCGGCATGGAACTGGTGAAGCTGCTGCGCGATCGCGGAGCCAAGCTGTATGTCACCGATCTGGACAGCGCGCTGGTTGATCGCGCGGTCAGCGATTTCGGCGCCGAAGCAGTCAAGCCGGACGAGATCCACGAGGTGAACGCCGATGTGTTCGCACCGTGCGCACTGGAAGGCGCCATCAATGCCGACACCCTGCCGCGGATCAAGGCGAAGATCATCTGCGGTACCGCCAACAACCAGCTGTCGAGCCTGGAAATCGGCGATGAGCTGCACGAGCGCGGCATCCTGTATGCGCCGGACTATGCGGTCAACGCCGGCGGCGTGATGAACGTGTCGCTGGAGATCGATGGCTACAACCGCGAACGCGCGATGCGCCTGATCCGCAGCATCTACCACAACCTCACCCGCATCTTCGAACTGTCGCAGCGCGAGAACATCGCGCCGCAGCGGGCGGCCGACCGCATCGCCGAGAGCCGCATCCTGTCGATCGGCAAGCTGAAGATGCCGCTCGGCCGCAGCACCCCGCGCCTGGGCAACCTGCGCGGCGGCTGAGCCTGCCGTGGTCGCGCCGGGCATTCCCCGGCGCGACCCGATCCTCAGAAGCCGGTGCTGTAGCGCAACGCGGCCTGCCGCGCATCATTGCCACCCACGCGCTGGTCGAAGCCCAGGCTCAGGCGTCCATTGCGGCCCCACCACGATTCCAGCGCCACACCGAACAGCGCACTGCCGCGCGGCGCATCCCAGCCGGCCAGTGGCGCCCAGGCATCGACGCCGACGAAACTGGCCTGCCAGTCCGCGTCGCGTCCATCCAAGCGCTGCTGCCATTCGGCGTGACCACGCAGGGTCCAGCGTCCCCACCCGCGTTCACCACGCAGGCCGCCCAGCATCTGGCTGCGTTGCACGCGGTTGGCATCACCGCGCAGGCCGAAGCCGAACCCGCCCAGCTCGTTGAACGCATCAGTATCGACGCGGGTGCTGCTGGCCCCCAGATACGGCGTCAACGATGCCCCTGCGCGACCGAAGCGATAACCGCCTTCGACACTGGCACTGCTGAAACGGCCGCCGTAGCGTGCAGACACGCCATACGCGCCAGCGCCCAGCAGCAGCTGGCGGTCCAGCGCGCGGGTGAACTGGCCGCTGCCGAACTGGGCCAGCGCGTAACCACGCCCGAGGTTCCAGCCGGCATACAGCTGCGCCTGTGCCTGCCGGTCGCGGCCGCGATCACCACCGAAGCTGCTGCCACCGTTGCTGCGGGTCTCGCCGAAGGCCACGCCCATCAAGCCGTTGCTGCCCAGCGGCAGATCCTGGCCCGCCATCCAGCCACGGCTGTCGGCGGTATTGCCCGCGAAGCTGCCCTGCCCGGCCTCGCCCAGCGCGCTCTGCCAGGTGCCGCGCAGCCGCGGTGCCGCCTGCACGCGATCGAAGCGCTCGGCGCTCGCGCGCCGCGACATGTCGATGCTGTCGAACGTCGCCGCCTCGGCCCGCGCATGCGCCTGCCCGGACAGGCTCTGCAGGCTGTCGGCGAGACCCTGCTGGCACCGCCGGTCCACTGCAGCGCAGCGGCTGCCGCACCGAACTGCGATCCCTGCAGGCCGGGATTGCCATCGAGCACAGCGAATGCGCCTTGCACGCGCTGCGCGGCCGCCTGCGCCGAGGCACTCAGTCCACTGGCCGCGGCAGTGACGCTGACCTGGGTCAGGTTCAACCAGGCGTTGTTGCTGTCATAGCCATAAGTGGATGACACCAGGGAGAGTCCCTGCAGACCGGTAGACGTGGCCGGGGTGCTGAAGGTGCCGCTCAGGCTGCCCGCCGCATGGATCAGATCCTGGCGGGCGCCGTTCTGCGGCACGTAGCCGGTGACCATGCCGTGCACGCGTACGCCGCCGTCGATCTTCGCGTTGCCGGTGACCTGCAGCGCATTGGCGCCGAGAGCGATCATCAGCTGCGCACCGGCCTGCTGGGTGTAATTGCCCTCGATGGTGCCGGTGGTATTAGCGGTGGTGAGGAACACACTGCTGCCGTTGGTCACGTCCCCGATCACCCGTGGCGTGCCACCGTTGAACTGCAGCCCAGTGGAGTCCGGATCGGGCTGGCCGAGAATGGTCACGTTGGAACGGATGACGCCGCCGCTCTGCAGCGACAGGATGCCGCGCTCGATGCGGGTGGCGCCGGCATAGCTGTTGTTGCCGACCAGCACCAGCTTGCCGCCGCCCTGCTTGACCAGGCCACCGCCGCCGGTGATGTCATTGCTCCAGATCGAATTGGTCGAGCCCGCATCCACGTTGGCGACCACATCACCCCAGTCGAAGCGGCCGGGACCGTTGATCGCACGACCGATGTCGAGCAGACCGTAGCCAAACACCGGGTCCACGCCGGGCGCGCCGATGTCCTTGGCGGTGCCCAGCAGGGTCTGCCGTACAAGGTTGTTGTCGAAGTATGGGAAGCGCTGCCAGACCAGTGCGGCAGCGCCGGAAATCAATGGCGCCGCGAACGAGGTGCCGTAGTTCCAGTAGTAGCTGCCGCCACCGGCATCGGGATAGACCGCGCTGCCCGGTGCCGCCAGGCAATAGCGTGCGGCCTGCCCACAGGCATTGGCGTAGCTGGCCAGAGTACCGGGCGCATAGGGATCCACGGCGGTGGCCACCAGCCAGCCGCGCTCCAGATCGGCCGCGGGCAGTGAACCGGCCACGCCCTTCTGGCTGGGCAGCGCGGCCAGGCTGCTCGGCTCGCTGCGACCATCGTTGCCAGCGGCGAACACCACCAGGCCACCATGACTGATCACGAACGGCCGGTACTCGGCAGCCACCTGCGCAGTGGTCGGCAGGTCGGTCCAGTACAGGCCGCCCCATGAGTTGTTCATCACCTTCACGTTGTAGCTGATCAGGTCCTGGTGGACCTGGGCCACGCCCAGCGGGCCGCTGAAGGAATTGCCCTGGCCACTGCCGTCATCGGTCGGTGGCTTGTCGGAAATGATCCGTGCCGACACGATCTGGGCGCCCGGCGCGATCCCCCCCGGCCACGACCCCACCGCTGCGCCGGCGGCCAGGCTGGCCACCGCGGTGCCATGGCCGACCAGGTCGTCAACGCCCAGATTGTTCCTGGCCGGATCGATGTAGTTGAAGTTGGCCAGCACCCGTCCATTCAGCGCCACCGCATTGCGCTGCACGCCCGAGTCAACGATACCGATGCGCACACCCTGGCCAGTCAGTCCGGCGGCCTGTGCGGCACGCGCGTTGGTGACTGCCAGATGCGCATCGAAGGTCGGCTCCTGCGGTTTGGCCGGCGGCGGCGTGGTCGGTGGCGGCGTGGTCGGTGGCGGCACGGGGGGAGCAGGCGGATCGATGCGCACATTGCTGCCGCCACCACCTCCACCACAAGCGGTCAGCGCCAGCGCCAGCGCGGTTGCCAGGACAGACCTCATCATCGTCGTGCGTTCCATCGATTCCTTCCCATGAACGTTGGCCTGCCTTGATCCTGGCAGGCATGCGGCGGCGCCCAGCGGCGGCCCTCCCCGACCCTCTATACTTGGGCCGACCCCCACGCAGTCTGCCGGGAAACCGGGACGCTTCCAACGGCCCCCGGTTTCCTTTCCGAACATTGCTTACGCATCAACGAGATTGCCATGTCCAACATCGTCATCGCCGCCGCCAAGCGCACCGCCATCGGCTCCTTCCTCGGCCAGTTCACCGGTGTGCCGACCCCGACCCTCGGCGCGGCCGCCATCGCCGCCGCCCTGGAGCAGTCGGGTGTCCCGGCCAGCGACGTTTCTGAAGTCCTGATGGGCTGCGTGCTGCCGGCCAACCTCGGCCAGGCGCCCGCCCGCCAGGCCGCGATCGCTGCCGGCATCCCGCTGTCGGTCGGTGCCACCACCCTCAACAAGGTATGCGGCTCGGGCATGAAGACCATCATGCTCGGCCATGACCTGATCAAGGCCGGTTCGGCCCGCATCGTCGTCGCCGGCGGCATGGAATCGATGTCCAACGCGCCGCACATGCTGCCCAACTCGCGCACCGGTAACCGCTTCGGCAACTTCCAGGCGGTCGATCACATGGCCCACGATGGGCTGGTCAACGCATACGACGGCAAGGCGATGGGTGAGTTCGCCGAATGTGCGGTGGACAAGTACCAGTTCAGCCGCGAAGAGCAGGACGCCTACGCCATCGAATCGGTCAAGCGCGCGCAGGCGGCACAGGCCAACGGTGCGTTCGCCGATGAAATCGTCGCGGTGAAGGTCGCCACCCGCAAGGGCGAGGTTGAGGTCGCCACGGACGAGCAGCCGGGCCGTTCGGACATCGCCAAGATTCCGACCCTGCGTCCGGCCTTCAAGAAGGACGGCAGCGTGACCGCCGCCAGCTCCTCCAGCATCTCCGATGGCGCTGCTGCAGTGGTCCTGTTGACTGAGGAAGACGCCGCGGCGCGCGGCATCACGCCGCTGGCCCGCATCGTCGGCCACGCGACCCATTCGCAGGAACCGGAGTGGTTCACCACCGCCCCGATCGGCGCGCTGCACACGCTGCTGGACAAGACCGGCTGGTCGCTGGACCAGGTCGACCTGTTCGAAATCAACGAGGCTTTTGCCGTGGTCGCAATGGCGCCGATGCGCGAACTGGGCATCCCGCACGACAAGCTCAACGTGAATGGCGGTGCCTGCGCTTTGGGCCATCCCATCGGTGCCTCCGGCGCACGCCTGGTGGTGACCCTGGTCAACGCCCTGCGCACGCGCGGTGGCAAGCGCGGCATTGCCACCCTGTGCATCGGCGGCGGCGAAGCAACCGCAATCGCCATCGAATTGATTTAAAAAGATTTAACGATGATTTCGCAAAAATGAATGCGGGATCGCTTGACACCCAATCTTGGCTTGTCATCATGTTGTCGGCGCGCAGCATGCGCGTTGCCTAATTCTAACGACGAGGATTTACACAATGAGCATCAACAAGCTGCTGGTCGCGATGTCCCTGGCTCTGGCCCTGGCCGCCTGCTCGAAGCAGGAAGCTGCCCAGGACGCCGCTGCTTCGGCCAACGAAGCCGCCACCGAAGCCCAGGCTGCTGCCGACCAGGCCGCCGCTGCTGGCGCCCAGACCGCCGACGCTGCCCAGCAGGCCGCTGACACCGCCGCCACCGCTGCTGACGCTTCGGTTGACGCTGCTGCCCAGGCTGGCGCTGCTGCCACCGACGCCGCTGCCGGCGCCGCTGCTGACGCTGCCAAGGCTGCTGAAGGCACCGCTGAGAAGGCCAAGGACGCTGCTGAAGAAGCCAAGAAGTAATAACTTCTTTCTTCACGCTGTTCTGGAAAAGCCGCTGGTTCGCCAGCGGCTTTTTCTTTTCCCGAATGCGCGCGACTGAGCCGCTGCATCGCGACCCCGTCTTCACAACGGCATGAATAGGCTGGCGTCCCCATCCATTGCAGTACCGGAGACCGCCATGAAGATTCGTCCGATCACCACCACCCTGCTGGCCGCCTCCCTGCTGCTGGCCCTGGCCGCCTGCAAGGGCCCGGAAGCCGAACAGGCCAAGCAGGACGCACAGCAGGCCGCCGACAGCGCTGGCGCTGCCGCCCGCGACGCCGTCGACAAGGCTGCGGCTGCCACCCGCGAAGCCGCCGACAAGACCGCCGCCGCCTCCGAGCAGGCCGCCGCCGATACCCAGCAGGCGCTGGACAAGGCAGCAGACGCTACCGCCAACGCTGCCGACAAGGCCAAGGACGCTGCAACCGACGCCGCAGCACACGCCAGCGACGCCACCGCCAACGCCGCGCAGAAGGTTGCCGACAAGGCCCGCGATGTCGCCAACGACGCGAAGACCAACGCGGCCAAGGAAGAAGCCAAGCACTAAAGGTTCGTTCGCC
>Ga0105243_10004830_pt1 | contig 10588 bp, 9 predicted proteins | sample KBSM34metaG_FD_81525 | JGI IMG/M metagenome (GOLD analysis project Ga0105243, IMG submission 81525) | Miscanthus rhizosphere microbial communities from Kellogg Biological Station, Michigan, USA - KBS M3-4 metaG | ecosystem: Host-associated > Plants > Roots > Rhizosphere > Soil | place: Michigan...
AGCGGCTCCGCAAGCGCTTGGCGCGCTCCGGTGCCACCGACCTTCACGTAGCTGTAGCCGCCGCGGGCGAAGGGATCGGCTTGCCAGTCGTGCATCAGGTAGGCGCGAGGCTCTTCGAAATTCCCCAGTACGCTCCGCACGCTTGCGAGCGCGTGCTTGAGTAGTGTTTTTTCAGAAGAACCCGTCAAGCGAGAGGCCTTCGGCCCGCCGGCCCAGCAGGTGAGCAGAGGCGCGTGCATCGGCAGCGGCGTCCAGAAAGTCGGAAACGGCGCGTTCGGCGAATGGAAGAAGGCCACGCCAGGATGCTGCTTCTCCCAGAACGCTTCCCGGAACGCCATCGCCACCCGCACCACCGGGCCGGACTCGAGCTTTGCCAATGCATGACGTTTTTCGCGCACCAGCGAAGGCAACACGCCGATCGGCACCGTGATGACCGCGCGGGGCGCCCAGGCAGACCATAGCTCGCCGCGGAACGTGCCGCGCAGCTCGACAGAGCCACGCTTCCAGCGCACTTCCCGCACTTCGGTTTGCAGCTGAACCGTGATTTCTCTCGAGAGAAAATCGAGCAAAGGCGCATAGCCGCCCTGCGGGCGCGGCTGCGACCGGCCCAGCCCGCCGCCGCTCCACTCCTCGACGATCTCGCGCGCGCTGGCGAGCGCAGGATCAGCGGCGTCGAAGCCCTGCACCATCATGGTGGCCAGGGTGCGCGTGAGCTTCGGCAAACGCTGGCGCGCAAGAAAGGCGCGGAACGAAAGGTCGCGGCCCTTCGGCGCGTGACGCGCGACGCGTTGCGCCTGCGCAAAGATATTGACCGCTTGCAGCTTGCCGTCGAGCGCAACCAGCTGGGTGCGGGTCGAGTCCACCGCAGGAATGTTTGCTTTCTTCAAAAGAGACAGCGTTGCCGCGGGCCGGCCGTGAATGAATTCGGCGCCGAGCTCGACCGGTACGGGCACGCCGGGCAGGCGGTGCGTGAGGCAGCGGCCGCCGATCCTGTCTCTTGCTTCAACAACAAAGACTGATCGGCCAGCGCGCGCAAGCTCCGCGGCGGTGGCGAGGCCGGCGGCGCCGGCGCCGATTACGAGGACGTCGGCCTGAACCTGCGGTAGAGCCAAGGCGCGATGATGAGCAGCGCGGTGATGGCGAGCAGCGTCGCCGAGATCGGGTGGCTGATGAACACCGAGGGGTCGCCCTGGCTGATCGACAGCGCGCGGCGGAATTGAGTCTCGGCGAGCGGGCCGAGGATCAGGCCGATCACCGCCGGCCCGACCGGGATGTCCCAGCGCCGCATCATGAAGCCGAGCAGGCCGAACACGTAGAGCGTGAGCAGGTCCACCCACGACTGGTGCAGGCTGTAGGCGCCGAGCGTGGCGAACACCAGGATGCCGGCGTAGAGCAGGTCTTTCGGAATCTGCAACACCTTCACCCACATGCCGATCAGCGGCAGGTTGAGGATCAGCAGGATGATGTTGCCGACGTAGAGGCTCGCGATCAGGCCCCACACCAGGTCCTTCTGCGCGTCGAACAGCAGCGGTCCGGGCTGCAGGCCGTAGTTCTGGAACGCGCCGAGCAGGATGGCGGCGGTGGCCGAAGTCGGGATTCCCAGAGTCAATAAAGGAACCAAGACGCCCGTGGCCGCAGCGTTGTTGGCGGCCTCGGGCCCGGCGACGCCCTCGATCGCGCCCTTGCCGAATTCTTCCGGATGCTTGCTGAGCTTCTTCTCGGTGGCATAGGAGAGGAAGGTCGGGATCTCGGAGCCTCCCGCCGGAATGGTGCCGAAGGGGAAGCCGATCGCAGTGGCGCGCAGCCACGCCGGCCAGGAGCGCTTCCAGTCTTCCGCCGACATGAGCAGCGACCCCTTCAGCTTCTCGAGCGTTTCGGTGACCCGGCTCTGATACGCAGCGACGTACAGGGCTTCGCCGACGGCGAACAATCCGACCGCGAGCACCACCACATCCACGCCATCGAGCAGCTCCGGCACGCCGAACGCGAAGCGCTGCTGCCCGGTTTGGCTGTCGATGCCGATCAGTCCGAGGAAAAGACCGAGGAACAGGCTGGTGAGCCCGCGCACCGTGGAGCTGCCCAGCACCGCGGCGACGGTGATGAAGGCGAACACCATCAGCGCGAAGTACTCCGCCGGGCCGAACTTGAGCGCCAGATCGACCACGATCGGCGCGACCAGGGTGAGCAGCACGGTCGCAATGGTGCCGGCGACAAACGAGCCGATGGCGCTGGTGGCGAGCGCCGGGCCGGCGCGGCCGGCCTTGGCCATCTTGTTGCCCTCGAGCGCGGTGGCGATCGAAGCCGATTCACCCGGCGTGTTGAGCAGGATGGTGGTGGTCGAGCCGCCGAACATCGCGCCGTAATAGATGCCGGCGAACATGATGAGCGCGCCGGTCGGGTCGAGCTTCACGGTCAGCGGCAGCAGCATGGCCACCGTGAGCGCGGGGCCGACGCCCGGCAATACGCCGACGAAAGTGCCGAGCGTCACGCCGATGAAGCCCCACAGCAGGTTCATCGGCTGGAGCGCGATGCCGAAGCCGTGCAGCAGCGCGTTCAGCGCTTCCAAATCAGATTCCCGCGCCGCCCAGCACTGGCTCGAGCCAGCCCGCCGGCAGGTTGACGTTGAGCAGCTTGACGAAGAACAGGTAGATCGCGACCGACATGACCAGCGCGATCGCCAGGTCGCGCACCATGCGCCGGCTGCCGAAGCCGCGCGCCACGCAGGCGAACAGCACCGTGCCGGCGATGATGAAGCCCGCCCAGCCGATGAGCGCCATGTGCGCGAACAGGCCTGCGCTCACCCACACGAACGGCATCGGCTCGAACCTGTCGGTGTGCTCCGGCATGTCGCGCCAGCCGCCGGCGAACGCCTCGATCGCGAGCCACACGCCGAGCGCGATGATGCCGAGCGCGACGACCGCCGGGATGAAGTTCGGCCCGATGCCGGCGTAGCCGCCTTCGGACGGCAGCGTCGCCGTGACCGCGGCGACGCCGATGCCCAACGCTACGACGCCGAGCGAGAGTGCGATCTCGGCGCCGGAACGAGGCATTTACTTTTTCAGGCCCAGGGACTCGATGATCGCGCCCACGCGCTTCTCGTCTTCCCGCAGGAACTTGGCGTAGTCCTCGCCGCCGAGATACCAGCCTTCCCAGCCCAGCTTCTCGAGCGTCTGCTTCCACGCCGGGGTCTCGGTCGCGCTCTTCACCAGCTTCACCAGGCCGTCGCGCTGCTGCGCGGTGAGGCCCGGCGCGCCGAAGATGCCGCGCCAGTTGCCGAGCTCCACGTTGATCTTCTGTTCCTTGAGCGAAGCGATGCCCTCGAGCTTCTTCGGGCTGGATTGCGCGAGCGCGCGCATCTTGCCCGACTTGATCTGCTCGGCGAACTCGCCCAGTCCCGATACGCCGGCGGTGACGTGCCCGCCGAGGATCGCGGCGATCGCTTCGCCGCCGCCCTTGAACGCCACGTAGTTGATCTTCGCCGGGTCGACGCCGACGTCCTTCGCGATCAGGCCGATCAGGATGTGGTCGGTGCCGCCGGCCGAGCCGCCGCCCCAGGACACTTTGCCCGGGTTCTCCTTGAACGCCTTGACCAGGTCGGCCATCGTCTTGTGGGGCGAATTGGCCGGCACCACGATCACTTCCCATTCGCTCGTCAGGCGCGCGATCGGCGTGACTTGCGACAGGTTCACCGGCGACTTGTTGAGAATGATGCCGCCGACCATCACCATGCCGCCGATCATCACCGAGTTCGCATCGCCCTTGGCGGAGTTGACGAACTGCGCCAGGCCGATGGTGCCGGCGGCGCCGCCCTTGTTGTCGAATTGAACGCTGGAAACGAGCTTCGCGCTCTGCATCGCGGCGGCCAGGTTGCGGCCGGTCTGGTCCCAGCCGCCGCCGGGGTTGGCGGGAATCATCATTTTCAGGGCGGGCTGCGCCGAGGCGAGCGCGGCCGTGAGGCCGAGCGCGGCGCCGGCCAGCAGGTTAACGATACTGCGCATGGGGTTTCGTCTCCGTTGAGTGGGCTAGAATGCGGCCCTTTCATTGTAGCGCCCATGATCCGCATCGAGAACCTGGTCAAGACTTTCGGCGCCAAGCGCGCCGTGGACGGCATTTCGTTCGGCGTCGAGCGCGGCGAGGTGCTGGGCTTCCTCGGCCCGAACGGCGCGGGCAAGTCGACCACCATGCGCATGGTCACCGGCTTCATGCCGCCGACCTCCGGTCGCGTGACCATCGGCAGCCACGACGTCGCCGAGTCGCCGCTCGAGGCCAAGCGCCTGATCGGCTACCTGCCCGAGAACGCGGCGTCCTATCCCGACATGACGGTGAGGGGCTTTCTCGAGTTCGCCGCCGAGCTGCGCGGACTCCGAGGGACCAAGCGCAAGCAGGCGGTCAACCGCGTGGTCGAGCGCTGCTTCCTGGAAAGCGTGCTGCGCCAGTCGATCGACACGCTGTCGAAGGGCTACAAGCACCGCACCTGCCTCGCGCAGGCGCTGATCCACGACCCGGAAGTGCTGATCATGGACGAGCCGACCGACGGCCTCGACCCGAACCAGAAGCACGAGGTGAGGAACCTGATCCGCGAGCTCGGGCGCAACAAGGCGATCGTGTTCTCGACCCATATCCTCGAGGAGGTCGACGCCGCCTGCACGCGCGCGATCATCATCGACCGCGGCCGCATCGTCGCCAACGGCACGCCGGAAGAGCTGCGCGCGATGTCCGACCTCGCCGGCGCGGTGACGCTGTCCGCGCACGGCGCGAGCGCGGAGAAACTCTCCACGCTCGGGCGCGTCGAAGATCTCAACGGCGCGTTCCGCGTCTACCCGCGCGACAAGTCGCGCGCCGCGGAGCTGGCGCAGGACGTGGTCGAGCTGGTGAGCCGCGAAGGCTGGAAGGTGGAAGGCATGTTCAGCGAGCGCGGCGAGCTCGACGAAGTATTCCGGCGCATCACGCTGCCCGATACCGTAAAACGATGAGAGCCATCCTCACCATCGCCAAGCGCGAGCTGGTCGCCTATTTCACCTCGCCGGTGGCGTACGTGTTCCTGGTGATCTTCCTGCTGCTCACCGGCTTCTTCACCTTCACCGCCGGCAACTTCTTCGAGCGCGGCGAAGCGAGCCTCGCGGCGTTCTTCGGCTGGCACCCGTGGCTCTATCTGGTGCTGGTGCCGGCGGTCGGCATGCGCGTGTGGGCGGAGGAACGCCGCTCCGGCACGCTCGAGCTGCTGCTCACCATGCCGGTGGCGCCGTGGCAGGCGATCGTCGCCAAGTTCCTCGCGAGCTGGGCGTTCCTGCTGCTCGCGCTCGCGCTCACCTTCCCCGCGATCATCACCGTGAACGTGCTCGGCGATCCGGACAACGGCATCATCGCCGCGGGCTACGCCGGCAGCTTCCTGCTCGCGGGCGCCTACCTCGCGGTGAGCTGCATGACTTCCGCCATGACCCGCAACCAGGTGGTCGCCTTCATCCTGTCGGTGGTGGTGTGCCTGTTCCTGGTGCTCGCCGGCTTCAACCCGGTGACCGACCTGATGACGCGCTGGGCGAGTCCCGCGCTGGTCGACACCGTGGCGGCGTTCTCGGTCGTCACGCACTTCGACGGCTTCCAGCGCGGCGTGATCGACGCCAAGGACCTGATCTACTTCCTGTCGGTGATCGGCTTCGCGTTGTTCGCCACCGGCGTGATCATCCGCGGCCACCGTTCCGGCTGATCCCATGCTGAAAAAATACGAACACCTCGTCTACTCCGCGATCGGGCTGGTGGCGCTGTTCCTGGTCCTGGTCGCGGCCAACTTCCTGGTGGCGCGCGTGCCGGCACGCGTCGACCTCACCGACGGCAACCTCTACACGCTGTCCAACGGCACGCGCAAGGTCCTGCGCGGCCTCGAGTCGCCGGTGCGCGTGAAGCTCTACATGTCGCAGGGCGAAGCCGTGCCGGTGCCGCTGCGCAGCTTCGCGCAGCGCGTCGAGGACCTGGTGCGCGAGTTCAAGGCGGCGGCGGGCGACAAGATCATTCTGGAGAAGCTCGATCCGAAGCCCGACTCCGAGATCGAGGACACCGCGCAGCTCGAAGGCATCGAGCCGCAGCAGCTCGCGTCGGGCGAGCAGTTCTACCTCGGCATCGCGGTGAGCCAGCTCGACCGCAAGCAGGCGATCCCCGGGGTGTCGCCGCAGCGCGAGCGCCTGCTCGAGTACGACCTGGTGCGCGCCATCGCGCGCGTCGGCAGCGCCGAGCGGCCGAAGATCGGCCTGATGGCCGGGCTGCCGGTGCTGGGCGAGAAATTCAACCCGTTCACGCGCCAGTCGTCCGAGCCATGGGTGCTCGCCAACGAGCTCAAGCGCGACTTCGAGGTGAAGGAAGTGCCGCTGATGGCGAAGGAGATCGACAAGGATCTCAATGTGCTGCTGCTGATCCATCCGCGCGACGTGCCGCCGCAGACCGAGTACGCGCTCGACCAGTTCGTGATGCGCGGCGGCAAGCTGATCGCGTTCGTCGATCCGTACGCCTACTTCGACCAGGGCGGCCCGCAGATGCCGGGCATGCCGCAAATGCCGTCGAGCTCGACCCTGCCGACGCTGTTCAAGGCCTGGGGCGTCACCATGGATCCGGGCAAGGTGGTGTCCGACGTGGTGTTCGGCTCGGGCGGCGGCGCGCGCTATACGCCGACCGTGCTTTCGCTCAACCGCACCGCGTTCAGCCGCGACGATGTGGTCACCAGCCAGATCGAGACGTTGCTCTACGCCTTTGGCGGCGCGTTGCAGCTCAAGCTGCCGGAAAACCTCAAGGCTACCGAGCTGGTGAAGAGCTCGCCCAATTCGATGCTGGTGGACAACCTGACCGCCACGAAATCGGGCGACGAAGCCACGCGCAATTTCAAGCCGTCGGGCCAGCCGATGCCGCTCGCCGTGCGCCTCACCGGCAAGTTCAAGACCGCGTTTCCGGACGGCTTGAAGGAGGAAAAAGACAAGCCGGTGGCCGGCACGCCGGCGCTGCGCGAATCCGGCGACAACTCAGTGATCATCGTCGCCGACGTCGACATGCTGGCCGACGGCGCGGCGATCGACGTGCAGGAAGTGTTCGGCCGCCGCATCGTGGTGCCCTCCAACGGCAACCTCGCGTTCGCCATCGGCATGGTCGAGCAGTTCGCCGCCGGCAACGACCTGATCTCGCTGCGCAGCCGCGCCGCCGCGTTCCGCCCGCTCACCGTGGTGCGCGAGCTGGAGGCCGAAGCGCAGAAGGAATACTTCGGCCGCATCCAGTCGCTGGAAGAAGAGAAGCAGAAAACGCAAGCCAGGCTGCAGGAGCTGCAGAAGGCGCAGGGCGGCGCGGCCAAGGGCGCGCAGATCCTGAGCCCCGAGCAGCAGGCCGAGCTCGAGCGCTTCAAGAAGACCTACGTCGAGACCAACCTGGCGCTGAAAGAGCTGCGCAAGAACCTGCGCCAGGACGCCGAGGCGCTGGTGTTCTGGACCAAGCTGGCGAACATCGCGGTGATGCCGCTGCTCGTCGCGCTGGCGGGCCTGCTGGTGGCGTTCCTGAGGAGAAGGATCGCTTGAGCTCCCGGGTCGCCGCGATCCTCGTCGTGCTGCTGGTGATCCTCGGCGGCGCGGCGCTGCTCTACCGCCACGAAGAGGGCGGGCGCCGGCCCGACAACGTCGCGAGCCTCGGGCGCACGGTGTTCAAGGACCTGAAGGCCGCCGACATCACGGCGATCCGCATCGTCGAGCCGAAGGAGACGCTCACCCTGCAGCGCAAGGAAGAGCGCTGGGTGATCGTGGAGCGCGCCGAGTTTCCGGCCGATATCGGCAAGGTGCGCGAGTTCGTCCTCAAGGTGATCGGCCTGAAGATCGGCCAGAGCGAGCCGCTGGGCGAGAAAGACCGCGCGCGCCTCAACCTGGATGGCTCGGGAACCAGGGTCGAGTTCAAGGCGGCCGACGGCAAGGACCTCGGCGTGTTCACCGTGGGGCGCAAGTACTTCAAGCGCGAGGTGGAGAACCCGGCCAAGGCGATCCCCGACGGCCGCTTCGTCGCCCTGCCGGGCGACGCCAGCACCGCCTACCTGGTCGGCGATCCGTTAACCCAGGCGGCAGCGAAGAGTGCCGAATGGATCGACCACACCGCCTTCCAGGTGGAAAAGGTAAAGACCCTGGAGGTGCGCTATCCGGCAGGGGGCGGATGGCGCATCGAGCGCAGTGGCGACAATGCTGAATGGAAGCTGACGGGCGCGAACCCCGGCGAAAAGCTCGACATTTCGAGGGCCAACGCCGCTTCCTATTCGCTGCAGCTGCTCGAGCTGGCGGACGTCGCGCCCAAGGACGCCGCACAGGACGGGAACGTGAGCGGACTCGACAAGCCGATCCTGGTCGAGGCCATCACGCTCGAAGGGCTTTCTTACACGATCAGGATCGGAAAGCTGGTCGGCGAGAACTACTACGTGAGCTTCGCTTCGAGTGGCACGCGCAATGCGGGCGACAAGCCGGAGGAAAAAGCCAAGACCGAGGACAAGGCGGCGCGCGAGAAGATGCTCGCGCAGCACGTCCTGCTGATCCCGAAGTCCAAGCTCGAAGACACGCTGAAGCCGCGGGCCGAGTTGCTGGAAAAACCCAGCCAGAAGAAGTAGCGCGCCACTTCGGCGCGTCATCCAATCCCTGCCTAGCGGACCACTTCCGGCGGGCTGTCGCCGATGGTCCGTGTAGCCGGTCTCCTTTTAGTCTGAGCGCACCTTTTTCGGAGGAGCGCTCTCATGTTCACCAAGCAGCAAATCGCGGCCGCCGCAGCGGCGATCCTGGTCGCGACGCCCGCAGTCGCAGCCGATCCGTTCGCGGACCAGGCCCCTGGCGTGATGTTCTTCTTCAGCATCCCGCTCGACGCCAAGACACCCAAGCAGCAGACGCCGGCCCTCGGCCTGTCGTTCCAGGGCGAGCGCGCCTACCAGCGCGTGACCATCGACACCCGCATGTTCGCCGCCTACGACCGCATGGGCTTCACCGGGCTGGAAGCCGTTTCGGCCAAGTGGATCGTCGCCGGTGTGGTCGCCGCGGGCGCGGGCGTGGCGGTGGCCTCGAAGGACAAGAAGACCAGCGAGAGCCGCCAGGAACAGCAGCAGGCGCAGCAGGTGCAGCAGCAGCAGAACCAGCAGGCCGGCGGCGGCAACAACGGCGCCGTCCCCTGCCCGACGGCCTGCAGCTTCAGCGGCCGCTGGTTCTAGCCGCGGCTTTACGCCGCGCGTAGGGCGCGGCGCTGCAGTTTCGCAGGGGAGTGCCCGGGGGTCGGGCACTCCCTTAGACTTTCAGGGTGGCGTTCGACCCGCAGCACGTCCCGGAAATCGCCGGGGTCATCCAGCTCGCGATCGCCCCCGTTTTCATGCTGACCGCCGTCGGCACGGTGATCGGCGCCCTCAACATCCGTCTCGGTCGCGCGGTGGACCGCCGGCGCGAGCTCGAAGAGCGGCTGCACGCCATGTCGCGCGACGAGCTGCCCTCCGCCCAGGACGAGCTCGCCACCATCGCGCGGCGCATCCGCTTTGTCTACCTCTCGATCGTTTTCGCCGTAATTTCAGCCCTGTTCGTCGCGCTGCTGATCGCCGGCGCGTTCCTCGGCGCGTTCGTGCGCACCGACCTCTCGCTCACCATCGCCGGCATGTTCATCTGCGCGATGATCGCGCTCATCGTCTGCCTGCTGCTGTTCCTGCGCGAGATCTTTCTGGCGGTATCGACCCCGCGGTACGTGCCGCGGTAATATGGTTTTGGAGGAAGTGAAGTCACAGGAGGAGCCCCGTGGCACATTCGATCAAGCGAATCAGGACGATCGCGCTCGTCGGACAGTCGGGGTCGGGTAAGACCTCGCTGACCGAGGCGCTGCTCGCCAAGGCGGGGGCGATCCCCGCTGCGGGCAGCGTCGAGCGCGGCACTACCGTCGGCGACTACACCCCGCTCGAGAAGCAGCTGCAGCATTCCCTCAAGCTCGCGGTGGCGAGTTTTGATGTTCAGGAAACAAAAGTTCATTTGCTGGACACCCCCGGCTACCCCGACTTCCTCGGCCACGCGCTGCCCGCGCTCGCCGCGGTCGAGACCGCCGCGGTGGTGATCAACGCGCAGAACGGCATCGAGATGATGACCGGCCGCTTCCTGCAGGCCGCCGCCAAGCGCGGCCTCGACCGGCTCATCGTGGTGAACAAGATCGACGCCGACAACGTCGACCTCGAGGAATTGCTGGAACAGATCCAGGCGGCGTTCGGCAAGGAATGCCTGCCGCTCAACCTGCCGGCCGGGCGCGCAAGCAAGGTCTCCGACTGCTTCTTCGCGCCCTCGGGCGAGGCCGATTTCAGCTCGGTGGAGGAAGCGCACCAGAAGCTCATCGACCAGGTGGTCGAGGTCGACGAGAAGCTGATGGAGAAGTACCTCGAGAAGGGCGAAGTGAGCCCCGAGGAGCTGCACGAGCCGCTCGAGGCCGCGCTGCGCGAAGGCCACCTCATCCCGGTGGTGTTCGTGTCGGCCAAGACCGGCGCCGGCATCGGCGAGCTGCTCGACGTGATCGTCAAGCTGCTGCCCAACCCGACCGAGGGCAATGCGCCCTCGTACGTCGTCACCAAGGCGGA
>Ga0105243_10004831_pt1 | contig 10585 bp, 11 predicted proteins | sample KBSM34metaG_FD_81525 | JGI IMG/M metagenome (GOLD analysis project Ga0105243, IMG submission 81525) | Miscanthus rhizosphere microbial communities from Kellogg Biological Station, Michigan, USA - KBS M3-4 metaG | ecosystem: Host-associated > Plants > Roots > Rhizosphere > Soil | place...
AATCGATCATCCCCGCGAGGCCGCCCAGGGCCGCGACGATATCCGCACCGAATGCGCCGGGCGCGTTGCCGGCCATGGTTAGCCCAGGAAGGAGCGTCGCGGCAAGGAGTTGATCGCCGTGGGGCTGCTGATGCTCGCCGGGCGTGTCGACCACGATGACCGGGCCAAGTGGATCCGTGTGGGCTGGGAGCGGCGACGCTGGGGCTTACGTCGGAGTTTGGATTCGACCCAAGCTGAAACCCCACTTTGCGTTTGAGTGGTGATCAGCACGTGGCACGGCAGCAATGCAGGCTGGAATACCGGCTGCAGTGACTGTCCTGAGATCCGCTTGCAGCCGGAATTGCAATGAAGTGTGTTTGGCCCCGGCCAGAGCAGTCGCTTTGCGTCTCGCTCGGGGCCAGATCGGATATCTCAGATCTGAAATATCCGCCGTTTCAATTAGTGCTGATGCCGCGCATACAAAGCGGCGACGGCGCTGCCCGCACTGATGCCGAAGACGAAGAGCATAAACCATTCGACCACGATCTCCCCTCCTCCCGTGGTGAGCGCCTTCGAGAGCGCTTCTACATGCTCCTTACCCATTTGAGGCAGGTTGCAGCTGTCCGGCGTATGTGCGGCGGGCTTCGGCTAACGCTTCGGCGGCGTTCACTTGCCGTCCGCCTGAACCGTGCCAGGGCGGTAGTGGATTCGGCGATGATCCGGGTGATCCCCGCGGCTACAGCCGGGTAATGAGTGGCGGCGGCTGTTGTGGGGCGTAGCGGCAACGCACTCGCACGAGCGGCTGCCTGTCGTCCGCGGGCTCGACCAGGCAATCGTGATCTCGTCGTGGTTGGTGATCTGCCAGCACTAGGTTTGTCATTGGGATCTGCTCCTTAGACGATGTGGATCTCCTGGCCCGGCGGGTGCTCACTACACCTGTCCGGGCCGCTTGCGTGTTTTAGGGTCAGCAACCTCCCTTCGGGTGTCACTTCGTCAGAGCTTGAATCGGCGCCAGTCTCGCCGGGTCGTCGTCGCCGCCAGCAAATCGAGGCTGAGAGAGTATGTTGCCAATCGGGATTCACTCATCAACAAGTGGAATCCTCAGGCCTGGTGGCGTCCACCCGACTCCACCAAGCCGCTTTCCTTAACGGTCACGCTGTTTGATCTTGTTATCTCCTCCGATCCGAGCGAAACCTGCCCGATACTGCTGCCACAGCGCACATCTCGGGCAGGCTCATTGCGCCCCTGTCGCATAGCGTTTAGCGGGTCGGCACCCGAAGATGCCCGGCGAGCCATCGCGGTGGAGCCGGGCTCGTTCGAACAATCCTGATTTCACCTGATCATTCGATAGCTCGTGAACAGCGCTCCATCGTCGGCGTACAGCGCGTGGTGGAGCCGGAACCCGCTTGGCGTCGGGAGGGCAGCGCCGCTGGTGGACCGCGAACCCTGGCCCCCGACCACAACTGGAGCAAGTGTCAGAGCCATCTCATCGACCAGTCCGGCCGCAAGGAGATCATTGTGCAGCCGCGGACCACCTTCACAGAGCAGCCGCGGCAGACCAGTGCCCGCCAGCTGGTCAATGATCATTTCTAGATTGAGCGCGCTGCCCTCGGCCTGCTGCACGGTGATGCCTGCGGTTCGTAGCGGCTCAAGATCATCTTGGGATTTGTCCGAGGTGGTGATGATCATGACACTTCCGCCGGTTCCCTCAGCGGGCGTGGCGATCACTGGATCAAGATCGGCACTCGCAGAGATGATCACTAGTACGGGATACGGAGCCAAACCTTCCTGCTCCCGGATCTCCAGCTGCCAAGGGTCAAGATCAATAGCGCGATAGCCCTCACGACGCACCGTGTTGGCGCCTACCAAAACCGCATCAGCCAAGGCGCGCTGTAGCGAAAAAACATGATGATCACTTGCTGTGTTGATGGTGCCCGACCTCCCATCGGGACCTTGCACCGAACCGTCCAGCGACATCACGAAGTTCGTTCGCAGCCAGCCACGCCCCTCTGAGACCGGCAGCCGATACAGCTCGATCAGCTCGGACTCGTCCACCCTCCGAGGTGCGCCAGCATCCGGACCGAAGATCAGCTGCACCGCACCATCCTCGCATGTCTGGCAATCGAGGATTGATCACATCCGGACGCGTGGGTACGGCAGAATCGGCGCATGGCGAAGAAGAGCAAGCATGACGATGGATCACAGCCCAGCGACCCGCTGAGCACATTGCTCCGGCTGCCCGCCGGGCCCGTCGAGATGGGCTCGCTCGATCCGGCCGCCACGACAGGCTTTCCGGGGGACAAGGACGACGCGCCGGCGATCACCGAATCTCTTGCGCCAGAGCTGGGCGATCTTCAGGAGCGGCTGTTCGCCGCGGGTCGGGTCGCGGAGGGCACCAGTCCAAAGATCTTGGTCGTACTGCAGGGATTGGATACCTCAGGCAAGGGCGGTGTTATTCGCCACGCCATTGGCATGGTTGATCCGCAAGGCGTGAAGATCAAAGCTTTCAAGGCTCCGACCGAGGAGGAGCGTGCGCACCCGTACTTGTGGCGTATCGAGCGCGAACTGCCGGCGCCAGGCATGATCGGGATCTTCGACCGGTCCCACTACGAAGATGTGTTGGTCGTACGAGTGAACAACCTGGTTGACGAATCGGTGTGGAGCAAGCGTTACGACGAAATCAATGCGTGGGAGGAGGACTTGGTCGACCAGGGCACGGTGTTGATCAAGTGCTTTCTCAATCTTTCCTCGGCCGAACAGAAAGACCGATTGCTGGCTCGGCTGGACGATCCGACCAAACACTGGAAGTACAACCCGGGCGATGTCGACGAGCGTGCCAAGTGGCCTGCCTACATGGCGGCCTACCAAGCGGTCCTGGAGCGTTGCAACACCAAGCGTGCACCGTGGTACGTGATTCCGGCCGACCGCAAGTGGTATCGGAATTGGGCGGTCGCTCAATTGCTGGTGGAGCACCTGCGAGCCCTCTATCTCAGTTGGCCGACTGCCGAGTTCGACGTCGAGAAGGAAAAGGAGCGAGTCGCGGCGAGCTAAGAGTTATGCGCCGACCACCGACAGGTGGCGTACCGGCGCTGGCTCATGATCGGCAGTCTCGAGCTCGTGAAGATCAACGAGATCCATCGCGGCGATCACATAGCGGATCAGGGCCACCTCAGCGATCTCGGGCTCGCCACCCATCGGAGCTGAAACCGCGACGGCGCCGGCCTGGAATGCGAGGTCGGCCTGATGCCGGTAGAGCAGGCCTGGCGCGAGGAACCAGCTGCCGACGGCGATGTGTCGCCGGCCCTGGCCGCGCAGTGTACGAATCGCCTCGGCAGCGGAGGGTCCCGAGCCGGTTGCAAACGCAGTCACGCAGGGCAGCCGGTGATGCGTCGCCCATTGCCTGGCCCGTCGTGCGACCAGCGCATTGCTCCTGATGTCGCAGCTTCCAGCAGCCGCGAACACCAGCCCATCCAACTCCGCGACGTGCCGAGCGCGCAGTGCGTCACGAAGCCGACGATCGATGATCGACAACAGCTGCGTCTCAGGCCCGATGGGGCGGGAGGCGATGACGCGCAACTCTGGGAAGCTCGCCCTCACCTGGGCGAGCAGCGCCGGCACGTCGGCTTGCACATGGAACGCGTCCGACAGCAGGAGCGGCACGAAGACGATCTCCTCGACTCCGCGGCTGACCAGCTTGTTGACGACCTGGATGCCGCTGGGCGTGCAGTGATCGAGGAAGGCGACGTGGATGTCGAGCTCGGGCCGGATCGCCAGCAGACCCTCTCGGATCTGATGGCTGACCTGCGGCACCTGAGGATCGTTGCTTCCGTGGCCGAGGAGGATCAGTGATGGAGCAGTCATGATGTCTTTCCTTGTTGTGCGGGCTGGTACTGAGTGTCCGCGGACTTGGCGGTGAGGGGAGTTGAGCCGGCGAGGCCGGCGCCGAGTGTCCAGCCGTCCGTATCGTCGACGATGATGAACGCTCCGGTCGCGCGGTGCTCGCGGTAGGAGTCGATCGGCAGCGGCGAAGCCAAGGCGAGCCGGATACGGCCGATGTCGTTGAGGGCAAGGGAGGTGACCGGCCGCCAGCACGGCACCGTTCCGGACTCGAAGTCGAGGTCGAGTACGCCGTCGATCGACGACACCTTGGCTTTGGTGATTGATGTGCCGTGCTGGATCAGTACCCGGGCGCCCACGGTGAGCTCGCGTTCGGCGAGCCAGGAAACGGTGGCACTGAGATCGCGAATCGGCGCTGGTGGTGCATCAGTTGCGGCGATTATGTCGCCCCGAGAAATATCGACATCGGTGCCCAATCTAATCACCACCGACTGCCCGGCGACTGCCAGGTCTAGTGGACCGTCGGGGGTGTCGATCGCCTCAACCACCGCATGTGAGCCTCGGGGCAGTACAACGACCTCGTCGCCGGGACGCACGCGTCCGGACTCGATCTTGCCGGCGTAGCCGCGGTAGTCGCCGTTCACCTCGGGAGCACGAGCGGCCCATGGGGCGCGCGCGGCGGACTGCGGCCGCACGACGTGTTGCACCGGGAACCGGAAGTCGGCACCGACCGCGAGGCGGGTGTCGTCAACATTCTCCAGATAGCCGAGCACGGTTGGTCCGTCGTACCAAGGGGTGCGGTGTGATCGTGTTACGACGTTGTCACCCTCGGTTGCTGAAACGGGGATGCAATGCGTCTCCAGGACACCGAGGCTACGAGCCAGCAAGGCAAAGTCGGTGGCGATGGCTATGAACGCGTCCTCGGAGTAGTTCATCAAGTCGATCTTGTTCACGACGAGTACGACATGCGGCACGCGGAGCAGGGACGCTACAGCCAAGTGGCGACGAGTCTGTTCGACCACACCTTTACGGGCGTCGACCAGCAGCACGATCACATCCGCGGTAGAAGAGCCCGTCACAGTGTTCCGCGTGTACTGCACATGCCCAGGGCAATCGGCAAGGATGAATTTCCGTGCTGGCGTTGCGAAGTAGCGGTACGCGACATCGATCGTGATGCCCTGCTCACGCTCGGCACGCAGACCGTCGGTGAGCAAAGCAAGATCAGCTCGATCTAGACCTCTGCGCTTGCTGACCTGCTCAACATGATCAAGAGTGTCCGCAAGCACCGAGTTGGTGTCGAAGAGCAGCCGTCCGACCAGGGTTGACTTGCCGTCGTCGACCGAGCCGGCGGTGGCCAGCCGGAGCAGTGTACGACCACCGGTGAGGTTGGGGCCCGGAGGCGAGTGAGGGGAGCGCAACGGCATCAAAAGTAGCCTTCCCGCTTTCGATCTTCCATGGCAGCTTCGGACAGCCGGTCGTCAGCCCGCGTTGCGCCACGCTCAGTCAGCTGACTCAGCCCGACCTCGGTGATCACGTCGTGCACGGTACTGGCCGCGGAGAGTATGGCGGCGGTGCAGGACATGTCCCCGACGGTGCGGTAGCGGACGGAATGCACCTCCACCACGTCCCCCGCACGTGCCGGCGTGACCTCGGTGATCGCAATCCACATGCCATCCCGAAGGGTCACCTCCCGCTCGTGGGCGTAATAGATCGGCGGCAAGTTGATCTTCTCTGCCGCGATGTAGTCCCAGACATCGAGCTCGGTCCAGTTGGAGAGCGGGAAGATTCGAACATGCTCGCCGGGCAGATGGCGCCCGTTGTAGAGCGACCAGAGCTCTGGGCGCTGATTGCGCGGCTCCCACTGACCGAACTCATCGCGCATGCTGAAGACCCGCTCCTTCGCGCGGGCTCGCTCCTCATCGCGCCGCCCGCCGCCGAAGACGGCATCATGCCGGCCGGCGGTGATCGCATCCAGCAGCGGCAGAGTCTGGAGTGGGTTGCGGGTGCCGTCCGGTCGCTCCCGGAGCCGGCCGTCATCGATGTAGTCCTGCACAGCGGCGATCTTGATCGAGGCGCCGTAGAAGTCGACGGCCTGATCGCGAAACTGCAGCACTTCAGGAAAGTTGTGCCCAGTGTCCACATGCAGCAGCTGGAAAGGGATGGGAGCCGGCCAGAACGCCTTCGCCGCCAGATGCACCATGACGACAGAGTCCTTGCCACCCGAGAAGAGCATGATAGGCGAGGAGAACGTCGCGGCAACCTCGCGAATTATGTGAATCGACTCCGACTCAAGCGCTTGGAGTTCGGTCAGCGGCCGCAGTTGATCAGTGTTCACCAGAGGTCCCTCCCGACGATTGCCGAGAGCAGAGCCTTCGACATCTGGACTGCGGTTGCAAGATCAACACTTCCGGTATCGACCACCAGCTCGGCCTGCGTGGGCACCTCGTAGGGGTCGTCGACGCCGGTCAATCCTCGCAGCTCACCACGGCGTGCCCGAGCATAGAGACCTTTGACGTCACGAGCCTCAGCGATCTCCAGCGGCGTGGCGACGTGCACCTCGGCGAACGGCACCGCGCCGCGGTCATGATCATCGCGTACGGCGTCGCGAGCTTCTGCGTACGGGGCGATCACCGGCACCAGCACGATGACGCCGTGCGAGGCAAGCATCCGTGCTACCCAGCCGATCCTGGTGACATTGAGGTCGCGGTCCTGGCGACTGAAGCCCAGGCCAGCGGAGAGATGCGGCCGCACCTCGTCGCCATCCAACACCTGCACGCGCTCGCCCGTAGTATGCAGCTGCTCAGCGAGAGCGTGGGCAATGGTGGACTTTCCAGCTGACGGCAGACCGGTGAACCAGAGCGTTGCTCCCTTTCGCCCACCACGTATCGGGGCGCCCTGGATCTGATCATCCCGACTTGTCGCATCCGCGATCGCAGTCCGGGCGGTCACAGGTTGATCCCACATTCCGTCTTGGCGAAACCGGCCCATCGGCCCGCCCGCGGATCGTTGCTGGACGCTTTGCTCGTGCAAGGCTCGCAGCCAATCGATGTGTAGCCGTCCTCGAGCAACGGGTTGATCATGAGCGCATTGATCTCGATATAGCGCGCTACGTCTTCATCACTCCACGCGGCGAGAGGAGCAATCCTGATCAACTTCCGTGTCGCGTCCCACGACACCAATGGCGTGTTGGCCCGTGCCGGCGAGTCCGCGCGGCGCACGCCTGTCGCCCATGCGGCGTACGGCTCAAGAGCCTTGCCGAGCGGGGCGACCTTGCGGAGTGCGCAGCATCGGTCGGGATCGCGGGCGAACAGATCCTTGCCCCAGGTTGCATCCTGCTCGGCCACCGTCTGTTGCGGAGTCACGTTGATCACGTTGACGTGGTGCACCAGCTTGACGGCGTCACGAGTGCCGATCGTCTCGACGAAGTGGTAACCGGTGTCGAGGAAGATCACGTCAATGCCGGGAGCAACCTGTTCGGCGAGATGGATCATCACGGTATCGGCCATCGAGGAGGCCACCACCAGCTTGCCGCCGAACTGATCATGGGCCCAGGTCAAGATCTGCAACGGTGAGGCACCCTCGAGATCACGATTGGCCTGAGCGGCGACGTCGGACAGGTCCACTGTGGTGCTCATACGGATCGGCCCCGTGGCGCGAGGCCGAGAAACGTCACCGAGAACGCTCGCCAGCAACTCCGGCACTCCCAGCCGCCCGTGTCCAGCGGGAAGAGGGTCTCCTCGGCGCAGTACGGGCAATACAGCACGGTCTGCCGGTTAGCGTGCGAGGTCTCTGTGCTCATGAAAGGACTACCTCATCGGCGCGCGTAACCCACTGGGCAAACCGCTCACCGTCGCGCCTCTCCGCGACGAAGTTTCGCGCCAGCCGCTCTATGTAGTCCGGCAAGTCGGCAGCTGTCACCTTGTGTCCGCGCAGCTTGCGGCCGAAGCCCGCGTCGAGCCCCAGTCCGCCGCCGAGGTGCACCTGATAGCCCTCGACCTGATCACCGTCCGGGCCTACCACTAGCTGGCCCTTGAGGCCGATGTCGGCGACCTGGATACGGGCACAGGAATTGGGGCAGCCGTTGATGTGGACGCTGATGGGGGAGTCGAGGGCTCCCAGTCGACGCTCGAGCTCATCGACGACTCGCGCTGCTTGCGCCTTCGTCTCGACAATCGCGAGCTTGCAGAACTCGATGCCCGTGCACGCCATCACAGAGCGACGCCAGGTGTCGCGACGTGCCGATAGACCGCAGTCCTCGACGTCAGCCTGGAACGTAGGCACCTGTGCTTCATCCAGATCAAGTACCAGCAGTTTCTGCATCGGGGTCGTTCGGATGCGACGTGAACCGTGTGCCTCGGCAACCTCGGCCAGCCGCAACAGGCTGCCGCCATTCACTCGGCCGGCCACCGGTGAGAGCCCGACAAAGTACTTGCCGTCCTTCTGACGGTGGACCCCGACGTGATCACCAGGTTCGGTCGGCACCGCGGGTGCGGGGCCATCGATCAGGGGCCGCTTGAGATATTCCGTCTCAAGGACGTTGCGGAACTTTTCCGCACCCCAATCAGCAACGAGGAACTTGATGCGAGCTCGGGTGCGCAGTCGCCGATAGCCGTAGTCACGGAAGAGTGCGACGACGCCTGCCCAGACCTCGGCAACCTCCTCGCGCGGCACCCAGCTACCGAGGCGTACGGCAAGCATCGGATTGGTGGACAGACCGCCGCCTACCCAGAGATCGAAGCCAGGACCGTACTCGGGGTGCACGACGCCGACAAAGGCGATGTCATTGACCTCAGGCGCAACATCGTGCACGGGATGGCCGGTCAGAGCGGTCTTGAACTTACGCGGCAGATTGGCGTACTCCGGGTCACCGATGTAGCGATCGACGATGTCGCGGATTGCCGGTGTCGGATCGATGATCTCCTCGTCCGCGATGCCGGCAACGGGCGAACCCAGGATCACGCGTGGGCAGTCCCCGCACGCTTCGGTGGTTTCCAGTCCCACCGCCTCCAGGCGGCGCCAGATCTCGGGAACGTCTTCGATGCGAATCCAGTGCAACTGCACGTTTTGCCGGTCAGTTATGTCGGCGGTGTCACGCGCAAAATCAACCGAGATCTGCCCGATGACCCGTAGTTGCTCGGTCGTCAGCGCACCGCCATCGATGCGGATGCGGAGCATGAAGTACTCATCATCGAGCTCCCACGGCTCGAGTGTCGCGGTCTTGCCGCCGTCGATCCCGGGCCGACGCTGGGTATACAGCCCGTACCAGCGGAAGCGACCACGAAGATCATTGGGATCGATGGAGGCGAAGCCGCGCTTGGCGTAGACGTTCTCGATGCGTGCCCGGACGTTGAGCGGATGGTCGTCCTTCTTGGACTGCTCGTTGGGATTGAGCGGCTCGCGATATCCGAGTGCCCACTGTCCTTCGCCCTTTTTACGGCGGGGATTGGCCGCCCTGGGCCGCGGGGTCGGCGCGGCCCTGCTCAGGCCGGTTGTCTCGACAGCAGTCTCGGTGGTCACAGTGTCCTCGTTCTCCTAAGAGCAGCACGATCCGATCTGGCAGAGGTAGGCAATTTCGGTGCCAGCCGGATGCTGCGGGCCAGTGAATTCAGGCAGCGCAGCAGTGACACATCATCGACTTCGTCCGGCCAAGATCGACGAAGCGTCGCGCGGTCAGATCGAGCTTCCGAGTCTCCGGAGCGATGCGCACGGACCCAACACTCCGCTAATCACGGTGATCGAATCAAATCGTTTCCCAGAATGTGAGAAAGCTGTCCATTTATTGGGATTTCCCGCGGCGTAGGGCACGTATGCCGGCAAGCGTGCTGCTCTGTGCGTTCTTGGCGGTAGGTGTGTCCTCAACGGTGTCGGGCGCGTTGTGGTGAATTCCAGACAGCTTGGGAAAAAACTCGTCGAGGCTGGAGTTGAACGCGGCGCCGATCAGTACGGCGACAGAAATGACATAGAGCCAGATCAGGAATGCAATCGGAGCCGCCAGCGGCCCATAGATCGTAGTACTGCCGATCGATTTAGTCAGCACCAAGCGCAACAGCACGCTGCCGACCAGCCACATGGCCATCGTGACGGCGGCACCCGGCAGATCGGCCCGCCAGCGCGTACGAACCGGAACCGACAAGTGATAGAGCGTCGCCAACATGCAGACTGAGCCGAGAAGTACGACTGGCCAATAAAGATCCCCGATGATTCCCAGACCCGGCGGTAGCACCCGGTTCACCAAGGTAGGGCCGGCCAAGATCAGCGGCAGCAAAACGATTCCGGCTACCAGGAAGACCACATAGAGCGCAAAAGAAAGGACCCGGGTCCGCACAATGCCACGCTTGCCCGCCATGCCGTACATGATCGTGATCGTGTCGACGAAGACGTTGAGTGCGCGTGAACCAGACCACAAGGCGATGATGAACCCGATCGAGATCACCGCGGCCTGGCCGCGGGAGAGCACATCATCGATGGTCGGTTGGATCACGGTCTCGACCACGTCCGGTGTCAGGATGCGCCCGGACAATTCGAGCAGCTGCTCACGGAATCCGGCAATCGTCCGGATGTCCAGAGTGCTCGTCACGAAACCGACGGCACCGGCGAGTCCAAAGATCAGCGGTGGCAGCGAGAGAACTGCGAAGAACGCCGCCTCGGCGCCCAGTCCCATTACCCGACAACGGAAACAGATGGCGGCGGTCTCGATGATCACACGCCAGGCTCGTTGCGGCCGGGTAAGTCCGCGAGGCGCCGTTTCGAGAGGCTCTGAGGCGTCCTC
>Ga0105243_10004834_pt1 | contig 10581 bp, 8 predicted proteins | sample KBSM34metaG_FD_81525 | JGI IMG/M metagenome (GOLD analysis project Ga0105243, IMG submission 81525) | Miscanthus rhizosphere microbial communities from Kellogg Biological Station, Michigan, USA - KBS M3-4 metaG | ecosystem: Host-associated > Plants > Roots > Rhizosphere > Soil | place: Michigan...
CATGCGGGCTGTTGCTCCAGCTCGCCGCCTCGATCAGGTCCTTTCGTCCCAGCAGCAATCCCGCATTCTGCGGTCCCCGGATGCCCTTGCCGCCCGAGAAGGTCACCAGGTCGAATCCCATCTGGGTGTAGTTCCACAAGTTGGAGATCGGCGGCACGTCGGCGGCGGCGTCGTTAAAGCAAGGCACGCCATGGCGGTGGGCGGCCGCGATCCATTGTTCGCGCGAGATCTGTCCTCCCTCCGCCGCATTGAAGAAATGGCACATCACCGTGCGGTCGGTGAACGCCTTCTCATACTCAGCGAGCGTCTCGACTTCGACAAAGCGGACGCCGCAATTCTTGATCGCGTGGTCGTAGCCATAGCGATGCGACTTTTGGACGATGACCTCGTTTTTCAATCCGGATGTTTCCAGCGGCAAAAGGGCGACGGCTTTCTGGTTTCCCACCGTCATGCATGCCGCGGTCCCCAAGGTGAGAGCGGATGCCGCGCCCGCACTCACCAGTGCCGCCTCGCATTTCAGCCGCTGGGCAAGATATTCGCCGGATCTGCGCTGCAATTCCGCCAGCCGGACGGGATTCTTGGCCGCTTGCGCCACGGCAGCCTGGACGGATGGCGGCATGATCGAAGCCGTCAGAGAAGTGTAGGTGCCGGCGGCATTGATGATCTTGGTGACGCCGAGTTTTGTATAGTAATCCGCGGCCGTCGCCGGCGCGGCTTCCGCGGCAAGGGGTGCCGTGCTCACCAGGCCGCTTGCGGCCAAGGCGTTGCGGGTCCAAGAGAAAAAACTGCGGCGTGTGGTGGACATTTTTCCCTCCGGCTGGGCATGCGTTGTCATGTTAGTTCGCCGGCCTCGCTTGCGCCATGTCCGGCAGCCGGCCGGAGCCGGCGCCCCTCGGCTATTTGCCAGCCCAGCAGAACCGGAACGCCGACGGCAATATCCCTGGCGCGGCGCAACATGGAGGCGGCAAGACCGATTTCGGGCGAGAGGCCGAACAGGGGCATGAGGGCGGCATAGCCGGCTTCCTGCACACCCAAGGCGGCAGGCACGAAGACGGTGGCACTGCGCAAGGCTTCCAGCAGGCTTTGGACCGCCAAGGCAGACGACAGGCTGAGGGGCGAACCCAAGACCCAAAACAGCAGCCACAACCACACACCGCTGGCGCACCAGCCGAAGATGTGAAGCCCCACCGACAGCGCCACGCGGCGGCGCTGCCGGTAAAGGCCATGGATGGCTTCCCGAAAGTCAGTGGTGGAGGCTGTGCCCAGCAGCGCCTGTGCGAAATGGCTTCCGGCGAGCTGCAAGAAGGCGAAGACGACGATTCCCGCCGCAAACAGCAGCGCCCCTGCCGCCAGCCACCCGAAATAAGGACCAAGATGGGGATCGGCCTGGAGGGCCGGCGCAGCCAATCCAATCCCGGCCAGAATGAAGAAGCTTTGCGCCATCAGCTCGGTGGTCACATCCACCACGCCGGCCGCCATGGCGCGTGGCGCGGCAACGCCGCCTAAGGTCATCACCCGCATCCCCAGCGCGATTCCCCCGATTTGGGTGAAGGGCAGGATGTCGCCCGCGGAATCGCGCAGTTGACGCACCGCCAGAACCAGGATGACCGAGGCCTTTTCTCCCAAAAGCGGATAAAGCCCCGTGGCCAGGCAGGCCGTCAGCGCCAGGCCTGCGGCCACCACCGCGGCAAAACCCAGCCAGCCGACATGGTTCAGCGATGCCCGCACCGCCGCCAGGTCCAGCCGCGACAGCAGAACCAGCAGAAGCACAAAGCCGAGGCCAAACAGCACCAGTCCGGCAAATTTCTTGGTCATCGTGCCGGCTGTGGCGGCGGGGGCCCTACATTCAGGTCACCCGGCGCAAAGCCATTGGCTATGAGGCTGATGCGAAGCGGCGGCGCTGCCAGAAACATGGTCGGCCCGGCCTTGGCACCGTTGGCATAAAGAATGAACGCCGTAAGGTTGGCGTAAGTCTGGTCATCCAGACTGTTGGGCGCGCCCGCCGGCATGGTGGCATGAATGAGATTGTACAGGTCCTGGCTGGTGCGGTTTCCCCAGCCGGCTATGAAGTGGCGCCCCGCCAAGGGGAGCGTGTCACCCTGCCCTTGCAGGTTCGCCTGATGGCAGCTGGCGCAACTTGTCATATAGGCTTTCCGTCCGGCTTCGACCTGGGCTTGCGTGAAAGGTCCGAACGCAAGCTCTGTCTGCGCCATGGCATAAGGGGCGCAAAGCAGCCCCGCCGCCAGGGCCAGCAAACACACGCGAAAATGGGCGAACATGCCCTGTTCCTGTGACACTTGAGAGCTAAGGCCTAACCAGCTGACAAAATACAACAATCCTTATTGCAATGACAGTGCCTACACCGCCTTGTCATTGAGACATTCCCATATAGACGAACTTTTGGAACCGGCCGCCGCCGTCGCCGACATAGACATTGCCCTTCGAGTCGCTGGCGATAACATGGATGTTGGAGAACTGGCCGGCATAATTCCCCCCGCTGCCAAAGGCCGCGCCGGGAATCTCCTCCAAGGTGTGGCGGTCCAGCACATGCACCTTCTCATTGTGACCGTCGGCGACATAGAGAAACCGCTGATCCTTGTCTCCCGACAAGGCCACGCCAAAGGAAGTGCCGAAATCGCCATGGGGCGTCTGACGGGAGACCCATCCCTCCTTTAGGAACTTTCCCTCCGAGGTAAACGATTGCACCCGGTTGGCGTTGCGGTCGGCGACGTAGACGGTACCGTCCTTGGCCACGGTCATGCCGTGCAGCAAGTTGAATTGCTGCAAGGGCGGGTCATAGCCCCGATAGCGCGGCGCGCTGTCGTCGGGGACGTTGCCATAGGCGCCCCACATCCGCTTGAACTTGCCCGTATCGGCATCGGCCACATAGACGCGCCGGTTGACGTAGCCGTCGGAGACAAACAGTTCGTTGGTCTTGGCGAAATAGACAGGCTGGGAGGGATGGCCAAGATTTTCGGTGTCCAGGCTGCCCTTGCTTTTTCCCGACTTGCCGATCTGCATTAGGAACTTGCCGTCATTGGTGAATTTCAGGCACTGGTCATCGTCCTTGCCGATCCTGGCATCGCGTCCATTTCCGCACACCCAGACATTGCCCTTATTGTCGACGGCAATGCCATGCTCCTGCACCGGCCAATCGAACTTTGCGCGTTCGCTTTCGCTCATCGCCAGCACACCGCCCCAGCCCTGGATGAAGCGCCCGTCGGGGCTGATCTGGACCACGGAGGGCGCAGGCCGCCCGCTCATGTCATCCGGCGGATTGCTCACCGTCAGCCGCATGCTCCAGGGCCTGGAATAGATCCAGACATTGTCATGCGAATCCACGGTCACGCCGCCGCTCGACCCGAACACATAGCCGTGCGGCAGCGGCACTTTCGGCCAATTGGGATCGACCTTGAAAATCGGATGAGGCGGCGCCGCCAAGGCGGCCGGAATGCCGACAAGCAGCGAAGTCAACAATGCAAGAGTCAACGTCTTCATCTCTGCCCCCGTCCATAAAGCATGGTGATGTTGATACGGCGGTTGGTATAGCCGTCCTTGAAGTGCATCCGGTCGGTTTCATGAAACAGATTGGAAGCGAACACCACGGCCCGGTTGCAGCGATAGGGAATGGTGACGGACTTGGCGCCGATGCGGGCGAGATAGGCCTGGCAAGCCGCGGTATCGCCGATATAGCGCTGGGTATTCCAGTCCGATGGGATAGCGGCGTTCCAGACCGTGAGCCCGCCATGCTCGGGATCGAGATTGGCCTCATCCGCCGTAATCCAGAAGTTGAAGGTCACCACGGAAGGATCGGCATGCGTTCCCACGCCGTTGAGCCGGCTGTCATATTTGAAGGCCCAGAGATAGCGCAATTGATGCACGCCCAAGATGCCGGGATAAGCGGCACGCATGTCCTCGTCGATCTGCGCGATCAAGGGGCAAGCCAGCCCATGCTCGGGCATGGCGGTGAGATAGCCTTCCGGATGGGTCTCGCGCCAAATGGTCGAGCCCCAGCAATAGCGGCGAAGTTTATCCAATGCCTCCGGGCTCAAGAGATCGTCGACCACAATAATGCGCGGATCGCTGCTGTTCCATTCTTCTGTGGCTTTGGCGGCATTTGTGGGCGTGACTGAGCATGACGGTATTCGTCCGCCATCGGCGAGATGGAACGCCCGGCCCTTCAGGCCGAAGACCTGTGCCAAATACTCCTGCTGCTCCTTGTCGTGCCGCAGCCGATGCGCGGCCTCCGCCTTTCCGGCGGGAGCAAAGGTCAAGCGCGCATGGCGCTGGAAACAGGCAAAGCTTTCGGCAATCCGCCCCGGCCCGTTACCTTCGCGCAAAAGTAGATTGCCCAATTTGTAGAGCGTGCCGGTATCGTCCGGCGCGATCTCCAGGGCTTTGTGGAAAGACGTAATGGCTTCGTCGGTTCTGCCCTGCAGGAACAGCGTCACCGCCATGCCGGCATGGGCGTCCGCAAGTTGAGGCCGCAGCGCCAAACTTTGGCGATACAGGTTTTCCGCTTCCGCCAGGCGCCCGGCGCGAAAATGCGCCGCCGCTTGCTGCAGGAAGCCGTCAACCGGACTGGCCTCGAGGGTCCGCATCAATCTCTCATCCCGCTTGCCGAACCGTCACTTTCCAAGCTTGGCGAGCGCATCCTTGGATATCTTCGCCACCACACCATATTCGGAATCCACAACCTCGGAGATCTCATACTCCATGGCGGTTCCCAGCACCGCTGCGATATCATGGGGCGTGAGCTGATAGGTGTCCGCCAACCAGCGGCTCAGACCGGTGGTGGCGTTCTTCATCGCACCATCCAGATCGCCGCCGGTTCCCATCGCCATCACATACTCGGTATTTTCCACCCTGGTGATGCCCAGCGTCTTGTTGGGGATCACATTCACCGTGAACTGGACATCCATGGAGGTTTCCAACCCCTGCCCCGGCAGTTCGCCGGCGCCTTGCTGGGCATGGGCGTCGCCCAGGTACAGCAAGGCGCCCGGGCGGAAGACCGGAATATATAAAGTGGCGCCCTCGCGGATCTGGGGCGAATCCATATTGCCGCCAAAGGGACCGAGATGGCCGCTGCCCAAGGTTTCTTCACCGCGAGGCGCCACGCCGACGCAGCCCAACATGGGAGAAAGCTTTACCGAGTATGATTTGAGCTTGTCGCTGGGATTGATCACGGTCGCGATTCCCGCCGCGGCATCGAGCTTCCACTGGGTGAAGCCGCTCTCATATTTGGCTATTCCTCTCAGATAACCCGCTTCCAGAGCATTGGAAGAGATCAGGTTGGTCTGATAAGCGCTGTCGCGATTGATGCGCACGCGGTCCAGATGCACCACCAGCGTATCTCCCGGCATGGCGCCTTCCACATAGAAAGGTCCGATCAGCGGATTGCCGCGCGGCGCCCGCGGGCTGCCATCGCGATCATGGCCGCGGCTGTCCAGGGTGCGGGATTTCACCGTGTCGCCGGGGAACAGCCGCAACACCGGCTTGAGCAGGGGCGAATAGAAATTGGTGAATTGCTGCGGCTCGTAATCATGGGAAACTGGCGCGGGTGGCCGCACCGCGGGATGCTTTCCTTCCAAAGTCACGGGGATGGTGATCTGCGGCGAACTGGCGATCAGGTTGCCCTTGCCTGTCAAAAACTCGCGGGAAATTTGCAGCACCAGCATGCCGCACGCACGGCCCATCTCATTGCAGGACAGATGCAGCCCGTCCTTCTCGACCGTGCCGGTGAAGGTCAGTTGGTTGAACCGGCCGCTATAGCCTTCGCCTTGTTTCTCCAGCACCAGCCGGCCGTCGGTCATGGGCAGATAATAATTGGTGCCGCCGAACTCGCGCACGCCGACTTCCCAAGTACCGGAAAAGTCTGCCGCCGCAGCCCAAGCCGGTGAAGTGAGGGCCGGCGAAGCGAAGGCAAATGACAGGCACACGGTTCCCAGTAGACGTTTCATGAAATTCCCCTTCGACTTGATTCCTATCCTGGCGCCGCACCCTGGATGCCCACTTTCAGCATATACAGCGATTGCGAGGCGGTCATGAACAGATGATCCCGCTTGGGTCCGCCAAAGCAGACATTGGCGCATCCTTCCGGCAGGCGAATGCGCCCGATCGACTTTCCGTCCGGATTCCATACCGTGACCCCGGAATAGCCCAACACAGTATTGGAACTGGCCCAGACATTGCCGGCCCGGTCGACCCGCATGCCGTCGGGATGGCAATAGACTCCATCGATCATGCAATCGGTGAATTCGCGCAAGCCCGTCACTTTTCCGTTCACCACATCGCCGACATGGATGCCGCCGCTGATGATATAGACCCGCTTGTAATCGGGCGAAAAACAGATGCCGTTGGGACGCAGCCGCTCCCCCGGCACGACAACCTCCAACCTGCCGCTTTGGTCCAGACGATAGGTGTTGGTTGGGAGTTCGCGCCGCACCGCATCACCCAATCCCGTACCGGGATCGCCGAGGCGCGGATCAAAAAGCCCGTTCGGATTTTGCGGACCGCCCGCGACATCGGGATGGCCTTCGCTCAGGCCCGCGCCGGCCCCCGGATCGGTGAACCAGATGCTTCCGTCCAAATGGACGGCAATGTCGTTGGGAGCATTCAGTGTCTTGCTTTGGTATTTGTCGGCGACCACCGTCATGGAGCCGTCCAATTCCCAACGCACCACCCGGCGGAAATAGTGCTGGCAGGACAGCTGCCGGCCCTGGAAATCGAAACAGTTGCCGTTGCTGTTGAAGGACGGCTTGCGGAAGGGAATGATGATGTCGGTCCCCCAAATGTAACGGTACTGGGTGTCGCCCTGCACATCGCTGAACAGCAGATATTGTCCTTCTCCCGACCAGGCCGGGCCTTCGGCCCACAAATAGCCGGTGCCCAGCCGCTTGATCGGCGAATAGCGCACGATCAGGCGGTTGAAACTCTCATCCAACGGCAGCACATCCGGATCGGGATACACGTCCGGCGGCGCGTCCCTGCCCCATTGCCGCGGCGGCGCCGTTATCACGCTGGGCGGAACGGCGGTTTGGGCGCGCTCGGCGGCCCAAAGCGGCTTGGGCGCCGGCATCAAAGCGCCTGTTGTCAGTCCGAGCCCGTTCGCCAGCAGGACACGCCGGTCGATGGGTCGGTCGCGGATGATGGCCATGCCTCCCTGCCTGCTTCCTCCTCGCCGGAAGCATGATAATTTGCAAAACAGCGTATCGCCGGTTGACGGCTTCGCCAAGCGACTGTGCCTTCCGCGCACGGTCCTTTCATTCTAACGACAGGGCAGCATGACGGAATTCGAATCTGTGGTTGCGCCGCTGGGGCCGGGCGTCTTTCTGCGCGACTATTGGCTCAAGACCATGGTTCACATTCCCGGCAAGGCCGGCCGTTTCGCCGGCCTGCTGGCCTGGAGCGAACTCAACGCGATCTTGGAACAGCATCGCCTGACGCCGCCACGGTTGAAGTTGTACCGTGACGGCCAGGCCGTCGATCCCGCCCTGTTTCTCACCCCGGCCATGTTCGGCGTGCCGCGCGTGGATGCGGGCGGCCTCACCGCCTGCCTGGCGCAAGGCGCAAGCCTGATTCTGGACGATGTCCAGGAACTGGCGCCAAAGGTGCGTGATCTGATGGTCAGTTTCCAGGAAGCCCTGCATACCGACGCTTTCGCCAATCTTTATGCCGGCTGGCACAGGCAAAAGGCATTCAACGTCCATTGGGACGCGCAGGAGGCCATGATGCTGCAGCTTTGCGGCCGCAAGCATTGGAAGGTTTACAGCCCCACCAGGCTGCACCCTCTCAAAAACGATGTCGAGCAGCCGCAGCCGCCTTCGTCGGCGCCGGCCTGGGAGGGCGTGCTGAACGACGGCGACGCCCTCTATCTCCCGCGCGGCTGGTGGCATGAGGCCTTCCCCTTGGACGAGCCCAGCCTGCATCTGACGGTGTCACTTACGCCGCCCACGGCGTTGGATTATCTGGGTTGGGCGATGGCGCGGCTGCGCAATCACGCCGAACTGCGCGCCAGCCTGCCGATCGAAGTGGGCGCACGGGAAAAGACAGAGGGAATCCTGACCAATCTTGTCTCCGAAACACTGAAACAGGCGCCGATGTCCGATTTCCTGCGCGAATGGGACGCCAATATCCGCCCCAATCCTCATATCAAGCTTCCCGAAGGGCCCTATGTCCAACTCGCGCCCATTTCCGACGACACCAAGCTCCGGCTGGCATCGCTGCGCTTGCTGACTTTCAGCCGCCAGGGCGAGAATTTCGCCTTCGCGGCTGCAGGAAGGCTATGGACCGTGCCGGCGGCGCTGATGCCCGCCTTGGCCAAGCTTCGCAATAGCCAAACTTTCAGCGTGACAGAACTGGCGGCGGCGCTGACAACGCCCGCCGCCAAATACGATCTTGTCAAAAGCCTGGGCGTGCTGGCGCAAGCCGGCATCATCCTGGCAGAGAAGCCCTAAGCCGGGCCGGGCTGCTTACGGAACAGCCGTGGTGGTCGGCACCGTGGTCAAGGCCACCGGACCGCCTGGAGGACCGTCGGAAGAGGTCGCCAAGCCGATCGCCAAACCACCCACCACAATGCCGGTGATGATGATCAGGGCGGTGGTGTTACCAACGTCTTGAGCTTTTTTGACGCCCGCGGGCTTGCCGGGCGGGAGCGGGCCGGTGCCTTCCGCCATCGCGGCCGAAGCCAACAGTGCCAAGGACAGCGCAGAAGCTATGAGAGTCCGCATGTAAGTCCCCTCTTAATCGTTGATGCGCACGCCGATGTGGAACATGCGGCCGATGGTGTCGTAGAGCAGCGGATTGATGCCGTCATTGGTCGGATTTTGCGAGTTGGAATAGAAGGGCGGCCCGTTCTTGTTGAACAGATTGTCGATCTGGAAATAGGTCTGCCAATGTTCGTTGATGTTAAAGGAGCCGCCCAGGTTGATGTAGAAGATGCCCGGCACATGGTTGTCGTTAACGGTAGGATTGACCGTCGTCGACACCGGGCAGGATCCCGGCACGCACTGGACCCAATTGTTGTTGTGCTTGCCTTCCGAGATCCAGGTTTCCGACAAGGTGATCGACCAATTGTCGGCATTATAGGACTGGGTGGCGAATGCTTTGAGATGTGGCGTCGCTCCGTCATTAGAGCCGGCCGTATTGATGACAATGCCTTGCGGCAAGACCAGACCGGCCGGGGATTGGGCGGTAACGGATACGCCCGGGGTGGTGACGAACTTCGACACATAGGTGGCCAAGGCCCGCAAGGTGAAGCCGCCGGGAATAGGCATGAAGTCCCAGTCTTCCAGGCTGAACTGGTAGGAGGTTTCCAGGTTGAACCCGTCCGTCACCGTGGATGCCACGTTGTAGAACTGGGTGTTCACCTGCAGCCAGGCCGGTGGATTGGTTGCCGGCGTGGTGCCTGCCGATACTATGATCGCGGAACAATAGGGCGAACTGAAGTTGCCGGATACCTGCCAGGCGGCGAAGCAGTTGTTGACATTGGCCTGCTGCGCAACCGTGCTGATCTGGCCGGCCACCGCGACGCGGTAGTAATCCAGTGAGAATTGCCAGCCCGAGAACCAACTCGGCTGCAGCACAAAGCCCAACTGGGTGTTGATCGACTTTTCGGGCTTGAGCGCCGGATTGCCGTAGGTACCCTGGATGACTTGGATGTTCTGGTTCACCCACGGATCAGTGCTTGAGCCATTGGCCGTGACCGGCGCGGCAAACAGCTCGCTCAGGTTGGGCGCACGAATGTCTCGCGACTGCAGGGTGCGGAAGCGTAGTCCGTCGAGCGGCGTGTCCCAAGTCAGACCAACTTTCCAGGTGTTGGCGTCACCCGCCGTGCTGTAGCTCGCGTGGCGGCCGGAGATGTCAAGATTGGCGTTGTCCCAGTCAGGACTGTCAATCAGGGGAATGTTGAATTCCACAAAGCCTTCGATCACATGGTAGTTGCCTTGGCCGTTGTGGAAGCTGCCGGCATACCAATTCGTGCCCTGCAGACAATTCAGCAAAGGATCGATGCAGGGGCTGCCCGGCGCATTGCCGGACCCACCGATGGTGCCGTTGCCGGCACCGTCGCCGCGCACGTCATAGGCTTCCTGGCGCCAGCTGGCGCCGGTCGCCATCGAAACCTTGCCCGCCCAATTTTCGAGGATGGCGCCGCTGATCGCGAAATCCGCCACATCCTGCATCTGGTGCGAAATCTGGATCGGTCCGGGCCCCCAATTCTGGCCGCCATAGATCCAGTCTTTTTGGGCCTGGCTGACCGGTGCGCCAAAGGGATTGAACGGCACGCAGCCCAGCTTGACCGCTGCGACGCTGCGGCAAACGATCGAACCAAGTGGTGCATTCACCGTGGTATAGGTCGCTTGGTTGGCGGCCGTGACCTGCACCGCGTCGATGGCCGCGTACATATACGGCTTCAAGGCGATGCCGCGGACATGGATGTTGGTGTCGTTCTCGCCATGTGCGTAATAGGCGGTCCAGGTCCAGTCGATGTCCAAAGCGCTGAAGGTACCATTGGCGCCGCCGACATAACGGCGGTTATCGCGCTGGGTGTAAACCTTCTGCGGGCCCAGGCCGTAATAGAGA
>Ga0105243_10004841_pt1 | contig 10575 bp, 11 predicted proteins | sample KBSM34metaG_FD_81525 | JGI IMG/M metagenome (GOLD analysis project Ga0105243, IMG submission 81525) | Miscanthus rhizosphere microbial communities from Kellogg Biological Station, Michigan, USA - KBS M3-4 metaG | ecosystem: Host-associated > Plants > Roots > Rhizosphere > Soil | place...
CGGAGCAAGTCGATTCCGTCAAGCTCCAGGAAGCGATCTGGGACATCTTCGACTTCCGTCCGGCGGCGATCATCCGCGACCTGGATCTGGCTCGTCCGATCTACCAGGAGACAGCCGCCTACGGGCATTTCGGGCGCAAGGAGTTCCCCTGGGAGGCCACGGATCGCGTCGACGCGCTCCGGAGCGCCCTCGGCGCCTGAGGAACTCTCAGGCCCGGTCGCGGTCTGCATCGACCGGCCGGTCCTCTCGCTCGATCGGCCGTTCACGTACACGCTCCCGGCTGAGCTCGAAGCGGGTGTCGGCTCGTACGTCCGTGTCCGGTTCCACGGTAAGTTGACGCGAGCGTGGATCGTCGGCCCCGCGGACGAGCTCCCGAGCCGGACGCTTCCGGTGATGCGGCGTGTCTCGCCGGTTCGGTTCTTCGACGAAGCGATGCTCCAACTCGCGAAGTGGATGAGTGAGCGATACGTCGCGCCGCTCGCGACGGTGCTCGGGGTGCTGTCACCGCCCCGGGTAGCGAGCGAAGAGATCGACCTCGAGCAGACGCGAACCGCCGAAGGGTCGCCGATGCGGGAGCCGCCGATTCCGGCCACGCTCGCGGACTATCGGGGTGGGGCCGAGCTGCTCGAAGCGATCGGCGGAGGGTCGGGGGCGTTCATCCTCCGACCGGCGCCCGAAGACGAGCAGGCCGCCGTCGTCCACGCCGTCGGTGCGTGTCTCGCCCGGGGGCGGCGCGCGATCGTGGTGGTCCCCGAGGCGGCACCCGTCCCGGCGACGGCCGGAGCGCTCCGAACGACCTTCGGCGACCGGGTCTGCCTGTATCTCGGCGGCGACAAGCGGCGGCGCTACCGAGACTGGCTCGCCGTGCGTGACGGCCGATACGACGTCGTCGTCGGGACGCGTCCCGCCGTGTTCGCGCCGCTCCGGGACGTCGGTCTGATCTACGTGTCGCGTGAGTCCCACGTCGCGCATCGAGAGGACCGCGCTCCGTATCACCACGTTCGGGACGTCGCGCTCCAGCGGACCCGGCTGTCTGCGGGCACGTGCGTGCTGGCGGCCCTCTGCCCGACGGGAGAAGCCGCGGCACTCGGCATCCCGGTCGTGACGCCCGCGGACAGGCGATGGCCCGTGGTGGAGGTGGTCCGCCCCGGACCTGAAGGGCGGGCCCCTCGCCTCGTCCAGGCTCTTCGCTCCGTCCGGCGGGCCTTCATCTACGCGCCGATCCCCGGCTACGGCGTCGCGGAGATCTGTCGCACCTGCGGCCGGCCGGCCGCCTGTGCGTCGTGCGGCGGGTTGCTCCGCGCCGAGTCGGGACAGGTGCGGTGCATCGTCTGTGCTTCCATCGGCGTCTGCGCCGTCTGCGGCGGCACCACCTTCGGGATCCGGCGCGGGGGGGCCGAGCACGTCGAAGGGTGGGCGGCGAGGAGCGCGTCGGTGCCGGTCGCGAGGCCGTCCCGCCCGAGGCTCCCGAGGTCCGCCGGCGAGATCCTCGTCGGGGGCGCCGAGCTCGTCCGCGATCTCGGCCCGGGCGCCTTGGATCTCGTCGCCGTGCTGGACGCGGATGCGGCGGCCCGCCGGCCGGGCCTGGCCGCGCGTGAGCGCGCGCTGGCCATCTGGATGGAGGCGGTCGGCTGGGCCCGGCCGGCGGGCCGTGCCATCGTGCAGAGCTCGCACCCGTCGGATCCCGCCGTCCAGGCGCTCGTCCGGGGGAACCCCGATCGGTTCCTCACGCGCGAGCGGGAGCAACGCGCCGCCGCCGGATTCCCGGTCGGCGCCCCCGTGTTCCGGGTCACCGGTGGCGACGGCGTGGAAGCAGCGTTGGCCGAGCACGAGCCGCTCACGTCGCTGGTCACGACGCTCGGAGACCGAACGATATGCTTGCTCGCGCTCGAGGCTGGACGGGTCCCCGCGTTCAGCCGGGCGATGCGCGACCTGGCGGTCGAGGGGGTCGTCGAACGCGTCGAGGCGGAGCCGCATCTGTAGGAGTCGGATCATGATCGTGCCCATCCGGACGCTCGGAGACCCCGTCCTGCGCGAGCATGCGAAGGCCGTGACCGAGTTCGATCGGAAGCTCGAACGGCTCGCCGATGACATGCTCGAGACGATGTATGCGGCTCCGGGCGTGGGCCTCGCCGGCCCCCAGGTCGGGATCTCGCTGCGCCTGTTCGTGTTCGACGATGGACAGACCGGGCCGACCTTCGTCGCGAACCCCGAACTGCTCGATCCATCGGACACGGTCGAGGAAGAGGAAGGCTGTCTGTCGATCCCGGGTCCGTACCATCTCACGCCGCGGTCCGCGCGGATCCGGTGCCGCGGGCAGGATGCGAAGGGCAAGGACGTCGAGATGGAGGGGGAGGGTCTGCTCGCGAGGATCTTCCAGCATGAGACGGATCATCTCGAGGGACTCCTCTACATCGATCGGCTGGATGAAGCGGGGCGTCGCGAGGTGCTCGCCGATCTCCGCCGGTTCGAGCTCGGGCTGCAGGAGCCGCGCGCGCGGCGGCGTCCGGAATGAACCGTGGCCTATCCTGCCGAGCGTGACGATCCGCGTCGCGTTCCTCGGCAACGATCGATGGTCCGTGCCCCCGCTCGAGGCGATCATCGGCGAACCGGACCTGGAGCCGGTGCTCGTCGTGACGAACCCGCCGAAGCCGGCGGGGCGTGGCTCCCATCCGACCCCGACCGCGGTCGCGGAGGCCGCCGCGCGCGCACAGCTTCCCCTGCTCGAAACGCAGGGTCTCCGCGCGCCCTCGTCGTTGGAGACCCTCCTCGCGGCGACGCCCGATGTCGTGGTGGTCGTCGCGTACGGCGAGATCCTCCAGCGCGAGACGCTCCAGGCCGGTCCGTTCGGCGCGCTCAACCTCCATTTCTCCTTGCTGCCGAGGTGGCGAGGTGCCGCCCCCGTCCAGCACGCCCTCCTCGCGGGTGACGCGGTGACCGGTGTGACGGTGATGCGGATGGACGAAGGCCTCGACACCGGCCCCATCCTGAATCAGCTCGAGGAGCAGATCCGGCCCGAGGACGACGCGGGATCCTTGGGCGCTCGTCTCGCGCACAACGGGGGGATGTTGCTCGTAGGCGTGCTCCGCATGCTTCCGACCGGGACCGTCCCCGCGCGGCCGCAGGATGACCGACTGGCCACCTGGGCACCCCGGCTGCTCGCCGCCGACCGGGTGCTCGAGTGGTCGCTCCCGGCGGACGCGATCGTGCGGCGCATCCGCGCGTTCGCGCCGGACCCCGGCGCGACGACGACGTTCCATGGTGAGCCGCTCAAGGTGCTCGTTGCCGGGGTGGATCACGACCCGTCGCCTCGCGGTACGCCCGGCACGGTGGTCGGGACCGACCATCGAGGCGTGCTCGTCGCGAGCGGGGAGGGCGCGGTCCGGCTGGTGGAGGTCGCACCTGCCGGTCGCAAGCGCATGGCGGCCTCGGCATGGGCGCGGGGCGCACGGTTCGCCGGTGATGAGCGTCTCGGATGAGTTCACGGCCCACGCCGACAGCGCGCTCGGTCGCGCTCGAGGCGATCCGCAGGGTGATCGACGAGCGTGCGTATTCGAACCTCGTGGTGCCGGGGCTCCTCGGGCGGTCCGGGCTGGACGAGCGGGATCGGGCATTCGCCGCGGAGCTCGCGTACGGGACCTTGCGCCGCCGCATCCCCGTCGATCACGCGATCGAAGCTCGCGCCAGCAGACCGATCGGCCGGATGACCTCGGGGGTCAGGAACGCTCTGCGGCTGGGCGCGTACCAGATCGCGTTCACGTCCGTCGCGGCCCACGCGGCCGTCGGCGAGACGGTGGGGCTCGTCGGTCCCCGGGAGCGGGGCTTCGTGAACGCCGTCCTGCGTCGCATCGCGGCCTCCCCACCGGAGCCGGCCGGGGGAGACGACGATGAGGCCGTCAGCCTACGGACGGGGCTCGCGGCCTGGGCCGTGCGTGAGCTCCGGGCCGAGCTCGGTGCCGAGACGGAGGCGGCGGCCGCCGCATTCGCCGAGCACGCGGGACTCTGCATCCGAGCCAACAGCCCTCGGGTCGGTGTCGACATGTTGATCGAGGCGTTGCGCGGTGATGGCCGCGATCCGCGACCATCACCGATCGATCCCGACTGCGTGCTGCTCGACGGCGGGGACCCCACCACCCTTCCCGGCTTCCGGGAAGGGTGGTTCGCCATCCAGGATCACGCCTCCGCGTTCGTCGTGCGCGTCCTCGACCCGCGTCCGGGCGAGCGCATCGCGGACGTCTGCGCCGCGCCGGGCGGGAAGGCGCTCCATGCGGCCGCGATCGCGGGCTCCTCGGGGCGCGTCGTCGCGGCCGATCGCAGCGAACGGCGCGTCGGGCTGATCCGGCGCGAGGTCGGACGTCTGGGGCTCGCCCCGTGGCTCGTGGTGCACGACGCGACCCAGCCGGCGCTCGTGGAGGGATTCGATCGGGTGCTCGTCGACGCCCCGTGCAGCGGGATCGGGTCGGCGCGTCGCCGGCCGGAGCTCCTGTGGAAGGTCGAGGCGGAGCGGCTCACGAGCTTCGCGGGGCGGCAGCTCCGGCTCCTCGAGGCGGCAGCCGATCTGGTCCGGCCCGGGGGCCGATTGGTCTATTCCGTGTGCACCTTCCCGAGGGCCGAGACCGAGGCGGTCTGCGAGGCGCTCCTCCGGCTACGCAACGACCTGCGACCCCGCGCGACACCGGGTCCGGACGGGACCTCGGAGCGCCATCGTCTGTGGCCGCACCGGCATGGCTCGGACGGCATGTTCGTGGCGGCGTTCGAGCGATCGTCCGTCCTCGTCGCCGCTGGTTGAGGGCCCTGATGCGACGGGTACGATACGCGCGTCATGGGGAAACTCTCGGCATCGATCCTCGCGGCGGACCTGGCGCGTCTCGGCGAAGAAGTGAAGCTGGTCGAGCCGTATGCCGAGGTCATCCATGTGGACATCATGGATGGGCATTTCGTGCCCCCCATCGCGCTCGGTGCGGTCGTGGTCCGGAGCCTCCGCCCCGTGACGAAGCGTCTCCTCCACGGCCACCTCATGGTCGACGCGCCGGAGGCCTACTTCGACGAACTCCGCGACGCCGGCCTGGACCGGGTGAGCTTCCACCTGGAGGCGATGCCGGATCCCAGCCCGGCGATCCGGAAGGCGCGTGAGGCGGGGCTCGGCGTCGGTCTGACCCTGAACCTCGAGACGCCGCTCGAAGCCGCGGCGCCCTACCTCGAGGACGTCGACGACCTGATGCTGATGAGCATCCGCCCCGGATGGTCCTTCCAGCAGCTCAACCCCGAGGTCTATCCGCGCCTGGAAGCGGCACGCGGTCAGATCGACCGGCGGAACCCCGCCGTCGATCTGGAGATCGACGGCGGGGTGAAGGTCGAGAACGCCGCCCGCGCCATCGACGCGGGCGCGACCGTTCTCGTGGCTGCGTCAGGTGTCTTCGCACAACCGGATCCGGCGACGGCCGCACGCGCCCTCGCCGAGATCGCCGCGACGGAACCGGCCCGACCGACCGGAAAGGTTCGCTGAGGTGCCTGAGACGATCCTGGTCGTGGACGACGATCCGGACATCGCGCGATTCGTCGAGGTGAACCTTCGATCCGCCGGGTACGAGGTCGCGGTGGCCGGCGACGGCGAGGAGGCGCTGGACAAGGCGGCCGAGCTGAGGCCGGACCTCGTGCTCCTCGACGTGATGATGCCTCGGATCGATGGGTTCGAGGTCGCACAGCGTCTCCGGCGGAGCCCACAGACCGCGAACACGAGCATCATCATGCTCACCGCGAAGGCGCTCTCTGCCGACAAGGTGACGGGGCTGCAGTCCGGCGCGGACGACTACATCATCAAGCCTTTCGATCCGATCGAGCTCCTGGCCCGGGTGAAGGGCACGCTCCGTCGCGCGAAGGAGATGCGGAACCTCTCGCCGCTCACGGGTCTGCCGGGCAACATCCGGATCCAGGAAGAGATCGAGCGACAGGTCCGGGAGGGGCGCCCGTTCGCCGTCTTGTACTGCGACCTGGACAACTTCAAGGCGTACAACGACCAGAAGGGGTTCGTCCGCGGCGACCGGCTGATCCAGGCCGTCGCCAGGATCATCCAGGATGCCGTCGTCGAACACGTCGGGACCGACGGATTCGTCGGCCACGTCGGTGGCGACGACTTCGTTGCGGTCCTTGCCCCCGATCCCTCGGAGGACGTCGCCAAACGCATCTGCGAGCACTTCGATGAGGCGCGCGCCGAGTTCTACGAGGCGGAGGATCTGGAGCGGGGATTCGTCCGGGTGGAAGATCGCAAGGGCGTCCTCCAAGACATCCCGCTCGTGGCCATCTCGGTCGGGATCGCGAGCACCGATCGCAGGCAGTTCGCTCACTACGGCGAGGCCGTGGCCGTCGCGACCGAGATGAAGTCCTTCGCGAAGCGCGAGCCGGGCTCGAGCTACGCCGTCGACCGCCGCGCCGAGTAGCCCGCGCCGGCGCGCCTTGAACCTTCTTCCGAGGGACTCCTATACTCGATGGAAGCCTGTTTCCGGGGCGGGGTGGAACTCCCCACCGGCGGTGACAGTCCGCGACCCCACCGCAGCCAGCGGTGGGTGGACCCGGTGCGATACCGGGACCGACCGTGAGAGTCGGGATGGGAGGAACGGGCGCGATCGTTGCGACGCCGCATCCGCGGCCTCGCCCGTCGTGTCGTTCACGCCCCGGTGGGGGGAGCGATGGAACGACACGAAGCGGATATGCGACGGGCGCTCGGCCTTGCGGAGCGAGGCTGGGGGCGCGTCTCTCCGAATCCGTTGGTCGGTGCCGTCGTCCGCTCGACGAGGGGCGACGTCATCGGTGAGGGCTGGCACGAAGGGCCGGGGACCCCCCACGCCGAAGCGATGGCGCTCGCCCAAGCTGGAGCCGACACCCGCGGGGCAACCGTGGTGTCCACCCTCGAGCCGTGCAACCGGTTCGGTCGCACGCCCCCCTGCACCGCGGCCTTGATCGATGCCGGCGTTGCCCGTGTCGTGCTGGGAGCGACGGACCCCGACCTCGGTGACGGAGCCCCGGGGATCGCCGAGCTCCGGGGCGCCGGCATCGAGGTCGTGACCGACGTCCTCGGGGCCGAGTGCCGGGAACTCAACGATGCGTTCGAACGGCATGTGCTGACGGGCAGACCGTTCGTGGTCCTCAAGTCCGCGGCGTCGATCGACGGGAAGACCGCCGCGGCGGACGGCACCTCGAGGTGGATCACCTCCGACGAGGCGCGTGCTGATGTGCAACGCCTGCGCGCCTGGTCGGATGCGATCGTGGTCGGTGCCGGAACCGTGATCGCGGACGACCCTTCCCTCACGCTCCGCGACGTGCGATACGCCGCGGCGCGTCCTCCCCGTCGGGTCGTCGTGGACTCCACCGGGCGGACCCCCGCCGAGGCTCGCGTGTTCGATGGTTCGGCGCCCACGCTGGTCGCAACCACCGATCGGGCCCCGCACGGCCGTGTGTCCGCGTGGGAGGCGGCCGGCGCCGACGTCGTGATCGTGGACCGCGACGAAGCGGGTCGCGCCTCGATCCCCGGCCTGCTCGATGCACTGGGGAAGCGCGACGTGCAGGGCCTGCTCGTCGAGAGCGGCGCGCGGCTGGCGTGGGCGTTCGTCGGTGCGGGTCTGGTGGATCGGCTCGTGGTCTATCTCGCGCCCAAGCTGATCGGCGGCGAGCACGCAGCCGGGATGGTCGCCGGTGAAGGGTTCGTGCCGGTGGACGCCGCGCTCGGCCTGGCGTTCGAACGGGTCGAGCGGATCGGCCCGGATCTGAAGGTGGTGGCGCGTGTTCACCGGCATCGTTGAGGAACGTGGCCGCGTCGCGACGACGGGAGCCGGCCGTCTGGTCGTCGACGCCCGTACGGTCGTTCGCGACAGCGACGTTGGGGCATCCCTGTCGGTGAACGGCGTCTGCCTCACGGTGGTGGAGCGCACCGACACGTCGCTGCGGTTCGATCTGTCGGAGCAGACGCTCGAGCGGACGTGTCTCGGGGACCTCCGACCGGGGGATCCGGTGAACCTCGAGCGCCCCGTCACGCTCGTCGCGCGCCTCGGAGGACATCTGGTGCAAGGACACGTAGACGGGGTGGGCCACGTGACCCGCGTCGAGCTCGACGGCTCCGGTGGCGCGCGTGTGTCGATCCGACTCCCCGGCGAGCTCTCGCGGTACATCGTCGAGCGGGGCTCGATCGCGATCGATGGAGTGAGCCTGACGATCGCGGCCGTCGACGACGACGAGATCACGGTCGCGCTGATCCCGCATACGCTGGCCGTGACAACGCTGGGGCTCGCGACTCCCGGCCGCCGGCTGAACGTTGAGGCGGACGTGATCGCGCGATACGTGGAACGATCGATGGAAAGGTCCGGACGATGACCGAACAGCTTGAGCAGGCCGGCGCGAACCCGGCGATCTTCGGCACGATCGAAGATGCGATCGAGGACCTTCGCGACGGAAAGATCGTCCTCGTGGTGGACGACGCCGACCGCGAGAACGAAGGAGACTTCATCATCGCGGCTGAACGATGCACCCCGGAGGCCGTGAACTTCATGGTGACCCATGGCCGCGGGATCGTATGCCTGCCCGTCGCCGGCTGGCGGCTGGACGAGCTGCAGATCCCGCAGATGGTGAGCTCGAACGGCGGCGACGAGACCGCGTTCACCGTCTCGATTGACTTCGCACCCTCCACCACGACGGGGACGAGCGCCTCGGACCGCTCGGCCACGGCACGCGCGGTCGCCGACCTCGGCACCAAACCCCAGGAATTCCTGAAGCCGGGCCACGTCTTCCCGCTCCGCGCGAAGGAGGGCGGGGTGCTGCGGCGGGCGGGGCACACGGAGGCCGCCGTCGATCTGACGACCTTGGCCGGCATGTTCCCGGCCGGCGTGATCTGTGAGGTGATGAACCCGGACGGCTCCATGGCGAGGCTGCCGGAGCTGATCCAGGTCGCACGCGATCACGGGCTGAAGCTCATCTCCATCGCGGATCTGATCGAGTTCCGGCGGAAGCGAGAGGTGCTCGTGGAGCGGGTGGCCGAGGCCACGATCCCCACCGCCTGGGGGGAGTTCCGCGCCTACGCCTACGAGAGCCTCATCGACGGTCGGACCCACGTCGCGCTGGTGATCGGTGAGATCGGCGACGGGACGGACATCATGACCCGGGTCCACTCGGAATGCTTGACCGGCGACGTGTTCGGCTCGCTCCGGTGCGACTGCGGGAGCCAGCTGGAGCGCGCGTTCGAGCTGATCGGAGCGGAGGGACGAGGCGTCGTCCTGTACATCCGCGGACACGAGGGCCGGGCGATCGGCCTGGCGCACAAGCTGCGTGCGTATGAGCTTCAGGACCACGGACGAGACACGGTCGAGGCGAACCTCGAGCTCGGGTTCGCGGCGGATCAGCGAGAGTACGGGATCGGCGCGCAGATCCTCGCCGATCTGGGTGTACGGACGATGCGGCTGCTGACGAACAACCCCGACAAGCGCGCGGGGCTCGAGGGATACGGCCTCTCCATCGCCGAGCGGATCCCGCTCGAGATCGAGCCGACCTCCCACAACGCCGGGTACCTGCGGACGAAGGCTGAGAAGCTCGGGCACCTGCTGGACGTGCCTGGAGATCTGGCTTGAACGTGCTCCGCGGCGAAACGCTCGGTGCCGGCCGCAGGGTCGCGATCGTCGCCTCCCGATTCAACGAGCTCGTGACCACGAAGCTCGTGGAGGGCGCGTGCGCCGGCCTGTCGCATCACGGGGTGGTTCCCGAGGACGTGACGGTCGCCTGGGTGCCGGGCGCCTTCGAGATCCCGCTCGTCGCGTTCCGCCTCGCGGCGTCGAGGCGGTTCGACGCGTTGATCTGCCTCGGGGCAGTGATCCGAGGAGAGACCTCCCATTTCGACCTCGTCGCGGCGGAGGCGGCTCGCGGCATCTCGGAGGTGGGGCGGACGACCGGTGTTCCGTGCATCTTCGAGGTCCTTACGACCGATGACCTCGCGCAGGCGCTATCACGCGCCGGCGGCGAGCATGGGAACAAGGGATGGGAGGCTGCGGGTTCGGCGCTCGAGATGGCGTCGCTGATGCGAGCGCTTCCGGCGGGGGACGCCGGATGATCGTCGACCGACCGTGGGGGCGGCTCGCCACCTACGCGCTGAATCAGCCGGCGACGGTCAGGATCGTCACGGTCAATCCCGGAGCGAGCACGGGAGCGCATTACCATCGCCTGCGCGAGGAGATGTGGATCGTGCTGGATCCCGGGCTCACGGTGGAGATCGGGAACCGGGTCGTCGAGGCGGTCGCCGGTGAGGAGTTCACGGTTCCGGCTGAGGAGGCTCACCGGGTGCGCTGCAGCGGCCCTGAGCCGGGCCGGATCCTCCAGGTCGCCTTCGGCTACTCCAGTGAGGACGACCGACTGTTGGTCGAAGGTGCCGGGAGCGACGATGAGTGGTAGCTCCATCGCCCCGGTCGACGGGCGTCGGCATCGACCCCTATACTTCGTGGGCGCGAAGAGCGTTGCTACGTTCCTCATGCACCGGCGTCAGCCGGTGCTCGTTCATCATAGGAGGTGATGCGGGGTCTCAACAGATCCGCGTATCAACGA
>Ga0105243_10004842_pt1 | contig 10572 bp, 7 predicted proteins | sample KBSM34metaG_FD_81525 | JGI IMG/M metagenome (GOLD analysis project Ga0105243, IMG submission 81525) | Miscanthus rhizosphere microbial communities from Kellogg Biological Station, Michigan, USA - KBS M3-4 metaG | ecosystem: Host-associated > Plants > Roots > Rhizosphere > Soil | place: Michigan...
GCAGTTGCGGGCCAGGAAATCACGGATCTGGTGAGCTTCAGGTGAGAAGCGGGAGCCGACCACGCGCACGCTGGCGACGGGTGGATGCGTACGGGCCTCCCAATCAGCTAGTAAGTCGTTGACCGCTGGGTAAAGCTTCTGTTCAGGCGGACGACACGGTGTGATCAGGTAATCGTCAAGGTGGAATTTTTCAATCGCCTTGATGGCTGACTCTTTTTCGCTAAAGGGCGTGAGCAGCGCGCGCCTGGCATCGGGGTGATACTTGTTCGCTTGCGCGAGGAATTCAGCTCCCTTCATGTCCGGTAGACGCTGGCTCGACATGATAAGCGCCACTGGCTCGCTTTCGTCTCGCAACTGCCGCAGGGTCTCAAGTGCATTACTACCAGAAGCAGCCTGGAGGGTCCGGTACCTTTGCGCGTAGCGACTATCAAGGTCGAGCGCAACAACCTTGCGCGCGTCCGCGTCATCATCGACTACAAATATGACTGGCTTACTCATGACCGTCACCCACCACTACCAACTGTCTCCGCACGTTCAGCCGTTTTGGTCGAGAACGTGAACTCGCCATCTTTCCAATCCACCATCACCTTGTCTCCGTCCTTGATCTCTCCGGCCAACAAACGGCGCCCAATCGGCGTTTCGAGTTCCTTTTGAATCGCGCGCTTGAGCGGCCGGGCGCCGTAGACCGGGTCATACCCCTCGCGCGCCAGATGCGTCGCCGCCGTTTCGGTTAACTCAAGATCGATGTGCTTTTCAGCCAAGCGCGCGCGCAAGCGGCCAAGTTGAACTCCCAAAATCTTCTTGAGCTCTTCTTCGGAGAGCGAATGGAACACAACGATCTCGTCGATGCGATTCAGGAACTCCGGCCGGAAGTGGTGCCGCATCTCGGTGAGCACCGCTTCCTTCATCACTTCATAAGCAGCGGTGTCGGTCTTACCGCTGAATTCCAAAATCCGTTCCGATCCGATATTCGAAGTCATGATGATGACGGTGTTTTTGAAATCGACGATGCGGCCCTGGCCGTCAGTTAGTCGCCCGTCATCGAGAATTTGCAGGAGGACGTTAAAGACATCGTGGTGTGCCTTCTCGATCTCGTCGAAAAGGATGACGCAGTAAGGACGCCGCCGCACCGCTTCTGTTAGTTGTCCGCCCTCCTCGTAACCGACATATCCCGGGGGCGCGCCGATCAGCCGACTGACCGCGTGCTTCTCCATGTACTCCGACATGTCGATGCGAATCATCGATCGCTCGTCGTCAAACATGAATTCGGCGAGTGCGCGCGCGAGCTCTGTCTTGCCGACGCCGGTCGGCCCAAGAAAAATGAACGAACCAATCGGTCTTTGCGGATCCTTCAGCCCTGAGCGAGCGCGGATCACTGCGTCCGCAACCGCTTCGACGGCTTCGTTCTGGCCGATGACTCGCTGGTGCAAATGTTCACCAAGTTGCAGCAATTTTTCGACTTCGCCCTGCATCAGCTTCGAAACCGGAACGCCCGTCCAGCGGCTGACCACTTCGGCGATGTCCTCTTCATCCACCTCTTCCTTTAGCAAACGCGAAGTGCCTTGTTTCTTGGCCAACAACTCTTCTTCGGCTTGTAGCCGACGCTCCAAATCCTGCAACTTGCCGTAGCGGAGCTCCGCTGCTTTATTCAGATCGTAAGCGCGTTCGGCCTGCTCTATTTCAACGCGCGTGTGGTCAATCTCTTCACGAATCTTGCGTAAACGATCTACGGCCTGTCTTTCCACCTGCCACTGCGAGCGCAAGGCGTCAGCACGCGCCTTTAGATCAGCCAGCTCCTTCTCAAGTTTTTCCAGCCGATCCTTCGAGGCGCGATCCTTCTCCTTCTTGAGAGCCTCGCGCTCAATCTCCAGCTGCATCACGCGCCGCTGAGCTTCATCCAGTTCGACCGGCACGCTTTCGATCTCCGTGCGCAACCTGGCCGCGGCTTCGTCAACGAGATCGATGGCTTTGTCCGGCAGAAAACGATCGGCAATGTAGCGGTGTGACAGCACCGCGGCCGCGACGAGCGCGGAATCCTTAATGCGAACGCCGTGATGAACTTCGTAACGCTCGCGCAAGCCCCGCAGAATTGAAATCGTGTCTTCAACCGAAGGCTGATCGACGAAGACGGGTTGAAAGCGCCGCTCGAGCGCGGCATCCTTTTCGATGTACTTCCGATACTCGTCGAGCGTGGTCGCGCCGATGCAATGAAGCTCGCCGCGTGCGAGCATCGGCTTTAAAAGATTGCCGGCGTCCATCGAGCCTTCGGTCTTGCCCGCGCCGACCACGGTGTGCAGTTCGTCTATGAACAGGATGATCGTGCCTTGAGCTTCCTGTACTTCCTTCAGCACGGCCTTCAAACGCTCTTCAAACTCGCCGCGGTACTTCGCACCCGCTATTAGCGCGCCCATGTCCAGGGCCACGACCTTGCGGTCCTTCAAACTTTCCGGAACGTCGCCGCGCACAATGCGCTGTGCCAGGCCTTCAACGATCGCCGTCTTGCCGACGCCCGGTTCGCCGATGAGAACCGGGTTGTTCTTAGTGCGCCGCGACAGCACCTGAATCACTCGACGGATCTCTTCGTCACGCCCGATTACCGGATCGAGCTTTCCCTGCGCTGCTTGCTTCGTCAGGTCCCGGCCATAACGTTCGAGCGCTTCATAAGTCGTTTCCGGATTTTGCGAGGTCACACGCTGCGAGCCCCGCACCTGACGCAGAGCCTGCATCAGCTTGTCTCGCGACAAGCCCAACTCGCCGAGAAGGCGTCCAGCGGTGCCTGATCGATCGTCGACTATGGCCAACAGAATATGCTCAACGGAGACGTAATCGTCTTTGAGCTGTTTCGCTTCGTCTTCGGCCTGCACTAGCAGGCGATTGAGCCGGCTCGTTATGTAGACTTCGCCCGCGGCTCCGCTGGCTGATAAAACTTTTGGCAACCGCGCCAGTTCTGTCTCAAGGCGCTGGCGCACGAGGTCGGCATCGACTCCGGTCTTTTCGAGGACAGATCGTGCCAGCCCGCCCTCCTGATCGAGCAGAGCGAGTAGGAGATGTTCCACATCCAGCTGCTGATGACCCAGTCGGGTCGCTTCGCTTTGCGCCGCACGCAAAGCTTCTTGGGCTTTCTCAGTCAGGCGATTGATATCCATAAACGCTCCTTAGTCTCCTCCCCAGTTATCACTCATCGCCCAGCGATCGTCGTCTGATTTCAATCAACTCGCGATTAAGCAGCTCGACGCGTTTTACTAAGTCGAGGATGATGGCCGCACCGCTGAAATTTACGCCGAGGTCGCGTCTGAGCCGTTGCATGCGGCGCAGTTGTACGACGACGTGGCTGGGCAACAACGGTTCGCTGCTTTCACTCTCCAGCGTTTCAATCAAACCGGCGCGCGCGAGACGCACTACCAGCGAGCGCCGGGCGCCGATTCTTTCGGCTACCACCTCACAGGTCAGAGGTTCATCCATGTCAAAATCTCTCAGTTCCATAATTACTTCTTAGCAGGTTCTGTGTCCCCGTTGATCTTCCGAACCCCCGAGTAGCGCAATACGACCGCGAGGGTGAGCAGGAACGCACAGAGCACGAGCATCTGCCGCCAATCGACTTGCATAGCTCCGGTCAGGATCACTTCGCGCAGCGTCGCTACTATTCCCACCTCAACCATCGTGGCCACCGAGATGCGATGTTCCTCTAGATAGATAACCAACAGCCGAAACAACTCGATGAGCACCAGGATGAACAGGATGTCGGCTATCACTGCTGAAAAGTCGGTGCCACTCAGCAGAGATTTGCCGAGATGAAACAACTTGACCGCCATCGCTATGAAAAGAGCCGCACAGAGGCCGAGCACAATGACGTCCTGCACCAACTCGAGATACTTTCGCAGCGTTGGGTTGCGGCTGTGCCTCGTCCCTGGCTCAACCCGATAAGCAAGTTCTTGTTCTGCTGTCATCCTTCTTGCTCACTCATTTTTCCAGCAGTGGGAGCAAGCCCCACCTTCCTGACCCTGAGACTTCCGACGAGCTCGGCATATCTCGTCTCGAAAGCCTTTCAATCAAGAATCAAAGCTCACCTCAAATCACCCTTCCGCGGGTCGAAGCGCGACACTTTGCGCAGTTCCTCGTACAACCGCCGCTCTTCATCGCTGATCTCCTTCGGCACCGCAATCTTCAATCGCACATATTCGTTCCCGCGCCCCCCGCCTCGTTTGTTAAGTCCCTGTCCGCGCAAGCGCAGCCGTTGTCCGTTTTGCGCGCCCGCCGGAACGGTCAAGTCCACTTTGCCGTCAATCGTTGGCACTTCGACTTTCGTACCCAGCACCGCTTCCCAAGGCGCAATCGGTAGCTCGATCTCGAGGTCGTCGCCGCGCACTGCGAAGACCGGGTGCGGACGCAGGCGAATGCGCAGATAAAGATCGCCGGGCTGCGTACCATTCATGCCGGCGCCGCCCTGTCCAGCGAGGCGTACAGTAGAACCGTCGCGTACGCCGGCCGGAATATTCACTTCAATCGTTTTCGGTTTGAGAACCTGACCCGAACCGCCGCAGGTCTGGCAAGGCTTGTCGCCTACCTGGCCGGTGCCGTTGCAAGTGGGACAGATTTCCGCCGCCTGCATTCGCAGCGTGTGACGTCCGCCGCGATGGGCTTCTTCCAGCGACAACTCCAACTGGGCTTCGACGTCTTCGCCGCGCTCCCGCCTTGCCCTTTGTCGGCCTCGTCTGCCGCGTCCAGACCCTCCACCGCTGAACATTTCTTCGAAGATGTCGAAACCCGCAGCGCCCCCCATTCCACCAAAGTCAAAGCCGCTGAAGTCAAACCCACCAGTCGGCGATCCACTTGCGGTGCGAGCGCCTTCCCAACCGGGCGGCGGCTGACCACCTCCCTGTTTTACTGCTTTCCAGTTTTCGCCATACTTGTCAAAGAGCTCGCGGTTTTCCTTGTCTGAGAGCGTGTCGTAAGCCTCTTGCAACTCCTTGAAGCGCTCTTCCGCCGCTTTATCGCCCGGGTTCAAATCGGGGTGAAACTTGCGCGCGAGTTTGCGATACGCCGTTTTGATCTCATCGGCTGACGCAGTGCGGCTGACGCCGAGTACCTCGTAATAGTCTCTCGTCTTGACTGCCATAAATGAAAGTGAGCAGTGAGCAGGAGCTGGTTTTTCTTAATTGCTGCCCACTGCTAACTACCTGCCGCCCTCTTTTTATTTCTGCGTGTACTCGGCATCGATGACATCGTCATCAGCGCCGCCGCCACTTCCGCGCGTTCCGCCACCACCGCCTGCGCCCGCGCCCGCCGCGCTTGCTTGGCCGCCGTAGGCAGCGCTTGCCAGCGAGTGTGATACTTGTTGCAAGTCGCTGGTCAGTTGTCGCAGCCGGTCAATTGGAGTCGTCTCGTCCTTCACCGCCGCTCTGATGTCATTGATCAGTGATTCGGCGCGCGCGCGCTCGTGCGCCGGTACTCGATCACCCATGTCACTGATCGCGCGCTCAATGCTGTAGGCCAACGAATCTGCCGTGTTGCGTGCTTCGACGAGCTCGCGCCGCTGCCGGTCTTCAACTGCATGCTGCTCGGCGTCACGGATCATGCGATCGATTTCGCCCTTGTCGAGCGAGGTCGAGCCGCTGATCGTAATTTTCTGTTCCTTACCGGAGCCCAGATCCTTAGCGGTTACGTTGAGAATGCCGTTGGCGTCGATGTCAAAGGTGACTTCAATCTGCGGCGTGCCGCGTGGCCCGGGCGCAATGCCTTCCAGTTTAAACTGGCCCAACGTGCGGTTATCGCGCGCGAGTTCACGTTCACCTTGCACCACATGAATATCGACGGCGGGTTGATTGTCTGCGGCAGTTGAAAAAATTTCGGTCTTCCGTGAAGGAATGGTGGAGTTGCGTTCGATGAGCTTGGTCATCACCCCGCCCACTGTTTCGACCCCAAGACTTAGCGGCGTGACATCGAGGAGCAAGACATCCTTGACTTCACCCCTCAGCACCCCGGCCTGAATCGCGGCGCCGATGGCGACCACTTCATCGGGATTCACTGACTGGTTAGGTTCCTTGCCCGCGGTCAATCGTTTGACTAGTTCCTTAACCGCCGGAATCCGTGTCGAACCACCAACCAGGATTACTTCTTCTAGATCCTTCTCCGAAATCTTCGCATCGGCAATCGCCTGCTTGACGGGACCCATGGTTCGTTCGATCAGGTCGTGCGTAAGCTGTTCAAACTTGGCACGCGTCAGCTTCAACAGAAGATGGCGTGGTCCGGTTGCGTCGGCGGTGATAAAAGGGAGATTGATCTCCGTCTCCATCGCCGAAGAGAGTTCGATCTTTGCTTTCTCAGCGGCTTCGGTCAGCCGCTGCAGCGCCTGGCGATCCTTACTAAGATCGATGCCCTGGTCCTTCTTGAACTCTTCCACCAACCAGTCGACAACCCGCTTGTCGAAGTCGTCCCCGCCAAGATGGGTATCACCGGCCGTACTCTTTACTTCGAAGACGCCGTCGCCAACCTCGAGAATGGAAACGTCAAACGTTCCGCCGCCAAGATCGAACACCAAAATCGTCTCGTGTTTTTTCTTGTCCAGCCCGTAGGCGAGAGCCGCCGCCGTGGGTTCATTGATGATGCGTAAGACGTTGAGGCCCGCAATCTGGCCGGCATCCTTGGTCGCCTGGCGTTGCGCATCGTTGAAGTAAGCGGGGATAGTGATGACCACATCTTTCACTTTCTCGCCGAGATACTTGGTGGCATCGTCGACGAGTTTGCGAAGGACGCGGGATGAGATCTCTTCGGGAGAATAAAGCTTCCCGTCGATATCAATGCGTACGGCGTCATTCGGGCCCGCCACGACTCTGTAGGGAACCTGTTTAAGTTCCTCAGTCACTTCGGAATACTTGCGACCCATGAAGCGCTTGATGGAGTAGATGGTGCGCTCGGGATTGAGCGCGGCCTGGCGCTTGGCAATCTGCCCCACGATTTGCTCGCCGGTTTTCGTAAATGCGACTACAGAAGGAGTGACCCGTCCCCCTTCGCTGTTCACAATTACCGTCGGCGCGTCAGCCTCCATAACAGCTACTACCGAATTAGTTGTCCCTAGATCAATGCCTACTGCTTTTGCCATGACTTGTTACTCCTTCTTAGAGCAGTGATGAGCAGAACCCAACGCGTTAAATCGTTGAACGCAAATACTCATCCTCCTTAATCAGCTCACCAACTCCTGACTCATCACTCATGCCTTGTTTCACCGAGGCATCTCACTCTCGATTTGCAGCTCGCTCTTTACATCGAAGAGTCCCGGTACACTGCGCGCTCTTATGTAGGCCAACTGAGCGTCACCCTTGGTGGCCACCACGCCTTTCAACGTGGCTCGTCCACGGTCGACGATGATGTGAATTGATGGGATTGCCTGGGTTGCGTAACGGAAGAGTGGCGAATCAAAACCGTAGAGTTTGCGATAGAGCGCTATGCGCAACCGGTCGTCTTGCGGAGAAAGCGGCAAGACTTCGATTTCATTGATCACCTGAGACACGCCGTCGATTTCCCTGACGCGAGCTTCCGCATCTGATTTCGTGGTGGGCCTGACTACCTCCCCACGCAGCACGACGGTGTTGTCCGGCCGCACCTCGAACTCGAGCCAGTCGAAGACACCATAATATGGCAAGGTCACCAGCTCGTGGCGCACCTGTCTAATCACTCGGGCGCTGAGCGCGCCCTGCGGCGTCGCCTTCGCAAGTGCATTACCCACAATTGCCGACGCGCATATCGAGAGCGACAAAATCGCGACGCTAAACATGCGTTGACTTGTTCGGATGCTCATGTTTACTCAACCTCCTCTGGTAAATGATCGAGTCACTTGGACCGAGATGCCGCGTTTACACGAGACAGATTCAGTCGTTGCCCAAAAACTGAATACGTGATTGGCAACTGTCTTTCGGTTTTGAGTTCCAATACGTGCATCGTCCGTGCCACGTAATTTCGAAAAATCAGAAATTACCTTCAAGTGCTATCGGAAAACGAGTTAGGCTGGTCGGAAACGATTGCAGTTCAGATGAAGTTAATGGCTCGGGTGGGTCAACGAGCCCAGTGGATGAAATGGCCCATTCTTTTGAGCGCGTAGGATTCTTGCATTCCTTAGAGCCGGGGAGTAAATTCAACCCACTATCCAAACTGGAACTTCTTCCCAACACAGCAGTGGGAGGATCCTAAGGTCGCTTCGCTGAAGGACCCCTCCTAAATTGGATGTGCGGTGCAGTCGGTTGCGGAATTTCCGAGAAGCGCCGAGCGTACGTCCGAGAAGTTTCATCCACACCCGTCTCAAGTCCAAGCGCGACAAACCGGAACGCAGGAGGCCCTTAACCATGGGAGAATTCCTCGCTAGACTCTTTTCTTCGGATTTCATGCCGCACGGGCACTGCTATCTATGGAGGCCCGAGATTTTGTGGCTCCACGTATTTTCAGACGGCGTAATTACTACTGCTTATTACTTCATCCCGCTGGCCTTGGTCTATTTTGTCCGCAAGCGGAAAGATCTACCCTTCAACTGGATGTTTCTCTTGTTTGGGGTTTTCATTTTTGCGTGCGGCACAACTCACCTCATGGAAATCTGGACCGTTTGGAACGGCACCTATCGGCTCGCTGGAGTGATCAAAGCGATCACGGCCGTCGCGTCCGTAGGGACTGCGTTAGCGCTGGTGCCATTGATTCCTCAAGCGCTTGCGTTGCCCAGTCCGTCGCAGTTGCGAGCAGCCAATGCGAAACTGGAGGAAGAAGTCAGGGAGCGACTTCAGGCCGAAGCGGCGCTCGAGGAAGCGAGGAGCGAACTGGAAACAAAGGTGCAGGAGCGCACTGCCGAACTTGCCGAGTCGATCGAGGCATTACTTGCAGAAATCGCTGAGCGCAAGCGTGCTGAAGAAGAGAGCCGCAAGCTCGCCTCGCTGGTCGAAAATAGCACCGACTTTATCGGCGTTGCTTCGCCCGAGGGCAAGACCACCTTCCTTAATCGTTCCGGCCAGGTGATGGTCGGGTTGGATGGCGACGGGCAGGTGCAGATAAACATACTTGAGTATCTGCCACCGGAGGATCGCGAATGGTTTCAGGAGGATGTCTTTCCGTCGCTCCAGCGTGATGGAACCTGGGAGGGAGAAATGCGTTTCCGACATTTCAAGACGAGCGCTACCATCCCGATGCTAGTACACATCTTTTTCATTAAGGAGCCGGCGACCGATCGCCGGCTTGCGCTTGCAACGATCAGTCGCGATATCTCGCAGCGTAAGCGCAATGAAGAAGCGTTGCAAAAAGCGCAAACAGATCTGGCGCATGTCACGCGCGTGAGCACCATGGGAGAAATGGCCGCCTCCATCGCTCATGAAGTCAACCAGCCCCTGGCAGCGATAGTCACCAATGGCAACGCCTCGCTGCATCTGCTACCCAAAGGCGTTGCCGGTTTGGAAGATGTACGCGAGGCTATAGATTGCATAATCAGCGACGCAATGCGCGCCAGCGAAGTTATCAAGCGAATTCGCGCCACCTTGAAAAACGCAGCTCCGGAAAAAACTTCGCTCAATCTCAACGAAACGATTCAAGAGACGCTGGCGTTGGCAGCCGGCGAGTTGGCCAGGAGTCAGGTCCAGGTGCGAACGAAGCTGACCGCGTCGTCTCAACCGGTCCTCGGTGATCGGGTCCAGTTACAGCAGGTCATGCTCAACCTAATTCTGAATGGGAAGGAGAGTATGAGCCGGCCCGGATGGCAGCAACGCGACCTGGTGATCAGTACGGAGAACACCAGGCCCGATGAAATAACCGTAGCGGTGCGAGATTCGGGCCCGGGGCTAGACCCGCAGGATCAGGAGCGGCTGTTCGATACTTTCTTTACCACTAAGAAAGATGGCATCGGGTTGGGACTCTCGATTAGCCGGACGATTGTCGAGGCTCATGGCGGTCGACTTTGGGCCACGACTAACGAAGGGGCCGGCGCTACCTTTCAGTTTACTGTGCCCACCAGTCACGGAAGTTAAGTATGACTAAAACGGATCAGATGGTCTTTGTGATCGACGACGATTCGGCTTTGCGGGCGGCCATCAAGCGACTGCTAATGGCTGTAGGCCTCAGCGTCGAGACGTTCGGCTCGGGACGCGAGTTTCTCGAGAGTAAGTTGCCCGATGTTCCCGGCTGCGTAGTCCTCGATGTCCGCCTGCCCGGACATAGCGGCCTCGATCTCCAACGCGAACTCGCCGAGAAGAAAATTCATCTGCCAATAATCTTCATGACCGGGCATGGGGACATTCCCATGTCCGTACAGGCAATGAAAGCCGGCGCAGTCGAGTTTCTCACCAAGCCTTTCCGTGACCAGGATCTGCTGGACGCGATTGGGCAGGCAATTGATCGAGACCGGGCGGCGCGAAAGCAGCGGGCCGAATTAGCGGAACTGCATGAATGCGCTGATTCACTTACGCCGCGCGAACGGGAAGTGATGACACTGGTCGTGTCCGGCAGCCTGAATAAACAGATCGCCCTCGAACTCGGCACCAGTGAGAAGACTATCAAGGTCCACCGCGGTCAGGTGATGCATAAGATGCACGCCGATTCGCTCGCGGA
>Ga0105243_10004843_pt1 | contig 10571 bp, 7 predicted proteins | sample KBSM34metaG_FD_81525 | JGI IMG/M metagenome (GOLD analysis project Ga0105243, IMG submission 81525) | Miscanthus rhizosphere microbial communities from Kellogg Biological Station, Michigan, USA - KBS M3-4 metaG | ecosystem: Host-associated > Plants > Roots > Rhizosphere > Soil | place: Michigan...
CCTTTCCCTTGCCGGCACGCGCGGCCTTGCCGCCGGGGGCGTCGCGCCCCAGATCTGGGAAGGCAGAGGAGACGTTCAAGGGCATGGGCTATCCTGTTTCAGAGCATGCGCATGGACATGGGCGGGCATGCAGCATAGTGTATGAATATACAGGTGTAGGCAACACGCCACGTTCATGCCGGATGCCCTTGCCCAAAGCACCCTTGAGGCCCCGGGTCTCTGGGGAAGCCGCTACCATGCACGCTGACGTTACGTAGTGTTACCCCGCCACCGAATGCCATGTTGAAGCGTATCAATGTCCAGCATGTCACTCTGGGCATGTTCCTGCACGAGTTCTGCGGCTCCTGGATGGAGCATCCTTTTTGGCGAACCCGTTTCCTGCTCCGCTCCGAGGCCGACCTCCAGCGCCTGCGCTCCACCTCCATCCAGGAGGTCTGGATCGACGTGCGCAAGGGCCTGGACGTGGGTGTCCAGGTGCCTTGCCTGCGCTTTGATCCGCAGGACGAGCTTCGCCACCAGATCCCGGACAGCGCCCGCCCTGTCTCCGAGCAGAGCACGGCCCCCATTTCCACCGCCACCGAGCTGCGCCGCGCCGCCCAGACCTGCGTGCAGGCCAGGCAATTGCTCAGCCGCCTGTTCAGCGACGCGCGGCTGGGCCGGCCCGTGGACGCCACGGCCGCCGGGCAGCTGGTGGACGATGTGACGGCCTCCGTGGCGCGCAATCCCCACGCCCTGATCGGCCTGGCACGGCTGAAGACGGCCGACGACTACACCTACATGCACAGCCTGGCCGTGTGCGCGCTGATGGTGGCACTGGCCAAGCGCATGGGCCTGGACGACCACAGCCTGCGCAAGGCCGGCATGGCCGGTCTCATGCACGACCTTGGCAAGACCGCGATCCCGGTCGCCGTGCTCAACAAGCCCGGGCCGCTGGACGATGCCGAATGGTCGCTGATGCGCGCCCACCCACGCCATGGCGAGCAGCTGCTGCGCCCGCTGGGCCTGGACGACGAGGTCATCGATGCCTGCCTGCACCACCACGAAAAGGTGGACGGCAGCGGCTACCCCGACGGACTGCAGCAGGGCGACATCGGCCTGCTGGCGCGCATGACGGCGATCTGCGATGTCTACGACGCCATCACCTCGGACCGGCCCTACAAGAAGGGCTGGCCGCCCTCGGAGGCGCTGCGGCGCATGGCCGAGTGGAGCCCCCGCCATTTCGACAAGCGGCTGTTCGAGCAGTTCGTGCAGACCGTGGGCATCTATCCGCTGGGCTCGCTGGTGCGCCTGCATTCGCAGCGCCTGGCCGTCGTGGTCGATGCCTCGCCGGGCAGCCTGCTGGCGCCGCGCGTCAAGGTGTTCTATTCGCTGCGCCAGGCCTGCCGCATCACGCCCGAGATCGAGGACCTGTCCGAGAGCCAGGGCAACGACCGCATCATCGCGCGCGAGGACCCGGTGAACTGGGACTTCCCGGATCTGGAGACGCTGTGGCTGGAGTTCGAGCGCCAGCCCCAGACGCAGGCCCAGATGGCCAAGTGACCGCCGCGAAATTCCGGGGATGACCCCAGGGTTTGCGACAATGGCGGACTTCCGTTCAACGAACTTGGAACGGGCCATGTCCGGCCCTCAAGCACTGCATGTCCTCCCTGTCCCGTGTGTTTTCGCTCAGCGATTTCGACTTCGAGCTTCCTGAGAACCTGATCGCCCAGCATCCTGCCGCCCAGCGCAGCGCCTCGCGCCTGCTCGACGGCCGCGACGATGCCACCCCGCCCACCGACCGCATCTTCCACGAGCTGCCCGACCTGCTGCAGCCCGGCGACCTGCTGGTGTTCAACGACACGCGCGTGCTCAAGGCGCGCATCTTCGGCGAGAAGGCCAGCGGCGGCCGGCTGGAGCTGCTGGTCGAGCGCGTGCTCGAAGGCAACGATGTCGTGGCCCACATGCGCGTCAGCAAGAAGCCCCTGCCCGGCTCGCGCATCCACCTGTGCGGCGGCAAGAACCGCGGCGGCTTCGACGCCGTGCTGCGCGGCCGCTGGCCCGACGAGAACGGCCCGCTGTTCCACCTGAGCTTCGAAGGCCCGCGCGGCGAGACGCCGCACGAGCTGATGGAGCGCTTCGGCCACCTGCCGCTGCCGCCCTATATCGAGCGCCACCAGGACACCGGCAACGACCCCGACGCCGCCGAAGACAGCGAGCGCTACCAGACCGTCTTCGCGGCCCGCCCCGGCGCCGTGGCCGCGCCCACGGCCGCCCTGCACTTTGACGACGCCGTGCTGGCCCGCCTGGCCGAGCGCGGCATCGAGCGCGCCAGCGTCACGCTGCACGTGGGCGCCGGCACCTTCCAGCCCGTGAAGACCGAGAACCTGGCCGACCACCAGATGCACAGCGAGTGGTACGAGATCCCGCTGGCCACGCTGGCTGCGCTGGAACGCTGCCGCCAGCGCGGCGGCCGCGTCGTCGCCGTGGGCACGACCACGGTGCGCACGCTGGAGTCCTGGGCCCAGACAGGCCAGTTCTCCGGCGACACGCGCATCTTCATCACGCCCGGCTTCGAGTACCAGGTGGTCGATCTGCTGATCACCAACTTCCACCTGCCCAAGAGCACGCTGATGATGCTGGTCAGCGCCTTCGCGGGCTACGAGCAGGTGATGGCGCTGTACCGCCATGCGATTGCGCAGGAGTACCGTTTCTTCAGCTATGGCGATTCCATGCTGCTGAAGAAGAAAAGCACCCCCTGAGTCGCTTCGCGCCTTCCCCCCGTTGCACGGCGCCTCTCTACCCGCTTCGCGAGGGAGGGGGGGCGTACGGGCAGCCGGCGACACCCTCGCGGCGGGGCGGCGCGGCCGGCTTAGGCCCTTGCTTGGTGTCCCTCGCCTCAGGCCGCGCCAGGTTCAAGCGCCAAGCCCGAAACGCCGCATGTTCAACCAAAGTAATGGCAGAGCCTGCGGCCCTTGACCTCGTGCACGCTGACGGGGATGCCGTAGAGGCTGCTGAGGACCTCGTCCTGCACCACCTCGGCCGGCGTGCCCGCCACGGCCAGGCGGCCGTCCTTGAGCGCGATGATGTGGTCGGCGTAGCACGAGGCGAAGTTGATGTCGTGCAGCACCATGACCACGGTCTTGCCGCGCTCGGTGACGGCGCGGCGCAGCAGGCCCATCATGCTGACGGCGTGGGCCATGTCCAGGTTGTTCAGCGGCTCGTCCAGCAGGATGAAGGGCGTGTCCTGGCACAGCACCATGGCGATGTAGGCGCGCTGGCGCTGGCCGCCTGACAGTTCGTCGAGAAAGCGCTCGGCCAGCGGCGTGAGCTGCAGGTACTCCAGCGCCTCGTCCACATGGCGCAGGTCTTCGGGGCCCAGCCGGCCCTTGCTGTGCGGAAAGCGGCCAAAGCCCACCAGGTCGCGCACCGTCAGGCGCAGCGTGCTCTGGTTGTCCTGGCGCAGGATGGCCATGATGCGCGCCAGCGCCTCGGTGGGCGTGGTGGCCACGTCGAGGCCGGCCACCCGCACCTTGCCCGCCGTGATGGGCATGAGGCGGCTGACCAGGGACAGCAGCGTGGACTTGCCCGCCCCGTTGGGCCCGATGATGGCCGTCAGCGCCCGCTCGGGCACATCGAAATTGAGCTCCTGCAGCACTGCCGTGCCGCCATGGCGCTTGAGCAGATCACGCACCTCGATCATTGGGTCCCCTTGCGCATGAGCAGCACGATGAAGACGATTCCACCCAGGAACTCCACCACGATGCTCAGCACGGTATTGAATTGAAAAAGCTGCTCCAGCAGCACCTGCCCGCCCATGAGCAGCACGCAGCCCCAGAGCACGGCCGCAGGCAGCACCCAGGCATGGCGGCGCGTGCCCATGGCGTGATAGGCCATGTTGCTGACCAGCAGGCCGAAGAAGATCACCGGGCCGACCAGGGCCGTGGACACGGCCACCATGCAGGCCACCACGGCGAGCAGCCGCAGCACGCGGCCCTCGTAGTCCAGGCCCAGGCTGACGGCGGCATCGCGCCCCAGCGAGATCACGTCCAGCACGCGGCGCTGGCGCCAGATCCAGGCGCTGCCCAGGGCGATCAGCAGCAGCGACGGCAGCAGCAGCTGCAGGTTCACCGCGTTGAAATTGGCGAACATGCGGTCCTGCAGCGCCGTGAACTCATTGGGATCGAGCACGCGCATGGCCAGCCCGGCCAGGCTGCGAAAGAAGATGCCGCCCACCATGCCCACCAGCAGCATCAGGTGCAGGCTGCTGGCATGGCCCACGAACAGCCAGCGCATCAGCAGCACGCTGAAGCCCATCATCAGCACGATGTTGAGCGCATAGCGCCCGACCTCGCCCATGGCGGACACGCCCGCCGCGCCCAGCATCAGCACCATGGACGCCTGCACGAACAGGTACAGCGCATCCAGCCCCATGACGGAAGGCGTGAGGATGGTGTTGTGCGACACGGTCTGGAACACCACGGTGGACAGGCCGATGGCACAGGCCACCAGCGCCATGGTCAGCACCTTGGCGCCCCGGTGCTCCAGCACGAAGGCCCAGTCGGTCTTGACGCCCACGGTCATGAAGGCCAGCAGGCACAGCAGGGCCAGCGCGCCCAGCAGCGCCAGGCGCGCGCCATGGCCCCAGCTGCGCGCTGCAGGCTCATCGGAAGCAACGGATTGCGGCAGGCTGCTCATGCACGATCCTTGCGGCGGCGCAGGATCAGCGCCAGGAACAGGGCACTGCCCAGCACGCCCAGCACGGTGCCCACGGGGATTTCATAGGGAGCGATCAGCAGCCGCCCGACCAGGTCGCACAGCACGGTCAGGCCCGCGCCGATCAGCGCCACCCACAGCACGCTGCGGCGCACGTTGTCGCCCAGGACCAGGCGCACCACGTTGGGCACGATCAAGCCCACAAAGGGCAGGCTGCCGGCCGTGACCACCACGGCCGAAGTAGCCACGGCCACCACCACCAGCCCCTGCCAGACCAGGCGCCGGTAGTTCAGGCCCAGGTTGGTGGCAAAGCTCTCGCCCAGGCCCGCCACGGTGAAGCGGTCGGCCGCCAGGCAGGCCAGGGCCGTGACGCCCAGCGACAGCCACAGCAACTCGTAGCGGCCTTGGACCACCAGCGAGAAATCGCCGTTGGACCAGGACTTGAGCGCCTGCATCATGTCGAACTGCAGCGCCAGAAAGCTGGCGGCTGCCTCCAGCACGCCGGCCAGCACCAGGCCGACCAGGGGCACCATCCACGACGAGCGCAGCCGGATGCGCGAGAGCACGGCCAAGAACAGCGCCGTGCCCAGCAGCGCCGCCACGGCCGAAATCCCCATCTTGGCCATCACCGGCCAATGCGGCACCCAGAGGAACGCGGCCAGCATGCCCAGGCTGGCCGACTCCACCGTGCCCACGGTGGAAGGCTCCACGAAATGGTTGCGCGCCAGCATCTGCATGAGCAGTCCGCAGACCGCCATCGATGCGCCGGCCAGCACCAGGGCCAGCGTGCGCGGCACGCGGCTGTACACCAGCACCTGGCTGGCCAGGTCGTCCTCGCTGCGCGACCACAGCACGCTCCAGTGCATGTCGCCCGCGCCCACCATCAGGCTGGCCAGCGACAGCGCCAGCAACAGGCCCAGCGCGAAAAGCCAGGCAAGGGCCTGGCGCGATGGGCGTGACATGGGCGCGGCGTGCGCGGTGGCGACAGGCGGGCTCAACGCTTTGACGTCATGTGCGGGCAAAGGCATCCGACAGTTGCTGGATATTGGCCTTCAGCGCGCCCGGCCCGGCGTTGGACAGGGTGTACCAGTTGGCTGCGTTCAGATAGACCACCTGCTTGCCGCGCCAGGCCTTGGTGGCACGCACCAGCGGGTTGTCCAACAGTTGCTGGGCGGTCTTGCCATCCTGGCCGATGGCCACGTCGCGGTCGATGACGAACAGCCAGTCGGGATTGGTCTTGAGCAGGAACTCGAAGGAGACCACCTGCCCATGGCGCGCCACCGTCAGGTTGTCGATGGCCGGCTTCACGCCGAACACATCGTGCAGCATGCCGAAGCGCGAACCCGGCCCATAGGCACTGAGCTTGCCGCCCGAGGTCAGCAGCACCAGCCCCTTGCCGGCGTCCTGCGCCTTGCCATGCAATGCGGTGATGGCCTGCTCCACCGACCTGACCTCGGCCTCGGCCTTGTCCTGCAGGCCGTAGACGGCGCCCAGCGTGCGGATGTTGCGGTAGATGTCGGCCATCTGGCGCTGGTCGCTGACACTGAGGTCCAGCACGGGCGCGAAGCGCGACAGCTCCTTGTACTTGGCCTCGGAGCGGCCGCCCACGATGATGAGGTCGGGTGACAGCGCCTTGATGGATTCGTAGTCGGGCTCGAACAGGCTGCCGATGCGTGCGTATTTCGCATCGGCATAGCGGGCCAGCAGCGGCGGCATCTTGAACTCGGGCACTCCCCGCACCTCGCCGCCCAGCGCCTGCAGCGTGTCCAGCGCCGCCAGCTCGAACACCAGCACGCGCACGGGCTTGAAGGGCACCTGGATCTCGCCCTTGGCATGCGGCACGGTCACGGTCTTGCCAGCCGCTGCCGTCTGGGCATGGGACATCTGCGCCGCCAGCGGCAGCGTGACCAGCACGCCCAGGCCGTGGCCCATCTTCGCCAGGATCCGGCGACGGGAATGATTTGCATTCATGGTGTTCATTTTTACAGTGATTGCTGTATTGCCAGGAAGTTCAAACATTGGCCTTTGCGTCATCAGGGAAGTGCCGGCGTGCGGTCCGGCATGCGCTCGCAGGCCGGCAGGCCCTGGGCAAAGCGCCCGGGGTTGAGCAGGGCCACCAGGCCGCAGGCCAGCGAGCCCTGCCACTGCAGGTAGTCATGGCTGGTCTCGTGCTCGGCCTGGGTGACCTCGTAGCCCTTGGCGCGCAGCACATCGGCCAGGTGGCGGTTGGTTTCCAGGATGCCGTCCTGCCCGCCGCGTGCGCGCTCGTAGCGGCCCGCATCCAGATAAAAGCGCACGGGCTGGCGTGGCTCCTGGGCATAGCGGCGCTGCACCCAGCCCGGCACCTCGCCGGCCGGCGACCACCAGAACGATCCCGACATGCTCAGCACGTTGCCAAACCAGCGCGCATTGACCAGACCCGCATAGGCCGAGGCCAGGCCGCCAAAGCTGGAGCCACCGATCACAGTGCGCGCCGCCGGCTGGCCCAGGCCCTGTTCACCCACCCAGGGCATCAGCTCCTCATCCAGAAAGCGTGCGAAGGCGGTGTTGGGCGGCAACTCCCTGCCGCGCGCCTGCGGGCTGGCGTTGTCCACCAGCACCACGGCCGTGGGCGGGATCAGGCCGTCGGCCATGAGGTTGTCGATGAGGGTGGGCGTGGACACCTGCTTCGCATAGGCGTTGCCGTCGAACAGCACCAGAAGCGCCTCGGGCGCCTGGCCGCCCGCCGGGCGGTAGGTCCAGACATCGCGGCTGTTGCCCAGTACGCGGCTGGACAGGCGGTGCTGCACCAGCGCCCCCTGGGCCACGCCCGCGCGTGGCGCCACCCAGGGCTGGGGTGGGGCCTTGGGCAGCTCCAGCACGGAGGCGCCCTGGAAGGCGTCGATGAAGCCGCCCTGAGGCGACTTTGGCGGCTGCGGAAACACCTTGGGATTGAGCGGATCGCGCTGCGCCGTGGCCAGCAGGGCGCGGCGCTGCTCCATGGCCGAGCCTGCGATCAGCGGCACATCGGGCGCCAGGCGGTAACTGAGCCGCGCGTTGTCGGCCATGCGGAAGCTGGCCCACCAGACATCGCTGCCGGGCAGATGCTGCAGCGGATCATGGTTGCCGGCCGGGCTGCCGAACAGGCGAACCCCCTGCATGCCGGCGCGCGGCTGGCCACGCCACAGGAAGGTGACCAGGGACTGGCCGCCGGGCAGCGGCTCCACCATCGGCGTGCCCTCCTCCTGCACGCGCCGCCAGAAGGCGTCTGCCGCCACGCCCGAACCCGCGCCGCGCTGGATGGCCTGGGCCAGGGCCTGCAGGCGTGGGCTTTCCAGTGCAGGCAGCTCCAGGGCCTGCACAGCCTTGGCGCCCAACGGCGCAAGACTGGAGGTCAACCGCAGCGCAAAGCGGCCGGTTGCGGATTTCACCTCGCCGGCCATCAGCGCGTCCGTTGCGATGTGGCGCGCCACCAGCCTTTGCCTGCCGGCTCCCTCCGTGACCCACATCAGCGACTGCGCACCGCCATCGGGCCGCGCCAGGCGGCGCAGGTGCCGGCCCTGGGCATCCTCCAGGTCCAGGGCCACGCCCTGCCCTTCGAATTCACCCTGGACCACGTGGCCGGCGGGCAGATCGACGCGCCAGGACTCGCGCCCCCCGGCAGCCAGGACCCCTGTGGCCGCCTGGCCCGGCGCCAGCGTGCCCGGCCGTGCGGCCAGGGCCTGCCGCGATGCGGCTGCCGTCATGTCTTCACCGGCATGGACGGCTGCGCCCAGCAGGCACAGCAGCGAGGCGGCCACGCACAGGCCTTGTCGTGCAGCTTGCGCCATGGCGTCAGAAGTCCACCGTGGCCGAGACACGTACCGTGCGCGGGCCGCCCGTGGTGGCGAAGTTGTCGTTGAAGCTGCCGGCCCAGTAGGACTTGTCGAACAGGTTCTCCACCGTGGCGCGGAAGGTGACGGGTTTGGCCGCGATGCGGGTGGCATAGCGCGCGCCCACGTCCACGCGGGTCCAGCTGGGCATCTTCAGCGTGTTGGCCGAATTCACCCATTGCGCACCCGTGTAGATCAGGCGGCCGGTGAGCGTGGCGCCCGGCAGCGCGGGCACGTCCCATTCGCCGCCCAGGTTGGCCGTCCAGCGCGGCACGCCGTAGACGCCGAAGCCATCGCGCGCGCCGCCCTGGGTCTTGCTCTGGATGGCCTGGGTGTAGGCCAGGCCGCCCAGCACGCGCGTGCCGCGCAGCGGCTCGCCGAACACATTCCACTCCAGGCCCCGGTTGCGCTGCTCGCCATCCATCAGCAGGCGGTTGGTCGCGGTCTCCACCACGGACGAGGGCCGCTCGATCTGGAACAGCGAGACCGTCTGCGTGAAATCACCCGTGCGCCACTTGGCGCCGATCTCGAACTGCTTGGTCTTGTAGGGCGCGAACACTTCGCCGGCATTGGCATAGGTGGCGCCGACGATGGAACCCGCGCTCAGGCCTTGCACATGGTTGGCGTACAGCGAGACCGCATCGCCCCAGGGCTTGACCACCAGGCCCAGCGCGGGCGAGACGGCCTGCTCGTTGTAGCCCGCCATCTTCTGGTTCACGCGCTGCAGGCGTGCGCCCACGGTCAGTTGCACGGCATCGCCACCCCAGCTCAGCGTGTCGGCCAGGGCCAGGCTGCTGAGCACGTCGTCGCGCTCCTGCTTGATGGCGCCGTAGGGGCCGGCCAGCGTGATGGGCGCGGGGTCGTAGATGTTGGTGATGTAGCTGGCGCTGGTGGCCACGGCCGCGCGCCCGCCCTTCTGGTTCATCCAGTTCAGGGAAGCCACCAGCAGGTGGTTCACGCCGCCCGTGCGCAGGCGCCCGCGCACGCCGAACTCGGCCGCCGTGCTGTCGGTATAGCCGTACTGGTTGTAGGTCTGGCCCACGGCCGAGCCGTCGCCCTGGGCGCGCAGCACCACGCGCGTGCCGTTGAGCATGCCGTCGTAGGCATGCTGCGCCGTGCCTGCGGAGCCGAACAGCGTCCAGTCCGCGCCCAGGTCCACCGAGCCGCGCAGCATCAGCGCATCGCTTTGCTGCTTGGCACGTATGCCCGGGAAGAGATTGGTCTTGGCGTCGGGCGCTGCAATCACCTGCTTGAGGTTCTGCATGCTGACCATCATCGGGCTGCCGTCACGGATGTTGGAGCGGTAGCTGTAGGCATCCAGGCCCAGCGTGAAACCGTCGCCCTGGTAGTCGAGCGCCAGTGCGCCCAGGCCATGGCGGCGGTTCTGGCCATCGATCTCGGTGTCGCCGCTCGAGGTGCTGCCGTTGACGCGTATGCCCAGGCGGCGCTCGGGGCCGAAGCGGCGCGAGACATCGGCCTGCAGGCCCAGTTGCGAGCCGCTGCTGAACATGGTGGTCACGCGCGTGAGATCCTGGGCCAGCGGGCGCTTGGTCACCAGGTTGATGGTGCCGCCCACGGCGCCGCCGGGCGTCATGCCGCTCATCAGCGCACCGGGGCCCTTGAGCACCTCCACGCGCTCGATCATCTCGACGGGCACATGGCCGTCGGGCGCCAGGCCATACAGGCCGTTGAAGCCCAGCTCCGAGGCATTCACCCCCAGGCCGCGGATGGTGAAGTTCTCGTAGGCATGGCCGGTGTTGGTGGTGAATCGCACCGAAGGATCGTTTTCCAGCACCGACATCAGCGTGGCCGCGTTCTGGTTGGCAATGCCTTCGGCCGTGTAGGAGGTGATGTTGAACGGCGTGTCCATCACATCGCGCTGGCCCAGCACGCCCAGGCCCGCACCCTTGGCCACCTGGCCGCCCGGGGCCACCGTGGGAAGGGTCTGGGGATCGGTGGTGCCGCGCACCGTGACCTCGCCCAGCTCGGCGTCAGCGGCCCAGGCGCCCGCGGGCAGCGCCGCGGCAG
>Ga0105243_10004844_pt1 | contig 10570 bp, 5 predicted proteins | sample KBSM34metaG_FD_81525 | JGI IMG/M metagenome (GOLD analysis project Ga0105243, IMG submission 81525) | Miscanthus rhizosphere microbial communities from Kellogg Biological Station, Michigan, USA - KBS M3-4 metaG | ecosystem: Host-associated > Plants > Roots > Rhizosphere > Soil | place: Michigan...
CAGTAAATAAAACACCCCAAATTCCCCCAAAAACATAAATCCATCTGATTTTTTTATTCCAGAAAAGGTCAACCAGAAAAACAATTCCCAGGAAGATCACCGTGTCTATTCTTGTGAACATGATCAGAACAGGAAGCAGGGCCAATACCCATTTTTTTCCTTTGTAAAAACCATAACACAGTAATGACATCTCCAGAAAAAATAATAATCCATACTCCATTCCAAGGATTGAAATTTTAATGGAAGGAGGAAGAATACCTATTAAAAAGATGAAAATAGCTTTATGCCAGGGATTTTTAAGAACCAAATGAGAAAGAAACAATGTCCCTATTGTAAAAAGCAGGGAATTGAAAATCAAAAGAGGTTCAATAAAGTTTTCTTTTCCAAAAACAAAGTTGAAAATATAGGATACAAAAACATACAGATGAGTGGTAGAAGCTGAGATTTTAGTATCTCCGTTGAAACCGATCACTCCGTAGTCCAGTAAATTCTGGGCAACCCTCCAGGTGATAAATGCATCTTCCTGAATATAGTGCGTTAATAAAAAAAGGAGTTTAAAAAGTACTGTAAAAATTACAGCATAGATGGGGAACCTGCTATTCTTTGTTTCAGACATTCTGTATTTTTAGTTTCACAAATATAATCTTAAAATTCAGGATTCCCAATAATAAAAAAACGGAACCGAAGTTCCGTTTTTAAAATATTTTATTGTGTTACCTTGATAATTGCTGTGGTAATCTGATTTTCTTTTTCTTTCGAATAGGTAGAATCAAAAGGTTCCATGATATCAAATAGGTACTGATAGAATGGAGTGATCTGTTGAACATTTTCAGATTCCTTCATTGCTTTGTCTTTACCCATCTGCTGAAGTTCTTTTACAAAAACATTGAATTTCTTATCAATAGGTTCAATGGATTTTACCAGATAAGCATATGCTTTTTCTTTCTGTCCTATTCTTGTATAAGCATCCGTAACCGCAGAAACTACAAGAGAATATTCCATAGGTTTTGTTCTCATCTGTCTTCTCAGATAGCTCTGATCTGCTTTTGAAAGGCTTAAATAATAATCATATTCTTCAAAAATTCCTTTTTTAAGCACTTCTGCTAACTGAAGACCTTTCTGCTCCTGCCCTGCAATAATGTATCCTGATACAATTGAACTTAATGAACGGGGATCATTATATTTTTCTGCAGGAATTTCTTTAGCTGCAAGATCCAGAATTTCCAATGCCTTCGCTTTCTGATTGTTCAATGCAAGTGCTGAAGCAGCTCTGCTTGCTGACATTCTGTAGCTGATAATATTGGATGTAGCCGTCTCATCAAAGTGAGCATTTAAGTTTTTAAAGTTCCCCCATCTGAAGTTTTTCACTACGTTATAAAGAGAATTAGGATCTACTCTTCCCATATCTCCATCCGGAGTCTGAGGGGTGTGAATTGGTATTAGCCTGTAGCTGAATCCGTCAAACTGAAGATATTCGTTAAGGTAAAAAATATTTTCACTGTCATAGATTCCTCCTGAAGAGAAGTTAATCGGACGTTTCCAATCGAAGTTTGCCAATAGATCTAACAGGATCAGGTTGTTCTTATAAAGAGTGTTTCCTTTGTAAGTGATCATAATCTGATTCGCTACATTCGGAAGATCTTCCGGATTGATGATTCCTGCTTTCAATGCATTATCTTTATTGACAGGAAGGATAAATTTGTTAACCGGAAGAATATTATATTTTTCATATTTCTCCTCTCCGAAATACATTTTTAAAAGCTGGTCTTTTTCAGGAGACTTGAATTTAATAAACTCAATAGCCTGCTTCAATGTTAAAGAATCCTGTGTAAGATATTTTCTGAATGACTGGAATTCTGTTTCCGGAGCTCCCTGTTCTTTCAACATAGAGAAAACACCTTCCCAATCTTCTTTCTTCATCATATAGATCTGGTCATTGACACCATCTCTGTAATCATCATGTGTTAACTGACTTGGGATCCCCATTGCATTATACGTTCTTCTTTTCACCTGATCTAAGTTCCATGGTGTAGAAGCCAGGGTAAAGTTAACTACTTTCACATCATCTCTGAATCTCTCCGTTTCCTGAATCGCCCAAACCGGGTAAGTATCATTATCCCCATATACAAAAAGGATATCATTCTTAGGCAGTGATTTTAATACAGAATAAGCATAGTCATACGCGGTATATCTATCGCTTCTGTCGTGAACATTATAGTTCTGGAAGCCCATCATAAATGGTACTCCCAATAAAACAACTCCTAATGCTATATTAGCTCCGTTAGATTTTATTTTGGATTGTAAGAACCATAGAATAGCTCCAGCTCCCAACCCTATCCAGATGGCAAAAGCATAGAATGAACCTACCATGGCATAATCTCTTTCTCTCGGTTCAAAAGGTTTTACTCCTGTATAGAAAACAATTCCTACACTGGTTAAAATAAATAAGGATAATAAGGCATAGAATCTTCCAAAATCACGGTTCAACTGGAAAAAGAATCCAATCAATCCTAAAATCAATGGAAGGAAGAAAAAGGCTACTGTACTTTCATTTTTAAACTTAGCAGGCATTTTATCCTGATTTCCTACTAATGCATTATCTATAAAAGGAATCCCTGAAATCCAGTTTCCTTTTGTGCTTTCCATATTTCCTTCAAGATCATTCTGTCTTCCCACGAAGTTCCACATCAGGTATCTTACAAAGTAATATCCATTCTGGAAAGAAATGAAATAATCCATATTCTGAAGTAATGAAGGCTTTTGAACATTGATCAGGTTATATGGTTTTACTTTCAGATAATCTGCCGCAGTAATTGATTTGTCTTCATATTTTGTTCTCATCTCATCGAAGATCTGCTTAGCCTGTGGGTTATCAGCAACATCTTCATTTCCGTAATTGAATGTAAAATCAGGAGCTCCGTACATAGCAATATAATTGGCCATTACATCTTTATCCTCACTGAACATTCTCGGCATTAAGCTTATCTGAGACTTATTGAATACATAATTGAACCGGTCTCCGGTTTTTCTATAGGTTCCGGTTTTTTCATCTTTTTCGTAGATTTCACCGGTTTTCGTTGTTTTAAAACTTCCGTCTTCATTTTTCTCAATACCGTTAGCATCAAGAAATGCCGTATAGTTTTGTCCGTAGATTGTTGGCCAGTCACCATACTGCTCTCTGTTATAATAATCCAACATACCAATAGCTGTATCAGGATCATTAAGGTTCATCGGCGGATTGGCATTTGCTCTGATGGGAATAACCATCCAGCAAGAAAACCCTATCATCATAAAAACCACAGATAAAGCTACCGTCTGGTATACGTTTTTCTTTGCTCTTCTTGCATATTTAATAATAAAATAGCAGATCGCTACCATTATGATAAACGCAACAATAGTTCCTGAGTGGAAAGGAAGTCCAAGCCCATTTACGAAGAAAATCTCCAGTCTTCCGAACATTGTCATGATCAAAGGGAAAATAATTTTGAAAACAATAATCAAAATTCCCAGGGTAATAAGGTTTGCCCAGATAAAGTTTTTCCAGGTAAACTTATAATTTCTTGCATAGTATACAAGACATACTGCAGGAATCGCCAGCATACACATCATGTGTACCCCAACAGAAAGTCCTAAAATAAAGAAAATAAGGATAATCCATCTCTCACTGTCAACTGCTTTATACTCATTCTCCCATTTTGTGATCAACCAAACCAGAAGTGCGATAAACATGGAAGCCATTGAATACACCTCTCCCTCTACTGCAGAAAACCAAAAGGTATCTGAGAAAGTAAAGCAAAGTGCTCCTATTGCTCCAGCAAATAAAATAGAGATTTCCTGATGCTTAGTAACCTCTTCAAAGTCTTTGTTTAACAGTCTTCTTACAAAATGTGTAATGGTCCAAAACAAAAATAAAATAGTCAGCGCACTGAACAATGCAGACATCGCATTAATTACGATAGAATAATTTTCGCCTTTTCCTAATGCAAAAATGGCTGCCACGGCACCCACAATCTGGAATAAAGCCGCTCCCGGGGCGTGCGTTACTTCAAGTTTTACTGCAGAAGAAATGTACTCCCCACAATCCCAAAAACTAAAATTGGGTTCTATCGTGGACAAGTACGTAAAAAACGCAATGACGAAAATCACCCATCCTAAAGCGGTGTTCCATTGCCTAAAAGTCCAATTTTTCATAGTATTAAATCAATTATGCGAAAATAAGGCTTTTATATTATTTTATATTGTTTTTAACAAAATTTAAAAATTTGGCGTGGAATTTGCGATCGTACTCCTGCTAAAACTGTAAATAAGAAAATAGGTTTTCTAAAATAGACTCCTAGAATTCAAACAAAAGTTTAGTAATTATTTATTTTTTTGTATTTTTGCAGTCAGATTTTTATTGAAAATAACAAGTAATGAGTAATGTTTACGATAATATTCTTGGCCTGATAGGACATACTCCTATGGTGAAGCTAAATACCGTCACAAAAGATATTCCAGCAACCGTTTATGCCAAGTTAGAATCATATAATCCTGGACATTCCACCAAAGATAGAATTGCACTACATATTATAGAAAATGCAGAGCAGAGAGGTTTATTAAAAGAAGATTCTGTAGTTGTAGAAACTACTTCCGGAAATACCGGATTTTCTATTGCAATGGTATGTATCATCAAAGGATATAAATGTATTCTCGCAGTAAGCGACAAAACGAAGCCTGAAAAAATTGCTTATCTAAAAGCTTTAGGAGCAACGGTATATATATGTCCGGCCAATGTAGCAGCGGATGATCCAAGATCATACTATGAAGTAGCTAAAAGAATCGCTCAGGAAACTCCTAATTCCATTTATATCAATCAGTACTTTAATGAACTGAATATTGATGCCCACTATCAGACTACAGGTCCTGAGATTTGGGAGCAGACAGAAGGTAAGATCACTCACCTTTTTGCATGTACAGGAACGGGTGGTACCCTATCAGGTTCCGCGAAATTTTTGAAAGAGAAAAATCCGGATATTAAAATTATTGGGGTGGATGCTGATGGATCTATATTAAAAAGCTATCATGAGACGGGAGAAATCCATAAGGAAGATGTACATCCTTATCAGATTGAAGGTATGGGAAAAAATTTAATTCCTTCTGCCCTTCTTTTCGATAAAGTAGATGAGTTTGTAAGAGTAAATGATGAGATGGCTGCGTACAGAACCCGCGAAATTGCTTTAAAAGAAGCCATTATGGGTGGTTATACTACAGGAGCTGTAACGCAGGGATTAATTCAATATGCCCAATCTCACAACCTTACTGAAAATGATGTCATTGTTTTAATCTATCCTGACCACGGTTCAAGATATATTACTAAGGTATACAGTGATAAATGGATGGCTGAGCAAGGATTTGTTAATAATTGTGTTCACAATTATGATGAAGTCTTCAAGACAGAGTTTATCAAATAATAATATATAATCACAATATAAATTAAGCCTTTTGCGTGTTCTACAACAAAGGCTTTTTTACTTAAAAATTACGATATAATGTTGGATATTTTTGAAAGAATAAAAGAAAATCCAGGACCTCTTGGACAATTTGCAGATTATGGTGAAGGATATTTTATTTTCCCAAGGTTGGAGGGCCCAATTGGTCCGAGAATGCAGTTTCAGGGTAGAGAAGTAATTTTCTGGAGTGCCAATGACTATTTAGGTCTTTGTAATCATCCTGAAGTGAAAGAAGCGGATGCCAATGCAGCTGCAGAATATGGAATGTTTTATCCAATGGGTGCAAGGGCAATGTCCGGAGAGACAGATCAGCACCTTCAGCTGGAGAGAGAATTAGCAGACTTCGTACAAAAGGAATCAGCATATTTATTAAACTTCGGTTACCAGGGAATGGTGTCTACTATTGATGCTTTGGTCAACAGAAATGACGTTATTGTTTATGATGTAGACTCTCATGCCTGCATCGTGGATGGAGTAAGACTTCATTCGGGTAAAAGATTTACCTACAGACATAACGATATGGAGAGTCTTGAAAAAAACCTTCAGAGAGCTACCAAAGTTGCTGAAGAAACAGGAGGTGGTATTTTGGTAATTACCGAAGGTGTTTTCGGGATGAGAGGACAACAGGGAAAAATTAAAGAGATCTGTGACCTTAAATCAAAATATAGCTTCAGACTTTTAGTAGATGATGCACACGGATTTGGAACACTGGGTACAACAGGTGCCGGAGCAGGTGAAGAACAAGGCTGTCAGGATCAGATTGATGTATACTTCTCCACTTTTGCCAAATCAATGGCTGGTTTCGGAGCATTCCTTGCGGGGGACAAAGAAATTATCAGATACCTGAAATTCAACCTGAGATCTCAGATCTTTGCCAAGTCTCTGACTATGCCAATGGTTATCGGAGGATTGAAAAGATTGGAGCTTTTAAGATCAAAACCTGAGATCAAAGCTAAACTTTGGGAAAATACCCACAAATTACAGAACGGATTAAGAGAGAGAGGATTCAACATCGGTGATACCAATACTTGTGTAACTCCGGTAATGATGCAGGGAACTCCAGTAGAAGCTACCCTTCTTGTAAAAGATTTAAGAGAGAATTACGGTATCTTTACATCAGTGGTGGTATACCCTGTAATTCCAAAAGGAATGATTCTATTAAGGTTAATTCCTACTGCCTCTCATACGGATGCAGAGATTAATGAAACTCTGACCGCATTTGAAGCTATTCATGATAAATTAGTAAGTGGTTACTATAAAGAGCAGGAACAACTATTACTGCAGGAACAAGGATTAAGTTTTAAACCGATTTAATCATCAACATAAAAAAACCACTGAATTACTTCAGTGGTTTTTTATTTAAAAATTATAAAAGCTATAAAAACGAAATGAAACTCAGAGGATATATGTTAGGAACACTGTCAGCTGTTTCCTATGGATTGATTCCTATTTTTATTCTGCCCATCAAACAAGCGCATTTTTCAGTAGATGTAACCTTATTTTACAGGTTCTTCTTTTCTGCTTTACTGGTAGGTGGATATCTCCTTTACTCCAAAGAGAGTTTCAAAATCAATAAGAAAGAAACACTTATATTAACCGTACTAGGAATCTGCTATGCATTGTCTTCAGAATTTTTATTCTTAGGCTATGACTTTCTTACTCCGGGTATTGCCTCTACTGTTTTATTCATTTATCCCGTTATCGTAGCTTTAATTATGTTCTTTTTTTATAAAGAAAAACTCAATAGACTGTCCATAGTATCCTTACTTTTTGCCTTTGCAGGAGTTATTGTTTTATGTTTAAAAGGAAGTGGCCTGGAAATCAATTTTACGGGATTGGGAATTGTGATGCTAAGTTCTCTTTTTTATGCATTATATATGGTTATTGTCAACAAATCAGATCTTAAGGTTTCCGGATTTAAGCTGTCTTTTTATTCCATGCTTTTTACATCCCTGTTTTTTATGACAAAGACAGGTCTGGAGGGACAATCTTTAACGATACCTTCCCTGTCTCTATTTTTTAATTTTCTCATTTTTGCTTTTCTGACTACTGTTATTTCCAGCTTATGCCTGGTGTATGCCATTAAATATATAGGATCTACCCCCACAGCAATACTTGGAGCTTTGGAACCTGTAGTTGCCGTAATGGTAAGTGTGTTAATGTTCCATGAAAAGTTCACCCCAAATCTGTTCATTGGTATTACGCTGATTCTTTTAGGGGTTACGCTTAATGTGATTGCAGACAACAGGAAGGCGAAACTTAATCAGTGCACAAGCTAGAAATGGCCGACTGATCTATTAGTAGTTCATAACAAAATTTTTATACTATATTTACCCAACAAATTGATGGGTACATATAATATGCAAATTATTCCAAAGATCATTTTTTCTCTTATTACAAGAATCTTCTTATGTCTAGTTTTATTGTTCTCAGAACCGGTATCATGGCAATTTAGATTTCTATGTGTGATCATTTTTTGCATTCCCTGGATCAGATTTTTCATGAATGACAGCGACAGAAAAAATATAGATCAGTCTATTTATTACAAGCTTTTATTTCTTACCACACCTATATTATATATTTTTATAGTTTGGAAAATCTTTGAACTGTATCATTTCAGTTTAATGACCCAGTTAGTTTTATTCTCTTTACCGGTAATAGCAGGACTTTTTATAAAATCGAAAGATAAAGATATGTCAAGCAACACTCAACATATCTTACAGACCATGAGTTTCTATTCTATCCTTTTCTTTTTAGCGGTTAATGCATCTTTTGATTTTTCCAAGCCGTTATCCAAAGGATATTTAATTACCGATAAAGCCATTTCTACAGAAGAAAAAATGGATTCGGATGGTTACTCTGAAATTACAAATTATCAGTTTAAGACAATTCCCAAGGAAAAAATGAACCCGGTTCCATTTTGGAAGCATATATCAGCAGCGGAACATGCGGACATATATCCAAAGGCAGATCGTTACAATCCCTCCAAAGTATTTCTTAACATTCAAAATAAGAAATATGAAATTCTTGCCAGAAAATTTAAAATTATCCGGGCTAAAAATAATGATGGATATTTACGCTTATACTATCTCAAAGAATATACAAAGCCTGATGTAATGAATGTAAGCCGCAAAACTTATAATCAATTTGGAAAAGGAGATTATCTCGATATTGAAACTTATTCCGGATTATTTGGTTTGGAATGGACCTACAATCACTGGAAACATAATCATTGATATGAATAAGGTATAAAAAAATACTTTTGAAGTTTTCGTCAAATAATCAGTAAAAATCTTTGCTCTTTTAGATTTAAAACTTATAACTTTGCAAAAATTTTCTGTTGAAAGATCTGCTTCTTATCACCCCACCTTTTACCCAACTCAATACTCCTTATCCCGCAACAGCTTATATCAAAGGATTTTTGAATACCAAAAATATTTCCAGTTATCAGCTTGATCTGGGAATTGATGTTATTTTAGAATTATTTTCAAGAGACGGGCTTCAAAAGGTTTTTGATAAAAAGATTGACCTTCCGACGACGACTGAAAATACACAGAGAATATTTGCTTTAAGAGAAGAATATTTAAAAACCATCGATCAGGTAATTTCTTTTTTACAGGGCAAAAATCCAACGTTAGCCAGACAGATTTGCAGCATGAATTTTCTGCCTGAAGCTTCCCGTTTCAACCAACTGGATGATATGGATTTTGCTTTCGGAAATATGGGTTTACAGGATAAAGCTAAACATTTGGCTACCTTATATCTGGAAGATATCTCAGACTATATTATCGAAAATAATGATGCTGATTTCGGGTTTAGCAGATATGCGGAACGCCTGGGGAAAAGTGCGAATTCTTTTGACGAGCTCTATTCAAAATTAGCAGGCCCACAAACATTTATCGATGATTTTACATTAAAAATTCTTCAGGATAAAATAGAAAATATACAACCTAAACTGGTTTGTTTTTCAATACCTTTTCCCGGAAATTTATACTCTGCTTTTAAGTGTGCTCAGTTTATAAAAAAGAACTTTCCTCACATCAAAATCGCCATGGGAGGTGGATTTCCCAATACAGAATTAAGAGAGGTCAAAGACCAGAGAGTTTTTGAATTTTTTGATTTTATCACCTTAGATGATGGTGAACTTCCTATTGAGTTACTATGTCAAAGTGTATTGTATCCCACAGATGAATTGGAATACAAAAGAACTTTTTTACTTGAAAATCAAGAAGTTGTTTATAAAAATAATTCTAAAAGACATGATTATAAGCAGGCTGAAATTGGTACTCCGGATTATACCGATTTAAAATTAGATCAGTATATTTCCGTTATTGAAATCGCCAATCCCATGCACAGTTTATGGAGTGACGGGAGATGGAACAAACTGACAATGGCTCATGGATGCTACTGGGGTAAATGTACTTTCTGTGATATTTCTTTAGATTATATTAAAATCTATGAACCCATCTCTGCCAAAATTTTGGTAGACAGAATGGAAGAGCTCATCAAAACAACCGGCGAAACTGGTTTTCATTTTGTAGATGAAGCAGCTCCTCCAGCTTTGATGCGGGAAGTTGCCCTGGAAATTCTCAGAAGAAATCTTGTTGTAACATGGTGGACCAATATCCGTTTTGAGAAAAGTTTCACCAGTGATTTATGCTATCTCTTAAAATTATCAGGATGCGTTGCCGTTTCAGGAGGTCTTGAAGTCGCCAGTGATCGTTTGTTAAAATTAATTGATAAAGGAGTTTCTGTAGAGCAGGTTGCCAAAGTAACGAAAAATTTTACTGAAGCAGGAATCATGGTTCATGCCTATCTGATGTATGGCTACCCTACCCAAACTGTTCAGGAAACAATAGACTCACTGGAGATGATTCGTCAAATGTTTGAAATGGGAATTCTTCAAAGTGGATTCTGGCACCAGTTTGCAATGACTGCCCATTCACCTGTAGGAATCAATCCCGAAGATTTCGGAGTTATTCCGGTGAAACAGGAAATTCTATTCGCAAACAATGACATCGACTTTAAAGATAAAACAGGAATCGATCATAATAAATTCAGCTTCGGATTAAAAAAATCCC
>Ga0105243_10004846_pt1 | contig 10568 bp, 12 predicted proteins | sample KBSM34metaG_FD_81525 | JGI IMG/M metagenome (GOLD analysis project Ga0105243, IMG submission 81525) | Miscanthus rhizosphere microbial communities from Kellogg Biological Station, Michigan, USA - KBS M3-4 metaG | ecosystem: Host-associated > Plants > Roots > Rhizosphere > Soil | place...
CTCGACAACCCCGGACTCGTAGGCAAAGATCACGGCCTGCACACGGTCGCGGAGGCCGAGCTTCTGCAGGACGTGTGTGACGTGCGTCTCTACCGTCCCCTCGCTGACGAAGAGCGCTGCGGCGATCTCCGCATTCGAGTCGGATTCCCCGGCCTCGGCGGACGGCTCGCCGGGGCCGGGTCTCCCGTCACGTGCCGACGCTCTTGGTGCGGCGCCTCATTTCCAGGCACGTGGCGCTCGATCCTCGTCGTCGACCTCGCGCGACGCGAGCGGGGGTCAGCCTTCGGCGCGAACCACCGAATACGTCGTCGAGGGGCCGGGCGTCGTGCCGAACCGCGCGTTGACTGCGTAGATCCGCTCCCCCTGCCGGTCGATCGTCGTCGGGACGTCGAACGCAGGGTTCGTGATCGTCCTGGTCACGCCTCCGGCGGCGAGTCCCTTGGCAAGCGACACGACGGCGATCCGGTTGAGCTGGTTCTGGACGACGTAGAGCGTGCGCCCCCGGAGCAGTAGCCCGTCGCCGTTCGGGAGCGTGGCACCCGCGAGGTCAACGGCCTTGGTCACCCCAGTCGCGGCGTCCACGCGGAAGAGCTTCACGGTCGCGCTCTGCACGACGACGAGCGTCTTGCCGTCGGGTGTCGCGTCGATCCCGTTGAGGTTGAAGCCGCCGACGAGCTGGAAGTCGCCCGTCAGCGGAAGAGCGCCCGCGGCAGCAGCAGCCGCCCCGTTCTCCGTCAGACCGACCCGGTACAGCACGGCGCGGTTGGAGTCGGTGAAGTACGCGGCGCGGCGCGTGACCGCGACGTCGTTGACGAAGGTGGCCCCGCTCCCCGTCGCGAGCTGGATCTCGCGCTGGAGGGCGCCGGATCGCGCGTCGTAGACGAACGCCTTCCCGGTCGTGCCTCCGGCGACGAAGATCCGGCCCCTGTCGTGCTCGATGCCGATCGCGGCCCTTCCCGATGCCCCCTGGACGAGCGTCGCGCCCTTGCCGGTCCGCAGATCGCCGCGGTAGACGGCGCCCGTCGGGATCGAGCCGACGTAGAACGTGGTGCCGTTCCCGACCGAGATCCCCTCCGGCTGCCAGCCGTTTGGGAGCGCGATCACGTTCGGAAAGGTCGACTTGGCCCCGGCGAGAGAAGCGCCCACGAGGGCGACGGCTGCGGCTGTTGCGAGAAACGCTTTGTTCATCGCGACCCTTTCTCGAGCTGTAGCGCGTGTGATACCCGATATCAGGTCGGTCAACCGCGGGCGCACAGCCCCCTACGATGGTGGAGATGCAGGTGAGGGTCGACAGATGGCTGTGGGCTGCGCGCCTCTTCAAGACGCGCGGGGCGGCCACCGAGGCGGCAGTCGGCGGCCGCGTGCACGTCAACGGCACCCGGGTGAAACCCGCAAAGGAGATCCGGGCCGGCGACAGGCTCGACGTCACCGTCGGGGGAGCGCGCCGGGAGCTCGTCGTGCTCGCCGTCGCGGAGAAGCGCGGCCCGGCATCCGTGGCCGCCACCCTCTACGAGGAGACGCCCGAGTCCCTTGCACGGCGTGAGCGGCTCGCCGTGGAGCGCCGGGTCGCTCGGCCGCTCGGCGCGGATCTCGGGGCCCGTCCCACGAAGCGAGATCGCCGGCGGCTCGACGCCCTCCGCGCCCAGCTCCGCAGCCGGCGTCCGTAGCCCCGGTCGACAGGCGCCGGAACGGGTCAGCGTTTGACGCGGTGCGCGTGCTTCGGCGTGGCCGCACCCGAGCCACGAGCCGGGTTCGTCACGCACTCGGGCGAACCGGACTGGAGCACGACGACCTCGCACGAGCGCTTCGCCACCGGCTTCTCGAGGGCGGGAAGCGCGACGTACCAGACGGTCGCCGCCGCGAGTGCCAGGACCAGCAGCATCAGCGGGATCAGCCCGCTCGGAATGCCTGTGCGCTCGGTCGCGAGCGTGCCCTCGGGCAAGCCGTAGGCAGGGGTGGGTGAAAGTCGAGCGGGCTGCCGCATGCCCATGTTGTCTCCTCCGCAGTGGTGAAACAGGAACTGCTATCCAGTCGGAGCCAGGCCCGGTGGACATGAGACCCTCGTTCGAGGGACGCGGCGGAGCGGATCGGCTCGAGAACGACGAAAGGCCCGGTTTTCCAGGGCCTTTCCGGTAGCGAGGGCAGGATTTGAACCTGCGACTTCTCGGTCATGAGGACGCCCAACGCACCTCACGCCCGGCTCGTACGACGGTTTCGATCCGTTTTCGGTGTTCGTGGATCAGGTGAATGTCGTCCCACTCGGGTACCAAACGGTGACCAAGCTCACGTCCCCCACTCCCGGTGCGTTAGCGGGCTGAATGCCGACCAGCTGCGCCGCTCGACTCGATCGGGGTCGGTGTGGTTAGGGCACAGCTGAAATCCGATCCATCCCGGAACCCGTAGGGGAGTGAGTACACGGCGATCACAGGAGAGACCATGACGAAGATCTTCGTGCTCGGGGCGATCGGGCTGGTCGTTGCCGTCATGCTCGCGGGCGGGGCGACAGCGGCGGCGCCGACGCTGACCGGAACGGTCGGCCCTGGCTTCACGATCACCCTGACGAAGGGCGGAAAGAAGGTCACGAGGCTGAACGCAGGCCGGTACCAACTGGTGGTACGAGACCGCTCGACGATGCACAACTTCGTCCTCGAGGGTCCGGGAGTCGAGCGAGACGTCACGACCGTGCCTTTCAAGGGAACAAAGACCGTGAGCGTCAAGCTGCGGGCAGGCAAGTACAAGTTCTACTGCCGCCCACACGAGTCGTCGATGTTCGGCTTCGTGAAGGTGACCTAAGGCGCCCCCACCCGGCAAGGCCGGGGCGACACTCGCACAGTGCGGCGCAGCCCACCTGGTCCTCCAGTCTCGCACGCACGCGCCACGCGGCTCAGCGGCAAGCTGCGTACTGAAGCGCGACGGTCTTCTACACCGACCGGCGCGGTTGCGCCTGCGCTTGCTTCCACGCCCGGATCTCATCGGCAGTCATTCCGTCGAAGAAGCGGATCGTGTGGCCGATCCCGAACCAGCGGGCAGGAAACCACCATTTCACGGCTCTGCCGATTGTGGTTCGACGACACCAGCAGTCCGGGTCGCAGCCGCAGCTACGACGCTTCGGGTTGTGGATGCGCTGGAGCAGCGTACGCTCAGCCACGAGCAACAGCGTAGCGCTTTCGTCGGGTACCACGTCGTCGGAGACGCATCCCCATGAACGACGAAAGGCCCCGGTTTCCAGGGCCTTTCCAGTAGCGGGGGCAGGATTTGAACCTGCGACCTCCGGGTTATGAGCCCGGCGAGCTACCTGACTGCTCCACCCCGCGACGCGGTCACTATCGTAGCACCCGTGGTCGTCTGGATCGCCCTCGCACTCCTCGCCGTCGGCGTCGTAGCCGGCATCGTCTACGCGGTCGTGCGCGGCCTCGCGCTGTGGCGCCTGATCAAGCGGGCGGGCTCATCGTTCTCCGCCGAGTCCGATCGCATCGCGGAGACATCCGCACAGATGCAGGTGCATCTCGACCGCGCGAGCGCGTCCGGGGCGCGGCTTGCCGGGGCCACTGAACGGCTCGCGACGTCGCGTGCCCGGCTCGAGGTGCAGCTGCAGGCAGTCCGCGAGGCGCGCCACACGATGCGCCGGCTCCTCTGGTTCCTGCCCGGCGCCTGAACCCGACGCGCCGGCCGTCCGCGTTGGACGCGTACCGGCGAGCGAGTACGGTGAGGACGTGCGCGTCGCCGCCGTCGACCTGGGCACGAATACGACACGCCTGCTCGTCGCGGACGTCGAGCACGGCCTCGTCGAGGAGGTCGTTCGGCGGGAGGTGATCACGCACATGGGCGAGTCGGTCGACCGGCGCCGGATCCTCCTCCCCACCGCGGTCGCCCGCGTCCGCAACGTTCTCGTCGACTACCGCCGCGAGGCCGAACGGCTCGGGGCCGAGCGGGTGCTCGCGGTCGGGACGAGTGCGGTGCGGGACGCCGACAACGGCGAGGCGTTCCTCGGCGAGATCGAGTGGTCGTATGCGTTCACGACGCGGCTCCTCGACGGTGGCGAGGAGGCAGAGCTGATGCTCCGCGGGGTCATGAGCGACCGCACGGTCGGGGAGAGCACGCTCGTCGTCGACATCGGCGGAGGCTCGACGGAGCTGGTGATGACGGACGGCGAGAGGATCGCATGGGCGGTCAGCACGGAAGCGGGAAGCGTGCGCCTCACGGAGCGCTTCCTCGCGGCCGACCCGCCGACGGTCGAGGAGCTCCAGACCTGTGCGGCATTCGTCCGCACGTTGCTGCCGCCGCTTCGACCGGTGGCGGCGGTCGGCGTGGCGGGCACGGTGATCACCGCGGCGACGATCTCGATCGGCGAGTCGGCGTCCGTCCACCGGCACCGGCTGGCCGCACCCTCCGTCCTCCGCGCGCTGGAGCACGTCGCCTCCGTGCCGCGCGAGGAGCGCGAGCAGGTCCCCGGCCTCGAGCCGGCCCGCGCGCCGGTCATCGTCGCCGGGCTCGTCGTGCTCCACGAGATCCTCGCGCATTACGGGCTTGCCGAGCTCGAGGTGAGCGAGCGCGACCTGCTCCACGGTGCCGCACTCGCAGCCGCCGAGCTGCCCGAGCCCGAGGAAGGGCTCGCGCCGCCCGGCGCCTACGTCTGCTGCTGACGTTCGCGAGGTCGGCCGCCCGGCGAGGGGATCGCGTGCCTCCGCGGCGTCGCTCGCCGACTACCCGCCGTCGAGCTCTTCCAACTCCGGGCTCGCGTACGGTGGCAACAGGACGGCCACCCCGTGCCGAACGCGTACGCGAGCACGTTCTGGATCAGCCGGTCGCCGCGAGGAGGCCCTGGACGTACCCGATCGCATGAAGGCGCGCGAGCGTCGGATAGCCGGCCACGCGCCACGCGTCGCCGGTGAGCCTGGGCGAATGGTCGGTGCGAAGCGGGGCGTTCACCCCACTCTCGCGATACGCGCGGATGCAGGCGGCCATGTCTGTCGGCCCATCGTCGACGAACGTCTCGACGAAACGCTCAGGAGTCCCACGCACGTCGCGGAAGTGAACGAAGTGGATCCGGCCCTCCGACCCGAACCGACGGATCGCGGCGGGCAGGTCGTCGGTCATCAACGCGACGTTTCCCTGGCACATCGTCATCCCGTTCGCGGGGCTCGGGTCGAGCTCGAAGACACGCTCGAAGGCCTGGAGCGAGCGAACGATCCGGCCGATCCCGCGAAGCGACGGGAGCGGGGGGTCGTCCGGGTGGAGGGCGAGGCGCACGCCCGCCTCCTCGGCCGCTGGGACAACCCGCTCGAGGAACCACGCCAGACTCGTCCAGAGCCGCTCCTCGTCGACCGGTGCGTCCGGAGCGTCGGGCGCGTCGGCCCACACGGAGAGATCGAACCCGGTCGCAGCCGCGCCGCCGCGCGCCGGGCTCGACGTCGACGTCCGGGACCACGGCACGACGGCCATCCAGTTGTAACACCACACACCGATCCCGAGCCGGCCCATGGCGCGGATCAGCTCCAGCGCGTGCTCGAGCTCGTCCTCGCGGCCCGGCAGGCCGAGGCGGAGCCTGTCCATCGGTGGGTTGTCCTCGATCACGGTCAGGCGCAGACCTGCGTCCTCGACCTCCTGCCGGAGCAGCGCAAGCGGTCCGTAGGCCCACGGAGCCTCCGGCGCGTGATCACGCCAGTCCGTCGTCGCGCGGGGGAGCACTCCGACCGCCTCCTCGACCCCGACCTGCCGGAGCTGCGCCCAGGTCGAATCGGCGCGCGGCTCGAGGAGGATCTCGGCGAGCCGCAGCATCAGAATCTCTTCACGGCGAGGAAGCCGCCGTCGGCGACGATCGTCGCACCCGTGACGTAGCGAGCCGCGTCCGACACGAGGAAGGCGACCACGTCGCCGATTTCCTCCACGGTGCCGATGCGCCCGAGCGCGTTCGCGCCGCGCACGCGGTCGAGGAAGCCTTCCGCGTCGTCTGTGTTCATACCCTGGAGGTCGCGCGCGAGCATCGGCGTGTCGATCGTCCCGGGCGCGACCGCGTTGACGCGGATGCCGTCCGCCCCGAGCTCCACGGCGAGCGAGCGCGTCGCCGCGACGAGCCCGGCCTTCGCGGCCCCGTACGCAACGCAGCCGCGGAGCGTCGCGTAGGCCTGCACGGAGGCGACGAAGACAATGCTCCCGCCGCCCCGCTCCCGGAGCGCCGGAATCGCGAGCTGCGCGCTGAGGAGCGCGCCCTTGAGATTGACGTCGAGGACGCAGTCGAGATCCTCCTCGCTCATCTCGTCGAGGTCGGCGTAGATCCCGACGGCCGCGTTCGCCACCATGACGTCGAGGCCGCCGAGGACCGAGACCGCCTCGTCCACGATCCTGCCGACGTCCTCGCGCCGACGCACGTCTCCGATGCACGCGACCCCGTCCGAGCCTGCTGCGCGGACGAGCTGAAGCGTCTCGTCGAGCCCGTCCGGATCGATGTCGTTCGCGACGACGCGCATCCCGGACGCCGCGAGCGCGGCCGCGATACCCCGCCCGATCCCCGAGCCGGCCCCGGTGATCGCTGCGACCCTGCCCCTGCCCCAGCCGCTCACCGGCGCATCATCCCGGATCCTCGGTGCGAGGGCTCGTCGGGACGAGTGGGAGCGCCTCGCCGGAGGCGCGGAGCGCCGCAGCGGCAGGATTGTGGCGTTCGTCCCAGGTCCACGCAGCGTCGGGCCGGAAGACCAGGGCGACATCGTCGAAGGCGAGGAACTCCCGGACCTCGGGCAGGTCCAGGCCCGCCGGGGTCACGTAATGGAGGTGGACGAGCTCCACCAGCGCGCCCGCCGCAGCGCCACGCACGATCTCGGCCCGACCGCGCAGCGAGGCGCCACAGACCTCCGCGCCCGGTCGCGAGTCGTGGAGCACGAGCGTCGCGCGTGTGTCGCGGTCGAGGTTCCGGACCTTCCGGCTACGCGAGGAGGTCGCCATGACCACGTCTGCGCCTCGAACGGCCCACCAGACGGGGACGGCATGCGGAGGGCCCGCCTGATCGAGTGTCGCGAGGACACCGACGAGGCGCGCTGCCAGAAGTTCACGCACCAGGGGGTCGTCGAGCACATCTCCGCCGCGCAGCATCTTGCTCGGCTCCGGGGCTCCGTCTTCTTCTGCCACGTCCTCACGTGGATACCACAGCCGGTCGACCGAACGTCACGCTTCTTCGCCGAACCGCAACGAGACCGCCCGGACCGACTTGGTGCGGGGTGGGATACTGGTCGCGGGGAATCCGACGACGGGAGGCCAGAATGGCGACCTCGACCATCGACGTCGAGCTGCTCGAGACGTTCACCGCGACGCTCTCCGGAAGGGTGCGACTGCCCGGAGACGATGGCTACGACGACGCCCGGCGCATCCACAACGGTCTGATCGACCGTCGGCCGGCCGTCATCGCGTGCTGCCGCGGGACGGCGGACGTCGTGGATGCTCTCGCGCTCGCGCGGTCGAGCGGGCTCGGGGTCTCCGTCCGCGGCGGCGGCCACAACGTCGCCGGCCGAGCGGTGGCGGACGGTGGACTGATGATCGACCTGTCGGAGATGACGGGGATCCACGTCGACCCGGAGGCACGCACGCTGCGCGCCCAGGGCGGCGTGACGTGGCGTCAGCTCAATCGCGAGGCGCACGCACACGGCCTCGCCGTGACCGGAGGCGCGATCTCGACGACCGGGATTGCCGGCTACACGCTCGGCGGCGGGCTGGGGTGGCTGATGGCCAAGCACGGCCTCGGTTGCGACAACCTGATCGGCGTCGAGCTCGTGACGGCCGACGGCACGACGCTGAACGTCACCGACGACAGCCATCCGGATCTGATGTGGGCGCTGCGCGGCGGCGGCGGCAACTTCGGCATCGCCGCGTCGCTCGTCTACCGCCTACATCCGGTCGACATGGTCACGGGCGGCCTGATCGTGCATCCGATCGACGCCGCCGGAGACATGCTCCGCTTCTACCGGGACGCGGTCGCCGACTGCCCGGACGACTTGACGGTGTTCGCGGCGGTCGTCCACGCGCCGGACGGATCGGGGACGAAGATCGGCGGCATGGTGGTGTTCCACACCGGCGACCCCGGCCAGGCGGAGCGCGACCTCGCACCGTTCAAGAGCTGGGGCTCGCCGCTGATGGTCGAGGTCGGGCCGATGCCCTACCCGGTGATGAACACGCTCCTCGACGACGCGTACCCGGCAGGGTCTCTCAACTACTGGCTGTCGAGCTTCACGACCGGCCTGCCCGACGCGCTGATCGACACGATGCTGGAGCGGTTCGCCACCGTGCCCTCGCCGATGTCCGCGATCCTCCTCGAGCACTTCCACGGAGCGGTCACCCGGGTCGGGCCGACCGAGACAGCGGTCCCGCACCGCGACGAGGGCTGGAACCTCCTCCTCCCCTCCGTCTGGGTCGACCCGGCGGACACCGACGCCAACATCGCCTGGACGAAGGACACGTTCGCCGCTCTCTCGGAGCACTTCGGCGGTGGGAGGTGGCTCAACTACCTCGGCGACGACCAGGACGGCGCGATCCGCTCGGCATATGGTCCGAACTACGACCGGCTCGTCGACGTCAAGCGACAGTACGACCCCGAGAACGTCTTCCACCTGAACCACAACATCGTCCCGTAGCGCCGGGCAGTTAGTCCTCCCGACCGGCGGGCTAGGGCTCCTCGGCCGCGGGCTCCTCGTCCTCGGCGAGCCGCCGCTGGAGGACGGCCCGGGAGACGACGCCGACGAGGCGGCCGTCGTCGACGACCGGGACGCGCTCCGCGTCCTCGGCCTCGATGAACCTGAATGCCTCGTCGAGGGGGGTGTCAGCGTCGATCGTGTAGTAGGGCGGCTCGGCGAGCTCCCGCACGGGCGTGGTGGACGGATCGCGGCCCTCCGCCACCACCCGGGCGACGAGCGTCTTGCGGGTCACCACCCCGACGAGCGCCCCGTCGGCGTCGACGACGTACACCGCGCGCACCTCGGGCGGGGTCAGCACCTCGCCGGCCTCGCGGGCGGAGGCTGTCGCGGGGAGCGCGCGGGGCTCGGCGATCATCGCGTCGCGGACGCGGGCCGTCGGCTCGTGACTCACGGATAGAGCCCGCGCGCCTCGAGCGCGGAGGAGACGTCGCGGATGCCGGCGACGAGCGCGGCCGTTCTCATGGAGATGTCGCGCTCGTGGGAGATCTCCCAGACACGGTCGAACGCGTCGTTGAGCTTCTCGGCGAGCTTGGCGCGGATCTCGTCGCGCCCCCAGAAGAGGCGCCCGAGATCCTGCACCCACTCGAAGTACGAGACGGTGACGCCGCCCGCGTTCGTGAGGACGTCGGGGAGGATCGGGATCCCCCGCTCGCGGAGGACCGCGTCGCCCTCGAGCGACGTCGGCCCGTTGGCTCCCTCCGCGATCATCCGGCAGCGCAGCCGGGCCGCGTTGTCGCCGTGGATCTGGTCCTCGCGGGCCGCGAGCACGAGGATGTCGCAGTCCAGCTCCAGAAGTGCCTCGTTCGTGAGCCTTGTCCCGCTCCCCCACCCCTCGAGCGAGCCGTGCTCCAGCGCGTAGGCGCTCATCGTGGGGATGTCGAGCCCGTCGGGATCGTGGACGCCGCCCGACACGTCGGACACGCCGACGACGGTCGCACCGCGGTCGACCAGCTCCTGCGCCGCGATCCCGCCGACGTTGCCGAAGCCCTGCACGACGCAACGCAGCTCGGAGAGGCGCCACTCGAGCCGCTCGCAAGCCCGCGCGATCACCATCACCACGCCGGCCCCGGTCGCCTCGTGCCGGAAAACCGAGCCGCCGATCGAGATCGGCTTCCCGGTCACGATCTCGGGCACGGCGTGGCCGCGCTGCATGGAGTAGGTGTCCATCATCCAGGCCATCGTCTGCTCGTTTGTCGCCATGTCCGGGGCGGGGATGTCCTCCTGCGGGCCGATGAACGGCAGCAGTTCCGACGTGAAGCGGCGCGTGACGCGCTCGATCTCCGTCCGGGACATCGCACGCGGGTCGCAGCGCACGCCTCCCTTCGCGCCGCCGTAGGGCAGACGGAGCAGCGCGCACTTCCACGTCATCCAGACGGCGAGCGCCGCGCACTCGCCGAGGCTGACCGCGGGGTCGAAGCGGATGCCGCCCTTCGTCGGGCCGAGCACGCTCGAATGCTGGACGCGGTAGCCCGGGAAGACGACGCGCGTGCCGTCGTCGAGCTTGATCGGGCACGAGACGATGATCGACCGCTCCGGATGGCGCAGGCGCTCCGCGACGCCGGGGTCGACCTTCGTGTGGGCGACAGCCTGGTCGAACTGCGCGATTGCCGTCCGGTAGAGCGGCGTGTCGAACTCGAGGTGGGCGAACGACGGGACGTGCTCGGTGCTCGCCATGGCCCGGCTGAGTGTACGCCAGCGAGATGATCATTCGGTAATCGGCGTGACAGCCGGGCGCGGTTTGCACCTGTGGGTACGGGCCGTGGCCGGACGGGGTGATCCGGCGCAGCGTCTCGGGCGCCATCCGGTTTGCGCCGATTGCGGATCGATCGTCTAGCCTCGCGACGACGCGCCGGGGTGGCGGAACTGGTCAGACGCGGCCGGCTTAAAACC
>Ga0105243_10004852_pt1 | contig 10563 bp, 8 predicted proteins | sample KBSM34metaG_FD_81525 | JGI IMG/M metagenome (GOLD analysis project Ga0105243, IMG submission 81525) | Miscanthus rhizosphere microbial communities from Kellogg Biological Station, Michigan, USA - KBS M3-4 metaG | ecosystem: Host-associated > Plants > Roots > Rhizosphere > Soil | place: Michigan...
ATCTTTTTTAACAATTCTTCCGTTTTCTCCAGAACCCTGAACACTGTTGATATCAACACCTTTGTCCTGAGCCATTTTTTTAGCTAATGGAGAAATTGCAACTCTGTCAGAAGATGAAGAATCTGCAACCGGAGCTGCTTTTTCTTCTGTCTTAGTTTCTGCTTTTTGTTCAGCAGGTTTTTCTGATGACTGAGCAGCAGCTTTTGGAGCTCCTACAGCTGAAACATCTGTTCCTGCAGGGCCAATCATTGCTAATACGGAATCTACCGGAGCTGCACCACCTTCTTCTACACCTTGCTTCAATAATACTCCATTGAATTCAGATTCGAAATCCTGAACCGCTTTATCTGTTTCAATTTCAGCAAGAAGATCTCCTTCTTTTACTGTATCTCCTACATTTTTATGCCACTTAGCTACTTTACCTTCTGTCATAGTATCAGAAAGTCTTGGCATTGTAATAATTTCTACTCCTGCCGGAACTTCTGCCGCAGCAGGCTCAGCAGCAACCGGAGTTTCTGATTGAGGTTGTTCTTCTGATTTTTTTTCTTCAGAACCTGCACTGGAAGCAGCTGCTCCACCTGTTAATCCTGAAATATCTTCTCCTTCATTACCGATGATCGCCAAAACAGAGTCTACAGCAGCAGCATCTCCTTCTTGTACACCCACGTATAAAAGAGTTCCTTCTATTTCAGATTCGAAATCCTGAACTGCTTTATCAGTTTCAATTTCAGCTAAAATATCTCCTTCTTTTACTTTGTCGCCTACTTTTTTATGCCATTTTGCCACTTTACCTTCCGTCATAGTATCAGAAAGGCGGGGCATCGTAATTACTTCTGCCATAATTTTTTTTAATTTGAAAATTTAGTCACCTGAAAATTTGAAAGGACCAATAATAATCGCTGGTATTTTCAAATTTTCAGATTAACCTATTATCTTTTTAGTTTTCTAATTTATCTAAGAATGGATAATTTTCCTGAGAATATACATACTCATAGATTTTTTCTGTATCCGGATATGGAGAGTTTTCCATGAACTCTATACATTCGTCCACAAAGTCTCTAGACTTGTTATCCATCACTTCCAATTCTTCTTCTGTAGCCCATCCGTTGGATAAAATTCTGTGTTTTACCAATTCAATAGGGTCATCATTTTTGTGAACGGCAACTTCTTCTTTTGATCTGTAAGGCTCTGCATCAGACATAGAGTGTCCTCTGTAACGGTAAGTTCTTGCTTCGATGAACGTTGGTCCGTCTCCTCTTCTAGCTCTTTCAATTGCTTCGTAAGCAGCTTCAGCTACTTTTTCAGGATCCATTGCATCTACAGCAAGACAAGGCATTTCATATCCTAATCCTAGCTTATAGATATCTTCGTGATTGGCTGTTCTTTTTACAGAAGTTCCCATTGCATACTGGTTGTTTTCCACAACAAATACTACAGGAAGTTTCCAGTTCATCGCCATATTAAATGTTTCATGTAATGAACCTTGTCTTGCAGCTCCATCTCCAAAGAAACAGATATTTACAGCTTTTCTGTCAAAATATTTATCTGCAAAAGCAATACCAGCTCCTAAAGGAATCTGTCCTCCTACAATACCATGACCTCCATAGAAACGGTGTTCTTTACTGAAAATGTGCATAGAACCACCCATACCTCCGGAAGTACCGGTTGCTTTACCGCAAAGTTCAGCCATGATTCTCTTAGGATCTACTCCCATCGCCATTGGATGGATATGGCATCTGTAGGCAGTAATCATACTGTCTTTCGTTAAGTCCATTGCATGCGTGAATCCGGCAGGGATTGCTTCCTGACCGTTGTACAAATGTAAAAAGCCTCTGATCTTTTGTTTTAGATAAAGAGAACGGCATTTGTCTTCAAACCTTCTCCACATTGTCATATCTTCATACCACTTCAGGTATACCTCTTTAGAAAATTCTTTCATGTGTTAGCTCTTGCTTTTTTATGATGAAATAGTTGAGCAAAATTATGAAAAAAACTTTGTTTTTATTGTATACATATCAATTGTTTTTTTGGTTATAGTGTTATATTTGACTTTTAAACTTAAACATGGAAGAAAAGAACTCTTCATTAACGCACAAAATTTCAAAGATCATCTCTGATTTTTTCAATCCTTTGGTCTCCCTTTTTATCTTTTTCATCTATATGAGTATACAGTCATATACGCTAAAAGATTCCTTAGTATACTTCCTGCCTATTTTATTATTGATTATGCTTCCTGTGATTATCTGGCTCGTATGGAATGTAAAAACAGGAAGATACACCAATATGGATGTTTCGAACCGGGTACAGAGAAAAACACTCTATATATTTATTGCTGTATGTGTACTTACCTATATTCTTTTTAATTATATCAAAAACGGATATGTGGATTTCATCATGCTGTTTATCCTTATTCTTCTTTTCGCTTTACAGATCAGTAATCTTTATATTAAAAGTTCTATGCATACAGCCTTCAATGTATTTGTAGCAGCCTTGTTTTTCTCATTAAACTGGAAGCTGGGAATTCTTTGGCTGGGTATTGCTGCTTTAGTGGGGATTACGAGAATTATTCTAAAAAGACACACCATTAAAGAAGTATTTATGGGCGCAGGAATAGCATTTTTAATATCTTTTATCTATCTTTATTGCAATATACAATTTCAACATTAGAAGAATATATGAAAATAAATCATCTTACTGCCGCAGAGGAAAACTTTATGAAGCTGTTTTGGAAGTTGAATTCCTTTTATCTTAAGGATGTTATGGAACAACATCCGGAGCCCAAACCACACCAGAACACGGTCTCTACATACTTAAAAATATTAGTTGAAAAAGGCTATTTGTCTACTGTAAAAGAAGGCCGGATTTTTAAATATTCAGTACTTGTTCCTTTTGAAGAATATAAAAAGTTTCTACTGAAAGAGCTTTCCCATCATTTTTTTAATGATTCCGGAAAAGAGATTCTGGAATTTTTAATGAATGAAAAGCTAATTTCACAGAACGATCTGAAAGGATATTTTGATCTTAAAATTGAAATAAAACCTACCAAAATAGAAGAACCGAAATTTGAGTTCGCTGATGAAATTCTAAGTCCTAAAAAAGAGAAGAAAACAAAAGTAAAAGAAAAGGATAAAGATAAAGACAAAAAGAAAAAGAAGAAAAAAATATAAATACCGAGGCTTATGAAAACAAAATTTCTTGAGATAACGGGAAAAGCCAAAGAAGTAATATTTCGTTATCCGATGGTTCTCTTCATGGCTCTGTTAACTTCTTTTGGGGCGATCTATTTATATGAGACCACAAGATCAAGAAATGACTCTTTCACATGCTACATGTTCACTATCTGTTCCGGCTTGGGAATATCATTGATGTTTGCATTGAAAATACTTTCCCAGCGAATAGGAAAACGGTATCTGCTAGAATCTGCAGGAATTATCGGCCTGGTGGGATTTTTTTTTATTCTGCCCGGCAATAAGAAAGATTTTAATGAAGTCTATGGATATATCATTGCTGTAGCATTCATTCTTTCTCACCTGCTGGTTTCTTTTGTAGCCTTTTTAAACAAGGACAGGGAAATTAGTTTCTGGCAGTATAACAAAAATCTATTTGTCAATATTGTACTTACGGCTATATTCACAGGAGTGCTCACAGCCGGAGTAGAACTGGCTATTTTAGCAATTGACAAACTTTTTGATTTTCAGTTTAATGATAGCGTTTACTTTGATGTATTCTTCTTTCTGGCTATTGCCGGGAGCTGTCTGATTTTCCTGATCTTTAATGAAAGAGGATTGCCAGACCTTGAAGAAGACGGTAAATATCCTGTTGTTTTAAAATTTTTCACCCAGTTTATTCTGATTCCGCTTCTTTGTATCTATGCTGTTATTCTTTATTTCTATTCATTTAAAATACTGATCAATTGGCAACTTCCAAGGGGCTGGGTCTCTTATCTGATTCTTGCTTACAGCATGGTAGGAATTCTTGCTTTATTGCTTGTGCATCCATTAAAAGAGGATCATACCAAATCCTGGGTTAAAGTATTTTCAAGATTATTTTACTATACGGTTATCCCTCTGGTTATCCTCCTTTTTGTTGCTATTTTCACCAGACTTTTAGCATATGGATATACAGAGCCAAGATACTTTGTTTTACTCCTGGCTTTATGGCTGACAAGTTTAGTGGTTTATTTTATTTTCAACAAAAAGTCAAGCATAAAATTTATTCCTCTGAGCTTATTTATATTGGGGGTATTTTCACTTGTTTTTCCTTACCTAAATGCTTTTAGCGTAGCCAAAAGAAGCCAGAAAAATGAATTGATTAAGCTATTAAAAGAAAATAACCTGCTTACTGGAGGTACAATAGATTTCAATAAAAAGATATCAGATTCTGTGATTGATAAAATGTCATCACAGTTTGAATTTTTAATAAAAAGAAAACAGGAAAGTTTTTTGCTTACTCTCGCAGCCCCTAAAGTTCGGGATAAATGGTCAAAAGATTTTGAAGAACCCTATTACTGGGCAATCAATAACAGCCTTAGAAATTCTTTTACTTATGCTGATAAACATTCCGGAGCACCTGCGTATGAGCAACTGACGCTTGAGTCAGAAACAGATGTAGTGAATATTGAAAGCTATCAGTATTTAATTAAATTCCAAAGTTATAGCCAGGAATCAAAAGAAATCAATGGAGATCTGTTTCTTATTGACAATAAGACTGAAAAGATCAAAGTAATCCTGAACTCAAAAGAAGAAGTAGATTTTACCCCGGCTATTCTATTTAAAGATAACATCCATAGAAGCGGAACGGTAAAATTAAAAGAAGTGGCTGTAGAAAGTGATCTGGGTAAATATCATATTAAGATTATTTTCCCTACGGTCACAACTCAAAAAGATACTTACAGTAAAGGTGGAAATATTTATTATAATGATGCCTTATTCCTGATCAGAGAAAAATAAAGACATAAAAAAAAGCGGCTTAAAAGCCGCTTCATATTTTTTACCAACGTTTTCCACCGCCGTTGTTTCCTCCGCGATCACCTCCGCCACGGTTATTTCCATAGCTTCCGCCACCTCTGTTGTTTCCATAACCACCACCTCTGTTGTTATCGAAACTTCTTCTTGGCTTCTCTTCTCTAGGTTTAGCTTCAGATACGTTAAGCTCTTTTCCGTTGAATTCTTTCTGATTAAGAGCTTCGATAGCTTGTTGTCCTTCTTCATCACCCATCTCTACAAAACCGAAACCTCTTGAACGACCAGTTTCTCTGTCTGTAACGATTTTAGCTGATGATACATCACCAAATTCTGCGAATAGATCATGCAACTCATACTCTTTAGTTGCGTAATTGATGTTTGAAACAAAAATGTTCATTTTAAATAAAATTAAAAAATTAATAAAAATTTGGTATATAAAAGAAAAGCAACATAAATTAATGAACAAATATTGATTCCAAATATAAACGAATGCAAGATACAATAAAAAATCTAAAATCAAAATATTTTTTACCTCCCCTTCATTTTCAAATGTTTTCTCTTATTTATTTTAATCATTAAACAATACATAATTATCGTATAACAATATTTATTTATTAATATACAGACAAAAGTTAAAGTTAGTTAACATAATAATTTATAATAATACTGTCCGTTTTTCACCCTATTAATTTTCATTTTCATTCAAATAAAACAATATTATCCCGGGAACTATTGCAATAATAGTCAATCTACACATTATAATGGTAAAAACGAAGAGGTCATAATCCCGGATTTTCCAAAAAAAACACTGACCTTTATCTGTTAAAAATTGAGAAAATACAGGCTATTAAGAATGCTCTTTATGAACAGTGACTTAAAAAAAAGCAGGCTCCAAAATAAAATGATTGAGAAAATGAATAATCTTCTTTCGATCAATAAATATCATTCTTTTGAAAAGCCCGGTTTTAAACATTAAATTTGCAAAACAAATTATTAAAATTATGAACTACCATACCAGAAAATGGGTAAAACCTGAAGATTTAAATCCTAACCATTCTCTTTTTGGAGGAAGACTTTTACAGTGGATTGATGAAGAAGCTGCGTTATATGCAATTATCCAGTTGGAAAACACAAAAGTAGTCACGAAATTTATCTCCGAAATTAATTTTGTAAGCTCTGCAAAACAGGGAGATATCATAGAAATTGGTATAGAAGCAACCCACTTCGGCTCTTCTTCGGTTACTCTTAAATGTGACGTCCGAAACAAGATGACCCATCAAACGATTATTACAGTTGATAAAATTGTAATGGTAAATCTTGATCAGGATGGAAACCCTGCTCCTCACGGTAAAACTCAGATTGAATTTGTAAAAGACAGATTAAACAGCAGTTTATGACAATCTTCATAAAAAACATGGTCTGCAACAGATGTATTTCTGCTGTTGAAGATATCTTCACCAAAGCTGATGTGAAAATAAGCTCCGTTATACTAGGCGAAGTGGAAACAGAAACTGAAATATCAGCTGACAAAATGAAGTCCATTGAAAAAGAGCTGCTCGAAACCGGTTTTGAAAGAATTATGGATTCAGCCCATCAACTGGTTGAAAAAATCAAAAACCTTATCATTGTAAAGGTCAGTGAACTTGACATTGCTGATAATTTTTTGCTTTCCGAATTTTTAAGTTCAAAGCTCCACAAAGACTACAGCGCTCTTTCCAAAACGTTTTCACAAAATGAGAATATTACCCTGGAACAATTCTTTATTCTTCAAAAAATTGAAAAAGTAAAAGAACTCCTTTTATACAATGAATTCAATCTTACCGAAATTGCAGGGAAACTGGGCTATAAAAGCGTCCAGCACCTCTCTACCCAGTTTCGGAACAGTACCGGCTTTACCCCTACTGAATTCAAGAAACTGAAAGACCATCACAGAAAACCTCTGGATAATCTTTAATGTTTGAGCGTGGGAGTGCCAGAGAGTTTAGCGCAGGAAAGAATATAAACAATATCGGAATAATTACCTTCACACTTATAGTGATGAAGTTTTTCTTATTTGTCTTTTTGATAAGAATATAGATATCCTCCCACCCTCTTATTCTAATACTCTCTCACTCCCATACTCTTCCACTCTAAAACCCTCCAACCAAATTTTATAACTATTATCCTTAAATTTATAACAGCATTATTCCTCCTTTTTGGAAATTTGTAATATAAATTTAAGAATCATGGAACAACAGTATAAAATACTCGGAATGACCTGTTCAGGCTGTCAGAAAAAGATTTCCAATCAACTGAACAGCATAGATGGTGTGAAAGCCGATGTAAACCTGGAGAACAATACAGCAACAATCACCTCTGATCACAAAGTTGAACTGTCTGTTTTGAATAATGCTTTGGCCGAAATAGGAAAATACAAACTTGAAGATCCGAATAATCCGGACAAGGCTTTTGTAAAACCTCAGGATCGCGTATCTCCATCTTCAGTATATTATTGCCCGATGGAGTGTGAAGGCGAAAAAGTATATTTCAAACAGGGAGAAAGGTGTCCCGTTTGTAAGATGTATTTAGTTCCTATTGAAGAAAAACTGGCAAAAGATCCCCATCACAAGCCAGCCTATTCCTCCACTCACCTTCCGGAAAATTTCAAAACCAGTGTTGGAAAGCATTATTGCCCCATGTTCTGTGAAGGCGACAAAGTATATGATGAAAAAGGTGATTGTCCGGTATGTCATATGCACTTAGAAGAAATCACTGAAGATCTTGTAAAAAATGCAGATACCCACAGTCACAGTCATCATCATTCCCACACTCATGATCACAGCCATCATCATGCAGCTCCTGCAGTAACGGATGAAATGGCAGGGAAATACTATTGTCCCATGTATTGTGAAGGTGATAAAACTTATGATTCTAACGTAGGCTGCCCTGTTTGCGGAATGGATCTGGTAAAATACCCTGAAAAGAAAACAGCAAAATATACCTGTCCTATGCATCCTGAAATCATCCGTGATGAACCGGGAGACTGCCCTATTTGCGGAATGGACCTCGTAAGAATGCCAGACAGCGGAGATGATGAGGAAGATGAAACCTACACTCTCTTAAAAAGAAAATTCATTACTTCGTTGGCATTTACCATCCCCGTTTTCATTCTTTCAATGGGTGGAATGTTTATCAATTTTCCTTTTTCCCATCAGGTGCAGGGATTTATTGAACTGGCCTTGACACTTCCGGTTATGTTTTACTCCGGGTGGTTCTTGCTGAAAAGAGGCTGGGTTTCCTTCAAAACATGGAACCTCAATATGTTTAGCCTTATCGCACTGGGAGTTGCAGCTGCATTTATATTCAGTATTACAGCATTAGCTTTTCCGGATATCATTCCACATGAAATCCGTGGGCACAATCATGAAATCCCTTTATATTTCGAAGCAGTCTGTGTCATCTTAACATTGGTTATTTTAGGGCAATTGATGGAAGCGGCAGCTCATAAAAAAACAGGAAATGCCATTAAGGAATTAATGAACCTGTCACCGGATGAAGCTAATCTTATCGTCAATGGTGAGGAGAAAAAAGTTCTGCTTTCCCAGGTGAAAATCGGAGACCTGCTAAAAGTAAAACCCGGTGAAAAAATTCCGGTTGACGGTAAAATTACAGAAGGAAGCTCAATTGTAGATGAAAGTATGATCACGGGAGAACCTGTTCCTGTGGAAAAGAATATTGATGACAGAGTATCTTCAGGAACCATCAACGGGAATCAGGTATTCATTATGAAAGCTGAAAAAGTAGGTGACGAAACCCTTCTTTCGCAAATTATAAAAATGGTAAATGAAGCCAGCAGAAGTAAAGCACCTATTCAGAAGCTTACAGATAAGGTTTCAAAAGTATTTGTTCCGGTAGTCATTCTTATTGCGGTCCTTACCTTTTTTCTATGGCAGTTTTTTGGTCCGGAAGGAAAAAGAAGTTTATTTGCTTTCATCAATGCAGTGGCGGTTTTAATTGTAGCCTGTCCGTGTGCTCTTGGGCTTGCAACCCCTATGTCTCTGATGGTAGGAATCGGGAAGGGGGCTAAGAACGGTATCCTGATCAAAAATGCAGAGGCTCTCGAGCAAATGAATAAGGTAAATGTTCTGATCACAGACAAAACAGGAACTTTAACGGAAGGGAAACCCTCTTTGGAATATATTGAGACGGTAAACAGCGAAGACAAAAATCAAATCTTACAGTTAGCATTTTCGCTCAACCAAAATTCTGAACACCCTTTATCCAATGCGGTTATAAAAAGAGCTAAAGAAGAAAATATTGCTGCTGAAAAAGTAGATCAGTTTGAAAACATTTCAGGAAAAGGGGTGAAAGGTAAAATCAATGGGAAGATGGCTTATCTAGGAAACGAAAACCTTGTCACTTCTCATCAGATACAGATTCCGGACAGTTTAAAGCAAAAAGCCATAGAAGTACAGTCAAAAGCACATACGATCTCTTATATTGCACTGGATCAAAAAGTATTGGGCTTCATAAGCTTTACAGACAAAATTAAATTAAGCTCCAAAAAAGCAGTGGAAAGACTGATGAGCGAAGGAATTGATGTGATCATGATGACCGGGGATAATGAGCATACCGCGAAAGCAGTAGCTGATGAACTGGGAATCAAACATTTTAAAGCCAACTGCCTTCCTGAGGATAAACTGAATGAAGTAAAAAAACTACAGCAGCAGGGAAAAATAGTTGCGATGACCGGTGACGGAATTAACGACTCTCCTGCCCTTGCACAATCCAACGTAGGAATTGCCATGGGAACAGGAACAGACGTCGCTATAGAAAGTGCTGAGATTACACTGCTCAAAGGAGATATTCTGGGAGTAGCAAAAGCTAAGCTGCTAAGCGAAAAACTTCTTAAAAACATTAAAGAAAATCTATTCTTTGCATTTATCTATAATGTATTGGGAGTTCCGGTAGCGGCAGGATTATTGTATCCATTCTTTGGAATTCTATTATCCCCCATGATTGCAGCTGCAGCCATGAGCATCAGTTCCTTATCGGTGATCCTGAATTCATTGAGATTAAATTCCGTAGATCTGGATATAAAATAATAAAATGAAAAAAGAGAATCTTTACATTGGATGCTCAGGATTTTATAATAACGACTGGAAAGGGTCGTTATATCCTGAAAATGCTCCAGGTAAAGATTTTCTTTCTTTATATGCCAGGGCTTTTAATGCGGTAGAGATCAACTCTACATTTTATAGGATTCCAACGGCCAAAACTCTTTTAAAATGGTATGATGAAACTCCGGAGCTATTCAGATTCTTTATTAAGATCCCTAAAGCCATCACTCATCAGAAACGCCTTACAGAATCAAAAGAAGATATTATAAGCTTCTGTACTCATATTCAAAACAACCTGAAGGATAAGCTTTCCGGTTTTCTGTACCAATTCCCTCCTTCCTTTAAAAATACCCCGGAAAATCTTACCCTCATTCTTGATAATCTTGATTTTAATTTTTTAAATGTTATTGAATTCCGTCACGAATCATGGTGGCAGAAAGAAATATTTGATTTCTTAAAAAATATCAATACTGTATTTTCAGGAGTAAGCTTCCCCGGAA
>Ga0105243_10004857_pt1 | contig 10554 bp, 6 predicted proteins | sample KBSM34metaG_FD_81525 | JGI IMG/M metagenome (GOLD analysis project Ga0105243, IMG submission 81525) | Miscanthus rhizosphere microbial communities from Kellogg Biological Station, Michigan, USA - KBS M3-4 metaG | ecosystem: Host-associated > Plants > Roots > Rhizosphere > Soil | place: Michigan...
GTCCAGGTAGAAGGTCACCCACATCCACAGCACCACACCCGGGTGGGCCTGCTCAGGGGTCAAGTCGGCCCACCGCGATCCCCAATGCTGAATCGCCAGCATGACATCGGCGAGCTCGCGACCCGCCTGGGTGGGCTGGTAAGTCGAGCCGGGGCCGTCCGGCTTGGCACGGATCTCCAGCACGCCGGCGCGCTGCAGCTCCCGCAGCCGCTTGGAGAGCAGACCACGAGACAAGCCTGGGGCGCCGTCAGCGATCTCGTTGAAGGTCCGGCAACCCAGGATGACGATGTTGCGGAGGATGATCACGGACCAGCGCTCCGCTAGGAGCTCCGACGCCCTGGCGATAGGGCAGTACTGCCCGTAGGTCCTCACCCTCACATCTTTCCACCAGGGTGAGACGAGGGGCAGTTCAGATTCTGAACCTCACGGTCGCTCGGCAGGGGTTCATAGCGTGCACTTGGCGGGACGGACATCAGCGAAACACTTCCACCATGCCGGTCTTGCACGTCTTACGAGTCTTCTGCAACAGCGACGGCCAATTCGGTAGTCCCCTCGGCGTAGTACTCGACGGTCCCGCCATACCGCCCGAGCATCGGCAACCGCTCGCCGCCAAGCTCGGCTTCTCCGAAACCGTTTATGTCGACGACCCGGACACCGGCCAGCTGCGGATCTTCACCCCGGCCGCCGAGCTGCCCTTCGCGGGACACCCTCTTGTCGGCACCGCTTGGCTCCTCAGCCGCCACCTCAGCCACCAGGTGACACAGCTGAATCCGTCTGCCGGACCGGTACTGACCTGGACCAGCGATGACCAGGTGTGGATACGCGCACCCCTGGCAGCCGCCCCACCCTGGCGTCTCAACCACCTGCCAGATGCAACGGCAGTGGACGCAACGACCGGGCCACCCCGTCCCGACCAAGACGCCGACCAGTTCTGGGCCTGGATCGATCAACGGGCTGGCACCGTCCGGGCCCGAGTCTTCGCCGCACGGTACGGCATGCCCGAGGACGAGGCCTGCGGCTCCGCCTCGATGCTGCTCGCCGCACACCTCGGTCGCGCTATTACCATCCAGCACGGTCGCGGATCAGTGGTCCAAGCCCGCCCGGCCTCCAACGGGATGGCCGATCTCGGTGGCCGCGTCGTTTGGGACCACGAGCGCGCTATCGACTAGCCACGATGGGCATGATCCCGTGGCGCCTGAGCGTGCTCCCGCCAGGTCCTACGGTGCCCTGGTTCACTTTTCGCACTTGTCGCAGTCGCGAAATCCACGAGATTGGGACCATCCGTCAGATGAGCAGCACGGAGAGGGAAGGTCATGACTCCGACTACGTATCGATTAGCCAGCCCGCCGTCCGAGGTACCGCTCTATTCGCCGGTGGTGGTGATCGGCGCAGGCCAGGCCGGCCTGGCGGTTAGCCATGAAATGTCTGAGCGCGGCGTCGATCACGTCGTCTTGGAGCGCCGGAAGGTCGGTCAGTCCTGGCGCGATCGCTGGGACAGTTTCTGCCTGGTAACCCCGAACTGGACGATGGACCTGCCAGGATTCGGCTACGCGGGGGTAGATCCCGAGGGGTTCGTATCGCGGGACGAGATTGTCGGATACCTGGAACGCTATGCGGCGGGCTTCGCAGCGCCGGTCCACGAGGGGATCGGCGTCGAGCGGCTGGAACCCGGATCGGCGCGGAGGTTCCAGCTCCGCACGTCAGCAGGCGGAATCCAGGCGGACTCGGTCGTTGTGTGCACGGGCGCGTACCAGCGTCTGCACCGGCCGGAAGGTGCCTCCACGCTTCCGCCCGGCCTATCTAGGATCGACGCAGAGAACTACCGGAATCCCGCAGCGCTTCCGCCCGGGAAGGTGCTGATCATCGGCAGCGGCCAGACCGGCTGCCAGATCGCGGAGGAGCTACACGAGGCGGGCCGCGACGTCTTCCTCGCGTGCGGGCGCGCACCCTGGGCGCCGCGGCGACCCGACGGCCGCGACATCGTCAGTTGGCTCAAGGAGACCTCGTTCTTCGACATGCCGCTCAGCGCCCTGCCCTCAACGTCCGCACGACTCGTCGCCAACCTGCAGGCCACCGGCCGAAAAGGAGGCCACGATCTGCACTACCGAACCTTGCACGCGATGGGTGTCCAACTTCTTGGCCGGCTGATGGGCATCGAACGCTATCGCGCCTACTTCGCCGACGATCTGGCCGACTCGGTGGCCTTCGGCGACGCGCGCTACGCCGACATCCGGCAACTTCTCACCGACCAGCTCGGCGTAAAGGGGTTATCCATGCCCGAACTGCCCAGCCCATCGCCGTTCAGGGCCACTGCACCACTGGAGCTTGATCTTCGAGACTTCAGCGCGGTCATCGTCACCTCCGGCTACCGCCCGGAATACGCGCATTGGGTGCACTTTCCCGCATTCGACGCCATGGGTTATCCACTCACCGACAACAGTCTGAGCACTGTGATCCCCGGACTGTACTTCTGTGGTGTTCACTTCCTGCGAAAACGCAAGTCGGCCACGCTTTTTGGCGTGGGTGAAGACGCTGCAATCGTGGCGGACACGATTGCTCACCACCAAACTCAGCCAGTCGCGGCCAGGGTTCGTCCGGCATCGTTGGGGCGCAACGAGTGAGTCCCCGTTCGCCGATGGAGAACGTCGGGGAAGCGGGAAGAAATCGGGTCTGAAAAACCTTGAGCCTATGACGCTCAACTTACGGGCGACTCTTTCTGGAAGGCGCAATGTGATGTCGACAACCCGACTACCTGTTTTGTTCCTCACTGACCTGGTCGTACTGCCCGGCATGGTGGTACCGATCGAGCTTGACGATGCCGCCCGCGCGGCGGTTGACGCAGCCAAGGCCCATAGCGACGGCACGCTGCTGGTGGCTCCGCGTCTGGAGGACCGCTATGCCTCCTATGGCGTGGTGGCCGAGATCGTGCAGCTCGGCCGTCTAGCCACCGGCGAACCGGCGGCGGTGATCAAGGCCGAGCGGCGCGTCAGAATCGGCTCTGGTGTCTCGGGACCGGGTACCGCGCTCTGGGTTGAGGCTGAGGAACTCCCTGAGCCTGCCGAAGAGACCGAGGAAGTCACCAAGCTGGCCGCTGAATACAAGAGTCTCGTCATTGCGACCTTGCAGCGGCGCGACGCCTGGCAGGTCATTGACACGGTCAATCGGCTCACCGATCCTTCTACGCTGGCTGATTTGGCTGGCTACGCGCCATGGCTGAGTGATGAACGGAAGCGCCAACTGCTGGAAACTCCCGATGTCATGGCGCGGCTGACCACTCTGATCGAGTGGACCAAGGCCTATATCGCCGAGACAGAGGTCAACGACAAGATCGCCGATGACGTGCGCGAAGGGATGGAAAAGAGCCAGCGCGAGTTCCTGCTGCGCCAGCAGCTGAATGCGATCCGCAAGGAGCTGGGCGAGGATGAGCCGGACGGCGCTCAGGACTATCGGGCGCGTGTCGAGGCTGCGGACCTCCCCGATGACGTTCGCAAGGCGGCGCTTCGTGAGGTCGGCAAGCTTGAGCGAGCGAGCGACCAGAGCCCCGAGTCGGGCTGGATCCGCACCTGGCTGGACACCATCCTCGAACTGCCCTGGAGCACCAAGACCACTGACGCCACTGACATCGGAGCTGCGCGGGAGGTGCTGGATGCTGACCACCATGGCCTCGACGACGTCAAGGATCGGATCGTCGAGTACCTTGCCATCCGCGCTCGCCGCGCCGAACGTGGCCTCGAGGTCATCGGCGGACGTGGCTCCGGCGCCGTAATGGCGCTTGTCGGCCCCCCTGGTGTGGGCAAGACCTCGCTAGGCGAATCAGTCGCTCGGGCGCTTGGCCGCAATTTCGTCCGGGTCGCCCTTGGTGGCGTACGCGATGAGGCGGAGATCCGCGGTCACCGGCGTACTTATGTAGGCGCCCTGCCCGGCCGCATCGTACGCGCGATCACCGAGGCCGGATCGATGAATCCGGTGGTATTGCTGGACGAAATCGACAAGGTCGGCTCGGACTATCGCGGCGACCCTGCAGCTGCCCTGTTAGAGGTCCTCGACCCTGCACAGAACCACACCTTCCGCGATCACTATCTCGAGGTGGACCTCGACCTGTCCGACGTGCTCTTCCTGGCGACGGCCAATGTGGTCGAGACGATTCCGCAGGCTCTGCTGGACCGGATGGAGCTCGTAAGCCTCGACGGTTACACCGAAGACGACAAGATCGTCATCGCTCGCAAGTTCCTGCTGCCACGGCAGCTCGAGCGCGCGGCGCTGACACCGGATGAGGTCACGGTCTCCGATGAGGCGCTGCGAGAGATCGCCGCGAACTACACGCGCGAGCCCGGCGTACGCCAACTCGAGCGCTTCCTCGCGAAACTGCTGCGTAAGGCAGCCACCAAGCTCGCGAGCGCGGCCGTTCAGCCGGGTTTGGTGATCGAGGCGGGCAACCTGCGCGAGTACCTCGGTCGGCCGCGGTTCACACCCGAGGCGCACGAGCGGACATCAGTCCCCGGGGTGGCGACCGGGTTGGCTGTGACCGGTCTCGGCGGCGACGTGCTGTTTGTCGAGGCGTCGGCCTTGGACGGAACATCGCAAGGATCTGGACCCGGCGGCCTGACGCTGACTGGACAACTGGGCGACGTGATGAAGGAGTCGGCGCAGATCGCGCTCTCCTACGTACGGGCGCACGCCGAGCGGCTCGGAATCACCGACCGATCGATTCTCGACAGGCACATCCACATCCACGTTCCGGCGGGCGCGGTCCCCAAGGACGGTCCCTCAGCAGGCGTCACGATGGTGACGGCGCTGACCTCAATGGCACTCAACAGGCCGGTACGGTCCGATGTCGGGATGACGGGCGAAGTCACGCTGAATGGGCGGGTGCTGCCGATCGGCGGAGTCAAGCAGAAGCTGCTCGCTGCCCAGCGGGCAGGCCTGACGACCGTGTTCGTACCGAAGCGGAATGAGCCAGATCTGGATGATGTCCCAGCCGACGTGCGCGAGACGATCAACGTCATCCTCACTACCGATGTGGCCGAACTGGTCGCTCAGGCCATCGAGCCTGCCGCTGCTGACACGAGCACCCGGGCCGCTGCCTGATACCTAGGGATCCGAGCGCGTGGCGAGCTGATCTTCGTCGTATTTCGACTTGACCAGGCTCGCCACCGTCGTGATCGTGAGAGTCACGACGATCACGGTCAACGACAGCCAGATGGGGATTTCGCCGTCGAAGGGTGCCCAGTCCGCCAGATGGTAGGAATGCAGCGCGTGCAAGATCAGCTTGATGCCAATGAAGCCCAGGATGATTGACAGGCCGACGGACAAGTAGACCAGCCGCTTGAGCAAGCCGCCGATCAAGAAATAGAGCTGGCGTAGTCCCATCAAAGCGAAGACGTTCGCAGTGAAGACCAGATATGGCTCCTGGGTAAGTCCGTAGATCGCGGGGATGGAATCCAGTGCGAACAACAAGTCCGTGCTCCCCAGAGCGATGATCACAATGAGCATCGGCGTGATCAGCCGTTTGCCGTCCTCCACAACGGTCAACTTTGTGCCCCGATAGTCCTTGGTCGCGTTGAAGTGCTTCCTGACGTAACGCAGCGCAGCGTTGTCGGGCGGAGTGTCAGTGTCCTCGTCGTGTTTGCGGTAGTCGAGATAGATCTTCACGGCGGTCCACACCAGGAAAGCCCCGAAGATGAAGAACACCCAGCTGAATGCGTTGATGACTGCGGCACCCACCGCGATGAAGACGCCGCGAAAAATCAGCGCCAAGATGATGCCGACGAGCAGCGCGAACTGCTGTAGCTGCCGGGGAACCTTCAGCTTGGTCATGATGATGAGGAAGATGAAGAGGTTGTCGATTGAGAGGCTGTACTCGGTTATCCAGCCGGCAAAGAACTCTCCGGCGTACTGAGGCCCCGCAATCGCCCAAACACCGAACCCGAAGAGGACCGCCAAGGCGACGAAGATAGCGATGAAGAGGCCAGCCTCCTTCATCGACGGCTCGTGCGGGCGACGCCCGAGAATGAGCACATCGATGACCAGGATCGCCACCATCACGACGACGGTGATGATCCACGCGTAGAGGTGAACCTCCATATGGAGTCCCTTCCGAGACGGGAGTCGGCGATCGATCAGTCTCGGAGGTCTCTTCCGCCGGGGTTACCGGCCGAGGGCACCGGGCTTATCTGGTAGGAATAAATCCTGTCCGGAACTATCCGTGATGACGATGCCCCCGCGAAGGAATACTCCCCTCCGATCTTCAGTATGTCAGGAGACGGCCAATCGCCCGATTTCAGGACTCACCGGTTGGCCTCCACCATCTGCCGGAGTTCCTTCTTGAGATCTGCGATTTCGTCACGCAGCCGTGCCGCTAACTCGAACTGCAGATCGGCAGCAGCTGTGTGCATCTGGGTCGTCAGCTCTTGGACGAGGTCGGCGAGGTCGCCCGCCGGAAGCCCGGCCAATCTCCGTGCCTGAGCAGTAGTCTCCCGCGCGCCCAGGGAGGGAACGGGCGCGCGGCCGCGCCTCTGCCGGCCACCTAGCAGGTTGTCGGTGTCGACGTCCTCTCGCGCCAACATGTCCGTGATGTCGGCAATTTTCTTGCGAATGGGCTGCGGATCGATGCCATTGGCGAGGTTGTACGCCACCTGCTTCTCTCGGCGCCGGTTGGTTTCATCGATCGCGGCCGTCATCGAGTCTGTGACGGAGTCGGCGTACATGTGGACCTCACCGGACACGTTTCGGGCGGCTCGTCCGATCGTTTGAATCAGACTTTTCGCGCTTCGCAGGAACCCTTCCTTATCGGCATCGAGGATCGCGACGAGGGACACCTCGGGAAGGTCGAGACCCTCACGAAGCAGGTTGATGCCAACCAGCACATCGAATTCCCCCGTCCTCAACTCTCGGAGCAACTGGACACGCTGCAGCGTGTCTACTTCTGAGTGCAGGTATCGCGTTCGGATGCCGTTCTCAAGGAGATAGTCGGTGAGATCCTCGGCCATCTTCTTCGTCAGCGTGGTCACCAGGACCCGCTCGCGTCGCTCGGTGCGCACTCTGATCTCGCTCATCAGATCGTCGATCTGGCCGTGCGTGGGCTTGACGATCACCTGAGGATCGACCAGCCCAGTAGGTCGAATGAGCTGTTCGACGAATCCTCTCGACTTGGCCATCTCGTAGTTGCCCGGTGTGGCAGATAGATAGACCGTCTGGCCGATCCTCTCCACGAATTCCTCGAAGCGCAGCGGCCGGTTATCCATGGCACTTGGCAGCCGGAAGCCATGCTCGACCAGCGTCCGCTTCCGGGACATGTCACCTTCGTACATGCCACCGATCTGAGGCACCGTGACGTGCGACTCATCGATGACGAGGAGGAAGTCCGACGGGAAGTAATCGAGCAGACAGTTCGGGGGGCTGCCAGGTGCCCGACCGTCGATATGTCGCGAATAGTTCTCGATGCCGGAGCACGTGCCGATCTGCCTCATCATCTCGATGTCATAGCTAGTGCGCATCCGGAGTCGCTGTGCCTCGAGCAGGCGTTGCTCCCGCTCGAGCTCTATGAGTCGATCGGCCAGCTCGACCTCGATGCCGGCCATGGCTCGCTCCATCCGTTCCGGGCCAGCGACGTAATGGCTGGCGGGAAACAGATAGATCTCATGGTCCTCGGTGACCACCTCGCCGGTGACCGGATGGAGGGTGCTCAGCTTTTCGATCTCGTCGCCGAAGAACTCCACCCGCACCGCGAGCTCTTCGTACATCGGGAACACTTCGAGGGTGTCTCCGCGAACTCGGAAGGTGCCTCGGCTTCCGGACAGATCATTGCGCGCGTACTGCACGCCCACCAGCCGGCGCAACAAGGCGTCCCGCTCGATCTCTTGTCCCACCTGAAGCTTGATCATTCGGCCGACGTACTCCGCCGGCGTACCCAAGCCATAGATGGCAGAGACAGTTGCGACGACAATGACGTCGCGTCGAGTGAGCAGGGAATTTGTGGCCGAGTGGCGCAGCCGCTCGACTTCCTCGTTGAGCGAGGAGTCCTTCTCGATATAGGTGTCGGTCTGGGGCACATACGCCTCAGGCTGGTAGTAGTCGTAGTAGGAGACGAAGTACTCCGTTGCGTTGCGTGGGAAAAACTGCCGGAGCTCGTTGGCGAACTGGGCCGCGAGGGTCTTGTTCGGTTGCATCACCAGGATTGGTCGCTGCAGTCGCTCGGCGAGCCATGCAACGGTGGCTGTCTTCCCGGTGCCGGTAGCCCCCAGCAACACCACGTCCTGCTCGCCTCTGGTGATCCGTTCCTCTAGCTCGTCGATCGCCTGGGGCTGGTCCCCCGATGGCGCGAAATCACTCTCCACCTTGAACGGGGCGACTGCGCGCTGAAGGTCTTCAATCGGACGCATGGCGCGAGCCTACGTTGGCGTCCTGACAGAAACTCCCGTTAACCCCCGGAGGCCTGACTCTTCAACATCGAGTTGATCATCGAAGTGAAGTCTTTGTTCAGCTGATCGGTTTCGGTGTTGGGTGTGAAGTACGCCGTACCGATAACCGTCACACCGTCGCTCTGTCGCACCGACACCAGCGAGAACAGGTAGAGCTTCGTCGTACCTTGCCCACCACTGACGGTCACCTCAGCAACACAGGTCGCTGCCTTGAGCCGCGTCGTGCCGACATCAGCGTCCTTCGCATCTTGGAACTTCCCGTTGGACGTGCCCTCTGCGACATCCCGATGCCATGCATCACACAATTGGCCCGGATTGGTGGACGGCGAGATCTGCAGCGATTGCCCCAGGAAGACGCTCTTGCCATTGGATAGCTGCGCCACGTTCTTACCGGTCTTCTTGACCTGCCACCCGGTGGCGGGGACGAGCTCGACTCCGTTGCCGAGATCAATGGCGCCGCCGGTCGGCGATTGCGATGACTCGGTCGGTGTGGGTTGCGGTTGTGACGACGTGCCCCCGCTGGGTTGCGGAGTCGGCTCCTCCGTTGGGGGAGCCGGCTGGCTAGGTGTGATCGAGACGTCTGGCTGATCGGTACCGCCCCGGTTCAACACCATGATGATCCCGCCAACAGCAGCCAGCAGGACAATGGCCGCGGCCACGATGGCGATGATCATCACCGGGCTTTTCTTGGCTGGCGCACCCTGGGTGCCGGGCGGCTGCGGCCCTGGTCCTTGCGGCCCAAAACCCGCCGGCTGAGGAGGAAATTCGCCAGGAGGGGGGCCGTACGCCCGCTGCGGGCCGTAGCTGCCCTGTGGCGGATAGCCCTGCTGGGGTGGCTGCTGGGGCGGATATCCGCCAGGCTGTTGCGGCGGATATCCGCCAGGCTGTTGCGGCGGATATCCAGGGCTCGGCTGTTGCGGCGGATAGCCACCCGGACCCTGAGGCGGGTAGCCGCCCTGCTGACCCCAGTCTGGAGGGTTTTGCGTCACGGCCGGCCCTCCTCTTCGTCGTAGAACCGGTCTCGCGCTTCATCCGCCTCGCTGCTGATGTCCTCACGAATGGTCGTTTCATCCTCAACCGATGGATTCACCTGGCCGGTCGGCGGCGCTTGCTCCCCCGCTGTCGGCGAGTCGAAGCCTGGCACGATCGATTCGTCTGACCTGGCGGTCGTCAGCACCGCCCCGACCTTGGGCCGCGTCGCCTTGGGTTGAACCCGCACCGCGGTGCCACAGGCGTTGCAGAAAGCGGCATGATCCAGCAGCGGCATCTCGCATTGCGCGCAGAACTGGAGCTCACTCGTCGGCCCGACGCCAGCGGCTCGCGCGGACCGCTCCAACGCGGCTTCCATCAGCCCAGCGTGCAAGACATTGCGGACGCGCAAGATCAAGATCGCCAGAATGATCAAACCCCAGAAAATGCTCAAGACGACACCGAGAGTCGCATTGCCGACGAAGGAGAACAGATAGGTGCCGGCCTGGTACGCCGCGTTCGCCAGGATGGCTTCGCCGACTCCTCGGAAGTAGCGAGGCGTAAAACCGTCATAGCCGCGACCCAAGCCGGAAAACTCAGCCACGGCGATGCCGCTGGCCGTGCCGATGATCATCGGCTTGACAAAGCCCTCAAGAAAGATCAGCGAAACCCATAGACCCGGATCCTGGCCCTGCAGGCCGCCGGTCAGCAGATCCCAGTGCCGGGTCAGCGTGTCGAAGCAGGCGTACGAAACCCCACTGATCACCCCGAAGGTCAGACCGTCCATCAGGTCGTCGAACTCTGGGCGACTTGCCAACAGCACCGGACCGATCTGCCGGATCGCCTCGCCGACGATCGGCACGACAAGCGCCACCAACAAGAAGGCGCCTACGGTTGGCGCCGCGCTCAGCGAACCCTCGTACGTGGTGGTGCCGTACGGCACCGGCCCACGGAGATACGTCCACAAGATGGTGAAGCCGACCGTCAGTACGCCGGTCAAGAAGAAGGCAAGGCCCGTCACGATGATTGGCTCGTCGTCCCAGAGATTCACGTCGTAGATGTAGACGATGTAGACCACCGGAACGGCAAAGGCTGCCACGAGCACAGCGATCGGCATGGCGCCGAAGATCGCTGCTATCAACGCCACGACGAGCGCGATCGTCAA
>Ga0105243_10004858_pt1 | contig 10553 bp, 9 predicted proteins | sample KBSM34metaG_FD_81525 | JGI IMG/M metagenome (GOLD analysis project Ga0105243, IMG submission 81525) | Miscanthus rhizosphere microbial communities from Kellogg Biological Station, Michigan, USA - KBS M3-4 metaG | ecosystem: Host-associated > Plants > Roots > Rhizosphere > Soil | place: Michigan...
GGGGGACGGCGAGCCGTTCCTGCACCCCGGCCGCGCCGCACACGTCTCGGTCGCCGGTACCACCGCCGGCTGGATCGGCGAGGTCCACCCGCTCGTCTGCCGGACCTGGGACCTCGACGCCGCAACCGCCTTCGAGCTCGACGCGGCGCCGCTGATCGCGTCGGCGACCTCGGGCGAGGAGTCCTACGAGGACGTCACCACCTTCCCGGCCGTCTACCAGGACCTCGCCGTGGTCGTCTCCGCCGACGTTCCCGCCGAGGCCGTCAGCGAGGCGATCCGCGCCGGCGGCGGCGAACTCCTGCAGGGGGCTGAGGTCTTCGACCTCTTCGAAGGCGAGCAGCTCGGCGAGAACCGCAAGAGCCTCGCCCTCAACCTCGAGTTCCGCGCCCCCGACCGCACCCTCACCGACGAGGAGATCGCCGGCCTGCGCGAGGCGATCAAGGCAAAGCTGGACGAGATCGGCGCGTTTTTAAGGCAATGACATCGGCGTATTTCTCCCTGTAATGGGAAAACTTTTGACAGTCAATCTATCTTTAAAAGAGAAATATTGAGCTAAAGATGAACAGGATAAATGCCAAAGGCATGGAAAAATGACCTCAGGACGAGCAGGCATGATTAAGCTGTGGTCGATAGCTTTTCCGCCTCGGCCTACGCAACTGCCCTCCAAATGACGGTGATCTACCGAGAAGTCTTCCGGAAAGTCGGCTGTTTGTCTGATGGCAAACAGGGGAAAACCCGTGAGAGAAATCCTTAAGGGCTAGACAGCGTCCAACTGAATCGATGGAGAGACAATTGACGGGTTCTTCCCTGAATGGAAATGGCAGTCACCCGACTTATCGGGTCCTGGTGGCAGGGGCCCTCGGGGCAATCGGGTCACTGGTGGCCGAACTCGTGGACAATCACGGCCAGTTAGAGCTGGCTGCGGTTACCGCGCGGGACACCAACAACCCAGAGACGACCCCGATTGGGAAAAAGCTTCACGAGATTTATCCAGAGCACCGAGTGGATTGCGAGCTTCAGGAATTCCGCGATCTGGACATTTCAGAATTTGATGCGGCGATAATCGCGTACCCGGTGGGACCCGCCTCGCGGCTCGCGCAAGAGCTGCTAGAAGCAGGGTTGAAGGTCATCGATTCGTGCGCTGCGTTTCGTTTCGAAGATCTCAGAACCTATGAGGAGTGGTACGGCGCTCACGAGGCGCCGGCTATCAACCCCGAGGCGGTTTATGGCCTTCCAGAGATCAACCGTGAGCAGCTGGGAGCGAGCAATCTCGTCGGGAATCCGGGCTGTTACCCAACGGCCTCGGTTCTCGCGCTTGCGCCTTTGGCGCGCAGAGGTCTTATCCAGGATCTTGTTATCGACGCCAAGTCCGGTGTTTCGGGGGCGGGCAAGCGGGCCGAAAATGCGCCTCCATTTGTGGGAACTTTCGACAGCATGAGGCCGTACGGAGTGCCTGGTCATAAGCATGAGCCAGAGATAAGAGAGCAACTGGGCAAGCTTGGTTATGGAGGCTCCCTTTGCTTCGTGCCCCACTTGGTGCCGATCGACCAAGGTGAGCTCGTAAGTTGCTACGTGAAGCCCACCCGGCCCATCGAGCCCGATGAGCTAACCCAGATTTACCAGAGCGAATATGCAGAGGAGCCGTTCGTTGAGCTGGCGTCGAATCTTCCGGCGAGCCGAGATGTACAGCGCACGAACATTTGTCGCCTGTATCCCACGATGGACAAAGCTCATGAGCGAATCATGGTTTTCGCCACGATCGACAACCTTTGGAAGGGCGGCGCATCCCAGGCAATCCAGAATCTCAATCTGGTTCTTGGACTGCCGGAGCATTCGGGAATAGAAGGCTCGGTCGCAGCCGGTTCCAGGAGCCTAGGGACCGAGACGATGCCGTTGGACCGAGCTCCGGTTTCAGCCTAAGCTGCTCGAGGCTGAAACCTTCTCTTACTCAGGTTGAAGTGGAACATTGCCTCAGGGCGGTGATGTGGTGAGCTTCTTTCGCTCGCGCTGGGTCGACGCACCCGACGGCGTCGAGGAGCTCGATCCCAACCAGCTCGCGCCTGGCTTCCGCGCCGGCGGCGCCCACTGCGGTCTCAAGGGCGGCGGGCGCACCGACGTAGGGCTCGTCGTCTGCGACGCCGCGGAGGTCAGCTCGGCCCTGCTGCTGACCCGCAACGCCTCCGCCGCGGCGCCGATCCGGGTCTGTCGCGAGCGCTGCGACGCGGGCGGCATCCGCGCCGCCGTCGTCAACAGCGGCAACGCCAACGCCGAGACGGGAGAGCAGGGCTTCGCCGACGCCCTGGCGATGTCCACCGTCGCCGCCGAGCAGCTGGGGCTGGAGCAGCCGCAGGTCGCCGTCGCCGAGACCGGGACGATCGGCGTGCCGCTGCCGGTCGACGCCGTCCTCGCCGGCATCGCCGAAGCGGCGAAGACGCTCGCGCTCGACGGCGGGGCCGCCTTTTCCGACGCGATCCTCACCACCGACCGCTGGCCCAAGCGCTGCACCCTCCGCGCCGGCGGCGTGACGCTTTCCGCCCAGGCAAAGGGGGCGGGGATGATCGAGCCGAACATGGCGACGATGCTCTGCTTCGTCCAGACCGACGCTGTAGTTGACGACGCCGACGCGCGCCTGCGCGCCGCCGTCGATGCCTCCTTCAACCGGATTACCGTCGACGGCCAGATGAGCACCAACGACACGGTGCTGCTGCAGGCTTCCGGTGCCTCCGGGCAGCCGCTCCCCGAGGGCTTGCTGGAGGCGGTGCTGATGCAGCTGGCGATCGAGATCGTCCGTGACGGCGAGGGCGCTGTTCGCACCGGCCGGATCGAGGTGACCGAGGCGGCGACGCAGGTCGAGGCCGAGCGGGTCGCCCGTGCAATCGCCAACTCGCCGCTGGTGAAGACGGCGCTCTTCGGCCGTGACCCCAATTGGGGCCGGATCGCGCAGGCGGCCGGTGCCGCCCTCGCGGGTGAGGAGCTGAACGAGCTCGGGGCCGAGAACATCGACGCTGAGGAGCTCGGCGCCGACGTCGAGGAGGCCGAGATCGGCCTGCGGCTCGGCCGCGGCGAGCACAGCGCCCACGTCTGGTTCTCCGACCTCGGCTACGACTACGTGAAGCTGAACGCGGAATACACGACGTGACTCAGCAACAGCAACAGCAAATGGGCAACGCAGGCGGGCACGACAGCAGCGTCGCAACGCTGCTCGAGGCGCTCCCGTACATCCGCGAGTTCCACGGCCGCACCGTCGTCATCAAGTACGGCGGCGCGGCGATGCTCGACGAGCAGCTGCGCGAAGACTTCGCCACCGACGTCGTCCTCCTCAAGTACGTAGGCCTCAATCCGGTGATCGTCCACGGCGGCGGCCCCGAGATCACCCGCTACATGGAGAAACTCGACCTCGAGGTTCGCTTCCACGAGGGCCTGCGCGTCTCCGACGCCGAGACCGTCGAGGTTGCTCAGATGGTCCTCGCCGGCAAGCTCAACTCCGAAATCGTCCAGCGCCTCAACCGCCACGGCCAGGCCGCGGTCGGCCTCTCCGGCGAGGACGGCAACCTCTTCGAGGTGGCGCCGGTCGCGAACGCCGAGCAGGTCGGCTTCGTCGGCTCGATCGAGCGGGTCGACGTCGACGTCCTCAACCACATGGCCGCCGACTACATCCCGGTGATCGCCTCCTCGGCTTCCGACCGCAGCGGCCAGTCCTACAACGTCAACGCCGACGAGGCGGCCGGCAAGGTCGCCGCTGCGCTCGGTGCGCACAAGGCGATCTTCCTCACCGACGTCGTCGGCTGGCTCGCGGACCCGAGCGACGAAAGCTCGCGGATCTCGCAGGCCACCGTCGCTGAAGTCGACGAGAAGCTGCCGAGCCTGGAAGGGGGGATGCGGCCGAAGCTGCAGGCCTGCGCCGACGCGATCCGTGGCGGCGCCCAGTCGGCCCACATCATCGACGGCCGCGCACCCCACAGCCTTCTCTTGGAGCTCTTCACCGACGCCGGCATCGGCACCATGGTCACTCCATGAGCGACGTCGCCGAGGGAATCGGCCTGGAGGAGACGCAGGCGCTAGACGAGCGTTACCTGATGCGGACTTACAAGCGGGCGCCGGTCGACTTCGTCCGCGGCGAGGGACCGCTGCTCTGGGATGCCGAGGGAAAGCGCTACCTCGACTTCCTCACCGGGATCTCGGTCTGCTCGGTCGGCCACTGCCACCCCGACGTCGTCAAGGCGGTGCGGGACCAGTCCCACCGGCTGATGCACGTCTCCAACCTCTTCTACACCGAGCCGATGGCGCAACTGGCCGAGCAGCTCTCGGAGTCGAGCCTCGGCGGCCGCGTCTTCTTCGCCAACTCCGGCACCGAGGCGAACGAGTGCGCGATCAAGATCGCCCGCAAGCACGCCCACGGCCGCGGCATCGCCAACCCCGAGATCGTCAGCTTCGAGAGCGACTTCCACGGCCGCACCTACGGCGCCCTCTCAGCGACGCCGGCGCTGGCGGCAAACGAGGCGCTGGGGCCGATGCTGCCGGGGTTCCGGGCGGTCCCGCGCAACGACGCCGCTGCCCTGCGCGAGGCGGTGGGTGAAAACACCGCCGCCGTCCTGATCGAGCCGATCCAAGGGGAGTCCGGCGTCTTCCCGATCACTGAGGAGGCGCTGCTGGCGGCCCGGGAGGCCTGCGACGAGGTCGGCGCGCTCTTGATCTTCGACGAGATCCAGACCGGGATCGGTCGCACCGGTTCGCTCTGGGCGTATGAGCAGACGCCGGTCCGGCCCGACGTCCTCACCAGCGCCAAGGGGCTCGGCGGCGGCTTCCCGATCGGCGCCTGCATCACCGGCCCCGCCGCCGCCGACGTGCTCGAGCCCGGCGACCACGGCTCGACCTTCGCCGCCGGCCCGGTCGCCACCGCGGCGGCGCTCGCTGTTCTCGCGATCGTCGACGACCCGGTCCTGCTGCGGCACGTGCGCGAGCTCGGCGCCTACCTCTGCGAGAGCCTCGACAGGCTCGACGGCGTGTGGGAGACCCGCGGTCGCGGTCTGATGATCGGCGTCGGCCTCGAGGAGGGGATCGATGCCACCGCCGTCACCGCCGACCTGCTCGAGCGCGGCCTCGTCGTCAACGCCCCGCGCCCCGACACCTTGCGGCTGCTGCCGCCGCTGGTGATCGATTCCGACCACGTCGACCGCGCCGTCGGCCTGATTTCGGAATCGCTTCTAGGCTTCGCCCCACGATGAGACGCCGCGGCAAGCCGAGCGACATCTCCAAGGACCAGGGCGCTCTGCGCACCGACACCGCCGAGCGGCTGGAGGCGATCGTCGAGGCCGCCGAGCGCGCGGCCCAGGGCGTGATCGACGACGCCGAAGCGCAGGCGCGCCGCTATCTCGCGCAGGCGCGAGTGGAGGCTGAGCGCCAGACCGGCGATCGCCTCGCCGAGCTTTCGGAGCTGATCGACGTCCTGCTGGGCCAGGCGATCACGCTGCAACGCGACGCCGATCGGCTGCAGGTGACCTTGGAAGTGGCAAGGGACCGGCTTCTCGACGCAGGCGAGGAGGGCGACCAGCGTGAGAACGTTGAGACGCCTCGGATCGAGCCTGCCGCTCCCCGCCTGCGAGCCGTGGACGAGCCAGGGGTGCGCCCCGAGCCAGGCGACCCGGAGCCGGTTCCCGCGCCCCGTAGCGACCCCGCGGGCGCCCGCCTGCTGGCGACGCAGTTGGCGGTTTCGGGCAGCAGCAGAGAGGAAATCGCCGAGCGGCTGCGAAACGGGTTCGAGATCGAGGACACCGACGCGATCCTCGACGCGATCCTCGGACCGGAGGCTTAGAAGACGATGCACGAGGACCCGACCCGTCTGATGGGACCTGAAGACCGCGGCCCCGGCGGCCGTGGACCGGGTGGCGAGCGCCCGCACGGCAACATGCGCCTGCTCGTCGCCGGCCTGATCGCGGTGATCGTCGGCCTCCTGATCGCGGTGATCGTGATCGCCAGCGGCGACGACAGCGGCGAGACCACGACCTCCAGCATCGAAACGACTTCGACGACGCCGACGACGACCGAAAGCTCGACCACGACGACGGAATCGACGGAGACCACGACCGAAGAAGAACCGACGGTCGAAGAAGACGAAGAAGCGCCCGAAGAAGAAGAACCCGAAGAAGAACCGCCGGTCGAAGACGAAGACGGCGGCTCGGGCGGGCTCGAAGCTCCCTAGAAGTCCCGATCTCGGGCGGCGTGACAGACTTCCGCCCCCGTGACACCTGAGCCCCAGCCGACCGCCACCTACGAGGCGGACCCCGCCAACGTGCATCGCGTCCTCCTGCTCTACTCGGGCGGGCTCGACACGAGCGTGATGCTGAAGTGGATCCAGGACAACTACGAAGCCGAAGTCGTCTGTCTCACCGTCAACCTCGGCCAGCCCGGCGAGGACTACGACGTGGTCGAACAGAAGGCGCTGCAGCTGGGGGCGGTCGAGTGCCACGTCGTCGACGCCCGTGAGCGCTTCGCGTCCGAGTTCGTCGCCCCGGCGATCAAGGCCAACGCGATCTACGGCAACGGCTACCCGCTCTTCACCGCCCTCGGTCGGCCGCTGATCGCCCAGCTCGCGGTCGAGTACGCGCGCCAGTCGAGCTGCGACACGATCGCCCACGGCTGCACCGGCAAGGGCAACGACCAGGTCCGGATCGAGGCGACGGTGGCGACGCTGGCACCGGAGCTGAAGACGATCGCGCCGGTCCGCACCTGGGCGATGGGTCGCGACGAGGAGATCGCCTACGCGCGGGAGAACGGGATCCCGGTCAAGGGCGGGACCGAGGTCGCGCCGTACTCAATTGACGACAACTTGTGGGGGCGGTCGTCGGAGGGCCGCTGGATCGAGGACCTCGAGCGCGCGCCCGAAGACGACGTCTTTCAATTGGTGACGCGCCCGGAGGAGGCACCCGATGAGCCGGAGACGGTCTCGGTCGGGTTCGAGCAGGGCCTACCGGTCTCCCTCAACGGCGAGCGCCTCGAGCTCGTGGACCTGCTGGAAAAGGCGGCCGAGATCGGCTGCCGCCACGGGGTCGGAATCGTCGACCACATCGAGGACCGGATCGTCGGCCTCAAGGTCCGCGACATCTACGAGGTGCCGGCGGCGGCGATCGTCCTCAGCGCCCACGAGGAGCTCGAGCGCCTGGTCGGGACGATCCACCAGAACCAATTCAAGCCGGCGCTGGACCAGAAGTGGGGCTACCTCGTCTACGCCGGCCTCTGGTGGGAGCCGCTGCGCTCAGACCTCGACGCCTACATGGATGCCGTCAACGCCCAGGTCACCGGCGAGATCGGGCTACGCCTCTATAAAGGCAGCGTCCGCGTCGTCACCCGCTCCTCGCCGAATGCCGTCTACGACGCCAGCCTCGCCAGCTTCGCCGAGTCCGGCGGCCTCTTCAAGCAGACTGCCTCACCCGGCTTCATCGAGCTCTGGTCGCTGCAGTCGCGAATGGCGCATCACCTGCGCGAGCGGGGGGAGAGCTGATGTACAACCGCCTCGGCAAGGCCTCGATCAAGTTCGCCTTCCGCTACATGCGCCGCCGCTACCGCCGCGAGACGCGGATCGGCCTCGGGGTTGCTGGCGTGGCCGCAGCGGCGCTGCTCGCCTACTTCGCCACCCGCGACGCCCCCGAAGGCTGACCCGGCCGCTCTAGATCCCTCGCAACTTCGCTTGCGGGTTATCGGCAACTTGCAGGGATTTCGAGGCCGCCTCGCTAGCCTCGGCCCTCGTCGTGCGGCCGCTTCAGCTGAATAGGAACCTGGGTCAGATCTGCGCCGCAGCGCTGTTCTGCGCGCTGCTCGCGGGTCTAGCCGTGGCCGTCGGCAGCGCCGGCGCGACCGAAGCCGAGCAGCTTGAATCGAAGCTGGCGACGGCCCGCGACGAGGCCGGCTCGCTCTCCTCGCAGCTGCAGGCGACGACGGCCGAACTGGCGAGCGCCGAAGCCGAAGCGAAGGACGCCGCGGCCGAAGAGGAAGAACTGACGAGGCTGCTGGCGCAGGGGCGCGAACGCGCCGCCGAGCTGGCGCGCAAGCTGGAGGCGACCCAGCACCGGCTGGCGCTCGAGAAAGCGCGGCTGCGCCGCTCGCGCGACGTCCTCGCGGCGCGGCTGGTCGCGATCTACGAGAGCGGCACCCCGAGCACCGCCGACCTTGTCTTCGGCTCCGGCGACTACGACGACTTCGTCGCCCAGAGCGACTACCTGCGGGCGATCTCCGAAGCCGACAGCGCCCTCGCCGACCGCGTCGCCGAAGTCCGCGCCGCGGTCCACCGCCAGGTCTTGCGGGTCGCCGACCTGCGCGCCGAAGCGGTCGCCTATGACGAACGGCTGGAGGCGGCCCGGGCCGAAATCGCCGACGTCCGCGCCGCCGCCGAGGCCGCAGCGGCCCGGCTGGAATCGCTGAGCGCCAGCCGCGAAGCCTCGCTGGCGACGCTGAAATCCGACATCGCCGAGTGGGTTGACGAGATCCAGGAAGCCCGCCTCGCCGAATCGGAAGCCGAAGCCGAAGAAGAAGTCGGCCGCTGGCTCGGCGGGCCCTACTCGATCCCGACCTACATCGTCATGTGCGAGTCCGGGGGCAACTACAGCGCGGTCAATCCCTCCAGTGGGGCCGGCGGCGCCTACCAGATCCTCCCTTCGACCTGGGAACTGTACGGCGGCAAGGGCGAACCGCAGAACGCCCCGAAGGCCGAACAGGACCGGATCGCCGCCGAAATCTGGGCAGACTCCGGTGGCAGCGCCTGGGTCTGCGCCTGAACCGCACCGGATCAGCACGGAAGTAGCGCGAAAGCGTCACGGGACCCCCACGGTTCCGACATGCCTATTTGGCATGCTCGGTCCCGCCCGTGAGCAATCCCGCTGCCGTACATCTGCATGCCCATAGCGAGTACTCGCTGCTCGACGGCGCCTGCAAGATCGACGCGATGGCGGCGAGGGCGGCCGAACTCGGCCAGCCGGCCCTAGGCCTCACCGACCACGGCGTCATGAACGGCGCCGTCGACCTCTACAAGGCTTGCAAGAAGCACGGGATCAAGCCAATTGTCGGGCTCGAGGCCTACTTCGTCGAGGACCGCCACGCGATCAAGGAGCAGACCCGGTACGAGCGCAACCACCTGACCCTGCTGGCCGAGAATGACCGCGGCTTCTCGAATCTGGTCAAGCTCACCTCCGCCGGCTTCCTCGAGGGCTTCTCCCGCGGCAAGGCCAACGTCGACATGGACCTCCTGGCCACCCACTCGGAGGGCGTGATCGTCCTCACCGGCTGCCTGCAGTCGCGCTTCTGCCGCCGCCTCGTCGAAGAGCGAAACGACGACGCCCGCGCCCACCTCGACGACCTGATCCAGGCCTTCGGTCCCGAGCAGGTCTACTTCGAGGTGCAGAAGAACGGGATCGAAGAGCAGGACAAGGCCAACGAGGGGATCGTCCGCTTCGCCCGCGAGCTGAACCGGCCGCTGGTCGGGACCGCCGACGTTCACTACCTGCGGCGGGAGGACTTCGACAACCACGCGGCCCTGCTCTGCGTGCAGACGAAGTCGACGCTACAGATGCCGAAGATGAGCTTCGACACGAACGAGTTCTACATCAAGGACAACGCCGAAATGGCCGAGTCCTTCGCCGAGTGGCCGGAGGCGGTGCCGACGACGCTGGAGATCGCCGAGCGCTGCGAGATCGACATCGAGCTCGGCAAACTGCTGCTGCCGCGCTACCCGACCCCCGACGGCGAGGAGCCGGGGGCGATGCTGCGTCGGATCGCGATGGACGGGCTGCGCGCCCGCTACGGCGACCCGCCGCCGGCCGAGGCGGTCGAGCGGCTCGAGTTCGAGCTCGGGGTGATCGAGGAGATGGGCTTCGAGTCCTACTTCCTGATCGTCTGGGACTTCGTCAGCTACGCGAAGCAGAACGGGATCGCGGTCGGTCCGGGCCGCGGCTCGGCGGCCGGCTCGATCGTCTCCTACTGCCTGCGGATCACCGACCTCGACCCGCTCGCCGAAGGGCTGATGTTCGAGCGCTTCCTCAACCCCGGCCGCAAATCGATGCCGGATATCGACATCGACTTCTCGGTCCGCGGCCGCGAGCGGATGATCCGCTACGTCGGCGACAAATACGGCCGCGAGTCGGTCGCCCAGATCATCACCTTCGGCAAGATGGCGCCGCGCGCCGCCACCCGCGACGCCGCCCGCGTGCTCGGCTTCGACTACGCCACCGGCGACAAGCTGGCGAAGCAGATCCCGGAGCCGATCATGGGCCGCAGCCCCTCCTTCGCGGAATGCCTGAAGAGCGGCCAGGAGCTGCGGAAAACGTACGACTCCGATCCCGACGCGAAGAGAGTCATCGACGTCGCCCAGGGCCTCGAGGGGATCGTCCGCAACAACTCGATCCACGCCGCCGCTGTGGTGATCTCCGACCGGCCCCTGCACGAGGTGGTGCCGCTGCAGCTGGCCGAGGACCGCAACGCCCCGGCGCTCGCCAGTCCCAACGGGAACGGGTCGGGCAAGCCCGAGCGCCAGTACAAGATCGTGACCCAGTACTCGATGGGTCCGA
>Ga0105243_10004862_pt1 | contig 10548 bp, 9 predicted proteins | sample KBSM34metaG_FD_81525 | JGI IMG/M metagenome (GOLD analysis project Ga0105243, IMG submission 81525) | Miscanthus rhizosphere microbial communities from Kellogg Biological Station, Michigan, USA - KBS M3-4 metaG | ecosystem: Host-associated > Plants > Roots > Rhizosphere > Soil | place: Michigan...
CCGGATGTCGGCCGGCCGGTACTCGTTCGTGCACAGCACCGGGCGCGAGGCCCGCGGCCGCGCCGGCGGGCTGGGCCTGGACATCATGGACGGGTGGTCCGGCCTGGTCCGCCCGGCCAAGACGCTGTCCGGCGGCGAGTCGTTCCTGGCCTCGCTGTCCCTGGCCCTCGGGCTGGCCGACGTGGTCGCTGCCGAGTCAGGCGGCCGGCAGCTCGACACTCTTTTCGTGGACGAGGGTTTCGGCAGCCTGGACCCGGAGGCCCTGGACCTGGCGATGGCCACTCTCGACGATCTGCGGGCCGGTGGCCGGACCATCGGGGTGGTGTCCCACGTCGACGAGTTGCGGTTGCGGATCCCGCGTCAGATCAGGGTCCGCCACAGCCCGCACGGGTCGACCACCGAGGTGATCGGGGCCGGACCGTCATGTTCCTGCTGATCGCCCATTTCGAACCCGGTGAACCGGCGGGGGCCGACCCGCCGGCCGGCTCGGCCGAGGCGGTGCGGCTGCTGGGGGAGCAGCCGGCGACCCGGTCGCTGCGCTGGGCCCGGTCGACCGAGGAACCTGTGCGGTGGGTGCTGGTCGCGGAGTTCGACACCGCGGCCGATTTCCGCCGCGCCCAGTCACCGTTCCCGGTCCGGGCGGCCCTGATCCCGTGGCTGGCCGGAGCGGCATCGTCCGCTGCGTTCGAGGTCGTCGCCGTCGCCGATGGGACCGTCTGGTCGGCGCCCGAGGTGATCGTCGACGATCCCGGCCGGTGACGACTCCAGTCGGCCGAGCGTCCCAGTGCCGGCGAGCCCGCGGGCCGGAATTCTCAACCCTCGATCGTGGAAGACGGCGACCAGCGTACCCAGGTACGCCAGCGCGACACCGGCATAGCGCCATTGCACGGGAACCGTCACCCGCTCCGCCGCATAGCGCAGCAGGAACGCGAGTCCGAGGAAGAGGATCACCACGCCGACCTTGGCGATGGTGTTGCCGCCGAAGAGGAAACGGCTGACGAAGGATGGCAGGCGGTGGCGAAGTGGGATGGGTGGCGGTGCGGACGGATGCGAGCTTGCTGGCGGAGGGGATGGCGGTTGTGGGGGCAGTTGCGGCTGGGTTGCAGCAGCGATCGGTTCGAGGTCGATCTCGACATCTTCATCCACGGCAGTCAATGCCGGGGGGACCACAACGGAGCTCGGCGCAGCGAATTCGGCGGCGAAGCTTGGCGCGGATGCGTCGATGCGCGTTTCAGCAGGGGCGGTCTCGATCGCTGGCGAAACAAGGTCAGGTTGATCCACTGCCGCGACACCCGGCACCGATGACGTCTGATCCACCAGCTCGCGCAACCGCGCCACCTCTTGCTCGAGCACATGTACTCGCGCGGCGAGCGCCGCAACGCCAGACGCAGCCGCTGCGCCTTCGGCCGGCTTGGCCGCGTCACCGTTGAGCCGCTGGCGCAGTGCCATCCAGCCGAGCGGCATCAGCACCGCACCAAGGAGCGCGCCCTGCAGGCCGAAGACCATCGCGCCGAGCATGCCTCCCAAGAGAACGAAGACGAAGGGCATGGGTTCCTCTGTGATTCGCGGCGATTATGAAGACGCGTCGCCGCTCAAGAAGCGTCATCACCCATCAGAGGGCCGTCGGTAGCGGCGATCGCAACCGCAGGTATCGGCGCCCGATGCCGAGCGCCCGCCTTGCAAACCATTCGCGCCGCTTGCCTCGCCTTCCGAACGCCCGGACGCTTCGCATATAATGCGAGGCTCTGCGGTGGCTGTAGCTCAGTTGGTAGAGTCCCAGATTGTGATTCTGGTCGTCGTGGGTTCGAGTCCCATCAGCCACCCCACCCGCACAAAACAAAGGCCTCCCGGATTGCTCCGGGAGGCCTCTTGTTTTGTGCGGCCCCGCTTTGCAGCGGGGGCTGCCAAGGGCCCGCCATGCGAGCCCTTTGACTCATCGCCTACTTGGCAGCACTCGCCGCGTCGCTCGGCGTCAGCGCCTTGTCCTTGATGTCCACCTTCAGGCGCGTCTTCAGCGCGGCGTAGTAGGCCAGCGTCTCGGCTTCGGTCAAGGCCTGCGTCATCTGCGCCTGGGCGCGACCGGCATCGGCGGCCACCGGGTCGCGGCCCAGCACCTTGGTGATGCGCAGCACCGCGTAGCCCGAGGGCAGATCGACACCCACCGCCGTGGGCAACTTGGCCGCGTCGGCACGCATCACGGCATCGACCACCTGGCGCGGCAGTTCCTTGGCGCTCACGCGCGACAGAACGGCAGCCTCGCCGGGCAGCGCAGTCTGCGGGTCCTTCTGGACTTCGGCCAGTCGCGCCACGCCGTCCTTCTTGGCGAGTGCGGCAGCTTGCGCGGCGATGACGCGTTCGCGGACCATGTCCTTCACTTCAGCCAGCGGCAGCGTGTGCGCCGGCGTGTATTGCAGGACGCGCGCCGACACGAGCTGGTTGGGGCCGATCTCGACTGCATCGGTGTTGCGCTTGTTCTTCACGATGTCGCTGGCGAAGAGCGCGTCCATCAGCTTGGGACTGTTGAGCGGCGGCAGGGCATCGGGCGCGGGCGTGCGCTTGACGTTCTGGGCGGTGTGCAGCTCGAGCTTGAACTTGTCGACGGCGGGCTTGAGGCTGTCGGCCTGCTCATAGACGGTGTTGGTGAAGTCGACCGCGATCTGCGCGAACTTCTTCTGCGCTTCGGTACGGCGCACTTCCTTCTCGATCTCGGGCTTCACCTCGGCGAAGGTCTTGACGCCGCCGTTGTGCACGCCGGTGACCTTGATGATGTGGTAGCCGAAGTCGCTCTCGACCACGCCGCTGATGTCGCCGTCCTTCATCGAGAAGGCGGCATCTGCGAAGGGCTTGACCATCGCCCCGCGGCCGAAGAAGTCGAGGTCGCCGCCGCGCTCGGCCGAGGCCTTGTCGTCGGAATTCTTCTTCGCGATCTCGGCAAAGCCCGCGGGGTTCTTCTTCACTTCGGCCAGCAGCGCCTCGGCCTTCGCCTTGGCCTTCGCGCGCTCTTCGGCAGGTGCCGACTTGTCGGCCTTCACGAGGATGTGGCTGGCACGGCGCTCTTCGGGCGTGACGTAGCGCTTCTCGTTCTGCTTGTAGTAGGCCTGCAGGTCGGCGTCGCCGACGGTGACGGTCTTCATCAGCGAATCCACGTCCAGCATCACGTACTCGATGTTGGCCTGCTCCGGCGCCTGGAACATCGCGGCGTTGGCCGGGTCCTTGTAGAACTTCTCGATGTCGGCATCGGTGGGCGTGACCTTGGCCGCGTAGTCCTTGGCGTCGAAGCGCTGCACCTGCACTTCACGCTGCTGGAAGAACGCATCGAACGCGGCACTGGCCGCGGCGGCCGGCGCGAAGGCGGTGCGGCTCACGCCCATCAGCACCTGCTGGCGCGGATAGTTCGCCTCGAACTCGACAGGCGTGAGGCCATTGGCCGCCAGCGCCTGCACGTACAGGTCCTTGTTGATCTCACCGTCGGGGCCGCGCAGCGACGCGAGCTGCGGGTCCGTGCGCATGAGCGTGACGAGCCGCTGATCGGACACGCCCAGGTGCAGCTTCTCGGCCACTTCCTGCAGCACGCGATCGCGGATCATGTTGTCGAGGATCTGCTGGCGAAGCTGCGGGGTGTCGAACATCTTGATGTCCACACCGGGCGCCTGGCGGCGGATGCGGTCGATCTGGCGCCGATGCGCGGCGTCGAATTCGGCTTGCGTGATCTTCGACGACCCCACCTTCGCGATGGTCGTGTTCGATGCGTCGGTGAAGCGGTTGTAGCCGGAGATACCGACCAGCACGAACGAAGGGAAGATCACCAGCAACAAGACGAACTGGAAGAGCTTGGTGTGCGATCGAACGAAATCAAACATCGAATGCCTCGACGATGTGGGCAGCGAACTTCCTGCTGCCATGACAAGAAGAAAGAGAGCTGCAAACGCGACAAAGGCGAACCGAGGTTCGCCTTTGGGGTTGCGGGCTTGGCCGGGGATTCTAGCTGACCGGGCCACATCTGCCCGGGGTTGGCAAGCCGCTGATTCTGGTGGGTGCTGAGGGGTTCGAACCCCCGACCTACGCCTTGTAAGGGCGCCGCTCTACCAACTGAGCTAAGCACCCAGAAATGTTCCTCAGTTGACCGCGTCCTTGAGGGCCTTGCCGGGGCGGAACTTCGGCACCTTGGCCGCCTTGATCTTGATGGTGGCGCCGGTGCGGGGGTTGCGGCCGGCACGTGCGGCGCGCTTGCTGACGCTGAAGGTGCCGAAGCCCACCAGCGACACGCTGTTGTTCTTTTTCAGCGTGGTCTTCACACCGCCGATCACCGCTTCGAGCGCGCGCGTGGCGGCCGCTTTGGAGATGTCCGCCTGCTTGGCGATGTGTTCGATCAGTTCGGATTTGTTCACGAAGGTACCCCCTCTCAAAGGTGTCTCACAAGGAATCTGGGATGGTGATTGGGCCGCGGATTTCGGGAGGACGGCATCAAATTCATTACAGCCGTGCGACCTCGCAGTGTCAAGCGCGGAAGCGGATTCTATGCGGATTCACCTCGCGCAAGCGTGCTGCATGCGAGCGTAATTTCTCGCTTGACAAGCATTCGCACTGCACATGGCGAGTGCCCGCAAACCCACGCGGAATCAGGTGTTTCGGCGTGTTGTCGAGTCACCGTTCACAGCAATGCTGCAATCGCACGCCCCATGTCGATGGTCGATGCCTTGCCGCCGAGATCGGCTGTGCGCGGAGCGCCCGAATCGGGGGCCAACGCGGCCTCAATTGCGCCGACGATCGCGTCATGTGCGTCGCGATGGCCGAGGAAGTCGAGCATCATCGCGGCCGACCAGATTTGCATGACCGGATTGGCGATGCCACGGCCGGCAATGTCGGGAGCCGAACCATGGACCGGCTCGAACAGCGAGGGCGAGCGCCGCGTCGGATCGATGTTGGCCGAGGGCGCGATGCCGATCGTGCCGGTGCACGCCGGGCCGAGGTCGCTCAGGATGTCGCCAAAGAGGTTGCTCGCGACGACCACGTCGAAATGCTGCGGCCGCTGCACGAAGTGGGCGGTGAGGATGTCGATGTGGAACTTGTCGACGCTCACGTCCGGATACTTCCTCGACATTTCTTGCACGCGCTCATCCCAGTACGGCATGGTGATCGAGATGCCGTTGGACTTGGTCGCGGAAGTGAGCTTCTTTCGCGGACGCTGTTGAGCCAGATCAAACGCGAACTTGAGAACGCGGTCGACGCCCACGCGCGACATCACCGTCTCCTGGATCACGATCTCGCGCTCGGTGCCTTCGTACATGCGCCCGCCGATGCTCGAGTATTCACCCTCGGTGTTCTCGCGCACGATGAGCATGTCGATCTCGCCAGGCTTCAAGGGCTGGCCGTCGCGTCCGGCCAGCGGCGAGCGCACGCCCGGCATCAGCTTGGCAGGCCGCAGGTTGATGTACTGGTCGAAGTCGCGGCGAAAGCGCAGCAGCGATCCCCACAGCGAGACATGGTCGGGAATTTTCTCGGGCCAGCCGACCGCACCAAAAAGGATCGCATCGGCGCGGCGCAGCCGGTCCTGCCAGTCATCGGGCAGCATCTGGCCGTGACGCTCGTAATAGTCCCAGCTGGAGAAGTCGTGGTGTTCGAACTCCAGGCCGATGCCGAAGCGCGAGGCGGCGGCTTCCAGCACGCGCAAGCCCTCGGGCATCACTTCCTTGCCGATGCCGTCGCCGGCGATGACCGCGATGCGGTGCGTGCTTGTCATGGCTGTTCCTTGAAGAAGCCGAGCATCTCCTGCAGCAGCTCGGCGGGTTGTTCCTCGGCGACGTAGTGGCCGCAGTCGAGCGCGTGTCCGCTCACGTCGATTGCTGCATCGCGCCATAGCGCGAGCACGTCGAAGCACTGGCCCACCGTTCCGTGCCGGCCCCACAGCACCTTCAGCGGTAGCGCGAGCCGTCGGCCCGCAGCGCGATCGGCGCGGTCGTGCGCGAGGTCGATGCCGGCCGAGGCGCGATAGTCCTCGCAGATCGCATGGGCGGAGCCCGGCAGCGACACGCAGCGCTGGTACTCGGCAAGCGCGCGCGGGTCGAACACGCCGAGGCCCGCATGCCGGCGGCCCATCACGCTCGTGACGTAGGAGGCGGGGTCGGATTCGATCAGGCGCTCGGGCAGCGGCGGCGGCTGGATGAGGAAGAACCAGTGCCAGTAGGCGCGAGCGAAGCGTTCGGAAGTCTGCTCGTACATCGCGAGCGTCGGCGCGATGTCGAGCAGCATCAGCCGCTCCACGGCCTTCTGGTGGTCAAGCGCCAGCCGATGCGCGACCCGTGCGCCGCGGTCATGCGCGCAGAGCATGAAGCGTTCATGCCCGAGCTGCCGCATCACCCGCACGGCATCTCCGGCCATCACGCGCTTGCTGTAGGTGGTGTGCTCATCATCCGTCGATGCGGGGCGCGACGAGTCGCCATAACCGCGCAGGTCCAACGCCACCACTTGATAGTGCCGCGCGAGTTCGTCGGCGACGCGGTGCCACATCACATGACTTTGCGGATGGCCGTGTAGCAGCAGCAAGGCCGGCCCCGCGCCACCGACGCGGCCATGGATCACCACCCCGTCGTCGAGTGTGAAGCGTCGCGATTCGAAGCGTTCGAACATGCGGGCGATTGTGCCGAGTCCTGGCTACGGCGCACGCGCGACGAGAGCCACCCCCGCTGCCGTCATCGCCATTCCGAGCATCATCGGTGCGGTCAGCGCCTCGTTGAAGATGGCCCAGGCCATCACCGCCGTGCACGGCGGCACAAGGTACAAGAGGCTCGTGACCTTGGTCGCCGCGCCGCGCTGGATCAGCAGGTAAAGCAGCGAGCTGCCGCCCAAGGTCAGCGCCAGCACCGACCACGCCATCGCACCGATGAATGCCGGGTGCCAGTCGATCGCCTCCGGCTCCAGCCAGGCGATGGGCAGGCTGACGATCAGTGCGGCAACCAATTGCACGAAGCTCGCGGTGCGCACGTCGCAAGGCGCGACGAAGCGCTTCTGGTAGAGCGTGCCTGTGGTGATGCTCAGCAAGGCGAAGATGGCCAGCGACAGGTTGACCAGCGTGACCTCGCCGGCGCCGAGCTTTCGCCACACCACCAGCGCGAGGCCAGCCAGGCCGAGCGCGAGACCGATCCATTGGCGTGACGACACACGCTCTCCGGTCAGCGGCGCGCCCGACGATAAGCGCGCCACCCACAACGCCGTGAGGATGGGCTGCAGGCTGACCAGCAGCGCGATAGTGCCGGCACCCAGGCCCAGCTTGACGGAAGCCCACACGCCGCCGAGGTAGCCGGCATGCATCAGAACGCCGGTGACGGCCAGGTGCATCACCTGCCGCCGGTCGCGCGGCCAGGCGGCATGCGCCAGCGCAATCCACGCGCCGAAGCACACCACCGACAGCGCATAGCGCAGCGCCAGAAAGCTGAACGGAGGCGCATGCGGCATGCCGAAACGCGCGACGATGAAGCCCGTGCTCCAGATCAGCACGAACACCGCCGGCATCGCGCGGATCAGCGCGACGTTTCGGGAGGACGACAAGGCTAGCGGGCCTTGGCGCGGATTTCCGGCAGCGCCTTCTGCAGGTAGTAGATCATCGACCAGATGGTCAGCACCGCCGCCACCCAGATGAGGCCCGTGCCCCAGATGTGCGTGTCGATCAGGCCGAACAGCACGCCGTCATAGAGCAGGAAGGGGATGGCGATCATCTGCACCGTGGTCTTGAGCTTGCCCAGCATGTGCACGGCCACGCTGCGCGATGCGCCGATCTGCGCCATCCATTCACGCAGCGCGGAGATGGCGATCTCGCGGCCGATGATGACCAGCGCCACGAAGGCGCCAACCCGGTTGAACTGAACGAGGATGAGCAGCGACGCGCAGACGAGGAACTTGTCGGCCACCGGGTCGAGGAAGGCGCCGAAGGACGAGGTCTGGTTCAGCTTGCGGGCCAGGTAGCCGTCGGCCCAGTCGGTGAGCGCGACCACGATGAACAGCACCGTCGCGGTCAGATTGCGCGTGTGCTGCTGGAGATCACTCAGGTAAAAGACGCCGACGATGAGGGGGATGGCGACGATGCGCGCCCAGGTCAGGAGTGTCGGCAGGTTGAAGAACATAAGTCCCCATTCTGCCGAAGTTCCGGCGGCACGCCGAATTGACGCCCTTTGGGGCCGCGCCGGCGGCTCGGCGCAGGCTCACTCGTCCAGGGTGCGGGGCTTGAACTTGCGCTCGTTGTTGAACAGGAAGGTCTCGGCGAACTTCCACGGCTTGGGCGCGCGCGACACATCGCCGAAGGGCGCCGCTCGGCGCACCGCATCGATGGCCATCTGCAGCGTCTCGGGCGCCTGCCCGGGCTTTCGCAGCACCTCGATGCGGCGAATGCTGCCATCCGAGTTGAGCTCGATCTCGAGGACGGGAATGGCCAGCAGGATGTCGGGCACGGTGCCGGTGTAGGTGCCGTTCGGGTTGGCGGCCACCAAGCGCCTCGCTGCCTGTTGGCGCAGCTCGCTCATGTTGCGCACGGCTGCGGGCGCGCTGAGCGCGCCGCTGCTGCTTCGCGGCACGATGGCGCCGGGCACCGTCGGCGGCACGTGCGCGGGCGTGGGTGCCGGAGGCGGCATGGGCGACGAACACGCCGTCAGCAAGGCCGCGGCGGCCACGGTGCTGCGTTGAACACGCTTGTCAATGAAGGGCACGATAGATCTCCTCAGCTAGTTCTCTGGATACACCTTCGACCGTCGCCAGGTCATCGACACTGGCGGAGGCCACGCCTCGCACGCCGCCGAATCGCTGCAACAGCTTGCACGTTTCTTCGGGCCCACACCCGCGATGTCCTCGAGCCGGCTGCCGCCCGTGCGCACACTGGCACGGCGCGCGCGCATGCCGGTGATGGCGAAGCGGTGGGCCTCGTCGCGGATCTGCGCCACCAGCATCAGCGCGGCGGAATCGCGGCCCAGGTAGACCTTCTCGCGGCCATCGGCGAAGACGAGTTCCTCGAGGCCCACCTTGCGGCCCTCGCCTTTCTCGACGCCGACGATCAGCGAGAGGTCGAGCCCGAGCTCCTGGAAGACCTCGCGCGCCATGCTGACCTGGCCCTTGCCGCCGTCGACCAGCACGAGATCCGGAAGGCGGGCGAGCTTGCCTGGCTTGGGGGCAGCCTCGGGTACTGCGGCCTGCGCTTCATCACCGACCTCGACGTTCGCGGTATCGGCACCGGCCGGCACGGCGACGTCGCCCGACTCGGTACCACTCGGTACCTGCCGCTCGGCCTCGGTCATCGCGGCCCCTGCCTGCGCCTGCTCCGCCAGCATCGCGGCGATCTTCCCGTAGCGGCGCATCAGCACCTGCCGCATGGCCGCATAGTCGTCGCCGCCGGTGATGCCTTCGATGTTGTAGCGCCTGTACTGCGAGTTCTGCATCTTGTGGGTCTCGAACACCACGCACGATGCCTGAGTCGATTCGCCCGCGGTGTGGCTGATGTCGAAACACTCGATGCGGAAGGTATCGAGATCGTCCACGTCCAGGTCCAGCGCCTCCACCAGCGCCCGCGTGCGCGCCTGCTGCGAGCCCTCTTCGGCCAGCAGCTGCGCGAGCTTGATCTCGGCGCCCTTGATGCACATGTCCAGCCACGCACGCCGCGGCTCGCGCGGCTGGTGCTGCGCGGTGATGCGCACGCCGCTTTGCTGCGACAGCGCATCGATCAGCGCCTTGTCCACCGCATGGCTCAGCACCAGCAGCGGCGGCACGCCGCTTTCCAGGTAATGCTGGGCGATGAAGGCCTCCAGCACCTGCACTTCCGGTTCCTTGGGCGCGGCGCGTTCATCGTCACCCTCCTCGATCGCGGTCGCATCGTCCACGTGCGTCGGGAAGTACGGCCGGTCGCCCAGGTGCCGCCCGCCGCGAACCATCGCGAGGTTCACGCAGGCGCGCCCGCCGTGCACCTTCACCGCGAGGATGTCCGCGTCCTTCGTGGTCACGCCGGTGTTGTCTTCCACCGCCTGCTGGTGCAGCACGCGCGACAAGGCGCCCAGCTGGTTGCGGATCTCCGCCGCCTGCTCGAACTTCAGCGCCTCGGCGTGGGCCATCATCTGCTGCTGCAGCGCGTCCATCACCTCCTGCTGCTCGCCGAGCAGGAAGCGTTCGGCATGGTTGACGTCGCGGGCGTAGTCCTCGGCCGCGATGTAGTTCACGCAGGGCCCCGAGCACCGCTTGATCTGGTACAGCAGGCACGGCCGCGTGCGGTTGTTGAAGACGGTGTCTTCGCAGGTGCGCAGCTTGAACACCTTTTGCAGCAGGTGGATGGATTCCTTCACCGCCCAGGCACTCGGGTAGGGCCCGAAGTAGCGATGCTTGCGGTCCACCGAGCCGCGGTAGTAGGCCACCCGCGGGAACGGGTGCGAGACGATCTTCAGGTAGGGGTAGCTCTTGTCGTCGCGGAACAGGATGTTGTAGCGCGGCTTGAGCGTCTTGATGAGGTTGTTCTCGAGCAGCAGCGCTTCGGCTTCAGATCGCACCACCGTCGTCTGCAGCCGGGCGATCTTGCTGATC
>Ga0105243_10004871_pt1 | contig 10536 bp, 8 predicted proteins | sample KBSM34metaG_FD_81525 | JGI IMG/M metagenome (GOLD analysis project Ga0105243, IMG submission 81525) | Miscanthus rhizosphere microbial communities from Kellogg Biological Station, Michigan, USA - KBS M3-4 metaG | ecosystem: Host-associated > Plants > Roots > Rhizosphere > Soil | place: Michigan...
AATTCGTCGTACCAAGGTCGATGCCTACAGCCGTTGCCATGGCTCACTTCCCATCACAGACTGCCTAATTTGATCATGCTGTCACCGCGGATGGGGACGGTCATCCCGTGAATGGGGTAGTTGCGCTGCGTGTTCTGAGGCTGCCGCGGGACGCTGCCAACTCCATTTTCTGCCCATCTTCGCCTGCCCGACGTTTGTTGTCCCAAGGGGGTGTTTCAAAATCGCGGTCCTGATATGTGGCGCGTCGCCGCTGGTGTTGATCTTGGGCTTTTGAGAATTGTGGTGTGGCGAAGTGGTATCGGCGGGTGGATCGGGATCAGGGGTTTTTGTTGCCGCCGGATATGCGGGAGTGGCTGCCTGCTTCGGATCCGGTGTGGCTGGTGATGGAGATCGTTGAGCAGCATTTGGATACTTCGGCGTTTCACCGGTTGCGGCGTCGGGGTGGGGCGGGGCGGGCTGGGTTTGACCCGGACATGTTGTTGGCATTGCTGGTGTGGGGCTGGTTGCCGGGGGTGTCCTCGTCGCGGCGGTTGGAGCGGTTGTGTGCCCGGGATGTGTCGTTTCGGGTGATTTGCGCTGGGGATGCGCCGGATCATGTGACGATCGCGAGGTTCCGCGCCGAGTTTGGGGATGCGGTGGAGGCGTTGTTTGGCGAGGTGTTGGTGTTGTGCCACCGGCTGGGGTTGGGCCGGGTGGAGTTGGTGGCGGTGGATGGCACCAAGATCGCCGCCCCGGCGTCGGCGGCTGCGAATAAAACCGAGGAGGGGTTACGGCGGGCGCTGCAAGTGGAGGCGGAGCGGGAAGCCGCTGCCCGGACGGCGCGGGAGGCGGCTCGTGCTCATGCGGCGACTGATGCCGCCGAGGATGCAATGTTCGGTGCCGGGCTGGGCGATGAGATCGATGATGATTCGGGTCCGGGCTCCTCGGCACGGTCGGCGCGGATCGCGGAGGCGTTGGCTGGCTTGCGGGCCGACCGGGAGGCGGCCGAACGGGTGGAGGCGATCAAGCAGGCCGAACGTGGGGAGCGGGCCGCCGCTGAGGGACCACCGACGGGTCGTCCCCCGGCCGGTGGTGAGTTGGGGTTGGCTGAGTTGGCGGTGGCGAGGGCTCGGGCCGAGGTGGAGCAGCGGCAGCAACGCTGGGCGATGAGCAGGAAGGGCCGCAATCCGGCTCCGGGCGGGGTGGATGAGCATTGGCGGGTGCGGCAGGCGATGGTTCGGCTGGAGCGGGCTCGGCAGACGGTAAGCCGGCGAGAGGCGCGGGAGGCCGCCCGGCCGTTGCCGGCGGGCCGGATGATGCGCAACATCACCGATCCCCAGTCGCGGTTGCTGGCGGTTAAAGGCGGCTGGGTGCAGGGCTATAACGCACAGGCCGCGGCCACCTGTGACGGCATCATCTTGGCCACCGCGGTCTCCAACAGCGGATCGGACTCGCCCGCGTTCGTACCGTTAATGAATGCCGCGGTCGCGGCTGCGCAGCAGATGGGCGCGGGACCGATCGGCCTGGTGCTCGCCGACGCCGGATACCTCACCGTCGGCAATCTCGCCGCGCCTGGCCCGGACCGGTTGATCGCGGTGGGGAAACATCGCGAGAGGCAAGCCGCCGGGGACCAGGCAGCCGCTCCCGGGAGATCGAATCGGGCGCCTGAAATCAAGGCGATGCAAGCCAGGCTAAGGACGCCGGAGGCGATGGCAGCCTACCGGCGCCGCGGCCCGACCATTGAAACTGTCTTCGGCAACGGCAAACACAACTGGAACTTCAAACGGTTCACCGGAGCAGGCCTCAAGCGAGCCCAGGCCGACTGGGCATTCCATGGCATCGTGCACAACCTAAGCAAGATCATCAATCGACTAGCAGCCCAGTCGAGTTAAGCCGGTCAACAACCCACCGTTGAGGCGGCTCCGACCCATCGACGCAGCAAATAACAGCACCCCGGGTGTCAAGGCCAGCCGGTGCGCAACAAAATTCAGCGGCAAGCCAACCGATTCTGAAACAGCCCCCCAAGACGGCAAACGAGGGTCGAATCCGCTTGTTCGACACCTCTGAGCCGTCTCAAGGCGGGAAATGTGTACTGCAAGATGCAGACGGGGTCGGAGATGCCCCGCCTCAGCGAGGCTTGGCCCGGTCGCGTACGCGCCTGGCGATTGCATCCATAACGCGAACGAAGTCGATCGACAAGCGATTCCAGTCGTGGTCACGCAGTGCGACCCGACGGCCGTTAGCACCGAGCCGGCGTCGCAGCTCGGGGTCTGACCGCAATGTCAAGATCGCGTCGATCACGGCGCTCGGATCATCCCAGGGCACCTCGAAGCCGACATTCTCCGATCGCACCAGGCCCGAGGCCAGCGGCAGAGGAGTGGTGATCACCGGCACCCCCAGCGCGCAATACTCCACGATCTTCGTCGGCAAACTGACTCGGTAATTCGGGAGATTCCTCAGCAGGCACAATCCAGCCAGCGAGCCGCTAATGCGGGTCAGCGCCTCTTCACTGGGCACGAAGCCCAGCCATCGCAGATCGCCGGCCTCGGTCGCGCTCCGCAGCGCTCGTCTTGCCTCCGGGTCGGCGGCCTCTCCGATCACCTCGAGGGTGATGGCACCACCCGTGCGCCGCCGGAGCTCTCGGCCGACCTTGATCATCGTGTCGCAACCCCGGGACATCGTCACTGAGCCCAGATAACAGACACGCTCGTCGCCAGCGGGCGCGACCGCGTTCGGTACCGACACCGCGTTGGCGACCACCGGATGCGACCGACGGAACCGGCCCCCGTAGGCATGCTCGGCCAGCAACAGATGATGCCGCCGTTCCGCTACCCACTCGGCGCGTCTCCATACCGCGGCAGCCGGACGCCGCAGCACCTTTGGCATCCACGACTTCACGGCAAGTGCAGCTGCGGGGTCCTCGTGGACATCCCAGATCAGGTTCCGCATGCCAAGCCCCGCTGCCGCCACGACAAGCTCAGGGTCGTGAACCAGCACCACGTCATGGTCGTGTCCGAAAAGCCGCATGATCGTACGCGCTACGCGTCCGGCGCGGATGCGACGCCGGCCGGACGATCGCGGGACGTTCACGCACCGCAGCGTGCCGACATTGGGACCTGCGGGTCGTTCCACCGAAACGTCGAGACCGAACGCGCGGAACGGAGCCACATAGGTCACGTGCCAGCCAGCAGCGATCAATGCTTCGATCTGGCGTTGTCGGATCCTGGAATCTTCCGGGTTATGGACGACCGTCATCACGAGCGCCGAATGGGTACGCGCCATACCGCTGCGGAGTGGCGTACGAGCCAGCGAGAGGGCCTCCATCACAACAGCCGACCCATCACAACAACTGCACGTTGGGCGCCGGACGTGTCACACCACGTGTGTCGAAGAACCGTTGCGAGGCTGCCGTCATCGCGTCCAGGTCGTAGTGCTGATGATTCTGCAAGAGGACGCAGATATCCGCCGCCGCCAACGATTGATCAACATCGTCGACTCGTGGCACGTCGTGGCCGGACACCGAGAACTGCTTCACCAACGGATCGTGAAACCGCAATCTGGCGCCCTGCTGAAGCAGGTTTTTGGCGAGCGGGATTGCCGGGGATTCTCGCGTGTCCGCGATGTTCGGCTTGTACGTCACTCCAAGAAGCATGATCAACGACCCCCGCAACGGCTTCCCGTCCTGGTTGAGCTGATCTTGAATTCGCCGCGCGATGTAGCCCGGCATCGCGGCATTGATCTCCTGAGCCAGTTCGACGAACCGGAAGGGATAGCCAAGCCTTGCCCGTACGCGGTGCGACAGGTAGTTGGGGTCGATCGGAATACAGTGGCCGCCCACCCCAGGGCCAGGCCGAAATGCTTGGAATCCAAAGGGCTTCGTGCTTGCCGCAGCAATCACATCCCAGAGATCGATGTCGAGGTCATGGCAGAATCGCGCCACCTCGTTGACCAGGGCAATGTTGATGTGGCGGTAGGTGTTCTCCAGAAGCTTGGCCATCTCCGCCTCGCGCGTGCCTTTGGTACGAACCACCCGGTCAATGAACCGCGAATAGAACGCCTCAGCCGTGTCAGTGCAGACGGATGTGTGACCACCAACAACCTTCGGAGTGTTCTTGGGACCGAAGTTCGGGTTCCCGGGGTCAATACGCTCGGGGGAGAAGGCAAGGTAGAAGTCCTTGCCTGCTGTCATTCCGCTGGACTCGAGGATCGGCCGAATTTCCTCATCGGTCGTCCCGGGATAGGTTGTCGACTCCAAGATCACGAGGCTGCCGGGCTGGAGGTGTTCGGCTACCGATGCCACGGCAACACGGACTGGCCCCAGATCGGGAGCTCCGTCGCTGGAGAGCGGCGTCGGCACACAGATGACGATGGTGCGAGCCCGCCGCAGGTGCGTGGTGTCTGCCGTGGCGAAGAAACCGCGACCCAGCATCTCGCCGACATCGGCATCAGCAAGATCATCGACGTGCGAACGGCCGTGGTTGAGCCCATCCACGACTTCAGGATGGACATCCAAACCGATCACGCTGAGCCCCGCGGCGCTGGCCTCGCGCGCCAAAGGCAATCCTACGTAACCCATGCCGATGATGACGGCATCAACCGAGCTATCCATTGGCCCCCGACCTCCATGTCACGGTGCTGCGGTCGTTCCCGTGGACGGACGCTATGAGCGTAATCAGACCGTCGCATCAAGTTGGCGAGCAAGGGAAGCACTTGTGGTGAAGATCAGGTGAACGATCGACGCATGCGCGCCGCGCTGAGGAGGCGGCCGATGTGACCGGTCGACACCAGCAGGTGTGGGTCTACCCGAACGATCGCAGCACTCCTCGCGCGACGTCGTCGAGGCCATCCGGACCGAGAGTGACAACGCTCGAGATTCCGTAGGTTGTCGTCATCGATGCCACGCGAGCACCGACATACTCCGACCAATCGGCCGGCACTCCCGACCAAGCGGTATGAGGCGTGACGAGCTCGGCCGGATAGCCGTAGCTGCGCGCTCGGCTGAAAGCCGGGGTGTCGAGCAGGAACACCGGGCGGAAACCCGCTCCCAGCAGCTGCATCTCAGCCACGTCATCGATCACTGCGTCGACAACGTCGCTGATCGCGGCCCTTTCACCGATGCCATCGGCAAATCCGACCAGGCTGATCAAGACAACAGGCAATTGTTCGACGCCGAGCCCGGCCAGTAACCGTCCAGGAGTTACATCGGCCGGCGACCCAGACTCGCCGCGCGACTCCAGCGGGAAGATCCGGGTCGCCAACGCCCGCGCCGCGGCACTACGCCGGATGTGCGGGACAGCGCGACGACGGACCCATCGATACCCTGGCACCCTGCGCGCCAGCCGTGCGGCACCTTGAAGCGGATCCTCAGCCATGACCAGCCCCTTTCCCGAGCTTGCGCAGATGCGCGGCCGCGCCGGCCGCGCCATTGCCGCGATCGACCGATGGAACGTTTGCCACCATGGCCTCTCCTCGCTGCAGCAGGTCTTCCAGAGGCCCGGCCGCCGCGGCCACGCTGACCCGCTCCAGCATGTGCGCCAGTCCTTTGTCCGAGGCGAATCGTGCGCGAGCCTCCTGGTCGTCTAGTGCGGTGTCCTGGTTGGGGATGAACAGCGTTGGAATGCCGAATCGCAGCAGCTCGTGGAACGAGTTGTAGCCAGAGGCACTGACTGCTAGGTCGAACGCGCGGAACCGCCGAGAAAGCGGAAATTCATGGATGACGTGCACGTCGGGCTGAGTTCGATGAGAGTCAGCAATCTCGGTCTGCGTCACGCAGATCTCGACACTCAACTGCCGCAGCGCAGCCATTACGGCTCCGGCGTCATGGGTCGTGTCGCTGATATTGCCCGCCCCCATGGCGACTAGTGCCAGACGACGATCCAGCGGCAGCCCGAGCTTCCGGCGTGCCGTGTCCCGGTCGTCGAGCTCATCGACATCGAGCAAGGTCACCGGACCGAGGCGTATCCCGCTGGCTCCCGAGGTTGCACCTTTGTCGTACGCCTCTGCAAGCTCTCCCGGAGCGAGCACATCATCGAACCAGGCCGCCTTTGCGATCTGCTCGGCGCTGCTGCCGCGGCGCCACATTCCGCGGCGCGACCAGACCCAAGGGGCATCTGGATACGCCTCGCGTACGCGTTGGATGCCGTCGTAGGGCCAGGTGCCATCGAACACCACCACTGCTGGACCGAGCCGCGATACGGCATCAGACAACCGTTCCGTGAACAAGTCTTGCCAGCGCTTGGAGGACAGCCCGATTGCTCCGGCCGACGGGACGTACTCGAACGGGTACCCGTATTGGGCGACGACTCCGACCGCCTGTGACAGCGACAGGAAATGCGGCACCAGGTCAGGTTCCACCCGGCGGGCGTACGCCACCAGTCGCGTGAGATGCCCCATCCCAGCACCGTTGCTGCTAATGAGAAGCAGCGCAGGACCCTTGGGCGCGGCTCGCTTTGGCAAGTAGCCGGCGGTCATCTGCTGCGTCACGGTTTCCGGCGGCCCGATCAGCTCCGAGAGCCGATGTCGATGCGCCTCGTAACTGAAGCGGGCTCGGACCGAGGCTTCCGCGCGTGCTGCGCTCTCCTCGTACGCCGCGCGGTCACCATAGAGCCGAGCCAGCGCCGCCGGTACGTCGGCTGGTTCGGCGTAGATCGCCGCGTCATGGAACAGCGGACTGAAGTGCGGAGGCAGGATTGCCGGGAGCCCGCTGGCCAATGCCTCCAAGATGTTGCGCCCGAACGCCTCGACCCAGGCCGGATGGTGGTAGTAGACGAAGAAATCCAATTGCGCAAGAAATTCGCGAGGATCGACCGCACCGAACGGCATTACCTGCCACGAGTCCGGCAAGTAGCCCAATACCCCGGTCACCGGGTCGGCGCCACCCAGTACCTTGACGATGGCTGAGCCGTCGACCGGGTACACGGACTCGATCACCTTCGGATCGATCGGCCACTTCTGCGGCGACGGCCGACTGTGCCGACCCAGTACTGGCCGGTCCGCTTGCCACCCTGGCCGGTCTACATGCCAGGCGTCGATGTCGATGATGTTCACCCAGTCCTGTTCGCGCAGTCCGCCAGGAATGTCCGCCGCGACTGCGTCGCGTATCAGCGGCCCGATCGGCGCCCAGGTGGGAACTACACCGAACCGCTCCCGAGCAATCTGATCGACGACTGCGGGCCGATAGTGGCGATAGCCATCGATGTCGGTCGGTGGTGCGTTCGCGACGAGCACCGCGTGGTCCGCCTCGATCGGGGGCAGTCGCTCGGCCGCCGCTTCCAAGACTGCTGGATGGCGTACGAGGACGACCTTGGCTCGGATGGGGCGATCGCCGATCAAGAGCCTGGCCTTGCCGAGCCGTATCTGCTCGCGGATGTGTCGATTGACTGGCATGACCTTGGACAGCAGCGGGCCGTTCAGGTGGACCAGCCCGGTCGACCAGCCGAAGTGTGCCTGGGCCGCGATCTCCTCGGCCACACTGTGCGAGGTCCCGCCGGGGAAACGCAGATCAGACAAGATCAATACGTCGACCTGGCGCTGCGTTGACGCCTGCGACCTCATCAACTCCATGAGCACCAGAGACTAGAGCAGAACTTGGTGCTGGCGCGGGCGCCGGGTGTTCCGCGTTGCGCGGGACGGCTAGGAGATGGCCATTGCAACCTTCTGGATACCTTGCGTTCACTTCGAGGTGGAAGTGTCCGGCCATGGAACGTGGGGGACGGGTACTTGGCTCGGCGAGAACGAACTTCAACGACTACGTGGGGACAGTCGCAGCCGATGACGCCGAAGTCGTCTTGGACCGGCCGAGTCTCTATGAGGTTGCACAGATTGATCGGGATCGCTACACCATCGTGGCTGTCGACTTAAAGGTCGACGGCCCAGTCGCGGCGACTGTCTATGCCGTCGACCGAGTTGAGTATGGGCTCTCGCTGCACGCTGAGATTGTCGAGCTGGGCCAGCGTGAGGGTGAGATTCCTGTCGTGCAGTTCGATCTTGCTGAGCCGAATGTCGAAGAGTTCATCAGGCACGCCTTCAAGCGGATATCAGTCCGCTTGGTGACGCAGGCGCTTCGTGACCAGATTCTCGTCGTGACTAGTTCTTGAGCGACTCGCGAATCTCTTCTGCGCGATGCAGCTCGTCGGCCATCAGGACTCCATAGGTGAAGCCGCTTTCGGAATCTCCCTCGGCCGCACTGATAGTGGCGAGGAACCGAGCAGCCACGACGGCATCTTGATGCTCGCCCAAGAGCGTCTGCCGCTCCTTGGCCTTGTTGGCGATGCCTTTCATCCTGCCGTCAACCGGTTCGGCGAGTTCAGCGGCGTAGCGGAGCCGCTTCGCCGCCTTGCGGGCTCCATGCAAACGCTCGATGTCGTCTCCGGCCTCTCGTAGCCGTTTGTCGGCCTTGCGCTTGGCCATTTCCACGTACTTGACCGCGACATTGTCCGGTCGATGCGCGGCGTCGTCGAGCGGCGGCGCGGACTTCCAACCACGCAAGAGCTGCATAAGGTGTTTGTAACGCCGAGCGCGCATCGCCGCGTTCAGTCGCTGCGTGGCGTCATCCCTTTCCTTCGCAAGCGCTTTAGTGATCTCAGCTTCCACTGGGCCACGAACGTGCTCGGGCTGCAAATCGGCGATCAGATTCGTCATTCGGCTGATGAGAACCTCACGGTCGCGGACCTCACCAAGCAGGTCGGCGTACCAGGCCAGTTCGGTATTCAGCTCATCAGACGGACCCGCGCTGAAGACGTCGCTAAAGACTCGCAACGTACTACGCAGCCGGCGCACTGCGACCCGAGTCTCGTGCACAACCAGGGCACCAGTCCGCAATCCGACATCGTTGCTGGCGAGTACAGCGCATTGGGTCGCCAAGTACGCAGCGACGAGCATCCCGACCGTCCCGGATTTGATCTGGGCCGTCTGTCCATTCAGCGACAAAGGGCCGAGGGCCCGATCCAGCTTCGTGGGGATCGTACTTGGGGTGGCATCTGCGCGCCGCAACAGCTTTGTAGCCCGTTTCAGATCCTTCTTCTTCCCAGCTGGGCCCAGTTCGACTTCTATCTCCCGCCACGTGTGCAGCGTCGAATCACCATTCGGCGGCCCCGACTCGACGCGGTCGTCTGCAATCTCCAGCACCAGCTGTCCGTCGGCATTGTGTACTTGGTACGCCGTCCGAGTGGTAGCCAGCGTCGCAACCGGCGTCAGCCGCTCGCCAGCGAGCAGACCCGCAACAGCCCTCGCCAAGGCAGGCGGTACCGTCTTGGCCCGCGAGCCACTTTGCAGTTCGGTGCGAGACGTCCCATCGGGAACCTTCAACTGCCAGCCGGTCTCAGAGCCCCCGACTCGGCGTCGCAGCGTGATCCCAAACATCCTCAGTCCGGCGCTAGGCGTGTCGAAGTAGGTGTTATCGAGCTTGCGAACTTCTTGATCGAGTCGGCCGCCATCAGGCACAAGATTCATAACGGGGGGGAGCAGCCAATCGGTGTCAACCTCGAACTTGTCCTCCCGCTCCCTTACGACCCGCACCCGGAACATCCTCCTCAACTCAAAGTTCGACAAACCTGGAAGTTACGTTCAGATGAACGACAAATGAACTCCAACTGACAAGAATGCCACGTCGGGAAAAGACTTCTGTCCTTGGCAACCTGGGTTGTGGCAGCCGTCACAGGGCCAGCCGGTCGATGGAGTCGGCTCGGCGGGCAAATTCGGGGTGAACCGAACTCAAATAACAGCCGTGTGATTCATCCACAATGGGGATAAGCCTGTGGATAGAGCCGCTTCGTGCGCCCTCGAGGGCTCGGGGACGATCCGCCACAGGCTCAAAGCACGATCCTCGACCGTCTGAGGGCACAAATTAGGGCTGGACGATTTCCGGGCTCTCCCAGTACCAACTGCTGACCAGCCGCCTACGGGCGAGGCGGCCTCCAATGACCATGATCAAGCCAGCGAACAGGGTCGGGAGCCATGCATAACCCAGGACGGTGGGCACGCCGGCGCTGTTCAACAACTGGTAGCCGATGATTACGGTTGACGCGCTAAGCAGCAGCGATACCCCCGACACCATGACCAGGCGCCGTACCCAGCGTCCGACATCCTCCACGATGAGGACCCAGAACGACAACAAGCCGGTGAGCAGGCCGACCTGCTGAAGCGCGAGGCCCAGGTAGGTGACGCTGATTCCGAATCCTGCGTCCGCAACGCTCTTCGCTCCGGAGAAGGCCTCAGCGTTTGGATTGGCGACCAAGAAGAAGTGGCTGGCCGGAATGAGCGAACGGCCCGGAACGATCGTCGCGGCTTGCACCATGACATGCGGCAGCACTGCGCTCATGATCATCAACAGCAGCGCAGAAACACCCATCACCGTGCGTCCGACCTTGGCGCGCCGGCGACGCTCGATCTCTTCGGGTGTCAGCCGGATCATCGATCAGGACCCTTCCTTGCGACGGCCGGATCATGGGCCTATGCGCGGATGTGTCTGAGCCTGTCGAACTCCGCCCTTCGACGGGCTCGGGGCACAGCGCATCCTTTGACTAGTTTCAGTCTCAGGTCAAGCGAATCACGCTTCTA
>Ga0105243_10004875_pt1 | contig 10531 bp, 11 predicted proteins | sample KBSM34metaG_FD_81525 | JGI IMG/M metagenome (GOLD analysis project Ga0105243, IMG submission 81525) | Miscanthus rhizosphere microbial communities from Kellogg Biological Station, Michigan, USA - KBS M3-4 metaG | ecosystem: Host-associated > Plants > Roots > Rhizosphere > Soil | place...
CGTGAGCGTCGGCGCGATCAGCGGGGTCGTCGGGTCGTACGCGAGCGTCGACCCGCAGGTCGAGCAGCTGGTCTGCGAGCGCCTCGGTCTCGCCCCTGCCGAGGCCTCGACCCAGGTGATCCAGCGCGACCGTCACGCTGAGTTCGTTGCGGCGCTTGCCGTCTGCGCGTCCACGCTCGACGCGCTGGCGACCGAGATCCGGCACCTCGCGAGGACCGAGGTCCGCGAGGTCCAAGAGCCGTTCGCCGAGGGACAGAAGGGCTCCAGCGCGATGCCGCACAAGCGGAACCCGGTGGTGTCGGAGCGCGTGAGCGGGCTCGCGCGCGTGATCCGTGGCCACGCCGTCACGTCGTTCGAGAACGTGGCGTTGTGGCACGAACGCGACATCTCGCATTCCTCGGCCGAGCGGATCGTGTTCCCGGATGCGACGGGGTTGCTCGCGTTCATGCTGCGCGACATGACGTGGGTGATCGACGGGCTCGTGGTCTTTCCGGAGCGGATGCGGGAGCTGGTCGACAGCCGCGGCGGGATCGCGTTCAGCCAGACCGTGCTCCTCGCGCTCGTCGAGGCGGGGATGGCGCGCGACGACGCCTACCGGATCGTCCAGCGGGCCGCCGCGGCGGCCTGGGACGAAGGCGCGAGCTTCCACGATGAGATCGCGAAGGACCCCGAGGTGATCGCGCGGCTCGACGCCGCCGCCGTCGACGCCTTGTTCGACCCGCAGCGGTTCCTCGTGAACCTCGGACCGCTGTTCGACCGGCTCGCGGCGCTCGAGGTTGCATCGTGACGCTCGTTGCACAGGGCAAGGTCCGCGACATCTTCGATGCGGGCCAGGACCGGTTACTCCTCGTCGCCACCGACCGCATCAGCGCCTTCGACGTGATCTTGCCGACGCCGATCCCCGACAAGGGCCGCGTGCTGACGGCCTGCTCGCTCTTCTGGTTCCACCGGCTCGAGTCGGTCGTGCCGAACCATCTGATCAGCGGCGATCGCGGACTGTTCCCGCCGCCGTACGACGAGGACCCCGACCTCGCCGGCCGGGCGACGCTCGCGCGTGCGGCGGACGTGATCCCGATGGAATGCGTCGTTCGCGGCTACCTCGCCGGCTCGGGCTGGAAGCAGTACCGGGAGTATGGGTCGGTGTGCGGGATCAGGCTCCCGCTCGACATGCAGGAGTCGGCGAAGCTCCCCGAACCGATCTTCACGCCGACGACGAAGGCGGCGGAAGGCCATGACGAACCGCTGACGCCGGCCGAGGCGCGCGAGCTCGTCGGCACCGGGCTGTACGAACGCCTGCGCGAGGTGAGCATCGCCCTGTTCCAACGGATCACCCAGCGTGCGTTCGGCGCAGGCGTGATCGTCGCCGACACGAAGTTCGAGTTCGGGTTCGATCGGGAGACGAAGGAGCTCACGTTGATCGACGAGGTCGGCACGCCGGACTCCTCTCGGTTCTGGCCGGTCGAGGGGTACGAGCCCGGGCGGCCCCAGCCGTCGTTCGACAAGCAGTACGTGCGCGATTGGCTCGACGCCACCGGCTGGGACCACGAGGCGCCGCCGCCGGCGTTGCCCGAGCACGTGGTGGAGGCGACGGCCGAGCGATACCGCGAGGCGTACGAGCGCATCAGCGGTGAGACGTTCGACACGTACCGTGCACGGATGGGCGTGGCGTCGTGACGGCGTTCACGTTCGAGGTGCTCGTCTCGCTCAAGCCGGGCCTGCTCGACCCCCAGGGGAAGGCGGTCGAGGGATCGTTGCCGGCGATGGGGTTCGGCGGCGTCGGCGAGGTCCGGGTCGGCAAGCACATCAAGCTCACGGTCGAGGCACCCGACGAAGCGGCGGCGACGGCGCAGGTGCACGAGATGGCCACGAAGGTGCTCTCGAACCCCGTGATCGAGGACTACGAGGTGCTGGCGGTGGCGGCGTCATGACGCGGCTTCCTCGGATCGGCGTCGTGACGTTCCCCGGATCGCTGGACGACGCCGATGCACGCCGGGCGGTCGAGGCGATGGGCGCCGAGGTGGTCGCGCTCTGGCACGCGGACCGCGACCTCCGCGACGCGGACGCGGTGATCCTGCCCGGCGGGTTCAGCTACGGCGACTACCTGCGCTGCGGGGCGATCGCCGCCCGCGCGCCGATCATGGCGGAGGTGCGCGATCTCGCCGGCCGCGGCGGCCCGGTGCTCGGCATCTGCAATGGGTTCCAGATCCTCTGCGAGGCAGGTCTCTTACCGGGGGCGCTCGCGCGGAACGCATCGCTGCGATTCGTGTGCGAGGACGTCTGGCTCCGCGTCGAGACCGCGCAGACGTGTGTGACGCGCGACCTCACGCCGGGCGAGCTCGTGCAGATCCCGGTCAAGCACGGCGAAGGGCGATGGGTGGCGACGCCGGAGCAGCTCGATCACGTCGAGGGCGACGGGCTCGTCGTGTTCCGCTATTGCGAGCGCAGCGGCGTCCTGTCCGACGCGGCGAACCCGAACGGCGCGACCAACCACATCGCGGGCGTGCGCAACGACGCCGGCAACGTCGTCGGGTTGATGCCCCACCCTGAGCACGCGGTCGATCCGGATGTCGGACCGACCGGTGGCCAGCCGCTGCTCGCGTCGCTGCTCGAGACGGCGCTCGCCGGGGTGGGTGCGTGACCGAACCGCTCCACCGGCAGCTCGGGCTGCGGGACGACGAGCACGACCGGATCGTCGCGACGCTCGGACGCGAACCCAACCGCGCGGAGCTCGCGATGTACTCGGTGATGTGGTCGGAGCACTGCTCGTACAAATCCTCGAAGATCCATCTGAAGACGCTCCCGACCGAGGGGGACGCCGTCTTGGTCGGGCCGGGCCAGGACGCCGGGGCCGTCGACGCGGGCGATGGCGACGCGATCGTGTTCAAGATCGAATCCCACTCGCATCCCAGCGCGATCGAGCCGTATCAGGGCGCGGCGACCGGCGTCGGCGGGATCGTCCGCGACATCGTGTCGATGGGCGCCCGCCCGGTCGCGTTGCTCGACCCGTTGATGTTCGGGCCGTTGACCGACGCGCGGAACCGCTGGTTGTTCGAGGGTGTCGTCGCCGGGATCGGCGGCTACGGGAACTGCATCGGCGTGCCGACCGTCGGGGGCGAGATCCGGTTCGCCGACGCGCACGCCTCGAACCCGTGCGTGAACGTGCTGTGCCTGGGGTTCGCGAAGGTCGAGGGGCTCGTGACCTCGCAGTCGCTCGTGCCTCAGGCGGGGTCGTTGATGGTGCTCTACGGGGCGGCGACCGGACGTGACGGGATCGGGGGCGTGTCGGTCCTCGCGAGCGCGACGCTCGAGGAGGGCGCGGAGGCGTCGCGTCCCTCGGTGCAGATCGGCGACCCGTTCGCGGAGAAGCTGCTGATCGAAGCGTCGCTCGAGCTGATCGGCTCGGGACTGCTCGAGGGTCTGCAGGATCTGGGCGGCGCGGGGATCACCTGCGCGCTCAGCGAATCCGCCGCGCGGGCCGGCCTCGGGGCCGACGTCGACCTCGACGCCGTGCCGCTACGTGCCGCCGACATGGAGCCGTTCGAGATCCTGACGAGCGAATCGCAGGAACGGATGCTCGCGATCGTGCATCCGTCGCAGCTCGACGCCGTGCTGGCAGTCTGCGGGCGCTGGGGCCTGCAGACCGCGGTGATCGCGACGCTCGTGGAGGGCGGCACGCTCACGATCCGCCACGCCGGCGAGGTGGTCGCACAGATGCCGGCGCGCTCGCTCGTCGACGAGGGCCCCGAGTACGACCGCCCCCGTGCGGCACCCGCCCGCCCCGACGCGCTCGACCCGGCGCTCACGCCGTTCGACGGCGATCTCGCCGGGGCGCTCCGCACCGTGCTCGCCGCGCCGGGCATCGCGTCCAAGCGCTGGGTCTGGCGGCAGTACGACCGGGTCGTGCAGGGCAACACGGTCGCGGGCCCCGAGTCCGACGCCGCGGTGCTCCGGATCCCCGGGACGCTGAAGGGCGCGGTCGTCTCGAGCGACGGGAAGGGCCGGTTCGGACGGCTCGACCCGTATCTCGGGGCGATGCACGCGGTCGCCGAGGCCGCGCGGAACGTCGCCGTCACCGGCGCGCGGCCCCTCGCGATCACGAACTGCCTGAACTTCGGCAACCCCGAGCGCCCCGAGGTGATGTGGCAGTTCGCCGAGTCGATCCGCGGGATCCGCGACGCGTGCGAAGCGCTCGGCACGCCGGTCACCGGGGGCAACGTGAGCTTCTACAACGAGAGCGGCGACAGCGCGATCGATCCGACACCGGTGATCGGGATGCTCGGGCTCCTGTCCGACCACCGGCTGCGCGTCCCCAGCGCGTTCCCGTCGCCGGGGCTCGCGATCTACCTGCTGGGCGAAACGGCGGCCGAGCTGGGCGGCTCCGAGTTCGCGGAGGCCGTGCTCGGCGACATCGGCGCCATGCCTCCCGCGTTGAACCTGACCAAGGAGCGGGCGCTGGTGGATCTCCTGGTCGCCGCCGCCGCGGAAACCCTGCTCGCGAGCGGGCACGACTGCGGGGACGGCGGCCTCGCGGTCACGCTCGCCGAGTGCGCGATCGGACACGGTCACGGCTTCGCGGTATCCCTCCCGACCGACCTGCCGAGCCACGTGACCCTGTTCAGCGAATCGGCCTCGCGTGCGGTCGTCTCGGTGTCGCCCGTCGACGAGGATCGGTTCCGCGAGCTCGCGGCCGGGCACCGCGTGCCTGCGGCGCGGATCGGCGAGACCGGCGGACCTCGCGCGCTGATCGACGGCGCGATCGACGTGCCCGTGACGGAGCTCACGGAGGTCTGGGAGACCGCGATCCCGCGGTTGCTCGGCGAGGCCGTGTGACGATCCGAGCCGTCACCTTCGATCTCTGGCACACGCTGGTCGCCGAGCATCCCGGCACGATGCGCCGGATGCAGCTCGACCGGTGGAGCCGGCTGCTCGCGGGCGCGGGACATCCGCGCGAACCTGCAGACATCGAGTCCGCGTTCGCCAAGAACTGGCAGCGCTTCGAGGAGCACTGGTGGACGAACACGGGCCAATACACGCCGACCGACTCTGTGTCGTTCCTCACGCAGGAGCTCTCGGTGGACGCGACCGACGAACTCTGGAGCGACCTCATCGACTCGTTCCGCGTCGTCGGAGAGACGGCGGAGCTCGAGGTGGCGCCCGGACTCGAGACGTGCCTGCGGGCGATGCGCACATCGGGCGTGCCGCTCGGCATCGTCTGCGACGTCGGCTTGACCTCATCCCCGACACTGCGAGCGCGGCTGGAGCGTCTCGGCATCCTCGACGCGTTCGACGCGTGGTCGTTCAGCGATGAGACCGGCGTGTTCAAGCCGGCGCCCGCGGCGTTCCTCGCCGCGCTCGATCCCCTCGGCGTCGACCCTCGTGACGCGGCACACATCGGCGACAACGAGCGCACCGACATCGCGGGCGCCAACGCGCTCGGGATGGTATCGGTCCGCTACCAGGGCTTGCTCCGCATCACCGGGCTGCTCGAGGGCCTGCGGTTCGACGGGCTCGCCGATCACGTCGTTGACGACATCGCGACCCTTCCCGAGGTACTGCGGATCGTGTGATCCATCTCACGGGAGCGGCCGCTCCCGCGTTGTTCCGGGTGTGGTTGCATCCCTTGCGATGGGTACGCGGACGCCGCCGCCGTTCGAGCGGTTCCTCGACGAGAACGGGGCGATGGTGATGCGGTTCCTCGTGGCCGCGGTCGGCCCCGAGCAGGCCGACGACGCGTACCAGGAGACGTTCCTGTCGGCGCTCCGCGCGTACCCGCGGGTGCGCGACGACGGCCGGCTGGACCGGTGGATCCTGCGGATCGCCTCGCGAACGGCGATCGACCACCACCGCGCGCGGGCCCGGCGGCCCGAACCGCGGGCGACGGTTCCCGACCGGCCGCTGGCCGGCCCAGAGCCGCCCGACGGTGCGTTGCGTGCCGCGGTCGCCGCGCTGCCACCGAAACAGCGTGCCGCGGTGGCGCTCCGCCACCTGCTCGACCGTCCGTACCCCGAGATCGCCCAGATCCTTGGGTGTTCCGAAGAGGCCGCCCGCGCCAACGTGCGCGCCGGCCTCGCGACCCTCCGGGAGCGTGTGTCATGAACAGCACCGACCTGCCAACCATGGTCTCGGCCGCCGACGCGCGGGCACGCGCCCGCGCCGCCGACGAGCTGGTCCGCGCCGCCGCCGACCGCGACGGCCTGATCGACGTCGCCATCGGTACGGTCGCCTCGCCGATCGGCGAGCTCTTCGTGGCGGTGTCGCCGAAGGGTCTCGCGTGCATCGGGTTCGACGACCAGGACCGGGCGTCGCTCGAGGACCGCTTCGCCGGGGCCCTGTCGCCGCGCGTGGTCGCGTCGGCGCGCGCCACCGACGACGTTCGCAGGCAGCTCGACGAGTACTTCGGTGGCGCGCGCCGCCGCTTCGAGCTCACCGTCGACCACCGGCTGATGTCGCCGTTCGTGCGCAAGGTCATGGCCCAGACCGCAAGGGTTCCGTACGGCGAGGTCTCCACCTACGGAGCCGTGGCGACCGGGATCCATCATCCGGACGCGGCACGGGCGGTGGGCGCCGCCTTGGGGTCGAACCCGATCCCCATCGTCCTGCCCTGCCACCGGATCATCGGCGCCTCGGGCGGGCTCACCGGCTACGCGGGCGGTCTGCACCGTAAGGAGTTCCTGCTCCGGCTCGAAGGCGACCCCACCCTGTTCCCCGGCTAGCGTGGTCCCGAGCATCGAGCGGTGTGACGCATCGCACATGGTCTGCGGTGCAGCGGTGCCAATATCTTCGGGTGAGCTACACGGTGCCACATATGGCGTATGGCATTCTCCCGTCTATGGAGAAGACCACGGTGTATCTGGACGCCGAGATCGCACGCGGCCTGCGTGCGATGTCCCGGTCGACCGGCCGCCCGCAGGCACAGCTGATCCGTGAGGCGCTCGGGACCTACCTCGCCGCGAAGCCGCGGAACGAGCTGCCCGGGTGGGTGGGGTCCTGGAAGAACGGGCCGGTCACGGACGCCGCCGAGGTCCGGCGCGCGCCGGTGGCCGTGTGATCACGCTCGACACGTCGGCGGTTGTCGCGCTGGTCAACCGTTCGGATGTTCGCCACGGCGAGGCCGCGCGGGCGCTCGCCGATCACGGCGGGCCGACCGTCGTTCCTCTCGCGATCCTCGCCGAGGTCGCGCAGGTGTTGGACGACCGGCTCGGGGTCATGGCCACCGTCGGGTTCCTCCGCGGTCTGGAACAAGGTGACTCGCTGCTGGATTGCGGCGATACAGATGTGCCGCGGATCCGCGAACTGATGGCGCGGTTCGCGGAGCCGCCACTCGGGTTCACCGACGCCGCGGTCGTCGCCTGCGCCGAGCGCAACGGGGGACAGGTACTCACGTTCGACCGAACGGCGCTCGAGCCCGTCGCCCGTGAGGTCCCCGTCAGCCTCGTACCCTGAGGCACCGTGACGCCCCTCACGCCGACCCCTGGCCCTCGTTCCGCGCTGCGCCACACCGCGCTGGCCCTGATCGCCTGCCTCGCCCTGGGCCTCGCGGCCTGCTCGTCGTCGGAATCGTTGAGCCAGCAGCTGCCGATCGGCCCCGAGCCGTCGATCACCGTGCTGTTGCGCGTCGGCGGCGACGCCGGGACCACGGTGCAGCTGCTCGGGACGGGCACCACACAGGCATCGCTCGACGTCGCGGCGAGCGCCGTCGCGAAGGCGGCGTTCCCGAACGCGCAGGTCGGTGCGCCGGAGCTCGTCACCTCAACCGATCCGGACCTCACCGTCGCGACCGTGCCGGTGCAGCTCCCGAACGGCGAGATGACGTTCAACCTGGACAGCGACGGGATGTCCTCGGCGCTCCAGGGCGTCCATCCGAAGGCGCTCAGTGTGTGGGTCTGCACCGACGACCGGCGCAGCGTCACGGTCGATAGCACGGCGCCCGGTGCGGTGTCGAGCGATGTCGCGACCGGCCAGTGCCAGGTGGCGGGGTCGACGCTCGCCCACGACGGCGTGACGTGGACGGCCACGGTCGTGGTCGGCGGCGTCGAACCCCCGTCGAAGCTCCCGTGGTTGATCGCCGGCGGCGTCCTCGTCCTGATCGGGCTCGGCGCGTGGTTCCTGTGGCCTCGCCGGAGCAAGCTGCTCGAGACCACGTCGTCATCCTCACCGCCGCTGCCGCCTGCCCCGCCGGTACACTGAGACCCTCGATGGGTTCGGAGTCCCCCAAGGAAGAGTGCGGCCTCTTCGCCGTGTGGGCGCCGGGGGACGACGTCGCCCGGCTCACGTACTTCGGCCTGTTCGCCCAGCAGCACCGAGGGCAGGAGTCGGCCGGGATCGCGGTCTCCGACGGCACCAACATCCTCGTCTACAAGGACCTCGGGCTCGTCAGCCAGGTCTTCACGGAAGCGACCCTCACCACGCTGCACGGTGATCTGGCTGTCGGGCACACCCGCTACTCGACCACCGGCTCGACCACGTGGGACAACGCCCAGCCTGTCTTCAAGACCGACGGCGTGCGCTCGGTCGCCCTCGGCCACAACGGCAACCTGGTGAACACGCGCGAGCTGGCGGCGGTGGTCGGCGTCGGCTCGGCGAGCACCGACAGCGATCTCGTGACGGCGCTGATCGCGGGCGAAGCGCCGAACACCCAGGGCCTGGACGAGGCTGCGATGAAGGTCATGCCGATGCTCCAGGGCGCGTACTGCTTCGTCTTCATGGACGAGCGGAGCATCTACGCGGCCCGCGATCCGTTCGGCGTGCGTCCCCTGTCGATCGGGCGGCTGCCCAACGGGTTCGTCATCGCCTCCGAGACGTGCGCGCTCGACATCGTGGGGGCGACCTGGGTGCGTGACGTCGAGCCGGGCGAGATCGTCCGGGTCGACGATCGCGGGCTGCACTCGATGCGGTTCGCGACCAGCCCGCGAACCGCGCGCTGCATCTTCGAGTACGTCTACCTCGCGCGTCCCGACTCGCGGATGGACGGGATCACCATCCACGAGGCGCGCCTCGCGATGGGCCGGCGCCTGGCCGAAGAGCACCAGGTCGACGCCGACCTCGTGATCGCGGTCCCGACGACGGGTCACTCCGCGGCACAGGGGTACAGCCAGGTATCCGGCATCCCGTACGGGGACGGCATCTACAAGAACGCGTACGTGGGCCGCACGTTCATCCAGCCGTCGCAGTCGCTGCGCGACCGCGGCGTGAAGCTCAAGCTCAATCCCCTGCCCGATTCGATCCGAGGCAAGCGGCTGGTCGTGATCGACGACTCGATCGTGCGGGGGACGACGACCAAGCAGGTCGTGTCGATGCTCCGCGATGCCGGCGCGACCGAGGTCCACATGCTCGTGACGTGTCCGCCCCTGCAATGGCCGTGCTTCTACGGGATCGACATGCCGACGCGGCAGGAGCTGATCGCCGCCGATCTCACGGTTGAGCAGATCCGCTCCTACGTCGGCGCGGACTCGCTGGGGTACCTCTCGCTCGAGGGGATGGTCCAGGCGGCGGGCGGGGAGAAAGACTCGTTCTGCCGCGCGTGCTTCGACGGCGAGTATCCGATCGAGATCCCCGAGGGCGCCGGCAAGTTCGTGCTGGAGGACCAGCTCCAGCTCCCGACCGGGTGAGCGACGCCTACCGCTCGGCGGGCGTCGATACCGAGGCCGCGGCGAAGGCCGTCTCGCTGATCGCCGACCTCGCCGCCGGCACGCGCCGTCCGGAGGTCGCCGACGCGGTCGGGGGGTTCGCCGGGTTGTTCTCGATCGGGGACGGCAGGCTGCTCGCGGCGGCCACCGACGGCGTGGGGACCAAGCTGGAGATCGCGCGGGCGACCGGCCGCCGCTCGACCGTCGGGATCGATCTCGTCGCCATGTGTGCCGACGACGTCGTGTGCACCGGCGCCGAGCCCCTGTTCTTCCTCGACTATGTCGCGGTGGGCCGGGTGGTGCCCGAGCACGTTGCCGAGCTCGTGGCCGGCGTCGCGGAGGGCTGCCGCCGCGCCGGGTGCGCGCTGCTCGGGGGCGAGACGGCCGAGCACCCCGGTGTGATGCCCGACGATCAGTTCGATCTCTCGGGGTTCTGCGTGGGCATCGTCGACGAGGCGAGCCTCCTCGGTCCCGACCGGGTTCGCGACGGCGACGTCTTGATCGGACTGCCATCCAGTGGGCTGCACGCGAACGGCTATTCGTTGGTGCGCCGTGTCCTTCTGGACGGGCGCTCGCTGGACGACCCGGTGCCCGAGCTCGGCAGGTCGCTCGCCGACGAGCTGCTCGAACCGTGCGCGGTCCACGCGGCCGAGGTGGTCGCGCTGCATCGCGAAGGGCTGCTGCACGCCGCGGCCCACATCACCGGTGGCGGCATCGTCGAGAACCTTCCCCGCATCCTGCCCGACGGCTTGGGCGCGACCCTCGATCGCGGGAGCTGGCCCGAGCAGCCGATCTTCGGCCTCCTGCAACGGGAAGCCGGCCTCACGGACGACGACCTCTTCGGCACCTTCAACATGGGCCTCGGGATGATCGTCGCGGTGCCCCCGGAGCACGCTGAGGCGGCC